>Ga0209676_1001306_pt1 | contig 25377 bp, 25 predicted proteins | sample AraplaCvi_mLB_r2_FD_184282 | JGI IMG/M metagenome (GOLD analysis project Ga0209676, IMG submission 184282) | Arabidopsis root microbial communities from North Carolina, USA - plate scrape MF_Cvi_mLB_r2 (SPAdes) (version 2) | ecosystem: Host-associated > Plants > Roots > Endosphere | place: USA... | reverse complement strand
GTATAAGTTACTGCCACTGCCTTTTTACCACGTTTTTGAATACCAAGAGCTACACCTGCTGCTTGAATATATTGTGCACCGATAATAATTTGAGGTGCTAATACGTTTACGCCCTCAGGAACTTGGTTCCCCGCAAAATGACCACGTGAGAATAAAAACGCTTTATCTAAAGGTAAACCATGCCATACAATTTGTGGTACATCACGGTAACCCGGTAAAATCCAATCTTCTTTTTCTAATGCAAAGTGTGACGCAAGTTGTGAAGCCTCTTGCCCAGCAGTTGGTGCATAGAAGCCTAAGCGACCTTGACGGTTAAGAGAGATAGATCGTTGGTCTAAAATACGTGTATAAACCATACGCGTCATTAACTCAACTAGTTCCTCATCAGATAGCTTCGGGTCTGCCTCTTCATTTATAATTTCGCCTTCTTCATTCAAAATTTGAAACATTTCAAACTTATCTTCGATTTCAGTTAGCGTTTGTTTAGCATCAAAAATATTATTGTTTTTCTTGCTCATTTGTCCCATCTCCCTTTCAGCTGTATTAAAATAAATCACCGTTTCAACTAGTACAACTTATTCTTTGCACTCAGTATACTGAATAAAATACTGTCGGTCAATCATATATTACGCGTACAAACAAAGATTTTTTCTAACATAACAATTAAATAACTCTGTTCCATACTGTACCACCAATTAATTTTTTCTGTATTATAACAACATTTTAAAGATACTCAATTATTACGTTCTCCTACATGATTACCAATAGTAGAATGCCCAGTTTCAGACAATCTAATAGCTATTGAAAAATTTTTTAAGTATATTCAAATAAGGTTTTTTTCATGTGATTGTTTTAAGACGTGATGTATACTTATAAGTAAGACACTACAAAGTCGAAAGGAAGATTCATATATGATTTTAATGGATGATATTATTCGCGAAGGTCATCCGACTTTACGCACAAAAGCCGAGGAGGTAAAATTCCCTTTAACTGATGAAGTGAAAAAACTCGCAGAAGACATGCTTCAATATTTAATAAACAGCCAAGATCCCGAACTGGCAGATAAATATAACCTACGTAGCGGCATTGGATTAGCTGCCAATCAGGTAAATAGCCTCCATCGAATGTTTGCCCTTCATTTAACAGACGAGAATGGCGAACAATTAAGCTTTGTAGCAGTCAACCCAAAAATCGTTAGTCACTCAGTAGAAAACACGTACCTTGCAACAGGCGAGGGCTGCCTTTCTGTAGATCGCAATGTTCCAGGCTATGTACCACGTCATGCTCGTGTTACAGTTAAATTTAAAACCATTGACGGTGAAGAGAAAAAAATGCGCCTTAAAGGAATGCCTGCTATAGCCTTCCAACACGAATTAGACCACCTTAACGGCGTTATGTTTTACGACCGCATCAATGAAAAAAATCCATTTGCGGAAGTTCCAGATTCTACACCATATGAGCGCGATTAGGCACAAAAAAAAGAAAGCAAACCCCTGCAGTTTTTTAACTGGGGGGTTACTTTTTTTCTTGCTTCGTTATGAAATTCATCTGACACTTTAACTTCGGGATCAGTCTAACATCCATCTGAGGCTTTAAACCATTACGATTCCTCGTTCTAAACGCTCATTAATTTTTTCCAATAATTCAGGGAGCTCTTTCATCGTTCGAATCGTATAATGCGCACCTGTTTCTTTAAATATTCTTGCTGTTTTTTCAATAGCAAATTGCTGCTCTTCTTCAGATAAAGCCATATACTCTTCTTCAGAAAACCCCATTTCAGAGCTTCCAACAATAACACCAACAGCCCATACACCTGCATTTAGAGCTTCTTGAATATCTAAAGTTGTATCACCAATCTTCACCACTTGCTTTGTCGCTTTAATACCCAATTCTTCCATATTTTTAAAAATCATATATGGGTAAGGGCGTCCTTTATCTCCTAATTGAGTAGGCGTTACTAAAAAATCAGGTGCATATCCTTTAGCCGCCGCATCTGGGGTCACTACCTCCATCATCGAGTCTGTATATCCCGTCGTAGAACCGATACGAATACCATCTTCTTTTAATTGTTGTATCGTTTCTGTCACATACTGAATCGGATCCGTGTAAGTCGCTAAAGATTCCATTAACTTTGATTCAAACTGCATATATAAAGCGTGGACATCCTCTTCCGTAAAATCTCGTCCATACTTTTCGTTCCATGCCTCACGAATTCTTGGCATTTCAAGCATTGTACGAATATGATCTATTTTCAGCATGCCCATCGGTTTACGTGCTTCCTCTAGCGTAACCTTGATTCCCGCATCTTCAAAAACTGTAAGAAAAACATTTACAGGAGCAAAGCAGCCAAAATCAACAGTTGTACCTGCCCAATCTAAAATAATCGCTTCAATTTTCATTTTTTTATCACCACCATATAATTTTCGATAACCTTACACAATGTCTTCATATCATCTTCATGAATGTCTCCAATATTGCCAATTCGGAATGTATCCACATCTGTTAATTTCCCCGGATAAATGACAAATCCTGCTTTTTTCATCGCACTATAGAAATGATCGAAGGAGAACCCTTCATAAGGGTATAAAAACGTCGTAATAATAGGTGATTGTAGCCCCTCTGAAATATAAGCGTTAAAACCAAGACCTTGCAATTGAGTACGAAGTATACGATTATTATTCGCATATCGTTCGTAACGAGCACGTATTCCACCTTCTTCCACAAGTTCCTCTAATGCCTTCGCAAAAGCTGCCACTACATGTGTAGGGGATGTAAAACGCCATTTTCCATCGAGTTTCATCACTTCCCACTGATTATATAAATCTAATGCAACACTTCTAGCTTGCCCTTTACACTTTTCTAATTCCTCAATCTTTGCGATAACAAACCCAAACCCAGGTACCCCTTGGATACATTTATTAGCACTGCTAATTAAATAATCAATCCTTAATGCTTTTAAATCCATTGGTACGCCACCGAAGCTACTCATCGCATCAACGATAAACGTTTTACCCAACCCTTTTACAACGCTTCCTATTTCATGAATAGGATTTAAAATACCTGTTGTCGTCTCACAATGTACAATAGCAACATGTGTTATTGTTGCATCATTTTCCAACAGCGCTTTCACTTCGAGTGGTGACGGCGGCTCATTATAAGGAACACTATAGACAGCGTGTTGTAGTTTAAGCACTTTTGCCATTTCAACAATGCGTTCACCGTAAGCACCATTTGTGATAATAAGGACTTTATCTTCCTCTCCAACAGCAGTTGTTAACACTGATTCCACAACAAAACTACCACTTCCCTGCATAAGAACAGTTGCATAATCAGTTTCTGTCACGTGCGCTAACTCTAAAAGCTGCTTACGTATTGTTTGTGTGACACTTTTATAATCATCATCCCAAGTGCAACGATCTTTTAACATCTCTTGTTTTACTGTAGCAGTTGTCGTTAAAGGTCCTGGCGTTAACAATTTATAGTTGTTCATAAAAATTAATATCTCCTTATTTTTGCGCTTCTTTAAAGAAAGCTTGATGTTTTTCTAATAGATCTACCGTTAATGTCGTATCCCACTTCTTCAAATATTTAGGTACATGCTCATCATTTACTTGCTCACCTTCATAAAGAGCTACAGGATATTGCTTCAATAAATCAGGGCGGGCTTCCGTTGCGATTACTTTAGCTATTTCACGCGCTAACGCTTCATCCCCCTCTTTATCTACTACAGCCACTGATTCTGTTACAGTAAAGTTACCTTCTATTGGATCGATATAATCAATCGGTAGCCCTTCTTTTTTAGCATTGATAGCCTGAATACGTAGACCAAACCCAACAGCCACTTCGCCCGTTTTTACTTTTTTAATAGGCCCAGAGCCCGAGCTTTCGATATGCGGTCCAGCATTTTTGATTAAATCAGCTAATATTTGTTTGCCCTCTTTTTCTCCATACTCATTAATAATGGCTTGCACTAACAACCAAGCTGTTGACGAGTCATGAATATTAGGAAACGACAATAAATCTTTATAGGCGGGGTTTGTTAAATCCTTTATAGATGTTGGAACTGGCAAATCTTTTTGTTTTAATAAATCCGTATTAATAAAAATCGAGCCGATATTCCCTAAAATCGGTAATGCAAATGTAGAACCATCATCTAAAGGCTTTAAATCAGAAGATAAATCTACAAACATAGACTCAGACTTTTACGCACTTTCTATAAAATAAGAAGCTGTTGTTACGACATCCGCCTCAATTTCTTTACCCTCCGCCATTATTTTCCCACCCAGTTCAGACGTTCCGAATGATTGGATTAAATATTTACCTTTATACCCCTTGTTATCTAATGTTGCTTCCATGACGTCAATCGCTTCATCATCCGCATTTGAATAAATAATAACTTGATCATTTGAACCCGCTTCCGCTCCTCCACACGCTGCCAAAACAATTGCTGAGCTAACTGTACCTAACATCATTACTGTTGATTTTTTCATCTTTATGCTCCTTTGTTTTTTCTTTAGGTATTGCTATATAATCACAACCTAATTTCACAATGAGGTGTACATAAAATAAAAATTGAAAGAACAAAAATGTCTGTATACTTCGCGAAATGTTGAAGTTCTTTTATACGTGTCGATACAAGCACCGTTTTCGTGCTAACAAGGAAAATTACCCCGCTAACAGTCACCATGGCGTTTAAAAAATAATAGCTAAACATTTGATAAATCGTAGGTCTAATATTCGGTAAAATAACGCGAATAACCGTTTTCAACCACGAATCTTTTAATAGCTCTGCTGTTACTTCCCATGTCGGATCCATTTTTTGCAATGAATTTTTCGCCATTAAATATGGTGTTGTAAAGAAGTGAACGACATTACACGCAATAACAATGAGGAATGTCCCTTTTAAGGAACTCCCATTAAAGAAAAACAAGTAAGAAAGACCAAGTACCATGCCTGGCACAGTATTCGTAATCATTGAAGCAAAATCTATGCTTTTCCTTCCTTTAAGCGGTGTTCTTACATTTAATAGAGCGGACACAAACGTTACAGCCACACCTAAAACAGCTGTCAAAACAGCCACTATTAGCGAGTTCATATAGACTTGCTTCAAGCCCTGTTCAGCTAGTACGTTTTTCACATGCTCAAATGTAAAGCTGAAATCATATGGATAACCTTTCGTAAAAGGTACTATAAATATTGTTGAAAACATGATTAATACCGCACCTACACAAACAAACGAGAAAACAGTAAACATTACATCACGGAAACGATGGACAACGAGGTCACTTTTAGTAACTTGCTTATAATGAAAATTAAATCGTTCCAAAATCGTTAACATAACAACTCCAAGCACTGCAGGTACTAACATTAAAATCGAAATCACTGCACCTCTCTCGAAATGTACAATGGAACCAAGCATTGCTTGATATAGCTCAGTAGCAATAACTTTGTAGCTACCACCAACTGACGCTGGTATCCCGAAATCTGTAAAACTTAACACAAACGATAGTATGAATGCCCCACCAATAGCCCCTAGCATTGGACGAAATACTGTATGATAAAATCTTCGGTATGGACGGTCATGCATCAGCATGGAAACTAGCAGAAACCTTTTATCAATATATTGCATAGAATTTTGCATTAATATAAAGGCAACGGGCAATGTATACAGCACATAACCAATTAATAAACCGTTAAATCCATAGACCGTAAACAAGGGCTGACCAAGTATCTTCGTAATAACCCCTTGATTGCCAAAGGTATAAATCAATACAAAACCATATGTTATGGTTGGTAATAGCATTGGTAATGTAATACCCACTTGGACAAGCTTTTTCGTAAAGCGATGCATCGTTGTAAAATGAACAGCATAGGCCAATAAAAAAGCCAAAATGGTTGTGATCAAAGCTGCTATTAAGGAGACTTGAAAACTATTGAAAAACGCATCACGAATCTCCACATTTTGCAATGTTTCCACATAATTTTGAATGGTGATGGCCTTCCCCTTTTTTAAAGATTGCCAAAACATATACAGTAACGGAACAATTAAAAAGAATACAAAAAAGAAAATAATCGGAAGAAAAATCAGTTTCATTATTTTATTTGCTTTAAGCATACAATTCTCCAAATAGCTGATAAATGTTATGACGTTTTATATGAAGCTGTCTTAATATAAATTCTTCAACAAATTGGTTTTCTGGTGTATTTACTATTTCTTGTGGCGTTCCAAATTGCGAAACAGTTCCCTCATTAATAATTAGCACTTTATCTGATAGTGTGAGAGCTTCCTCTGGATCGTGCGTGACAATGATTGTCGTTAAATTAAATTGGCGAGCAATGGATTGAATACGTTCTTTAATCGATTCCTTTATCACGCCATCAAGCGCACTTAACGGTTCATCCAACAATAAAATTTTAGGCTGCATTACAAGTGTTCTAGCTATAGAGACACGCTGTTTTTGCCCGCCTGATAACTCATGAATCTTTTTATGTAAATGTGGGGTCAGTTCTAAAAAGTCTATATATTCCTGAACCTCTTTTTTTGACATTCCTTCATTTTTATTTTTCAAACCATAGACGATGTTGTCATAAGCATTTAAATGCGGAAACAACGCAAAGTCCTGAAAAACAATATTAAACCCTCGATCTTGCATAGATTGTTTCGATATATCTTGTCCGTTGTAAAAAAGCTGTCCATCCGTTTGTTGAGTAAGACCTAGAATAATATTGAGTAAAGTTGTTTTTCCACAACCACTCGGTCCTAGTAACGAAACTATTTCACCCGATTGAATGTTTAAGTTTATATTCATCAAAACTTTTTTATTTTTATAGTTTTTCGAAATATCTTTTAGTTCTAACAAATTGGTCACCTCTCTTTAGTTCTTAACCTCAGTATAGGGATAATTTGTAAAGGGAATTGCGGATTTGTGTAAATATTGAGTAAATATAGACCAATTGTTGACAAAGTTACGATCATTTTGATTATCATTTAATAGAGGTGATATGCAATGTATACAATAGAAAGACAACAGCATATTTTGCAATTTGTCCGAAAACATAAGGTAGTAAAATTAGTAACGCTAACAAAAGAGTTTAATGTATCAATGGAAACAATACGTCGTGATATTCATCAGCTTGTGCAAGATAAGAAAATGGAGAAGTTTTATGGCGGTGTTAAATATATTGAACCTGCTGAGGGATTAATGGATAACCGATTTCATGAACAGCTACCAGAGAAGATCGCGATCGCAAAAGCTTGTGCTTCTTTAGTACAAGATGGGGAGTGTATTTTTTTAGATAGTGGAACGACCACATATCAAATGACACCTTTTTTATTAGAAAAAGAAAAGTTAACCGTTATTACAAACTCACTTCCCGTAGCCTTTGATTTAATAGGCTCCAATATTGAAGTGATTATTATCGGCGGTAAAGTTCGTCATTCCGAAAAATCTGTAACGTCTAATGATTTCCTCTTCCGCTTCGATCATTTAAATATTAATAAAGCTTTTATTTGTGCTAGTGGGGTGTCAATTGAAAAAGGAATTTCAGATTTCAATTTAGAAGAGGCTATCACCCGAAAACAAATTATTAATATTTCTCAAACTGTGTATGTAGCAGCTGATTCTTCAAAATTTGACAAAGATGTTGCTATTCAAGTTTGTCCAGCAGATGCGGTAAATACGATTATTACAGATTGTGGACTCTCTAAAGAAACGATTAATCATTTCACGGATAAAGGTGTACAGTTAAAAATAGTAAGTACAAACATAGATACAGAATGAAATTTATGAAATACAAAAGCAACTAGCTGGTAGTTAATACCCCCAACTAGTTGCTTCTCTTTAATTTCATTAGATGATATTTAATTGGCGCATCATTTTAGCAAGGCCATCCTCATCTACATGCTCTGCAATATGGGTAGCAACAGCCTTTACTCTCTCATGCCCATTCCCCATCGCTACACTTGTCCCAACAGCCTGTAGCATTTCTATATCATTCATACCATCCCCAAAAGCAATGGCATCATTTAGTGTCAGCCCCATTTTATCAAGAACTTTTTCAATACCAGCAGCCTTCGAGCCTCCCTTTGGTAAAATATCACAAGAATAGCGATGCCAGCGTACAAACTGAACGTTAGGAAATGCTTCATGATATAAATGTTCATCTTTTTCTTCCATAAAAATAAGTGTTTGATATACATCGTTCTGCATATAATAAGTTGAGTCTAAATTTGGATACTGGTATTTTAAAGTATTTAAGCTTTCTGCCACCATATCGTTATTTTCAACAGATGCAATCATTTGCTTGTCATCTAAAAATACTACAGGTTCGTTCCGTGCTTCACCAAAGGCAATGATTTTGGCTAACTCGTCTTTTTCAACACCATTTGTATAGACAACCTCACCACGATAAACAACATATTGCCCATTAAATGTCACATACGTATTAATATCCAACTCTTCCAGTAAGGTTTGAATCATAAAAGGCGCACGGCCGGTTGCAATCGCTAGCTCATAGCCATTTCGACGAGCTTCAAAAAGCGCTTCTTTTGCAGAAGCAGGTAATATTTTCTCACTATTATAAAGCGTACCATCTACATCAAAAAATAATATTTTCTTCATCTTATAGTCCCCTTCATTATGTAATATTCTGCAAAGGCCAACGACTTTACAGAGGTATAATTTTTCATTATAATGATCCTAAGGAGTGATGTGCCATGCTGAAGAAACTCAAACGCAAATTGTTGAAGCAACTTCGCGGCATACTCGGAAAAAAATCAATTGCCTAACATTTGCCCTTCATTATTTGGAGGGCTTTTCTTTATTTTAGAGTAACTGCGTGATAATATAAAGGAAATGCATTTATTTGGCTATGTGCAACCACTGTCTCATTGCTTTATTCAATTGCAACTTGTTGTAATTACGTCTGGATTAAAACACTGAGATACAAGAACTTCAAACGCCTAATTTCGCCATTAGTATACTAGAAATTCGTTGTTTTTTCTTGTAGTACGTGCGTGGTATTAGTCAAAGCTGCAAAAAATTGTACGCAATAAAAGGAGAGCAAACTATGATTTACAAAGTTTATTACCAAGAAAAAGCAAATGAAATTCCAGTTCGCGAAAACACTAAAAGTCTATACCTTGAAGCTGCTTCAGACCGCGAAGTACGTGAAAAGCTAAAAGACCGAAACTACAACATCGAGTTCATTCAACTGCTTGAAGGTAACTATTTAGCTTACGAACAAGCAAGTCCGAACTTCGTCTTGGAGGAAATTTAACAAACATGAAGTTTGTTAAAAATGACCAAGCAGCTGTTTTCGCGCTCGGCGGACTGGGCGAAATCGGCAAAAACACTTACGGCGTTCAATTTCAAGATGAAATCATTTTAATTGATGCCGGCATTAAATTCCCAGAAGACGACTTACTCGGTATTGACTATGTTATTCCGGACTATACGTATTTAGTACGCAACGTCGACAAGATTAAAGGATTATTCATTACCCATGGGCATGAAGACCATATTGGTGGTATTCCCTACTTATTACGTCAAGTAAATGTCCCTGTCTACGGTGGTAAGCTTGCACTTGGCTTACTTCGCAATAAGTTAGATGAGCATGGCTTACTACGTACAACAAAGCTTATCGAAATTAAAGAAGAAGATGTTATTAAGTTCAGAAAAACATCTGTTAGCTTCTTTAGAACAACACATAGTATTCCAGATGCTTACGGAATTGTTGTAAAAACACCACCAGGTAACATCGTGCATACAGGTGACTTTAAATTTGATTTCACACCTGTAGGCGAGCCAGCCAACTTAACAAAAATGGCTGAAATCGGACGCGACGGAGTACTATGCTTACTTTCAGATAGTACAAATGCAGAAAAGCCGAATTTCACTATGTCAGAGCGTACAGTCGGAAAAAGTATCGACGAAATTTTCCGTAAGGTTGATAGTCGTATTATTTTTGCAACTTTCGCATCCAACATTCACCGTTTACAGCAAGCAACAGATGCTGCTATAAAATACGGAAGAAAAATTGCTGTCTTCGGACGTTCAATGGACAATGCCATTACTATCGGTCGTGAACTAGGTTATATTAATGCACCAAAGGATACATTTATTGATGCCCAAAGCATTAATCGTCTTCCTGCCAATGAAGTAATGATATTATGTACAGGCTCTCAAGGTGAACCGATGGCGGCCCTTTCTCGTATTGCAAATGGCACACATCGTCAAATCCAAATCCAGCCTGGTGACACAGTTGTCTTCTCTTCTTCGCCAGTACCAGGAAATACGGTAAGTGTAAACAAAATTATCAACTTACTTTTCCGTGCAGGTGCAGAAGTTATTCATGGCGCACTTAATAATATTCATACGTCTGGGCACGGTTCTCAAGAAGAACAAAAACTAATGCTACGCTTAATGAAACCTAAATTCTTTATGCCGATTCACGGTGAATTCCGTATGTTGAAAATGCATACTCATCTAGCAGAAGATTGTGATGTTCCACTTGAAAATACATTCGTTATGGAGAATGGTGACGTGCTAGCATTAAGTGCCAACGAAGCACATGTAGCAGGTCGCATCCCTTCAGGAGACGTTTATATTGATGGCAATGGTATTGGAGATATCGGCAATATCGTCTTACGTGATCGACGCATCCTTTCAGAAGAAGGTTTAGTAATCGTTGTTGTAAGTGTGGATATGGAAAACCAAAAAATCGTTTCTGGCCCAGACATTATTTCACGAGGCTTTGTTTACATGCGCGAGTCAGGTACGATGATTAATGAAGCACAAAAAATGCTAAACCGTCATCTGAACGAAACAATTCAAAGCAAAACTCCTCAATGGACTGAGCTGAAAAATGAAATTACTGACGTATTAGGACCATATTTATTTGAAAAAACAAAACGTCGACCTATGATTTTACCAATTATTATGGAGGTTTAACCTCAATAAAAAAACTACGCAAATTTGCGTAGTTTTTTTATTTCCATTTTTCTGAAACCTCTTTGCTATTATTTCGTATATAGTAATAACAACTCAATTTTACTCCCTAGACTATTACATAAGCGCCACTAACACTTCAATTTTTCGTACGACCACTTAATTTCAATAAAATAGGATTGTTCACCCTTTAGAGTGATCAATCCTATTCCATGCCTAAATATTAAAGTATTTAGCTATTACATAAGCAACCCATCTATGGTCTGGCTGCAAGCGTATATTTTCAATCAAACCTTTTAAAATCGGTTTACTATAGGTTGTATTTTCGACTTGAACTTTTAATAATTCAAGAGACTCGCGTTCTATAGACTCTTCAAAGCCATCTAGATGTTGTTCGATTAATTCTAGTAAAGATTCCTGTGAAACTTCTTCATTACAAGGTTTCGCTGTTAATTGAACGAGCTCTTCGGTTATAAATGGAATCGTCGTATGCCGTGCAATAATTTCCGTCTTTTCAGCTAGAGATCTAGCTAATTGATCTAAATCGAGTGGTATATCGGAAAAAATAAAAAGTTCCGAATAACTTTTCATAAATCCTTTAATACAATACATGACATCATATTTTGTCTCGTGGAGTTCATCTTGATATAGCTGCTCCAGCATATAGATAATCGACTTAGACATTTCGACATCATAGGCAATTATTTTCTGAAACAACTCTTTTTTTGAAAGAAGTACTTTCTCATTAAAAAACACACGGGCAGGCGCAGCATGGTTTTTAAATGCTTGAAAAATACTTTTGTAAAACTCAACTAATTTAATATCTTTACTAAGCGAACTTCTGACTACTCGGTCAACATCTGTAATGAATTTTTGCAGATAGTTCTCTACCATGGAAATTATAAGCTCGTCTTTTGTTTTGAAAGATAAATAAAATGCACCTTTTGAAATTCCACATCGCTCTGTAATTTGCTGTACAGATGTAGCTTCAAAGCCTTGTTCTGAGAAAAGCTCCAACGCTTTCTCCATAATAAGTTGCTTTTTTAACATACTTTTAAATCTCTCCTAATGTATTTCGTTGACAAATGACCGATTAGTCATTAGTATAAATAACTGAATCAAGTTAGTCAATAAAGGGTAGGTGTGAAGGTGAAAGGTTTAGTTAATTTCGTATTGAAAAACAAATTGGCAGTGTGGTTATTAACAATTATCATCACTGTCTCTGGTATTTATTCAGGTACAAAAATGAAAATGGAATCCATACCTGATATTTCTATACCATATTTAATTGTAATGGGTGTTTATCCTGGCGCAACACCTGAACAGGTTATGAATGAGCTTTCCATGCCATTTGAAAAGTCAATAGAAAGCTTAGAAGATGTAAAGGCTGTTTACTCAAACTCCTCTTCAAACGTAGCACAAGTTCAAGTTGAATACGACTACGGAATTGATATGGATGAGAAAAAACGCCAATTAGAGTCAGCTTTAGAATCTATCAAATTACCTGAAGGTGCTCAAAAGCCGACAGTTATGGCAATCAGCATGAATATGATGCCTGTTGTCGCTTTATCAGTTAGTAGCTCTAAGGAAGATATTGTTGAATTAACGTCAACAGTAGAAGACATTTTACTTCCTAAAATCGAAAAAATTGATGGCGTTGCTTCAGCAACTATCAACGGCCAGCACATTAATGAAATATCATTTAAATATGATCAAGCGAAAATGGCTGCTCTCGGCTTAACAGAGGATTCTGTCAAGCAAATGATTCAAGCAAGTGATATGTCACTATCACTTGGTTTATATCAATTTACTGTTGGCGAACAGGCCGTATCAGTAGACGGTAAAGTAAAATCTATCGATCAGTTAAAAGACTTATTGATCCCAGTCACACCTTCAGCTGCAAATCCTTCACCATTCGTTCGCTTAGGCGATATTGCAACGATTGAAGTAGAAGGTAAAGTACAATCAGTATCACGTACAAATGGCGAAGATGCGATTGCGATTCAAATCGTTAAAGCTCAAGATGCAAACACGGTAAAAGTTGTAAATGCAGTGAAAGATTTAATGAAAGACGAAGAAAAAGCGTTAGACGGCTTAAAAGTGGATATCTCACTTGACCAAGGTAAACCAATTGAAGATTCAGTCTTCACAATGATTGAAAAAGCGGTATTCGGTGGCGCCATTGCCGTATTAATTATTTTACTATTTTTACGTGATTTCAAATCAACAATTATTTCGATTATTTCTATCCCAGTTTCAGTATTCATGGCATTACTACTCTTAAACTGGATGGATATCACATTAAACATTATGACTCTCGGTGCGATTACCGTAGCAATAGGTCGTGTCATCGATGACTCCATTGTAGTTGTAGAAAATATTTATCGACGTATCCATTTAAAAGGAGAAAAACTAACAGGTCGCGCTCTTATTCGTGAAGCGACAATTGAAATGTTCAAACCAATCCTTTCTTCTACATTAGTAACCGTGGCCGTATTCGCCCCACTAATGTTTGTAGGTGGTATGGTTGGTGAACTATTCATCCCGTTTGCGCTAACAATGTCATTTGCGCTAGGTGCTTCATTAATAGTAGCGATTACAATCGTTCCAGCTTTATCTCACTTCCTATTCCGTAAAAAAATATACGGTGAGAAAAAAGAAAGTCAACATAAAGAAGTTGGTAAACTAGCTCTATGGTATAAAGGTGTACTAACAAAAGCATTAAATCATAAAATCATTACATCAGTTTTAGCAATCGTACTGCTTGTCGGTTCTCTTGCTTTAACACCACTTATCGGCTTCAGCTTCATGGGCTCTCAAGAAGAAAAGGTTATGTACTTAACGTACACTCCTGCTACAGGCGAGCTAATGAAAGATACAGAAGCAAACGTTGCAAAAGTAGAAAAAGAATTAATGAAACGCAAAGACGTAGATATTTTGCAAGTTTCTATCAATGACCCTAAACATGTTGATCCTTCGGCAATGATGATGGGCGGCGGCGCTGGTGGTGCCTTAATGTATCTCATCTTCGATCCAGATATGAAGAACTTCCCTGAAGCACGTGAAGAAGTAGAAGACTATGTAACGAACGTCGGTCAATCAGGAGAATGGAAATCTCAAAACTTCTCATCAATGTCGGGATCTTCAAATGAAGTAAGTTACACATTATATAGTGAAAATCTAGATAAGCTTCGTAAAGCCGTGAAACAAGTGGAAGGCGCATTAAAAGAAGTTGATGGATTAGAAGAAATTAAGTCTGATAATGAAGATCCATTTGTTGAGCATACCTTAAAAGTAGATCAAAAGAATGTTTTACAATACGGTTTAACTACTGCTCAAATTGTAATGGCTTTAAATGAAAATACATCGCCTGAAGTTTTAACTAAAGTTCAGTATGATGGTGAAGATATCGATGTTACTGTACAACGTGAAGAAAAAGCTGCAGCTAAATCAATTGATGATGTATTAGCTACTAAAATCCAAACAGCTTTAGGCACAACAATGACAATCGGTGAGTTAGTCACAAAAGAAGAAGGCACTACGTTAAACACATTATCTCGCTCAAAAGGTGAATATTTCGCAAAAGTTTCTGGTACGATTATCGGTGACGATATTTCAAAAGCAACTTCAGCTGCAGATAAAGAAATCGATAAATTAGATTTACCTAAAGGCGTAACGAGTGGTGTTGCAGGTGTGGCTGCAGATATGCAAGAAACTTTCACACAACTTGGAATTGCTATGTTAGCCGCAATCGCGATCGTTTACTTCATTCTAGTTGTAACATTCGGTGAAGGTTTAGCACCATTCGCTATTCTGTTCTCACTACCATTCACAGTAATTGGTGCATTTGTCGGCTTGTACGTCACAAATCAAACTATTTCTGTTTCTGTTATGATGGGACTATTAATGCTAATAGGTATCGTTGTAACTAACGCCATCGTATTAGTAGACCGCATTATCCATATGGAACGTGACGGACTTGCTATGCGCGAGGCTATTTTAGAGGCAGGGGCAACTCGTTTACGTCCAATCCTAATGACTGCAATCGCAACAATCGGTGCGATGATTCCAATGGCAATCGGTAATGGTGGCAGTGGTCTAATTTCAAAAGACCTGGCGATTACCGTAATTGGTGGTTTACTATCTTCAACATTATTAACATTAGTAGTTGTACCAATCGTATATGAAATGCTATCTAAAATGTTAAAGAAAAACCGCAAAGACATGGAAGAAAATTAATAAATAAATGTAAAATGGGCTCTCCTTTATAGGGGGCCCTTTTTTCTATACTTTGATGAAGCATTATAATCATTTATACAAGCTTTGCTGGGACGTCCCCTCTCAATCTCTAATAAAAAGCTAAACAGAGATTTACAAATCTTGTTATAATTAAATACACTAAAATACTTTTAAGGGGGGGGATTTTTGTGAGCGATAACATTTTTATACAATCACCACCTGTTTTAAAAACAGCAAGATTAACATTAAGACCTATTTCATTCAATGATTTAGAAGCAATGTTTAATTATACGTCCAGCGAAAACGTTGCACGCTATGTTACATGGGATCCTCATAAGAGTTTAGAAGAAACAAAAGTGTTTGTTGAATTAGTTTTAAATGGGTATAAACAAGGAAGTCATCTATTATGGGGCATCGAATATGAGCAAAAATTAATCGGCACTATCGACTTTGTTTCTGTTAATGACCAACATAAATGTGCGGAAATTGGCTACGTTATTTCTGAAGATTATTGGAATAAAGGGATTACGACCGAAGCGGTAAAAAAATTAATAGACTACGGATTTGACGAATTAAAAATGATTCGAATACAAGCACGCTGTTTTGAGGACAATATCGGTTCCCAAAAAGTAATGGAAAAATCGGGTATGCTTTTTGAAGGTATATTAAGAAAAAGTATGTTTGTTAAAGGACTTCACCAAAATATTAAAATGTATGCTATTACAGATGTTGACTATATTAAATCATAATTTGGATGAAGCCCTGCAAAAATCAGCAGGGCTTATTTAACTTACAACCATTCCTCAATACAATAGACTTTTTTGGCCGTTGCATCTAATCTTACTCGTTTCCCAATTGCAATTGGATGCATCGGATGCGTATGACATATATCAAATTCTGCTAAAATCGGGATATCGATGTTATCTAACTGTTCAAGCAGGACTTCATACGGCTTACGTCCAGTCCCCAAGTCGTCATAACACTCATGCTTACCTAAAATAATGCCACTTATTTTTTCAAATACACCATGCAATTTCAACATCGCAAAATTTTTCTCAACGATAGCTGTATTTTTTGCACAATCTTCAACTAATAAAATATCTCCGTCTTTAATATTTGGAAAATAAGCCGTACCAATAAATCCATACATTGCATTTACATTACCACCAATTAACCTACCTTCTGCAACTCCTTCTCGAACCGTCACCCACTCATTCTTATTTAACTTTTTTTCAACCGTTTTTTCTAGCCAATTGACAGGTTCATCTGACCAATAAGACGGCATCGGAATTTCGTAAGGTAATGATTGCGACTTAAAGAAGTAGTTCTCGAAGAATTGATATGTATCATTAACTAATGGCTCGAACTCACCAAATGAAGGAACTAAAGCTGGACCATAGAAAGTTGTAATTCCTGTTTTTGCGTAAAGTGCAAGTAAAATTGCCGTTGCATCAGAATAACCAACAACGATTTTTGGATTGCTTTGAAAAGCCTCATAGTCGATATATGGCAGCATACTATTCGAATTTGTACCACCGATTGTCGACATGATGATGTGGACGTTTGGATTTCGTAGTAATTCATTTAATTCTTCGGCACGCTCTTTTGGAGTTCCAGAGCGATAACTATCAGATTTACCAGTTAGACTTCCTTCAATTAAGTTTATATTTCTTTGTTCAAGAAAAGCTTTTCCTCGCTTATATCGAGAAAGTGAACTGACGGATGCAGGCGATGATGGAGAAAAAATACCAATATTGATACCGCTTCTGATGCTTATAGGATTCATATAGGAACTCCTCCTTTTTTGTTACAATATTTTTGACATGTAATACTCATCCATATATTCCCCATCAACATATAATGAATGTCTTTTAGTCCCCTCAATTTCAAACCCCATTTTTTTATATAAAGCTATGCCGGCCGTGTTATTTGCCATTACTGTTAGTTCCAGGCGATGCATACCCTTTTCTTTTACCAATCGTCAAGGTGACTAAATAATGCAGTACCTATTTTTCGTCCTCTATAATCACTATGGATACCTACGACTATATAGGCTCGATGTGAAACTCTAGATGGCGTTTGATTACCTTGAATAATTAAATAACCAACTATAGCTTTTTCAATTTCAGCAATAAATAAAGCTGAATGGCTGTTATTGTTCATATTCTCGATAAATTTAGTAAACTGTTCAGTCTCTAACTTTCGTTCACCTGGCTTGAATAACATAAAATTAGATTCTTCCGCATTTTTTATGACAGCTATGATCTGCTCGGTATCTTCTCGTACAGCCTCTCTTATTAACATCTCGATCGAGCCCCTTTCTAAAATTTAGTGAATTGTATCATCAAGTTTTCCGTGTTCATTTGAACTTCACCACCGATAGGAAACGTAAAAATTGGCTGTGTATGTCCAAAATCAACATCATAGATAACTGGTATTCTTTTTAACTCGGGATGCTTATCTAAAATAAAATGTAACTGCCTCTCTGTCATATTCGAGGCTCTTTGGAAACGCCCTATCGCAATACCTTTAATATTACTAGTGGCTTGTAATAATGAGGTGAAATCACGGGCAAATATTTCTGGATTAACTATTTCATCATCCTCTACAAATAAAATACTGTTCGATAAATCAGGCATATACGGTGTCCCTTGAAGTAAATTTAACGTACATAAATTCCCACCAAATAATTGTCCACTAGCTTCACCGTCAGAATACACCTTCCAGCTAGCTGCTTCAAAATGACGATTATGCTGATCTAAATACCAAGCATCATCACTCCAAACGCTTGACGCCTTGATCGTATATGATGTATTAGTCATTAAACATTTTTTGAAATAGGATAGTTGATAGTCTTGCGCCTCTTCCATTTGAAAGCTAGAAAAATGAGGACCAGAATACGTAACAAATCCACATTTTTTTGTAATAGCTGTTGCTAAAGCTGTGATATCACTGAAACCACAAAGGATTTTTGGGTTATTTGCTATCATGTCGTAGTCTAAATAAGGTAATACTTCATTACAGTTAAAACCACCAATAACTGTTAATACAGCTTTTACACCCTCATCACGAAAGGCATCATGAATGTCTGCAACTCGCTGCTCAATTGATGATGAATACTGTAGATCGCATTCAAAAATATGTCGACCAAAAGATACACGAAAGCCTAACTCTTCAAGCTTTTTCTTTGTTTGTTCAGCGCCTTCTACTGTGATAATTGCCGCACTACGACTAGGTGCGATAACACGTATCTCATCACCTACTGTCAATTTATTCGGAATACGCAAACTGCTCCCTCCTCTAATAAGTTTCAAATTTTTTCCTATTAATCTCTCATATTTTTATGACTTTGGAAAAGCTTGAATGAATTAACGCAAGATTTCCTTTCTAATCCGTTCAGCAGGTATCGCAATTATTACCTCTTCATTTTGAAATGAATTGTATTGAATATATTTTTTTATTATCCTCCCCCTTACCATCCTAACGCTCGTTCTTTTTTGAAAAATTCAGGTAATTATACAACTAAAATATTCTTTATTATTGCAAAGCATTAATGGAAAATCAATGGCTAATAACTAAAATATGGATGATAATTATTAAAACACGTTCCGCCTCGGTGACACTTTTGGAATCAGCAATAGAGGAACGAAGGTTAAAAGCATCACGTCTTGTGATAGCGTCTTCACAAGATGAGACGTTCTTAGACTAAGTTCCTCTATTTCAGCGGGTGTTTGGACACTCGCTGATAGAAGTTAAATATAATATCGATGGATAGGACGTCCAACACTTCCGTATTGTATATCTACCTTTAATAAATTTTGTTTTTCTAAAAAGTCTAAGTAACGTCGAGCCGTTACGCGCGCTGTTCCAATATATGTAGATACTTCCTCCGCTGAGACAGCTTCGTTACTTTCTTGAATATAGGCAAGCACTTTGCCTAATGTTGCCCGGTTAAAACCCTTTGGTAGCTCTTCTATTACAATTGTCTCAGTGATTGGGGGAACAGCTACCTGTTCAGGTATACGTTGCTGCATTAGATGATCCACATCATGCTGTGTTAGATCTTCCATACCACTTATTTTCTTTTTATATGATTGATAATTCTTCAAAGTTTGCTCAATTCGTTCAAACGTAAAAGGTTTCATAATATAATCATAGACACCTAAGTGTAAAATTCGCTGCACAGTAGACATATCATTCGCAGCAGTTACAGCAATAACATCAACGGGAAGATGTTCTTCTCGAATTTTTCCTAACGTAATGATGCCATCTTGCTCGGGCATAAAAATATCCATAAAGACTAGGTCGGGGTTTAATTGTTTAATCCTCTCAATCCCTTCTATCCCATTACTAGCATAACCTATTAACGAGAATCCTTTGATTTGCTCTATAAATTGTCTATTCACTTCTCGTACCATCGGATCGTCCTCAATTAATAACACGTTCATTACATCCATCTACTCTTCTCCTAACTCCAATAAGATTAAGAAACTTGTCCCTTTCATAAATTCACTCACTACTTCAATATCACCATTACCTTTTCTTACAATTTCATGTATTAAATGCAAGCCAATACCGCGATTCTCGCTTGCCTTTGTAGAAAAGCCATTTTCAAACATACGAGCTTGCACCTCTTCAGACATCCCAATTCCATTATCAGAAACAGCAATTGCTAAAACATCGTCATGCTCATCTACAGAAATCGCTACATATTTATCATCCTTTGAAAGTACATTTAGCGCTTCGAAGGCATTTTCAATTAAATTTCCTAATAAGACAACAAAATCGTGGTGATCTAATAATGGTGGAAAGCGTTTAAAATGACTTTTTCGATCGATTTCTACTTGTATGCCTAATTCCTTGCCATAGCTAACTTTACTTAGCAATAATCCTGAAATATTTTCATTATGAAAGCGTTCATTTAAAAACTTCGTTAAAGAGGCTTCATTTTCGGTAGTAGCTGTAACGTATTCAAGTGCTTGCTTTGTATGTCCCAATTGCAGAAGACCTGCAATCGTATGTAGCTTATTTTTATGCTCATGTGTTTGTACACGGAGTGCTTGAACAAAAGCTTTAACACCCGTCACCTCTTCCGCAAGCTTTTTCACCGCTGTTAAATCTTTAAACATAGCAACTGCTCCGACTAATTCACCATTTACTATAATCGGGACACGATTACTCAAAATACTATGATGATTAATATAGAGCTCTTGATTGTATACAGGATTTGCTGTTTCAACAATTTCAGGCAATCGTGTATCTGGCAAAACATCATAAATATTTTCCCCAATACAATCCTCTATCTTTGTAGTAACACCTAATATATCAGCTGCTTTTTCATTAAAAATTGTAATATTCATTTCTTTATCGACCGCTATAATACCTTCATGCATAGCATTGAATGTTTCTGTTCGTTCCACATACATCTTCGCAATCTCATGAGGTTCAAGCCCAAACATTTGCTTTTTAATATGCCGGCCAAGTGTATATGCCCCCCAGATGCTAAAAACAAGGGATATCAGAATCGTAATAAAAATTTCATGCTCATAATTTTGCAGCATTTCTATAAAAGTGGGCAGTGAATACCCTACAATGACAATGCCCACTTGTTCTTTTTTCTCATCAATGATTGGGACAAACGCTCGAATCATTACACCGGCTTCCCCTTGCGCCTTCGATACATAATAATGCTCACTAAAGGCAGCGTTTAAATCCTGTGATTCACTACGCTTCCCTATTTCTTTACTGACTGGGTGAGATAGTTTAATACGATCCTTATTCATCACAACAATATACTCTGCTTTATTCACAACACGAATTCCATCTACAATTTTATTAACATGTTTCGCAGCTTCTTTCATATTGTCATCTTTCAAATGTGTACTGATTTCTGGCACATTTGATACAGTCCGTGCAACGAGCATAGCACGCTGACCAAACTCCTTTTCTTGCTCCGTTAAAAGGTTACCGAGTACAAAAATGCCTCCAAGTAAAAAGGAGAAAGCAATGATTAAAAATGTTACTAACAATATTTTGCCGTTTACAGGCATTTTCATCATTTGAAATTCTCCCCTTTCCAAATCTGCATTTGCACTATAAAAGTCTTTGGTCAATCTCACTTCTTCAAATGATATGCTTTTAAGATTATCTTCAAAAAAATCTTTTGACAACACTTTAGTTGACATAAGTAGGATAAAGTCATGAACTTAATGAACAATATTACGAAAAATTGGTATAAAACAAAATTTTCTATCACTAATTATTATTGTATTATAACAAAGGTAAATTAACCACACAGTATCATAACAGGTTGAGCCATTGAAAACACTACGTTTCATTGAAAATACGGATGAATGTACTTAATGAACGATATGTTTCTTATTTTCTAAAACTCTTTTTTTCAAAAGGATTCGTTATGATAATTCTAGTGAAAACGATATCAAAGAGAAAATTAAGAAAAGAGGTAGCATAAAATGAAATTACTGAAAAATTTGACTATTCAGGTTATAGCTGCGATCATTTTGGGGGTTATTGTTGGAGCCATCTTCCCTGAGTTTGGTGCAAGCCTTAAAATCCTGGCAGACTTATTCATTAAGTTAATTAAAATGTTAATCGCCCCTATTATCTTCTTAACAGTTGTAATAGGAATCGGTAGTATGGGAGATATGAAAAAGGTCGGAAAAATCGGAGGAAAAGCGCTACTGTATTTCGAAATTGTCTCTACCATTGCCTTAGCAATCGGGATTGCTGTTGCATTAATCGTAAGCCCAGGTACTGGATTAGATACGTCAGGTGCTTCCGAAGCTGATATCTCAAAATTTACAACTGCTGCTGCAGAAAGTGAGCAAGGTTTAGGTGCTTTCATCTCTAGCATCATTCCTGAAAACGTTGTAGGTGCACTTGCAGCAGGGCAATTACTTCCTGTGTTATTCTCTGCAATATTATTCGGTTTAGCTGCTGCTTCTATTGGTGCACCTGCAAAACCGGTCATTACATTTTTTGAACAAGTGGCAGAAATTTTCTTCAAAATCGTAAGTATGGTGATGAAAATTTCTCCAATCGGTGCCTTTGGTGCAATGGCCTATACGATTGGTAATTTTGGTTTGAAATCTTTAAGCAACTTAGGTCTATTAATGGCTGCCGTCTATATTACAATGTTCTTATTTGTAGTCTTTGTTTTAGGCGCGATTGCAAAATTCTTCGGCTTTAATATTTTTAAATTTATTGCTTATATTAAAGAAGAAATTTTCTTAGTAATTGGTACTTCATCATCTGAATCTGCCTTGCCATCTATGATGCGTAAATTGGAGAACTTTGGTTGCTCTAAGCAAGTTGTTGGATTAGTAGTACCAACCGGTTATTCTTTCAATCTTGATGGAACTTCCATCTACCTTTCAATGGCTGCATTATTTATTGCACAAGCATACGGAATGGACTTAACGTGGATTCAAATCATTACACTACTTGGAATTTTAATGATTACATCTAAAGGAGCTGCCGGTGTAACAGGTTCTGGTTTTATTACATTAGCAGCGACACTTGCTGCTTTCCCAATGATTCCAGTCGAAGGAATCGCGCTACTAATTGGTGTTGACCGATTCATGTCTGAAGCACGCGCCGTAACAAATTTAATTGGTAACGGTGTTGCTTGTGTAGTCGTATCGAAATCTGAAAAAGAGTTTGATATAGAGATGCAAGAACGTGCACTTCAAGGAAAAACTACAATTGTGTCTTAAGAACAAATGCGCTAAAGCGCTCGTTTACATCCGACAAGCGCTGGAGAGCCCGAAGCAAAAGTAAACGCTCCACCACTTTTGCCCGAGGGATCGAAGCGACCTCGAGGATGTAGCGCTTTAGCCTGACGCCGACAATGTTCTAGGTTAACCAAAGTTAGTCTATAGTTTCTAAAAAAAGGGTAGTGATGACAGCGTGTTGCTGTTTCACTACCCCTTTTATTTAACATATTGTTCAAGCAAGCGTTGCGTATTTGTTGATTGCTCAAGTGCTTTTTTCTCATTTACCCAATAGATCAAATATTGCTGATCTCCAACATTAAAAACCATCTGCTGTAATTCCTCATTTAGCTCAGAGCTAATCGCGACCTTTAAAATATCCACCTCATATAATGGCTCTCCTTTTATTTCATAGACAATATGATAAAGTGGTTTTTCTTCAAATATAGCTCGTTCTTTTTTGCTTAATTTCTTAACATGGCTTAAAGGGTAGTTTTCAATATAGGCTGTTGCATCTTGACCTGTTGCTTTAAAAATAGATTGCTCTCCTTTAAATAGCTCGATTGCATCAATTTCTTCTGCATGATCTAAAATGTGAGAAATAGCTTCTTCCTCATTTTTTTCGCGAGACTGCAATGTAAAAGCGCCAATCAGAATAATTGCAGCAAATATAACTAGTTTCAATCTTCGTTTATTCATGTTCATTACCCATTCAATGCTTTTTTCACAAAGCGGTTAATATCTACATCTGCCCCAATGACAAGCATAATATCTCCTAGCAAAATTTTATCACTCGCCTGTGGAGATACGATAATATCTGCTCCACGCTTAAGCCCTACAATATTTATCCCGTACTTTGCACGAATATCTAAATCCATAATAGAATAACCTGCAATCGCATCATTGGCCTTAAGCTCCATAATGGAATGTTCATCAGAAAGCTCTAAATAATCAAGCACTGTATTAGACAGCATATTATTAGCAATACGGATCCCCATATCACGCTCAGGATGCACGACAAAATCTGCTCCAATTTTACGCAGAACTTTTTCATGATAATCATTCTGAGCCTTTACAGTAATCTGCTGAACACCGATTTCTTTTAAAATAATTGTCGTCAAAATACTAGCCTGAATATCTTCACCAATTGCTACAATCACATGCTCAAAATTACGAATACCTAATGAATTTAATACCGATTCATCCGTCGAATCTGCGATAACAGCCTGTGTGGCAATGGAAGCGAATTCGTCCACTCTCTCTGAGGAATGATCGATCGCCATAACTTGTGCCCCTTGACTCATTAGTTCGCGGACAATGCTTCCACCAAAACGTCCAAGTCCAATGACAGCAAACTCTTTTTTCATCATTATAAATCCCTCCGAAAACTACTATACCCTTATTGTAACGCATTCTCTGCTATATGTATCGCCAAAAAAGAGACTATTCGTCATGGAAAGACAAGCCTTGGACATTTTAAGGAATCTAGTAGCCCGTGAATCTGATCGGGTAACCGAAATCAGATCACTTCCTTTTCGCTCTGGTCACTTCTCCATCTGCTTACTCTCTGGTTCAATCAACTCGAATCCTTCTCTGCTTAGGATACATCACATTGCTTATAATAATCCCGTATTTTACATAAAAAAAGACGAGGAATAAAACATCCTCGCCTGCTACTGCTATTATGCGTTACGCATTTCATCTAAAACACGATTCACACGTTTTTCTAGCATTTTCATACCGCTGCCACCAGCTTGCATGTGACGAAGCTGACCATCTTTGTCGAACACAAAATAAGCAGGTACGTATTGATTTTCAAATGCATCTGTTAGCTTTAATTCGCTATCCACAAAGATAGGTTGAACAATGTCATGCTCTGCCGCTACCGATTTGATTGTTTCTAAATTTGTATCTTCCTCAGAACGTGGCATATGCACAGCAATAACGTTTAACTCATCTTTATATTGGTCACGGAAATTGTTCACATCCGGCATTGCCTCTTTACATAAATGACAACTTACTGACCAGAAGTGGATTAACGTTGGTTTTTCGCCTACTAAATCCGCTTTTGTTACTTCTCCATTTAACCAAGTCGTTGCGCCTGCAAGTTCAGGCATTTGTTCACGAAGTTTCATAAAACATTCTCCTTTTTTCCTTTTTCTAGGACCATTATCAAAACGTGTTGTTGATTTCCGTTCCGGCTGGGCGCTTTGTTGCTGTCGCTTCGCTTTCGCACAGTTAAAACATTTGTTGTTGCTGTCGCTTCGCTTTCGCACAGTTAAAACATTTGTTGTTGCTGTTGCTTCGCTTTCGTACAGAGTTTCCAGGGGGCGTCCGATGAGCCGCTTCGCTGCAGGGTCTCGAGGCAGCAGGATGTTTTTTGCGCGAAAGCGTAGTGCTAACGCAGCGACAGCAGCAAGATGTTTTTGCGCGAAAGCGTAGTGCTAACGTAGCGA
>Ga0209676_1001303_pt1 | contig 25448 bp, 21 predicted proteins | sample AraplaCvi_mLB_r2_FD_184282 | JGI IMG/M metagenome (GOLD analysis project Ga0209676, IMG submission 184282) | Arabidopsis root microbial communities from North Carolina, USA - plate scrape MF_Cvi_mLB_r2 (SPAdes) (version 2) | ecosystem: Host-associated > Plants > Roots > Endosphere | place: USA... | reverse complement strand
CTTGCTGAATGTGCTCATCTACGCAGTGGGAACCGGCCATTTCAGCGCCCAGAACGCACCTAATCTCTTGGTGTGGCTCGCCGCAGGCGCAATCATCTCGGGGCTGACAGCATCAAGGGCAATTGCATTTTTTGGCAATCGCAAACTTGCACTCCTGTGCTGCCTGCTAATGGCCGTATCAGGGGCACTGCCACTGCTCCTGCCCAACCAAGCTGTGTTTTTCGCCTCGTGCTTTCTCGTCGGTTTTTTCGAGTCCTACGTAGTGATTGCGGTTTGGACTCTTCGCCAAACCGTCGTCCCAGCCGATGTGTTGGGCAGGGTCACCGGTATAACCAGCGCGCTTTTCAAAGTGTCAATGGTGATCGCCATTCCTATAGCAGGACTGCTCGCCGAGTATTACACCAGCGCAGTTGCGATCCTGTTCGGCATCGGCACCACTCTCCTCGGTGCCACCCCCTTGGCGCTCAGCCTGCTTCACGACTTCATCAAGAAATACCGGAAAACACAGGCGCCAGACCTGGCTACTGCCAGGCGGCGCAAGGCCGCTACAGAGGCGAGCAAGCAATGAGGTCATCCCCGCCGCCAAGGGTTTCAACAGTGATGAAAATAATGTGTCGCCTGCACCGGCCTCTTCGCGGGCTTGCCCGCTCCCACAGGATTCGCGCCAGGCCTGCGGGCAGCGCGGTACCTGTGGGAGCGGGCAAGCCCGCGAAGAGGCCCTCAAGCTCAATCACGGCTGCTGATTCTGGCTCAGATACTTGTCCACCGTAGCCTGCCCCTCCCCGCCATCCCCCGCCACCTGCCACAGCCGCCGCTCGATCCCCTGCGCCAGCAAATGCCCCACCGCCGCCTCGATCGCCGACAGCACGCACAGCTGCGCCGGTTCATTGGTGGTGTACCCCACCTCGGCCTCCAGCAGTTTCTTGAACTCGATGAACTTGAACACCCCGGCACTGCGCCCGACCGAGTAGATGGTCTTGCTGGTCATCACGTTGGCCAGCACCTGCCCGGTACGCACGTCCACCGCGCGCAGGTTCACGGTCACCTGGTCGACGCGGTACTCGCGGGAGATGTCTATCCCCAAGTAGCGGGCGCCTTCCCCACCGCTGCGCACGTTGGTGTCATAGGCGATGATGCCGCCCTCCAGCATCAGGTTGGCGGCCTGCAGTGGTGGCAGTTCGCCCATGATGTTTTCCGGCACGTCGGGCTTCTTCTGCGAAGCACGGATGATCTTGCGCTCGGTCAGCAGGTTCTGCAGGCCTTCACGCTCCAGCACCACGAACCAGCCACTGGCGTTCAGGGCGTCCATCAGCATGCTGGCCGCACCCTGGGTGACACTGGTCGAGAACGAGCTGGCCGGGGTCGGCTTGTACTGCCCGGTCTGGTCGCGGAAGCCATACACCACCGCCATCAACCGGCCCTTGGGCCGTGGCATGTTGATCAGGTCGTAGTAGGTCGAGGCCCGTGGGGTCAGGGTCGGGGTTTCCGAGTCCTGTTCGGCGGGCATCGGTTCGCGCAGGCCACAACCGTGCAAACCCAGGGCGGTGAGGATCAGCAGCGTGCTCAGCAGACGTTTCATGGTGTTCACTCCCCAACGAAAAGCCTTCCCCCCTCAGGGGTTCAGGCCACTGACCTCAATGATCGAAATTTCTCCTGTGGCGCGATCGGTGACCTTGATACTCAAGGCCCCGGAATCGTCGATGACGTCGATGAGAAACGCATCGGTCGCCATGCTGCCGGTGTTGCCGTTACTGATGTTGTCCAGCAACTGCGACAACATCCGCGACTCCAGCTGGTTGCTGAAGCGCTCCAGGGCCGTGGTGCCGGTAAAGGCCGAGGCACGGTCCTTGAGGTCGGGGTCGTCGTAGTCGTTCTGCGCCTGGGCATTGTTCAGCAGCCAGGTGCCGTTGAGCGGGTTGCCGCCAAAGGCCGGGTTGATCGGGGTGTACACCAGCTCGGTAGCCTGGGCGGCCCATGCGCCGGCCAACAGGCAGGCAGCGATGCAACAGGGTATGTGGTGCTTCATAGCTCGTCCCTCTCCAGATCGGTGGTGTCTTGCAGCAGGCGTTGCAACTTGCGTTGAATGATTTGCTGCTTGACCAGGTCGGCTGCTGCAACGGCCTCGTCCTTGAGCTCGGTGGTGTTCGGTGGCAGGAAGCGGCGGTACATCACCTCACGCTCGAATTCCACGGTGACCAGGCTGCCCCAGCGGGCATCCGGGCGTTCGCGCACCACCAGGTTGAAGTCCAGGCGGCTGGTGGCGCGCAGGCGGTCGGCGAAGTAGTAGTAAAAGTCGTGGCCGATGTGCGAGATGGTGTTGTCGACGATGAAGCCCTGCATCTCGTCCTCGGCCCCGGCCCTGGCCGAGGTGGCCAGCATTGCCACCAGCAGCAGGCCCAGGCAGTGCACGGCCAGGCGGCTCATGGCGTGTCTCCCGGGCCGGCATGGGTCTGTACGCCACCGGCACTTTCGGTAAAGGCCTGTTCGGCAACGAACTGCCAGTCGCTGTAGTGCTCCAGCCCTTCGAAACCGCTCCACTCGGCGCTGAAACCACTGCGCTTGAACGGGGTGGCGTCCGAACGGCTGTACACGCCGGTGATGCGGCCGTCGATCGAACGCAGCAGGCCCCACTCGTCACTGTTGGTGATGGGGTCGGGGTACAGCCGGCGAATGTGCCGCCTGGCCTGCGGGAAGCGGTTGTCCTGCAACAGGTCGGCCAGCTCCTGCGGATACTGGGCCAGGCCTGGCGAGGCGCGGTAGTAGCTGCGCAAGGCCTGGGCATACTGGCTGCCCACCCACAACAGCTGGCGTTCGCGGTCACGCTGGGCAGCACTGGCCCAGAGCGTACCCGTAGCGGCCAGGGCCACGCTGCTGACCGCAATCAGCAGCAACACACCGAGGTAGGTAAAGCCACCGTTGGCCTTACCATTCCGCGTACAGGCTGCCATCGCGCGCCCTCCCTGTGGCACCGCTCTTGATATCGGCTACGCCGCCGGCCACACCTTCAGGCGGTGGCAGCAGCTGCCAGGCATCGCTGCGTTCGGTGATCGGGTCGATCGGGGTGTTGCGCAGGTAACGCTGTTCCACCAGCTGCTCCAGCGAGTCCGGGTAGTGGCCGGTGTCGCCGTAGTAGTGGTCCAGCGCTTCGCGCAACACCGCCAGGCTCTGGCGCAGGGTGGCTTCGCGGGAGCTTTCCAGGCTGTTGAAGTAGCGCGGCATGGCGATGGTCATCAGCGTGGCGATGATCGCCAGCACCACCAGCAGTTCGATCAGGGTGAAGCCTTGGCGGCGTTTCATGGCTGTCACCATTGCCCGTAGGGGATGTTGTTGAGGCCTTTGCCGCGGGCCTTGGAATACACGTCGAACACGTCTTCGCCTTCACGCGGGTTGTCGGGGCTGCTGTCGTACGCGCGCAGCCCCCACCCGCCTTCGTCCTCCCCCTTGGGCGCCACCAGCGGGTCGTGCGGGATGCGCCGCAGGAAGTAGAACTTGGCGCCCTTGGCACTGCGCACATCACGCACGCCATCGACCAGCACCTGCAGGTTCGGCGGGTAGCCACTGGCGTCCAGGCGCTTTTCGATGTAGCCGGCATCGAACGCTCGCTTGTAGGCGTCGATGGCGTCGCGAATCTGGTACAACGCCTCGCGCAGTTGCTGTTCCTTGCCGCGGCGCACCACGGTTTCGGTCAGCGGCGCGGCCATGCTGGCAAGCAGACCGAGCAGTGCCAGGGTCAGCACCACCTCGATCAGGCTGAAGCCCTGCATGCGGCGCTGCGCAATCATGGCCGCGGGCTCCCTTTGGCCGGGGCGACCGCCATCTGGCTGTCCAGTACCGGTGTATCGTTGGTCGGGGCATTGCCTGGTACATCTGCTGGCGGCAGCGGCGCCATCTGCCGCACCTGCATGGCCGACTCGGTGCCGGTGGCAAACTCCATGTCTGACGGGCTCTGGTATGGCAGGTTGCGCACGATGCGCGGGGTGATCGCCAGCACCAGCTCCGACTTGCTCATGTCGTCCTTGTTGCTGCCGAACAACCGGCCCAGGCCGGGGATGTCGCCAAGGCCCGGGATCTTGTTGCCACTGGCGTTGTGGTCGTTGCGCACCAGGCCGGCCAGCACCTGGGTTTCGCCATCGTGCAGGCGCAGGGTGGTCTGGGCGTTGCGGGTGTCGACCTGGACCGGAATGGTGCCCTGGCGCGTGGCTTCCAGCGGGGTGGCGTTGCTCACCTCAAGGGCCACCTTGATCGCCACTTCGTTGTTCAGGTGCACGGTGGGCTGCACTTCAAGCTTCAGGCCCACGTCCAGGTAGGTGACGCTTTCGGTAATCACCGGGCCCTGGGTCGACGGCACCGAGGTGGCGCTGATGATCGGTACCCGCTGGCCGATGTGGATGCGCGCCTGCTCACGGTTGCTGACACGGATCACCGGGCTGGCCAGGGTGTTGATGTCCTTGTCCTGGGCGTTGATCTTGGCCTGCGGCGCCGGCGCGATGCTGATGCGGCTGGAGTCGATGCCCTTGAGCTGGTCGAGCACGCTCACCGGCTGGCCGTCGGAGCTCAGCACGCCGAAGGTGTTGGGCCATTGCAGGCCGAGGTCGAGGATGCGCGAGGTGGCCACTTCCATTACCTCCACCTCCAGCACCACCTCGGGGTTGGACTGGTCCTGCGACTGCAGCAGTTTTTCGGCCATGCGCACGGCATCGGGGGTGTCGCGCATGGTCAGGGTGTTGAGGCGTTCGTCGACGAACACGTCGCGGGTCTTGAGCATGGTCTTGACCATGTTCAACGCGGTGTTGGCGTCGATGCTGGTCAGGTAGAAGGTGCGCATGACCAGTTCCTGGTAGTCCTTGGTCTTCTGCGGCGAATCGGGGTAGATCATCAGGGTGTTTTCATTGACGATCTTCTGCCGCAGCTGGTTCTGCTCCAGCAGCAGCGCCACGGCGTCCTCGATGCGCAACTCGCGCACGAAGATGGTGGCCTTCATGTCCGGGCGCATGTCCTTGTCGAAGATGAAGTTGATACCGGCAACCTGGGACAGCACTTCGAAGATGGTCTTCAGGTTGGCATCGCGAAACTCCAGGGTCACCGGCCGCTCCAGCTTGCTGCGCAGCTGCGGGAACGGTTGCGCGGTGCGTGCCTGGACGTTCTCGATATCACTGCGCAGGGCCACGCCCTTCTGGTTCTGCGGGTCCAGGCGCAGCACTTCGCGCATGTAGCGCTCGGCACCGAACAGGTCACCCTGGCGCAGCGCCGCCTGGCCGAGCGCCACGCGCTCGTCGAGGGTGCGGATCAGCTCCAGCTGGCGGGTGCCTTCCTGGGCGCGGCGGTTGTTCGGCTCCAGGGTGAGGACCCGGCCATAGCCCATGCGGGCGCCCGCGAAGTCATGGCGGATGCGGTCGGCATCGGCCTGGGTCAGCAGCGCCTCGACCGCGGCCTGCCGGCTGTGGGCCAGGGCGATGTTCAGCTCGGTGTCACGCGGGTCCTCGCGCAGGGCTTCTTCCAGGCTGGCGATGCCGGCTTCGTACTGGCCCTCCTTCATCAGCTGTTCGCTGTCCTTGCGTACCGCGCTGGAGCCGCAGCCGGCAATCGCCACGCACAGCGCTACAAGCAGGAACGGAGCCGGTTTGCACAGCTTTGACGACTTCATGGTGCGCTCCCTACAGACAAAGTCTGCGACTGATGCAAAGGCAGGTAGACCAGGTGCAGCTCGCTGGCCGATACCCGATCCAGGCGGTAGGTGTCTTCGATCACGTCGCCCTGGCGCACGACGTAGAGTTTTTCGCCGCTCTGCAGGAAGATCTGCAGGTCGTCGCGCTCGCCCATGCGGCCGATGAACTGGAAAGGCAGGTCTGGCGCGGTTGGCGCTGCGGGTGCGACCGGGGCGGCGTTCACGGGTTGTTCGGTGACAGTGGCCAGGGCCTGGGGTCTGGTCCATTGCTGGGTCGGGAACAGATCTCTTGAGGCCTGTTCCGGCCCTTTCGCGGGCTCGCCCGCTCCCACAGGTTCGGCGGCGCCCACAGGCCCTGTGGGAGCGGGCGAGCCCGCGAAAGGCGCCACGCTGTCGTCCTGGCCGAACCAGTGCCCCGGGGCCCAGGCCAGCGCGGCGCTCACGCCGAGGAAGCCAACCCAGATGACAGCACGTTGTGTGTTCATCACGACCTCGACAGGTAAAGGGTCATGCGCAGGCGGGCGTTGAGCTCGCTGTCGCCAATGCGTTTGCGTTGCAGTTCGAGGTCTTCCAGCACCAGGGTCGGCAGCTGCTTGAGCAGGCCCTTGAGGAAGCCGCGAATCTGCGGATAGCTGCCGCGTACCGGCAGCACGATCTGGTAGCGCGCCAGCTGCGTCCCGGGATCGACGCCCAGGGCATATTCGCCACGTGCCAGGCTGATGTGCTCGGCACCGGCCAGATGGTACAGGCGCTCGATCAGCGCGCTGGCCTGGGGCTGCCCGGGCAGTTGCTGGCGCAGGCTGTCGAGGGCCTGCTGCTCGGGTTTGACGGCGATCTTCAGCTCGCCCCGCCTGACCCGCTCGAGCTGCACGCTGGCGTCCGCTTCAGTGGCGCGCAGTTCGCGCAGGTTCTGCCATTGCGGCAACACCCCGACGCACAGCACGCCCACGGCCAGCAAACCCACCGCAACCGCCGCCAGGCCGACCGGGCCGACGCGACGCAGGCGCTCCTGGAGGATCAGGCTGTTCAGCGATTCACGGGCGCGCATGGCCGGTCTCCCAAGTGGCGGTGAGGGTGAAGCGCACCGGGTGCTCAGGCTGCGCAGCCAGTACCTCGTGGTTGAGCAGCGACACATCGCTGAGCTCGGCACTGGCTTCCAGGCGCTGGTGGTACTGCAGCATCGCTTCCAGGTTGCGCGCCTCGGCGGTGATGCGCAGCTGGCCTTTGCGCGCGTCGGGGGCCAGGCTGAGTAGCGCCACGTCGTCCTGCGGCTGCGCTTCGAGCATGGCGAACAGCTGTTGCCAGGGCCGTTGCAGCTGCTGCGAGACGCTTTGCATCTGCGCCAGGCGCTCGGCCTGTTCGCGGCTGGCAGCGGTGCCCAGCGGTGCGACGGTAGCCGGACGACGGCCCAGTTGCTGCTCCAGGCTGTGCACGCTGGCCTCCCGTTCGACCTGCTCGGCCTGCAAACTGTGTTGCAGCAGCACCAGGCCGGCGACCATGGCGCTGCCCACGGCGAGCAGCGACCAGGCCAACGGGCTGCTGCGCCGGGGCTGGAATTCCAGGTCGAGGCGGCGCATCTCAGGCCACCGCCCGCCACATGGAGCACAGCGGGTCGGCATCGGTGGCCGGCTGGCACAACTGCACCGCCGCCAGCTGCGGCACGTCGCCCCGGCCCGGGGCATGCAGGTAGACCCGTGGCAGGTGTTCGCCGTACAGCTCACAGGTGCGCTCGATCAGCGCTTGCAGGGCCTCGTCACTATCGGCGCAGCCTTGCGCCAGCACTTGCTGCCAGGCCCCGCCGGCAGCCAGCAGCAGCACGCTGCGGCGCGGTTCGGCCAGCACGAACAGGAAGTCGCCCTGCTCCAGCTGTGCCGCGCAGCGGTTGTAGGCCGCCATCAGGTACGGCTGCACCGAACGCAGGCTCAGGTGGTTTTCCCGGCCCAGCGCCTGCAACCGCTGCAGCAGGGCTTCGGGCAGCGCCGTGGCGATGCGTGCGGCACCGGCCGGCTCGGGCGAGAGCACGATGCGCCAGTCGTCCAGCGGCTGCCCGTAAAGGTTTTCGAAGCAGGCCCTGGCATAGGCGTCCAGTTCGCGCGGGTGGCTTATGGCATCACTCCAGGGCACCAGGCAGAAGCGGCTGTAACGGGCCGACAGCAGCACTCGCAACTGGGCACCGCGCGCGGCATGCTCGGCCAGCAAGGTGGCCAGGGCGTCGACGGCGGCTTGCCACGCCGGCTGGGCGGCATCGCAGGTGAAGTCGCGGCTGCCCAGCCATTGGTGGTGGTTGGCGTGCCAGCTGCCCAGGCCCACCCCTTCGGCGCCGAGTACGGCGCTGTATCGGTAAGCACCACGATCAGATGAATGTGACACGGTTGATCTCCTCGAGGGTGGTACGGCCATCACGGACCAGGTCCAGCGCCGAGGCCCGCAGCAGGCGCAGGCCGCGCTGGCAGGCAAGGGTCTTGATCTGCGACAGGGGGCGACGCTCGACGATCATCTGCCGCAGGTCGTCGTCCAGGTGCAGCAGTTCGGCGATGGCACTGCGGCCGCGGTAGCCGCTACCGCGGCACTGGCCGCAGCCCTGGGCGCGGACGAACTTCCAGCCGGCCACGCCTTCACGGGTCAGGCCCGCGCCATACAGGGTGTCGTCGTCGACTTCGCACGGTGTGGCGCAGTGCGGGCAGGCCAGGCGGATCAGCCGCTGGGCCAGCACCGCATTGAGCGCGGAAACGAAGCTGTAGGGGTCGACCTGCATCTGGCTGAAGCGGCCGATCACATCGAACACGTTGTTGGCGTGGATGGTGGTGAACACCAGATGGCCGGTGAGCGCCGACTGCACGGCGATTTGCGCGGTGTCCGGATCACGGATTTCGCCGACCAGGATCTTGTCCGGGTCGTGGCGCAGGATCGAGCGCAGGCCGCGGGCGAATGTCAGGCCCTTCTTCTCGTTGACCGGAATCTGCAACACGCCGGGCAGCTGGTATTCGACCGGGTCCTCGATGGTGATGATCTTGTCCACGCCGTGGTTGATCTCGCTGATCATGGCGTACAGGGTGGTGGTCTTGCCGCTGCCGGTGGGGCCGGTGACCAGGATCATGCCGTAGGGTTCGGCGGCCAGCCGGCGCAGGGCGCGCAGGGTTTCCTCGGCAAAACCCAGGGCCTGCAGCTGCACGCCGCTGACCCGGTCGGACAGGTCCTGTTTGTCGAGCACACGCAGCACCGCGTCTTCGCCGAAGATGCTGGGCATGATCGATACCCGGAAGTCGATTTGCCGGTCGCCCACGGCAACCTTGAAACGGCCGTCCTGGGGTACGCGTTTTTCGCCAATGTCCAGCTCGGCCATTACCTTGATGCGCGAGATCACCTGGTCGGCGAAGGCGCTGCCGCTGGCCTTGCCGGCGCCGTTGAGCACGCCGTCGATACGGTACTTGATGGTCAGGCCCTGGCCGGTCATGCCCAGGTGGATATCGCTGGCGTGCAGCTTCAGGGCGTCGTACAGCGTGGAGTTGACCAGCTTGACCACGCGGCTCTGGTCTTCGCTGATGCTGGCCAGCGACAGGCGTTGCAGCGGGTCGCTTTCGCTGCTGGCTTCGGCATCGTGGTCGAGGGCGTCCACGGCGTGGAAGCTTTCTTCGTGGCGGGCCAGGAAGGTGGCCAGGTCTGCGGCGTGGGCCAGGTAAAGCGGTGCGCCTTGCAGCACATCGTCGATCCAGGCCAGGCGGGCGTGGTCGAAGGGGTCGGCGAACACGCCCAGCAGTTGGCCGCCCTGCTCGATCAGCACGCACTCACGCTTGAGGCACATCGCCAGGCTGACCTTGTCGAAGCGTGGGCTGCTGGCCAGCAGCGTGTGGCTGTCCAGCACCGGGTAATGCAGGGTCAGGCCCAGGCGCTGGGTGAAGGTATCGGGGGTGTCGCAGGCCAGGCGTTCCAGGCGGGTGAGCAGGCGTTCGTCGCTGGTTTGCAGGCGGGCCTGGGCCAAGAGGTCGCGGGGGTAGGCCGTGAAGGGTGCTGGATGCTTCGCGGGCATGCCCGCTCCCACAGGTTCACTGCGAACCGGAAGACCACGCGAATCCTGTGGGAGCGGGCAAGCCCGCGAAGAGGCCGGTGCAGGCTGTAGCAAATCCCGGGTTGCATCGAATGCTTCTGGCATGGCCTGCGACTCCGCTCAGGGGCGCGTCGCAGGCTGGCTCGGCCAGGGGTGCGGGCGCCGCTATTCCCCTGTGAGCAGTTGATCGTCGTCGGGCCCTGGGGGCTTGGCGCCGTTACGGCGGCGGTCGGCCAACACCCAGCTTCCATCGTACAACTGCAGGGGGAACGATTCGTTCCTGTTCTGGCGTCGTTCGACGAACCCTTCAGCCGGGTTGTCCGTGGCCCTGCGCCGGCGCTCGATGCCCATCAGGTCGAAGATCGCACGGGCCAGTTCCACCAACGGAAACGGCTTGAACAGGACATGGCTCACACCCAGTTCGGCGGCCCGCTCACGCACTTCGACGGTGGGGTGGGCGGTAATCAGCACGAAGTGGCACTGCCTGTTCCTGCGTACGCTCTCCAGAACCTGAAAACCCTCCATGTCGGGCAAGCGGTAATCCAGCACGATCACTTGCGGTGCCAGGCTTGCAGCCTGTTCGATACCACTGGCACCGTCGTGGGCAACATGAACTTCCAGGCCTTGCGCCTGCAGGTATGCTTGCAGGTTCTGCGCAAGAGTCTGTTCGTCATCGACTACCAATACTCTGTTCACCAAGGTCGACTCCCAAGAACTGCCCGGTAACCCGGTCTGCGAAGTGCGCCCCTGTACAGGCTTGAGCAGGCTTCGTGCCAGGCGTGAATAGTCATGCTGCACCACTGTAACTCATTGATTTGCCACCGGTATTAAGCAACGCCCGGACCGCGGCAGCCAGGCGCACCCGCCGCGTTCCCCATATGCGGGGAAACTGATGGCACCATGCCATTTCGTTATTCCCCAGCATTGGGGAAACGCCATCAGCGACCTCAGTCGGCAATCTCCACATTAGCGGACGCGCGCAAACGTTGGCGCACGGACTGGCGCGCCTGCGCCTCCCGCTGCCCGATGAGCGTGGTCCTGGCCAGGACCAGGCCCTGTTCGCGTATGACCGAAGGCTTGTCACTTTGTTGCGCTCCCTGCAAGGTTTCCCGGTTGGCATCATAGAATGCCTCGACTTCGGCCTGGCTGGGCGCGGCGACCGCACTGAGCTGGGCATACACCTGCTGCGCAGCCAGCTCGTGGCGGGTGTAGTCATTGTACTGTGCCCTATCGAAGCCCGCCTCCGCCAGCCGCCGTTCAAAAACTGCCGGGCTGCCAAACGCGGCCTCGACCTCGCCGACATGCGCCGACACCTGCTCGTCGCTGATGGCTATGCCACGACGTTGAGCCTCCTGCCACAACAGCTCCTTGTCGATCAGTTCAGCCAGGGCCTGGTCGCGCAGGTGCTTGTACAGGGTCGGGTTGCGGATGCTGGCAACCGCGCGGCCCTGGGCGTCCAGGTACTCGCTGAAATAGCGCTCCAGGCGCGCCATTTCGATCTCCACGCCATTGACCCGCGCCACCGCCACGTCGGCCCAGCTTGCCTTGGCCAACACTTGCAACAGGCACAACAACAGAACACGCATGGCAACCTCCGCTCAAGGGCTGTCCGGCAGTGGCCGGTACGGGGTGACCGCGGTGAAGCGCGGCCCGGGCAGGCCCACCGCCACCACATGGGCACCGGCCATGCCCTGGCGGCGACCGGGGCCGAAGCCCAGGGCCGGGGTCAGGCCGGTGGACACATCATGCAGGCCTTCCAGCGCGGCGATCAGCTGCTCGCGGCTGGTGTCACGGCCAGTCTGCTTCAACGCTTCGCTCAACAGGCGCAGGGCGCACAGGGTATCGACCTGCAACGACGCCTGGCGAGCATCGAGGCCCTGGCGCTGCTGCAGGCCGGCAAGCGTCGCCAGGCCCTGCCCGGTCCAGTCCTCGGGCACATAGGGATAGGCCAGGAACACCCGTTGCGACCACAACTCTGGCAAGCGCGCCACGGCGCCGGCCACTTGGCTCGAGGCGGCAAACAGGTAGGGCCGGCGGCCGGCGGCCTGCAACGCGGAGGCCAATTCGGCAAAGGCCTGGGCACGGCCCACAAAGACAATGCCCTGCCCGTCCACGGCCTGGCCAGCAAAGGCCTGGACAGCAGGTGGTGCCCAGCCCTGCTGAAGCAGGCGTTCGCGCACTTGCCCGGCCAACGCCGCTTGCTCGTTGCCGGCATACACCACACGCAGGTCATCCGCTGCCAGGCGCAACACCGAGCGGGCGTGGCCTGCCAGGCTCAGCAATTGCGCTGGCAAGCCGGGCAAGGGGTCGAAAATCTGTACGCTGCCGCCGCTGCGGGGGGTGCTACCGATCAGCGGTACATTGTGGGGTGCCAGCAAGGTAGCCAGGCGCTGATCGAGCATCGGTGCCAATGGGGCGATCAGGGCAAACACCCGCTCCTGCTCCAGCAACTGCAGCAGTGCCCGTTCGCCACTGGCCAGGTCGGCGCCCGGGTCGAGGACAACCAGTTCCAGGCGCCGCCCGTGAATGCCGCCTTGCTGGTTGAGTTGGGCCAGGCCGTCTTCCAGCACCGCACGCACCACCTGCCCGGCCTCGGCCAGCGGGCCGGATGCCGGCAGCAAGGTGCCCAGGCGCAACACGCCTTCCTCCACACCGGGGTCGCGCTCCTGGGCCAGGCGCTTGAGGTAGGCCGTGAGGTTGCGCTGGTCGGCCAGGGTCAGTTCGAAGCGTGGCATGGCCGGGTCCAGGCGATTGCCGGCCGGGTCGACACCGCGTTGAATGGCGCGGGCCAGGCTGCTGTCGGTGTAGGCAGGATAGCGGCGGCCGTTGACCTCGCGTTCGCCCTGGCCTTGTGCCAGGCGTTGCCAGTCGAGGCTGGGCGGGCGCACACCCCCTTCGGCCCGGCCGCGGCCATCGTTGCCGTGACAGCTGGCGCAGGGCAGTACAGTGGCGGGGACCGTCATGTCGCTGGCGCCGACCCGGGCTTGCAGCTGTGCGTCGCTGCTGGAGACGCCCTCGCGGTAGAGGCGTTTGCCGGCTTGTTCATGTTCGGTCAGGTTCAGGGCAAAGACAGAAGAAAAAGGCGCCATGCTGAGCACGAACGCCAACCAGATCGAAAGCCCTGTGGAAGCGGCCTTTGTGGGAGCGGCCTTGCGTCGCGAAAGGGCTGCGCAGCAGCCCTGGCGATAGTTGCACCAACCCAGAAAACGGGGAGCGCTGCGCGCTCCTTTCGCGACGCAAGGCCGCTCCCACAAAGGCCGCTCCCACCAAGGCCGCATCCACAAAGGGAGTTCCCAGAGTGGCAGATGCCACAGAGGCCAATGCTGCAGGGATCGCATGATGCTCACCGCCCTGCCAAAGGCAGGGCCAGCAACTGCATGCGCTGTGCAATCGCCGCAGGCGGTGCATCCGGGCGGATCTTGCTCCAGCGCTTGCCGGCCACATCGCCGGCAATCAGCTGTGTCGAATGCTGCTCGGGGCTGGGCAGGAACTGGCCGATGCGGCCGAGCACCAGGTCGACATTGGCCTTGTCACCGGTCAGGAACAACCAGTTGGGCCCGTCCACGCCCTGCTTTTCGGCAAACGCCTTGAGCACCTGCGGGCTGTCGTTGAGCGGGTCGCTGCTGATCGACACGAAGGTCACCTGGCTGGCCAACTGCGGGCCCATGGTTTCGCGCACTTCGCGCAACTTGCGGGTAATCAGCGGGCAGGCGTCAGTGCAGTGGGTGAAGATCACGTTGAGCATCACTACCTTGTCCTTGAGCACATCGCTGTAGAAGCGCAGCTCGCGGCCGTTCTGGTCCTTGAGCACAGTGTCGGTGAACCAGGCCTGGGCATCACGCGTGCCACCGCCACTGGTCATCGCCTGCGGGGCCGGCTGCGGTTCTGGCGCCTGCGGGGCATGGCCTTCATGGGCCAAGGCCACCGAGGCGAGGATCCACAGGCAGCCCCCCAGCACCAACCAGTCAAAACCGCGCATGCCTGCGCGGCGGGAGCTTGTCTGGCTCATGGTTGCACCTCGTGATGGTCGGCAATCGCCGTGCTCTTGGCATGTACCCGGCGGGCGCCGAGGCGGTTGATTTCGTCGATCAGCACTGCCGGGTCGGTGAAGCCGTAGTAACGCGTCCAGTGCCCGCTGCGACCGTCACCTACCAGGATCAGCGGCGGGTGCTGGGTGAGGTCGGCGCTGAAGCTGCCCAGGCCCTTGAGGGTTTCGCTGATGGCATACGGCGTGCCGGTCAGCCAGCTCCAGCCCGGCCCCTTCTGGAAGGCCTTGGCGTAGTCCTGCAGGCGCTTGGCGTCGTCACGTTGCGGGTCGACGCTGATCGATACCAGATGAATGTCCTGCCCTACCCGGCCACCCAGCTGCTGCTGGACCTTGCCCATGATCGACGACACCACCGGGCACACCGTGGTGCAGCTGGTGTAGATGAAGCCCATGACCACCAGGTGGTCGCCGACCAGGTCTTTTTCCAGGCGTACCGGCATGCCGTCCTGGTTCAGCAGCGAGACATCGGCAAAGTGCACGCTGGCCTTCTCCTGGCGCGCCGCCGGCGGCTGTCCGCCGTGGCCATCATGATCGTGGCCGCCATGGGCCAGTGCCAGGTTGCCGGCAAAAGCCAGGCTCAGGGCCAACAGTTTGCAAACATGCTTGGCGTTCATCGCAGGTTCCTCACCTCAATTTCGGAAGCGTTGGACGTTGCGGCCGGCAGGACGCGCAGGCTGGTGTAGTTTTCTTCGGCAAACCTGCGCCCCAGCGACGGCGATTGCACATGCAGGTACCAGGCGCCGGCTTCGGGCAGGTTCAGGGCCGCCTGATAGATGCCCTCGCCCACCTCCTCCAGCTGCAGGTTGCGCGGCATCGACGAAGGCGCCAGGAAGTAGCGCAGGCTCAGGTCGCTCAGGCCCAGGCGCGGTTCGCCGTCGTCACCGACGATGCGCACCCGTGCAGTAATGGCGCTGTGCTGCGACAACGGCCGGTCCAGGCCGATGAACTCGGCATGCGCGCCCTTGCGCTTGCCGGCATTCGGCGCTACGGCCACTTCGGTGCTGAAACAGTGGATGATCTGCGGCTGGTTGAGCAGGAAGGCCACGTCGAACGTGCCGGCGGCGGGCATCTTCACGGTCGAGCCGTACACGCCCGGCGCCAGTTCGCGCAGGCTGCGGTCGACGACGATGGCGGCGCGGGCCTGGTGGCCACGGTTGTTGTAGCCGGACATCGGTGCGTTCATGCCCTCGGCATAGAAGTAGGTGGTGTTGTCCACCGGGTTGACCACGAACACCGAATTGTCGTCGCGCGAAACCGACAGGCCCTGGGCCAGCGGCAGGTCACCAGCCTGGCGTGGCGCCGCCGGGCCGGCCTCGAAGCCCTGGATGATCGGCGAGCGCCCTTCGCCCAGGCTGGCCAGGTTGATCATGCTCACCTTCGGCGACGCCAGGCCGCGTACGTAGGCATAGCCCTTGGTGAAGGTCAGCTGGTACGGTTCGGCAGCCACCGGGATCTGGTGGATCAGCTTGTCGGTACTGGCGTCGATCACCAGGGCCTGGTTCTCCAGGGTATTGAGCACGATGCCGTAGCGGCCATCGCTACTGAAACGCATCGGCCCCAGGCCCTGTTCGGCCCGGACCGTGTGGCGCAGCTGGTGGGTGCGGGCATCGAACACGCGCACGCTGCCCTCCTCGCCATCGACCACATACACCGCCTGGGACAGCGCCGAATAGCTGACCGCCAGCGGGTGCGGGCCAACCTTGATGGTCTTGGCCAGGCGCATTTGCGGGATGTCGATGACGCTCAGGGTGCCGCTGTCGCGGTTGCTGACATAGGCGTAGCGCGAATCGGCACTGAAGGCGATCTCGTGGTGCCCGCTGCCGGTGTTGAAGGTTTTCAGGGTGTCGCGCCCCGGTACGTCGATCACGGTTACCCCGCCCTTGGCCGGGTCGCTGCTATTGTTGCCTACCCACAGCCGGTGCTGGTCCGGCTGCAGGGCCACGCGCAGCGGTTGGTCGCCAGCGTCCAGGTCGGCCACCCGGGTGAAGGTTTCGGTGTCGATCACCGAGACCTTGCCGCGCTCGGGAATGGACACGAACACCTGCTTGTCGTCACCGGTAGCCACCCAGTCCATGGGCCGCCCAGGCAGGTCGATACGGGCCAGGGTGCTGGTCACGCCGCCCACCGATACCGTCGGGTCGATCACCGTCAGGCTGGCGTCCTTGTTCATCATCAACAGGAAGTAACTGTTCAGGTCGAGCAACGGCCGGGCGCCGATACTGCTTTTGAGGAACAGCGCGACACGGGCCTTGCAGCTCTGGTCGCGATCGCCCTCCGGGGCCGACTGCGTCGGGTCGATCCACGCCCCCGGGGCCATGCCCGACAGCGGCTGGCCACTGGCCTGGTCGCTGACCTTGAAACGGATGTTGGCGAAGCTGCCCTCCTGCAGCTCGCCCCCCGCCAGCGGCCGGGCCTCGAACTCCACGGTCACGCCGTCCCGGCTGAGCCGGTGCAGGGCCTGCGGGTCGGCAGACTCCTGCAACAGCTCGCGTGGATCGCACCAGAGGCTTTCATAGGCCACGCCCAGGCCGATCAGCACAGCTCCCAGTGCTACCCCCATGTATGCAAGGCGGGTCTTCTTGTTCATTTTCGCGCCCCCATTTGCCTTCACTGCGCCGGTGCCGTTGCCGGCGGCGCTTCATCGGTCACCCGCAAGATCCCCCACAGCCCCGAAAGGTTGCCGTAGGCGGCGTAGTCGCGGAACAGGTAGTCACCCGCCACCGCGTTGGCGCCGCCGGCACTGGGCAGCATGAAGCTGAAGTGCGCCGCCGGCAGGACGCTTTCCTGGGCACCGATGAACATGGCCATCGGGTTGTAGCCGAAGCGCACCGAGCCGATGCCGGGCAGGCTCAGCGGGTAGCCGTCCACGTCGTTCTTCTCGGCCTGGTAGTTGTGCAGTGGCCACAGGTGGCCATCCAGCTGGTAGACCATGCCGCGGCTGCCACCACTGGGCATCACGATGTGATTGCGCACAGGCTGGCCGGGCCTGGCGTACAGCACCGGGGTTTGCGGGTCGCCACCGACCAGGGCGTTGGCGTAGGCCATGTGCGCGTTGGGTACATCGCCAAAGCCCAGGCCGCCGGCGCGGCCGAAGGGTGAGTCGGGGGCCATGCCGAAGCGCAGCCACAGGGGTTCGGTCTTGTAGTTGACCGCCATGTTGCCGTTGTCCTGCGGGTCGCCGGCGGCGCCGTTGCCTTCGGTATTGATCCCCTCCACCGGGCGGCCGTCGGCCCAGCGCATGTTCAGCGCACGCTGCCAGACCGTGACGAAGTCGCGGTAGTCCGGCTGGCCGGTGACCTTGACCGTGGCCTGGGCCCGCGTTGCGGTGTCCTCGGTCCAGGTGGCGGTCTGCGGCAGGATGCTCATGGCACCCACCAGGCCTTTCTGCGGCTGCTTGATGAAGTCCGACGGGGTCAGGTTGAGGCCGCCGAACTCGATGGCCGTGCTGTTGATGTTGTCCACCGTGCGGCCCAGTTGCGACACCGGCTTGCCTTCACGCTCCAGGTGGCCCGCATAGTACTGGTAGGTACGGGTCGGCCAGGCGCCACTGGCACCGGCACGCGGGGGCACGGTCTGCACCGGGTTGAGGCCGACGTTGGCACCATCGGACTTGGTGATGTCGTAGGCCAGCAACTGGGCATGCAGGCCCACGTGGCTGGATGGCCGCATCAGGTTGTTGGCAAAGGCGGTGGCACCCTCGCTGTCGAAGCGGTCACGCTTGACCACGTTGTGCATCACCGCAGTGCTGGGCAGGTCCGGCATCACCAGTGGCAGGCGGTTTTCCAGGGTGATGCTGATGCACTCGCCGGCATTGGCGCGCAGTACCAGCGGCTCTACGGGCACGCCCGCCTTGAGCTTGCCGGTGGTGGCGTCCAGGTCAGCCTTGCGCACGTACAGGATTGCGGTCGGGTCGTGCAGCGGCGCACTGTGGCCACCAATGGTGAAGGGTTCCCCATCTTCGGGGTCTACCCCACTGACCAGCGGGATGGCGGTCTTGCGGCTGTTGAACACCAGGGTGCCGCCGTTGGCCTTGAGCGGGCCACCGACATGCTGGCCGACACCGGCCGGGTCGTTGATGCTGACCCCGTTGCGGTTCTCGAGGATGTCGTTGGCCAGTGCCGCGACGATCTCGTAGTTGCGCTTGACCGTGGGGCGGCTGCCGATGCCGTTGGGGTTGGCCGTGGTTTTCGGACAGATGCCGTCGAAGTTGACAGTGTTGCGCATGGCCACCGGCTGCGGGTTGTTGGGCACCGGGAACAGGTCGGCACGCTGCGCGGTGTAGTTGCGCATGATGCCCCAGATGCCGTTCCAGTAGCCCTCCAGGGCCGCATCCAGCGAATACAGGTAGTCACCATTGGTGGCCGCCGAACTGGAAATCATCGACACCGGCGCCATGAAGCCCAGTTGTTCGGAAATGCCGATCATCTGCGATGACTTCCAGCCGGAGTTGGAGCTGTTGCCGTAGCCGGTGCCGTTCTGCAGCCATTTCACGCCATGCAAGGTGACGTTGTGCTCCTCTTCATGGCCGCCGGCGTGCATGCGCAGGCGTACATTGTCACCGGAGTAGGTGCGCAGCATCGGGGTAAACGGGTCGCCCGGTTCGCTGCCGGCCGTGTTGATGTGCGGCGGGAACAGCGTGGTGCCACCGGTGGGGCCGACCGCCGAGGTGATCGCCGACGGTGCCAGGTTGAGCGCCGGGATGGCGCGGTCGGTACGGGTTTGCAGGGCGTAGCTGAGGTCGCCGGCAAGGCCGTCGGCCTGCATGCCACGCTTGCCGTCCGGGCCGACCTTGTTCGGGTCGTACACGCGCAGGGCCAAGGGCTCGTTGCGGTAGTTGACGACGAACATGCCCGGGTCATCCACCGAGATTGCCTGCGGGCAGGGCCGGCTTGGGCAGCCCGGGTTGATGCCGCCGCGTTCCTCGACGATGGCTTCCAGCAGGTTCGACGCCTTGCCGCGCACCGGCGGGTTGATGGCGTAGCGGAAGCTGTCGGCAGTGGCCGGGTACGACTGGGCATTGGGGATGCCGTCCGGCCCGGCACCGACGTACACACCGGCCTCGTAGGCATGCTGGAAGTCACTGTACTCCAGGAAGAACTCGCGGTAGCTGTCGTTCTTGCCGTCGCCATCGTGGTCACCGGTCTGGATCACCGCCTGCCACGAGGTCGGGCCACCGTCCTGGCGGGTGGCCGGGTTGTACAGTTTCTCGCCGGTTTCGGCGTGGTACCAGGTGGAGTTGGCCGGCTCGGCCAATACGGTGGCATACAGCCCAAGCTGCTGGTGGGTCGATGGGCCGAGGTGGTCGTGGGTGAAAATGGTGCCCAGGCCACGGTCGACGTTGTACACGTTTACCAGCGGGTCGGCGAACCAACGCTGCATGGCCGTGCGCGCGCCCAGCCAGTCGGCCCGGCCGAAGCGGCCGAAGTACGGGTGCTGCCGCGCTTGCGGGCAGGCGGCGGTGCCGTCGCGGCTATCGCCCTGGATGCAGCCGTTGTAGGCACGGATGGCTTGCACCCGCTCGACCACGCTGCCGGGCGAGAGAATGCCGTCTTCGTAGTTCCAGCCGTTGGCCGAGCCGTCGGCAGCGGTCAGGTCCCACTTGGGCAGGTGGATGTGCTGGCCGATCACGTCGGTCGGGGTGCGCACCTGGTAGTCGTCCATCTCGTAGATGTTCGGGATCAGGTTGGTGTGCTGGTACAGGGTGCAGTCGAAGGTGTTCATGCGCATCACCAGCGGCTCTGGCGGGCGCTGCTTGGTGATTACCGGCCAGGCGTCTTCCCACAGGGCGATGATGCGCGCCTGCGGGAAGTGGTAGCCGACCTTGTTGTACACCGCGTCGAACTGGATGTTGGCACCCTTGTAGATGCGCGGGCGGTCGGCGGTGAAGGCCGAGGCGCCACGGAAGTTCAGACCCGACAGGCTCTCGCCGCTGAAGTACTCGCCTGCCCCGGAAGACTGGGTCAGTCGCTTGCCCCGGTCATCCATGCACGGCTCGTAGAACGGCGCGCCGGCAACCGGCAAGGCGCCGTTGGTGCGGAACGCCTTGGCCACCGGCGCGCTGCCGGGGATCAGGGCAAAGCTTGGGTGTTCGGCCAGCGCATGAAACTGCATGGCCGCCTGCTCGACATCGGTGCCCTCTTCCGGCAGGTAGATCGGCTTGGCCTTGTGTACCACCTTGGTGAAATCGAGCTTGGTGGTGGTGGTTTCCGCTTCCCCGCCAGCGGATACGCCGTCCAGCGCGTGGCGCCCCAGGCCGCCGTCCCAGCCATCGACCTGGTTCGGGTCGAGGTTGGCCCACAGTGCCTTGCCGCTTTCCTTGAGCTGGCGTGCCATGGCCGGGTCGAGCATGTCCAGAGGCGGGGTGGGTGGGCGGTTGCCCACGCTGCTTTCCATGCCGCCAATCCAGAACGGATAGCCAGGGTTCTTCAGGGTGCCGTCGGCGTTGCGGTTGGCGTCGCTGCGGTCGACCAGCGCCAGCGAGCCGATGGCCTTGCGTACCGGCGCCTGGTTGGCTGGCTCGTCATCCTCGTCTTCTTCGGGCTCGTCGTCATCGTTGGCGGCAACCAGCGCTTCGGACAGCTTCGGTACCACCACCACCTTGCCTGGCATCGGCGCCATGGCCTTGCCAGGCAGCGGCACGATGGCCGGGATCGGCGTGCCGGCAACGATTTCGCCATCGGGCAAGGCCCGTGCGCCAACCGCCGGCTTGCCGCTGCGCAGGGCGAACGGGGTGCTGTGGAAGCCGTTCTCGCCCTGCCCGCTCACCGCAAGGCGGGTGCCTTCTTCGAACACGTCGTGCACCCGCCACATGGCCCACATGCCCTGGGCGAAGTGCGGGTAGAAGTGGCAATGGTAAATGGCATCGCCCGCCACCCGGTTGCGGTTGCCCGAACCGCCGTTGGCGATTTCGTAGGTGTAGCCTACCCCCGCGCCTATGCCCTGGGCATCGATGTAGTCGGAATTGTCGTCATTGGGGTTGAACAGCCACTGGTGGCCATGCAGGTGGAAGATGTGCTGCTCATGGCCGTTGTGGGTGTTGCGGAACTTGGTGAAGTCACCGATGTAGCTGTGGTGCACGTTTGCCGGTTCCGCCGGGAACAGCGCCATGCTGGCCTTGACCCCGACGGCGCTGGCCGGTGGTACTTCACCCGGGCGGATGTGCTCCAGGCCGACGTTGGCCGGCACATCCACCAAGGTACCGACGTCACCGACAGTGTGCGCACTGAGGAAGAACTCTTCATAGGCGCAGGACAGGCAGTCATGCATCGGCCCCACGCCCAGGCGGTTGGCCACCACTTCGGCGCCCATGCCACCGGAACCGTAGTTGATCATGAACGAGTCGCGGGTAGGTTCCAGTACATGGCCCATCACCGGGTCGGCCCAGTAGCCCGGGAATGCCTGGGTGCCGGCGACCTCGTCGGCGAACTGCGAGGCGAAGTCACGGAACGCCTCCAGGCGGTTGGGCAGCGCCGGGTTGCGCTTGCCCAGGCTTTCCAGCGGGTAGGTGGATTTGGGGAAGCTGCCATCGGGGTTGGGACCCATGACGATGGCATCGGTTTCGCTGTTGATGATCTGGTTACCGTCGACCATGGCAATGATCGGCTTGCCGGCCTTGCCTTCGGCGATCCAGGGCTGCAGTTGCGGGTAGCGCGCCTCGTAGTCGATCACTGGCTGGCCGGTGGCGGTACGGCCGGTGGTGGCCAGGCGCATTTCTTCTTCGGTGAGGGTATTGCGGTAGGTGCGGCCGAGCCTGGGTACCACCACGACCTGGCCGAACAGGCCGTTGGCAACGTTGCCCGCAGTGCCCTCGCCGCCGAAGGTGGCGGCTTTGCTGGTAGCGGCAAAAGCGCCTTCGCGTTCGGCGTACAAGGTATAGCTGCGGGTGCTGCCGGGGCTGACGAAGAAGTTGCCGTTACGCCCGGTGTAGGCAGAAATGTCGGCGATGCTGTTGACCGCCTGCATGCCGTTGACCTGGAAGCCGACCATGCGCTCGGCCACCTGTTCGTCGGCGACGAAGCCTTCGGCGGCTTCGTTTTCGAGCTCCGGCCCCTCCTCTTCGCCCTCGGGCTCTTCAGCCTCGATGCCGTGCTTGTTGGGGTTGGCCTTGTAGTCGAGCAGGTTGGTCAGGTTGACGGTAAGGCATTCACCGGCGGCCACCCGCAGCACGATGGGCCGCGGGCGCTTGTCCGGGCGCAGGGTGACCTTGCCCGGTACCGCCGCCCCGCCGATGCTGAGCGGGACATTCTTGTCATCCACCACATCCTCCCGCAGGGCAAACATCATGCCGTTGGCGTTTTGCGCGCCAAGGCGGTTGAACATCAGTGGCTGGTCCAGGGCTACCACGTTGGCGACCAGGGTGCGCTGGCACTGCACGGCGGCTTCGCTGGTCGACGCGCAGCCGAGCAAGGCCAGAACGAGTGATGACAGGATGGGGCCTTTGCGTGGCGTAGACATGCCGCACCTCCGGGACACAGGATCACTGCGTGGAGCTGGAGCAAGGTGTATGCCAGGAGCGGATTGCTTTTATTTTCAGTTGGTTGCGGTGGTAAACGAAACAGATTGGGGAGGATCCCCCAGCGGTTTTCCCCGAAACGGGGGGTGGGTTGCAGCTGTTCGTCACAAGATTTTCAGTGCCTGGGAGGTCGAGCGCCGCCCGCGCGGCGCTCGATCTCACTGGCACCGACAATGAAGTGGCGGACACAGGGTGGCCCTGACCCCATGCCCCCGCCCTGCACCCCACAAAGCCATCACCTGTCACACCCGCGTAAGGCTGCCACCTTCAAACCATGAGAAAAATTAAGGTGGTAGTTCCATTCCTCTAGAAGCTCTCATAGAACTGCACATAACTCATCGAATTAGCAGGGACTCTGTGGGAGCGGCTCCAGCCGATAACACCGGCGCAGCCGGTGCCATGCACCGCGTTGGATTCTTCCGGCTAAAGCCGCCACACACAGGTACAGCGCAGGCCTTGAAAGTTGTGCGATACCTGTGGGAGCTGGCTTGCCGGCGATAGGGCCAGCCCGGCCAACCTGAAACCTTGCTAGAGTGGCGATATCGCTGCACATCGCAAAAATGCAGAATCCCCCTGCAGAATTGTCGATTGTGCAAGGCAAATTCGCATGACAGGATCCTGCGATCCTCCAGCGAACTCCAGACTTCACTTGGAAAATCAATAACAAAGCAGGGAGAACGCAATGACTGCGCACGCTCATACCTCGGCTACCGACCATGTGCTGGCCGAGGTCCGCAACCAGGTCGGCCACCTGACCCTGAACCGCCCCGCCGGCCTCAATGCGCTGACCCTGGACATGGTCCGCAGCCTGCGCCAGCACCTCGAGCTGTGGGCCGAAGACCCGCAAGTGCGCGCGGTGGTACTGCGTGGCGAGGGCCCCAAGGGCTTCTGCGCCGGTGGCGATATCCGCTCGCTGCACGATAGCTTCAAGGCCGGCGATACGCTGCATGAAACCTTCTTCGTCGAAGAATACGCCCTCGACCTGGCCATCCACCGCTACCACAAGCCGGTGCTGGTGCTGATGGACGGCTTCACCCTCGGTGGCGGCATGGGCCTGGCCCAGGGCTGCGACCTGCGCGTGGTCACCGAACGCAGCCGGCTGGGCATGCCCGAAGTCGGCATTGGCTACTTCCCGGATGTCGGCGGTAGCTACTTCCTGTCGCGCATCCCCGGCGAGCTGGGCATCTACCTTGGCGTCAGCGGTGTGCAGATCCACGCGGCTGATGCCCTGTACTGCGGCCTGGCCGATTGGTACCTGGCTAGCGATCAGCTCGCCGCCCTCGACCAGGGCCTGGACCAGCTGAGCTTCGGCGAGCACCCGCTCAAAGACCTGCAGAACCTGCTGGCCAGGCTCGGCAGCCAGGTACTGGGCGATGCCCCACTGGAAAAACTGCGCCCGGTCATCGACCACTTCTTCGCCCTGCCCGACCTGCCCGCCATTGTCGAGCAACTGCGCGCGGTCAGCATCGGCGACAGCCATGCCTGGGCAGTGGCCACCGCCGATCAGCTGGAAAGCCGCTCGCCGCTGGCCATGGCAGTTACGCTGGAGATGCTGCGCCGTGGTCGCCAGCTGGGCCTTGACGAGTGCTTTGCCATGGAGCTGCACCTGGACCGCCAGTGGTTCCGGCACGGCGACATCATCGAAGGCGTGCGCGCGCTGATCATCGACAAGGACAAGCAGCCACGCTGGAACCCGCCGACCCTGGCCGCACTGCAACGCCAGCGGGTCGACCAATTCTTCGAAGGCCTGTGAGCCCGGGAGTACACAGATGCAAGACCTGGAACTGAGCGAAGAACAGATCATGATCCGCGACATGGCCCGGGACTTTTCCCGTGGCGAGATCGCCCCGCATGCCCAGGCCTGGGAAAAGGCCGGCTGGATCGACGATGGCGTGGTGCGCAAGATGGGCGAACTGGGCCTGCTGGGCATGGTGGTGCCGGAAGACTTCGGCGGCAGCTACACCGACTACGTCGCCTACGCCCTGGCGGTGGAAGAGATCGCCGCCGGCTGCGGCGCCACCGGGGCGATGATGAGTATCCACAACTCGGTGGGCTGCGGCCCGCTGCTGGCCTACGGCACGGCCGAACAGCAACAGCAGTGGCTGCCACGCCTGGCCAGCGGCGAGGTGATCGGCTGCTTCTGCCTGACCGAGCCACAGGCCGGTTCCGAAGCGCACAACCTGCGCACCCGCGCCGAGCTGGTGGATGGCCAGTGGGTGATCAACGGCGCCAAGCAGTTTGTCAGCAACGCCCGCCGTGCCGGCCTGGCGATCGTCTTTGCCGTGACCGACCCGGAACTGGGCAAAAAGGGCCTGTCGGCGTTCCTGGTGCCCACCGACAACCCGGGCTTCAAGGTCGATCGCAGCGAGCACAAGATGGGCATCCGCGCCTCCGACACATGCGCGGTCACCTTCGACAACTGCCGCATCCCCGCCGCCAACATGCTCGGTGAGCGCGGCAAAGGCCTGGCCATCGCCCTGTCCAACCTCGAAGGCGGCCGTATCGGCATTGCTGCCCAGGCGCTGGGCATTGCCCGCGCCGCGTTCGAAGCGGCGTTGGCCTACTCGCGCGATCGGGTGCAATTCGGCAAGCCGATCAACGAGCACCAGAGCATTGCCAACCTGCTGGCCGACATGCAGGTACAGGTCAATGCCGCGCGGTTGCTGATCCTGCATGCCGCGCGCCTGCGCAGCGCCGGCAAGCCGTGCCTGTCGGAGGCCTCGCAGGCCAAGCTGTTCGCCTCGGAAATGGCCGAGCGGGTGTGCTCGATGGCGATCCAGGTGCATGGCGGGTATGGCTATCTGGAGGATTACCCGGTGGAGCGCTACTATCGCGATGCGCGGATCACGCAGATCTATGAAGGGTCGAGCGAGATCCAGCGGATGCTGATTGCGCGGGAGTTGAAGCACTACCCGCTATAACTAGCTGGAATATTGGGGCCGCTGTGCGGCCCATCGCCGGCAAGCCAGCTCCCACAGGTACTGCACCGGTCTCAGGACCTGTGATGAACCTGTGGGAGCAACAGTCTTGCTCAATTTCTAAAAGCTGGCGCGATCCCTGTGGGAGCGGGCTTGCCCGCGAACACGGGCGAAGCCCGTGCCATCCACCGCGTCGCCTGTTTCGCGGGCTTGCCCGCTCCCACAGGTACTGCGCAGGTCTTGAGGTCAGCGCGGTCGGG
>Ga0209676_1001301_pt1 | contig 25477 bp, 25 predicted proteins | sample AraplaCvi_mLB_r2_FD_184282 | JGI IMG/M metagenome (GOLD analysis project Ga0209676, IMG submission 184282) | Arabidopsis root microbial communities from North Carolina, USA - plate scrape MF_Cvi_mLB_r2 (SPAdes) (version 2) | ecosystem: Host-associated > Plants > Roots > Endosphere | place: USA... | reverse complement strand
AACAGAGCCAGAACCAGTATTCTCTACTTGCTTCGGTTCTCCATTCCTTCCACTTCCAGCAACAGTTTATGCTGAAATGTTAGGTCAAAAAATTGACGAGCACGGTGCACAAGTATTCTTAGTGAACACTGGTTGGACTGGTGGCGAATATGGTACTGGTAGCCGTATGAAGCTTTCTTACACTCGTACAATGGTGCGTGCTGCAATTGATGGTAAATTAACTGATGTTGAAACAATTCAAGATTCAGTATTCGGTTTAAACATCCCAACTACTATTGAGGGTGTACCAACTGAAGTGCTTAATCCTCGTGATGCATGGGCAGACAAAGCTGCTTATGATAAAAAAGCTGCTGAACTTGCTGGTTTATTCAACGACAACTTCAAGAAATTTTCAAATGTTTCTGAAGCTATCACAAACCTTGGTGGTCCATTAAAATAATTTACTAAGCAAAGGGAACGATTTCAGTCGTTCCCTTTTTTGTTGTTGAAAGATTATTGTGCGATTTTAAATAAGGTATGGCTCTTCCGCAAAACAAGGGGTTGATTTCACAGGAAAGCGAGTAACCTGGAACAGAAATCTCCCCATTTAACATGTCCAACAATCCTAAGATATCTTTTTACCATTTTTGTTTTTTAACACTATAAAAGGGAACATTTTAAGTCACTCTCTTTCCTATTCTTCCCCTATTTTAGAAAAGTTCACTTTTCATATTGTTAACTTTGTGTATAATTCATAATAGTAGTTTTAGGGGGAAATATATGAAAAGAAAGTATAAAGTAATTATTATTATTGTCAGTCTTCTATTTGTATTGTTTGTTGGCGCTGGATTTTTTGCAGGGAATTATTTTTATAATCTCGCCTTAAATCCTAAAACAGATAAATCAGCTGTGCTTGATGCACCGCACAATTCAATCGCTGTTAATCCTAAGGAAGCTAAAGAAAAAGAAGAGAGTGAAAAGTGGTTTAAAGAGAATCACCAGGATTCTTATGTAAAGTCTTTTGATAATTTGAAATTACATGCCTATACGCTTAAAAATACAAACGAAACAAATAAATGGGCAATTGTTTTCCATGGATATTCATCTGATGGCTCACAAATGTCAAAGTATGCTAAGCATTTTTATGATACAGGCTACAATGTTCTTATACCGGATGCAAGAGCTCATGGAAAAAGCGAGGGTGACTATATTGGGATGGGCTGGCACGATCGACTTGATGTAGTCTCTTGGATTAATAATGTTACCAATTCAGATAAAAACGCTGAAATTATTTTGTATGGTATTTCCATGGGAGGTGCTACAGTGATGATGGCCTCAGGAGAGGATTTACCTAACAATGTTAAGGCTATAATTGAGGATTGCGGCTATTCCTCAGTTTGGGATGAATTCTCCTACCAATTGCAAGAAATCTTTCATTTACCGGCCTTTCCTATTATGCACTTCTCTTCAATTGTTACGAAAGTAAGAGCTGACTATACCCTTGGTGAAGCTAATACTGTCGAGCAAGTTGCCAAATCGAAAACGCCGATGCTATTTATTCATGGAAGTAATGATACATTTGTGCCATCTTATATGCTAAAGGAAGTATATGAGGCTGCCAATGTACCGAAGGAAAAAATGATAGTTGAGGGTGCTGGACATGGCAGTGCAGAAAGCGTTGCCGGTGATTCGTACTGGAAAACTATTAATAACTTTTTAGCAAAATACGTACAGTAAGTATCCTTTTATCAACCGTTCAGGTGCCTGTTAAAAAGCACCTGAACGGTTTTTTGAGTCGACACGAGCATTTCTTCGATCTACCTAAGCAATTTTCACTAAAAAACTCCATATTACAAAAGCAAAAGGTAATCTTACCTCACCTTCGTTTAATGTTTTTTGCGGTGTATTCAAAGTATAATATTCCTTGTATTGCTGAATGTCTGCTGAAGGTATTAAAAACTAATAATAAATAAAAGTTGAAGCGATTATCATCAATACTAATCCTACAATAATAATCTTGAGTCTTTTACTTTTTATGTAATTCAAAAAATAGCCACATCTCTAGACAAACTTGAAATATTAAACTGAAGGAAGACACTTGAATATCTTATTGTCGTTTCATCCATTCACAAAGTGCATGTACTGTCTCTCGATTTTTGGCAGGTGGATATTGATGCGCGTAGCGATGATCATACCATGTCTCATATGTTTTATTGGCATCCTTTAAATAAAATTCTAACTGTCTAGCATGTTCAATATCTACATTTTCATCACGATAGCCATGAATAATAAGGACAGGAGCTGTCATATGCTCTACTTCAAAAAGTGGTGTTCGGGCATCATAAGCCTCAGGTACACGATTAGGTGTCCCTCCAATAACACGCTTCATCATCCGGCGCATATCTGTTCGCTCCCAATATGTAGCTGTTGCATCAGATACTCCTGCCCATGTCACAACAGATGTAATATCTCTACGTAAGATTGCAGTCCAAAGTGCCATAATACCGCCACGTGAAAAACCAAAAACATGAATATTATCATTACAGAACTTCTTTAGTACGTCTACTGCATATACAGCGTCATATCGATCAGCTCCAGCAAACTCATCTCGACCTTCTCCACCTCGATTGCCACGGTAATATGGGGCAAAAACGATAAAGCCTTGAGCTGCAAACTGAGCGACACGCGAAGCTCTAACCATACCAATGCTTTGCATACCACCACGTAAATATAAAAAGCCATCATATGTACCTTCTGCCTTAGGTTCCGCTAATAATCCCTTCACACGTAGACCCTGTGACATATACGTGATTTCCGTTAAACGAATAGCTGGATTTGGCGAAGGATAAGGACGTTTTTCTACGATCTTACCATTGGTCATAATGTTTCAACTCCTCCAGCATTTTCTTCATTCCTTCATCCTTCATATGAAAACTTAAATTTGGATGATTAGTAAATTCTTCATCTGTTAGCCAAGTCATCCCTGAAGTTTCTAAATCAAAATCGATGTCCTCCTGCCCCACAAACTGTGCAGTATAGACCGTTTTACAAAATAAATTGTCATCATGAACGGCATATTCAGCAAACCATCTAAGGTTTTTCACATGAACACCAGTCTCCTCGAATACTTCCCTAACAGCCGCCTGCTCCAATGTTTCCCCAGGTTCTTGCTTTCCACCTGGAACCTCTACACCACGGCGTTTATGAATCGTACATAACCACTTATTTTCATGCTTTAATAAAACAAGTACATGCTTAGGCTCAACGTCCAATTCGCCTTTTATAAAACTTAAATCCACTCGTAAACCATTTAAATCTGTAAATGAGAACATGCTCATCAACTCCTTTTTTCATGTTAAAGTCTTATTTCACACACTGAGCTCAATCAATTACTAATAGAGATTGGCATTCTTCGGTGTTATGGTGATGGTCTTTTATTTTCACTATAGTGTAATCATGTAGCTACAATCAACAAATAAACTTTTAGACTTCAATATTTACAAAGTGTAAATATCATACCATTAAGATTGATTTTCACGAATAAGAGCAAAGGTTGGTTTGGAAAATATTACTTATAAAAAACAAGGATATATATTGTTAAGCTTTGAGATGTAAAGAATTCTATAGAAACTTTAAATGTGGCTATAAAATTCAGAAATTGGCTAATTAAATAAGTAAGATAGGATTTTTGTTTAAAATAATTTGTTTGGATGATAAAGATTTCAAAAAAGTGATAATAGCAGGTGTGTTTGTGTTTTTGGTCAGTTAACTGTTATGAGTTCTCTAGATTTAATTGCACTTTTGAGTGGGAATTTAAAAGAATCCGAAGGGGTATGCCAGATATATGTGTCAGAGCCTACTGCTAAAGGTTCTGAAGGATTAGAGATAGTAATAGGCGGTTTAAGCCTTTCTGGAGGCGTAAATGATTTCCCTAGAAGATACTTACCAATGTCATGTAAAATATCTGCCCTATTCTAAAATTGTTATTGAATTTGCAAAGGAATAATACGAATACGCTTATTAATTAGAATCCTCATTAAAATTAAACAGAGCAAAATATTAATACTAAAAACAAGGTTGATTATATGACAATTTGTAGTTCAAACTCTGTTTTATTTTTACCTTAGAGTTATTAGCAACAATCTTTGAGAAAACAGCCTTTTATAATTGAAATTACAATAAAAGTATTTTTCACTAAGTAATTCTTCAATAAAAAAGATCACTGAAGATTTCAGTGACCTTAACTTTAAGCACGTTTGTTGAAGTAAGGAAGTTGTTCCACAAATGCCTTCGTATCCGCATCCCCATATTCATGAACTAGTGCATAGATTTTTTTTAATCGTAAATCAATTTCATCATTTTCTCTATCAAGATGATACTGGATATATGGTAATTGCGCACGCCACGCATTCGCAATCTCTAACATCTGCATTTGCTGAAATATTTTTTCAAATACATCTAATGCTTGTCGGTCTACATTAAGCTCAAAATTCCACGGTCCTGCATATGGATTTGTATAATACGTTCTATTGGCAAGTGAAAAATATACACGTTGACGATCCATTTTTACAAAACACTCCTTTTACCATAGTATGGCGGTAAAAGTACTGTTTTATTCGCCGGAATGTCAAACTTCCTTCACAACTAAGTAAGTTTATCTATTTTATAATAGGAAGTGATGAATCAGGAACGGAGTGAATGCCATGAGTTTAATTACACTCTTAATTGTAGCCGCAATCATCGTTATATTAATAACGGTCGCGACTATTATTAGTGTCAATCGTGCGTATGCTTTTAAACATACAGTTGACGAAAAACCTCAGCAAAGCTTTCATCGAGATGATGACTAGTTCAATTTGTACATTTTTTTTAGTAATTCTTTTATAATATTATTATCAAGTAGAATTTGGAGTGAACGCAATGGGAGTACCATTACCAATAATCATTATGATCGCAATGATGATGCTTATGTTTGGCGTATCTGTCATTGTTCTGTTGAAGAAAAAAAGCAATTTCTTTACACAAACTATCGATGCTAAACCTAAGCAATCCAACGCTCAACAAGAGGACAAAAAAATATGAAATATCCCTTTATATGGCTCATTAAGTTTTACAGAAAATTTATATCACCCATGACACCGCCATCCTGTCGCTTCCATCCTACATGCTCCTCCTATGGACTTGAAGCTTTTCAAAAACACGGTGCCATTAAAGGATTCTATTTAACGATTAAACGTATATCAAAATGCCAACCGTTCCATCCAGGTGGCTTTGATCCAGTACCTGAAAAATGGCCTTCGAAAAAGAATTAATCTTCGAGGGTCATTTTTTCTTGTGCTTTTTTAAGATGTACGTTATTATAGAAACTGTTCAAAAAAATAAATCGTAATGATTACTATTAAAAAGAGGTATACTATAAGATGAAAAAATTATTTTTGTTATTTTCAGTTGCAGTACTTGCCCTGTTCACTGCTGCCTGCGGGGATAAATCATCCACGTCCAAACAGTCAGAGACAAAAGATAAATTAACAATTTACACAACTGTCTATCCATTAAGTTATTTTGCACAACGAATTGGTGGCGATTTTGTAGAGGTTTCTTCTATTTACCCTACCGGTGCCAATGAACACACATTTGAGCCAACACAAAAAGATATGATGAAATTAGCAGATGCTGATATATTTTTCTATATTGGCTTAGGGTTAGAGGGCTTTGTTGAAAATGCCAAAAAAACTCTAGCTAATGAAGATGTAACAATGGTGGCAACAGCAGATCAGGTTTCAGATGAAAAATTAGCTATAAGCTCAGGTCACTCACATGATGATGAAGAGGAAGCACACCACGGTCATGAAGAGCATGATCACGGTAATGTAGATCCACATGTTTGGCTATCACCAACGATCAGTCAAGACTTAGCACTTTCCATTAAAAACACTTTAGTTGAAAAAATGCCAGAACAAAAAGCTACATTTACAGCTAACTACGAGACATTGGTAAAAGAACTACAAGATTTAGATAACGAATTTAAAGCAACGGCGGATAGAGCGCAAGAGAAAACGTTCTTCGTATCACATGCAGCATTTGGCTATATCGCAGGACAATACGGCTTAAAGCAAGTACCAATAGCCGGTTTAAACTCGCAAAATGAGCCTTCTCAAAAAGAACTTACAACGATTGTTGATAAAGCAAATGATTTGCATATTCACTATATTTTATTCGAGCAAAATGTCTCTTCTAAATTAGCCGAGGTTATCCAAAAAGAAGTTGGCGCAAAATCTCTTGTCTTGCATAATTTAAGCGTTTTAACAACAGATGATGTGAAGAAAAATGAAACTTACTTCACCCTTATGAAGAAAAATATTCAAACGTTAAATACTGCTTTAAACGAACACAAATAAATGAGTAAGGAGGTGCCCCGAAAATCGTATGGGGACACCTCCTTTATTATGACGTACTTTTCTTGTGGCATTCGTTTTTCCGTTCTATCAGCACTTATTAGTCCTTTTTTCTTATACACAGTATTTTGTATTATCTTCAGATTAGCCTTTAATTGGGCTATGTTGCTTTCTAAAATGATTGGTTCCCACTCATTTAGATGTACCTGAACACTCTTATCGCTTTTATTACCTTTCAAAAGCAGTGTAGGCTGTTCTATTAATGGCTTTACTAGTTGTTTATTTTTACTTAAAACGGACAACCCTTTATCAAAGGGATACTGACTATTCATAATTGGTTTTGTAAGAACTTCAATCTTACTTGTTTTTTGTAAATCGCTATAGGCTTCGCTTGTAGCAGCTGGGAAACTCGAATAGTCCCAAGAGTGATCTTTTGCTAATTGGCGATCAGAAACTAAAAAATAATTATAACGTACCTCTCCCTTATGATCAGGCAAAGGATCATCCCAAGTTACGTCAATATGATACCATGCATTATCAAGCTTTACTAAGACCCAGGCATGTAATTGTTCCCCTACTTTTCCTGGTACATATTGTACCTCAAAGCCTTGCATCTCTAGCATTCGATAAAGTACTAGAGCATATGCCTGACAAACTCCCTTTTTTTCTGTTAGCAATGTGTAGGGAGAATATGGACTTCCTTCAGTTTCCTTTGAATATTCAGCAGATAGGACGATAAAATCATGTGCAGCTTGTATTTTTTGCAATTCACTTAATCCATGCATAGGTGCAATAATATTCGCCAAAGTCTGTTCTACAAACACTTCCTCTTGCTGTGAAATATGATAGGTAAACTCAAATCTAATGACAATATTATTGGTATAGCCTTCATATTTCCATTTAAAACTAGAAATATTGGCGTAAAAATATGGATCTTGAATAGCATGTTTAATAAGCTCTGATAGTTCATCTTTTAATTCTGTCGTATTACCAGTATAACGAATGTCAAATTCAGTAGTTAATTGCATGACTTGTTTTTGAATTTGATATTGTAGGGATTCTATTGAATTGGCTGTTGTAGTGTTCTTTTGTTCATAGTTTGCGAATACTTGCACATGACTCATTTGTAGAACAAATAATATAATGACAACATTATATATATATTTTCTCATATGAGTCATTCTCCTTTACTAAATAGTTTATGCCTGTCATTTCTTATTATGTTAATGAATGATTAATTTGATCCTAAAAGTTTACTAAAGATGACTCTTAAAACGAATAAAAAAAAGCCCTCTTAAAAATGAAGGCTTCCCTTTAAAGTGTTGAAAAAAACTATTATTTAGTTGAAATAGATGAAACCATGCTTTTGGGCAAAACGAGGGATTGATTTCCGTTCCGGCTAGGCGCTCGGGATTTATATCTTCAGCAATTGTTCCTGTTTTAATAAAATCCAAATAACTTGATTTAGAGAACATTCTAAAAAGATTACCATCGGAAATTTCGTAATCATCCGTTACAGTAAAAGATTCGTCAATAATGGAGTAAACAACATACGTTTCAAAATCCAATTGTAAAATTGGTAGATTGTTATCAACATCAATTGAGGGTGCTTCTATTTCAACCTCATCTGTAATTTTCACGAATCCCTTGGTATTGTTCGCATTACACCTATCGATAAGTACCCTCAATGAATTTTCTTCTGGTTCAAACAATTTGTTTTAATATATATCTTTTAAATTCATCAAATCTTGAAAATTCAATACTTTGCCCCCATTTTGAAAAAAATAAATTAAATCTTACATGTCAAACCTATAACGAAGGCTTCTTTATTAATCCATTAATTTTCTACGAAGTAGCTTATTGGCACCGTTTCGTGGGAGCTTGTCCGTAACAATAATTTCTTTTGGTAGTTTATATTTCGCAAGTTTCTTTTGACAAAATGCTTGTAATTGCTCAACCTGAACATGTTCTTTTAATACAACAAAGGCGATTGGTACTTGTCCCCACTTATCATCATCAATGCCGCACACTCCCGCTTCCTTTACAGCAGGATGTGTAAGTAACACATTTTCGATTTCAGCGGGATAAATATTTTCGCCACCTGAAATAATTAAATCAGCCCGACGATCGATAACAAATAAATAACCATCTTCATCTATATAACCAATATCCCCGGTATGGAGCCAGCCATCAATCGTTGCATCTTTTTGAGCAAAACGACCAATGTACCCTGGTGTAACATGAGGACCACGTATGCAAATTTCTCCTTCACCATTGTCATTCTGCTCAGCAATGCGAATTTGATTAAAAAATAATGGTTTTCCCGCTGAACCAATTTTTTTCATCGCATCTTCATTTGCTAATGTTGCAGTTTGTGACGAAGTTTCAGTCATACCATACGTTTGAGCTACAGCTAAATGTAATGCATGCGCTCTTTTTAAATAATCCACTGGCACAGGTCCACCACCTGCGAGCATCATTTTAAATTTCGGTGAGGCTTGTGCGTTTTTCTGTTCAAGCGTATGTAGAATCCTTTCCAAGGTGACAGCGACTACCGACATATGTGTAACCTCGCCATCCATTATATTTTGTGAAATTGCTTCTGCATCAAATTGATCATATAAATGCACTTTATTTCCGTACAACAGTGAACGCACTAAAATAGAAAAGCCGCTAATATGAAAAAGTGGTACAGCACATAACCAAGTATCATCTACATGCAAACCTATATTTAACACTGAGGCCGTTGCACTTGCCTGGTGATTTCCAACTGTTTGACAAACGCCCTTTGGAAAACCAGTCGTCCCAGATGTGTACATAATCGATGTTGTTTGGTTTAAAGACCATTCTTTCGTAATATCAATAGCCGTTTCTGTACTTTTTTCGATTGTAGAAAATAAATAATTAGTCGTATGTGTTGGTAATTTTTCTATATCCTCATCAGCAACTAAAACTGCCATAGCTTCTGAATCCTCTAGCTGGTAGGCAATTTCATCCTGTGTTAGCCTACGATTAAGCATGACCATTTCACATTGTAAATGCATACATGCGTACATCATAATAACAAGCGAAGGCTTACTCGGCCCCATTATTGCAATACGGTCGCCTTGCTTAATATCCAGTGTTGTAAGTTGACGAGCACGTTTTAAAGATAAATCATTTAACTCTTGGAATGTCCAATTTTTCCCATTATATGTTAAACCGTTTCGTAAAGGTGTTAAATACGCTCGCTGCAAAACCCAATTCAGATACATCTCGTTATTCCCCCAATCTTCCTTATCTTGCCAATTCATCTTAATATCCTTCAGTTGGACATGGAGTTTCATTACTCTGCCAAGTCTATCCGTCTTACCCATTTAGATATACAAAAAGCTCGTATCTCAGTAAGATACGAGCCGTTCATCGCGTCAGATCATCAAGGGAATCTTGGGAATTGACCGAAATCTGGTTGACGTTTTTCTTTAAATGCGTCACGACCTTCTTTAGCTTCATCTGTTGTGTAATAAAGAAGCGTAGCGTCGCCAGCCATTTGTTGAAGACCTGCTAAACCGTCTGTATCTGCGTTCATTGCTGCTTTTAAGAAGCGTAGAGCAGTTGGAGACATTTCTAGCATTTCTTCACACCATTGTACAGTTTCATCTTCTAATTGTTCATAAGGAACAACTGTGTTAACTAATCCCATATCAAGTGCTTGCTGTGCATCATATTGACGGCAAAGGTACCAAATTTCACGCGCCTTTTTATGACCAATAATACGTGCAAGATAGCCTGAGCCATATCCAGCATCGAATGAACCAACTTTAGGTCCAGTTTGTCCAAAACGAGCGTTGTCAGCAGCAATTGTTAAGTCACAGACAACGTGTAATACGTGTCCTCCACCAATTGCATAACCTGCTACCATCGCTACTACAGGTTTTGGAATAACACGGATTAAACGTTGTAAATCAAGGACGTTTAGACGTGGGATTTCATCTTCACCAACATAGCCGCCATGACCGCGTACTTTTTGGTCTCCACCTGAACAGAAGGCATGTTCACCTTCACCAGTTAAAATGATAACTCCAACATTTTTGTCATCACGTGCACGTGAAAAAGCATCGATCATTTCCATTACCGTTTTTGGTCGGAACGCGTTGCGTACTTCTGGACGGTTAATCGTAATTTTTGCGATACCGTTATAGAACTCATACTTAATGTCTTCATAAGTATGTAAACTTGTCCATTGACGTGTCATTGAATTGCCTCCTAATAATTAAATTCGTCTCGTTCAAATCGAGGCGAAAACGTAAAAATTTTATTACTCTCAATTATGCCTCGGCATAATTGCGTCTGGAATCGGCTTTGTGCAAGCACAGAGCCGATTCCGTGACATCCGTCGGAGGTTTAACTTCTCTCATTGGTGTTGAAAGAAGTTAAATACTCCTCTACTATTGTAGCAAACTCAGCGGGATTTTCCACATGAATTGCATGTCCAGCATCATTTACTGTCGTATGCTTGGCATTTTTTAATAGCGCTTTCATTTCTAGTGCTATTTTACAAAATTTCCCATCGAGTGATCCTGTAATTAAAAGCACAGGAAATTCAAGCTTCTCCAATGCCATCCAATTTGATGGTTGGCTTCCTGTACCAATGCCTCGTAAGCTACCTGCCAAGCCTTCCTCCTTCTGAGAAAGTCGTTCGAACCTAATCTCTTCTTGCACATTGTGTGGTAAACGCTTTTGAGACTCAAACAAAGGAATAGTCTCCCATGCATTAACAAATGATAATAAACCATTACTAATTATTTTTTTAGCGAGAGCGTTATCCCTTTCACAACGTTCAGAACGTTCCTTTGCAGTTCGTAAGCCTGGCGAAGCACTTTCTAAAATTAGCTTTTCAATGTATTCAGGGTAGGAGATTGCATACGATAATGCAACTCTTCCTCCCATTGAATAACCTAGCAGCGTAAATTTCTTAAGCTCTAACTGACAAAAGACTTCCTTTAAATCTTGGATTTGCTCTTGCATAGAAAAACGACTAATTTGCTGAGGTATTGCCGTTTGACCATGTCCAATTAAATCAATGGCAATAACTCGTACACTAGGTAGAGCTTTCGCTAAATTTCGCCATGTATCCGTACTACCTGTAAAACCATGCAATGCAACGAGCGTTTGCTCCGCTTCTTCATTCCAGATTTCCACGCTCGTTTCAAGCCCACGAATCATTAGCTTTGCCATGCTTTTAGCCCCGCATTAATGCGATTCCACAGCGCCCGATGCGCATATACATTTTCCTCTCGGTTCGTGAAAATTTCGATTAAGCGCATTGGTCGTTTCTTCATAGTAGTGAACTTTACTGATAGCTCTGAAATATCGTCTACACGTATATAGTCCATTCCGTACATGTTGGCAATATCAAAGAATTCTAGGGCAGTCGGTGTCCCGAACAAATCTTCATAATGTGCCTCGACTGTAGATTGTGGTAAATAAGAGAAAATACCGCCGCCATCATTATTCATAACGATAATTGTCAGGTTGCATTCCTGGTATCTTGAAGCAATTAACCCGTTGACATCATGTAAAAAAGCTAAATCCCCAATAAGCAAGTAAGTTTCACGGTTATTTCCTTGACTAAAGCCCATTGCTGTCGATACGACGCCATCAATACCGTTCGTTCCACGATTCGCAACAATACGGAGATCTTTTGGTGTCGCCATTAAAAACGTATCAATATCACGCACTGGCATACTGCTACTTACAAAAATATCACTACTATTAGGAATCATTTTGAGTAATCGACTAACCATTGCTCCCTCATCAATCGCACCATCAGAATAGTGTTCAATATACTCTAATGCTATATCATTAGCATCTTGCCACTCAGCTAAATAAGCTGCTTCTAGTGCTGTTTCAGAGATTCCTAATTGTGTGAGCCACTCACCAATACTTGCATGAACAAAATGAGTAGACGCACCTGTAGCATCACGGAACATCGGATCTTCATCGACCACAATATAAGCATCTGGCTGCGATTTAGTAATAAATTGCATAATAAATTTAGAAACAGGCTGTGCTCCTAAACGTAGTACCGTATCTGGTTTAACTAATGCTTTAAAATCTTCGCTCTTCATAATTGCATCGTACGTTGTGATCATATATGGTAGACAATCCTCTGGGACAGACGAGCGCATATTAGATAAACTCTCGACAATGACCGGCCATTTTAATTGACGAACAAACTCCCAAATCATTGTTAAATCTGTACCAAGTGCTAGCTCCCCAATAATAACAAAGCCCCTTTTAGTTGCACGTATAATCTCCGATAACTCTTGTTGAGTCGCCATGGAAGGTATTAACTGACCCATACTACTTTGCTTAAATGTCGCTTCTGGAAGTTCCTCTCGAAAATCAATTAACAAAGGTTCTCTAAACGGTACATTAATATGCACTGGTCCAAATGGTGCGCTCATTGCAATCGCTACCGCACGTGCGATATGACGCTCGATAAACGGCAATGTTGGTGCTGCATCATCTGCCAACGGGAAATCCACACTCCACTTGACATGGGAGCCATATAAATTCGGCTGATTAATAGCCTGTGGTGCACCTACCTCTCGCAATTCATGTGGACGATCAGCCGTGATTACAATTAACGGTACACGGGCATAGCTTGCTTCAACAATGGCAGGAAAATAGTTTGCCGCAGCTGTTCCCGATGTACATAAAAGAACAACAGGTTTTGCGGTAGCCTTTGCAATTCCTAACGCAAAAAAGGCAGCAGATCGCTCATCAACCTGACGATACATATGGAGCTGTTTCGTTGAAGCAAATGCATAAGCTAAAGGTGTAGAACGTGAGCCAGGGCTGACAACAACGTTTTCAACACCAGCTTGCACTAGTGACGCTACCATTTTATAAACATAATCCGTTAACATTTTTCGTTCACTCATGTAATTGTCCTCCTAGCGCACGAAGCATTGGACGGAATTTCACTAATGTTTCCTCATATTCAGATTGTGGCTCTGAATCTGCTACTATACCGCCACCAGCATATAAATAAGCCTTATCCTTAAGTAAAGCAGCCGAACGAATGGCCACTGCAAATTCCCCATTGCCTTCAGCATCTACCCAACCAATTGGAGCTGCGTAAAGTCCACGATTCATAGGCTCATACTTACGTATAGCTGCCATTGCCTCTTTCCTTGGCACACCGCCTAAAGCTGGCGTTGGATGCAAAGACTTTGTCAGTTGTAATATAGTTGCCTCATTATTCAACTGACCTTCAACAGGTGTATATAAATGTTGTATATCTCTAATCTTTAGTAAGCGAGGGCTATCTGGTACTTTCATCTCGACACAATTTTTACGGAAAGTTTCCGCAATCATATCGACAACATATTGATGCTCGCCACCGTTTTTCGAATCATTTAATAAGCTTTGTCCATAAGCTTCGTCTTCCTCTGCTGTCTTACCACGTTTAATTGAACCTGCCACACAAGATGAAAAGGCGCGGCCCTTTTCTACTTTTACAAGACGTTCAGGAGACGCACCAAAGAACAATAATTCTTGACGCTCTAATCCAAATAAATAGCTCTCTGGCTGCTCATGAATAATTTGTGATAGTACCTGTGGTGAAGAAACTTCTTCTTTAAATTGCAATGCCAGCGAACGTGCAATAACAACTTTATCTGCCTTCTTTTGCTTAATCAATGCTGTTACTTGGTCAATCGACGCTAAATATGGTTCCTTATATGGCTCAAAATAACTTGTGATTTCAGGCTTTGAGTACGTTTTCACTTCTTTTACCTGCGCAGCATGAATTAAATGATCTCGCTCTTTACGTAACGCGTCAAACTGAGACTCTGCTTGCCCATCTTTTGAAATAAGATGAATACTTACAAATGCTTTGTCATCACGTATGACAAGCTGATATGTTGCGAGCGCAAAAAAAGCTTCTGGAAAGTCTGTCCACTCCCCAGCAACATTATTTTGTGGATCGAATGTAAATCCGCCAAATAAAATTGGCTGTAGCTCACTTTGTCCCTTAACACAGTTCTTCGTTAAGTTTTTCCATTCAGCTTCTATTGCATCGTAGCGATCATTTTTGGCGTTATTTTGAATCGTATAGGCATGCCCTAGCCCTACTAAAGTCATTGTTTTTTCTCTATTTTGCCAATAAAATCGTTCACCTTTATAATGCTCCTCACCCGCCGCATAAAATGCGAGCGCCGATAAGCGACTTACTTCAATTGTTTCCATATAAAAATGAAGGCTTTGGCCCAAAGAGTCCACTTCTACTTCTGTGGCTTGGTACCACTTCTGTTGCATGAAAATTACCTCCGTTGTTGCAATGTACATAATGAATGACGCACGGTATGTTTTGTACTCGTTCTAACTTTCAATATAAATTTTAACTGCTTCGGCTTTTCTATAACACAAATTGAACAAACCTTTGCATAATAAAGTGAGCGTTTGTACTTTTACCACATCATATTTCTTTTGTTAAAATAGCTGTCATTTTATTTTACTAGCCTATTCCTTGTACTGTTGCTATTATCTTAATTATTGTTTTCAGTTCATAAATGCATGTTCTATTGTATCATTTTTTTATCTTAACTGTATGTAATAAGCTGTGAACCTATCCAATTTCTCATTCTTCGTATAAAATAAGAATAGTCTACAACATTTGAAGGAGAGAAAGACCTTATGACCAAAGTCATTGAAGCTGATAGGGGTTTTAAAGTTTGGTGGCATTTAACACGTCCACATACTTTAACCGCTTCATTCGTTCCAGTATTTTTAGGAACAGCGATTGCCTTGGCAATTGAAAAACAAACAATCGATTATGGACTATTTTTTGCTATGCTCATTGCAAGTATGCTTATACAAGCTGCAACAAATATGTTCAATGAATATTACGATTACAAATTAGGACTAGACAACGAAAATTCTGTCGGTATCGGTGGAACGATTGTACGTCACGGTGTTCAACCAAAAACTATTATGATGATTGCCTTAAGCTTTTATGCAATCGCTATGCTACTTGGCATTTACATATGTGCCTCTACCTCTTGGTGGCTTGCTGCCGTAGGGCTTGTTTGTATGCTAATCGGTTTTTTATATACTGGAGGACCTTACCCTATAGCCTATTCACCATTTGGAGAACTTGTATCTGGCGCTGTTATGGGGATGGGTATTGTCTTAATCGCCTTTTATATTCAAACACTTACAGTAACTTTTGATGCTGTTTTACTTTCAGTACCTAGTATGATTTTAGTTGGGGCAATCATGCTGTCCAACAATATTCGTGATATCGTTGGCGATACAGAAGGCGGTCGAAAAACGCTTGCTATTTTAGTAGGCCGAGACAATGCCATTTCTGTCCTATCTGGCTTTTTTATCATTTCGTACTTATGGGTAATCGCTCTTGTGGCAATTGACGGTATTACCTTTTGGGCTCTAATCATTTTCTTAAGTGTTCCAAAACCACTTCGTGCGATTCAAATTTTCCGCGATAAAAAAGAAGCTAAAGAAGTGATGCCTGCGATGAAATTTACAGCGCAAACAAATACATTCTTCGGCTTCCTCTTAGGAATCGGTTTATTAATTCAATATTTCTTTTATTAAGATATTCCATCATTATAGATGCAGCAACCTTAAAAGGTCGCTGCATCTTTTACATAGCGTCGAAAATTATTACTTGCAATACCGCAAACTTCTTCTATTGAAAAATGTTCACGTAATGCCTCTAACAAATTTTGTGCCTCTCCTGCGTGCGCTAATCCTTTGACAGTAACATCTATACCATCGAAGTCTGAACCTAGTCCAATGTGCTCTACCCCTACTATATTCGCTAGATGCTTCACATGTGCTACTAAATCATCTATCATAGCATTGTCTCGGATAAAAGTCGGGTAGTACACGACATGTATATGACCTCCATGTTCGACAAGTGCTTTCGCCTGAGCATCCGATAAATTTCTAGGATGATCACAAATTGCACGTGCATTACTATGACTAGCAATTAGATGCTTCGCTAGTGGCAAGACATCCCAAAAGCTCTGTTCATTTAAATGTGAGACATCGATAATAATGTTTCTCTCATTTAGCAACTTTATAACTTCTTTCCCAAATGATTTTAAACCAAGGTTTGCATCCTGTTCAGCACCGTGTGCTACAGCATTTTCTTCATTCCAAGTTAGACCAACAAGCTTTACACCTGCATCTAATATGGCAGAAAGCTTTGCTAAATCTTCACCGATTGAACCACAGCCCTCTAAGCTTAATATGGCACCAATTTCATGCGGAGCTAAAGTATCTAATTGGGACCAATCCGTTATATGCACCATGCCTTCAGTTTGTAATACATGTGTATGGAAGGCTTCAATTTGCCGCACCGCCTCTAAAAATTGCATGCTTTGCGGAATGTTAGGGTTTATAAAAATAGCAAATACTTGTGCCTTAACCCGCCCTAAAAGTAATCTCTCTCGATTGGCATGCAAACGTACATCATCTTCAAATTTTGCCGCTTCTAAAGTTGTTAATTTCAATAGAGCATCACAGTGTAAATCAATTATATCCATATTCTCACCCCATACAGCTATTATACTGCCTGTGAGTGAAAATGCTTACTAACTTTTATCTTGTGGTGTATCGGAAGAGCCAAATTCCTCAAGTTCTATGAAATCATCTGATTTTGGGGTAGAAGACAATACATCTTCCTCTACTGGCCTTAAATTATCATCTTTGTGCTCCGCATGCTCAACACATGTCAGTGCTTTCGGCATAGCTTCTAGGCGTCCAATCGGAATCTCTTCACCACATACAGCACATTTACCATATGTACCGTCCTCCATCGCTTGAAGTGCAGCTTTTATTTCTTCAGCATCGTCACCACGGTGCTCATCAATCGCCATTTCCGTTAGCTGATCCGTTAAATCACTCGCATTGTCAGCTGGATGATTATCATAATTAGATAGCTCTGTAGCTTGTGGACGCTCTGATTCCTCCAGTTGCTTTTCTATTTCCTGTAGCTCCTGCTCTAATTGCTTTTTCAATTTTTCCATTACTTGTGGGTTCAAAAAAATCTCCTCCTCATGCCTTCATTTTTTCCTAAATTAATATTTCTAAAACATGAAAGCATAAGAAGGAATCACTTATTTTTTGCATAATTATTTTCATTTAGTAAATGTTTTTTATAGCGACAGCAAAACGTCAGCTATAATTACGCTAAAATGAAATTGTGGATGGCATCATGTAAAAATTGCGCTGCTCCTTTAGCAACACGTTCATCGTAATAAGACGAAAAGCGTTCATCCGCTACATACATCTGTGCTATACCTGCATGTGCTTCCTTAGAATATTGTGACCACGAAAAGCTAAGCCAACGTTTATGAAGCTCTGCTACTTCCATTGCCACATCATTGTTTGTATCGCCGATTGCCATCGCTTCTTTTAAACGAGCAAATAATTGCTGTTCTAGCTGCTGCATAGCCTCATACTGTTCCTCGGTCATATTCATTAGCTTCGCATTCGATGCATCAACCGTTTTGTCACCATATTTTGCACGAACTTCTTGACCATATTGCTTTTCATTTTCCTCGATTAGCTTCTCTTTAAATCCATTAAATTTCTCTTCATTTGCCATTGGTTGTTCCTCCTCTATAGATTGAATGGTTTTTTCCACTGTTTGTAATATCTTTTCCAGCTGTTCCTTGCGTTTCAGTAAAGCCCTACGATGGGTTTTGAGTGCCTCTGTATGTTCAAAATCTGGCGATTGAATAATTTCCTTAATGGTCGCTAACTTCATATCTAATGCTCTATAAAATAAAATTTGCTGGAGCATATCAACTTCAAACTGTCCGTAAAATCTATAGCCCACCTCATTGGTTCTTGCTGGCTTCAGTAAGCCAATTTCATCGTAATAGCGTAGTGTTCTTGTGCTAACCCCGGATAATTGAGCAAGCTCTTGAATCGTAAATTCCACACTGTTCACCCCCTCTACTACTACTGTAAATCTTTACGCAACGTTAAGGTCAAGAAAAAAATTTTAAAAAATTTGCTCGTTACCTTAACGTGGGTCGATTTCCGTTCCGACTGGGAGCTCCGATGTTGGTCACGAAGGCGTTATCACAGGATGTGATGGTTTTAACCTTTATTCCTCTATTGCTGATCCCCAAGGAGTCGCCCAGTCGGAACGAAGATCAACTTATATAAATTGCATATGCCATTCAAATTTCATCCTTCAATACATGTGAATGAAAAAAGCAAACTATCACTAGTTTGCTCTTTCCTTTAATTAAATGTTTGCATATTTCCCATGCCACATAATATTTCTATAGTTTTCTACATCTGTGTCACCTTCAGTGTTAATAAACAATACTCGGGAATTTTCATCTACTTGTAATGTATCCTTCAGTTCTATATATTGCTCATTCATCATCAACTCATAAAAACATCCAACTGGGGCAGCACCAGATTCTCCAGCAATAATTCGTGCATCTGTTGCTAGTGGATTTCCAAGAATGCGCATACCTGTAGCGGCAATTTCCTCATCACAGCAAATACTCACCTTTGTATAAGTCTTTAATAAATCCCAAGCTAGTGGATTCGGCTCACCACAAGCAAGACCAGCCATAATGGTTTGCATCTCTCCACCAACCGTTACCAACTGCTCAGCTCCTGCTTTAAAGCTTTCATAATAGCAATTCGCTACAAAAGGCTCAACTAAGACAAATGTAATCTCTTGCTCATAGTATTGTTGTAAGAAAGCTACAACTGCACCTGCAAAAGATCCAACCCCAGCTTGTAAAAATACATGAGTAGGTGCTTTTTCCAACTGCAGGGCGACTTCTTTTATTAGTGTTGTATAACCTTGCATAATCCATAACGGAATTTCCTCATAGCCTTCCCACATTGTATCCTGAATAACGACCCAGTCATTTTCTATTGCTAGTTGTGAAGTATAACGAACTGTATCATCATAATTCATTTTCGTTATTTCAGCATATGCACCTTCATTTTTAATATTTTGGAGGCGCTCCTCCGTACTACCTGCTGGCATATAAATACGTGCTTTCAAACCAAGCTCTCTAGCAGCCCAAGCTACTCCACGACCATGATTGCCATCGGTCGTTGAAATAAATGTTAAGTCTCCTAGCTGCTCCTTTATTTCTGGTGATTTAAGCTGCTCAAACGATAGCTCATCAATATTCCTATCTAACTTTTGGGCAACGTACTGCCCAATTGCATAAACACCACCCAATACTTTGAATGCATTTAAGTCAAAACGATATGATTCATCTTTTACAAAAATACTTTGTACGTCAACTAGTGATGCAAAAGCATTTAAGCTTCGTAATGGTGTGCTTTCAAATTTCTCATATGTACGTTGAAATCTACCAACACGATTTACTTGTTCTGGTGAAAAATGATGTAGCAAAGGTACTACTTGTTCTACGTTCTTCTGCAACAAATATTGTTGGTTGTTTGTCCATAATAATTTTTCCATCTTCATTCCCCCCTACTTTTGTTTCTATTTTTATCTTAGTTTATAACAACACAAAAAAATACTCCAAGGCTGTATTCGAAAAGATTATTGCTATAATAGTTTTCGATACTTTATATCTACTGAAATTGAGAGGTTAGAATATGATAAGAAATGAGAAAGAGTTGAAAACCAAGCTGAATCAGTTGATTAGTGATTCTGATTTCTTGCATTTACAAGAATCCTTTGAAAAACAAAGCTTGTTTCAATTATTGGGTTTTGGACACCGCGAAACGATGCATAGTTCTTTTATCAGTTGGTTGCTTTCACCAACGTCTTCGTTAAATTTAGGGACGTTCCCACTGAAGCGTTTTCTCTACTATATTTGCGAGGAGAATGTATCAAATGCGAAAACCGATATTGATTTTGTTTTAATCGAATCGGACTCACTCCAACTAGAGGAAATGGAAGTGGCAACTGAGGTATCGGAGTCTGCGGTCGATCCAGAGACAAACCAGGAATTACGGGCTCGATTTGATTTGTGTTTGACGAACAATCTGGTAAAAATCATTGTGGAGAATAAGGTATTGGCAAGAGAAAACAAAGACCAGACCGATACCTATACGAGAATCTTAAAACAATTGGATGACTCGTATACATATGAATTAAAGGTCTTTTTGTCTCCAGATGCCACGGTAAAACCAAAATGTCCCGAGTTTATTCAAATTGATTATCAAGGGTTATATGATTTCGTCATATTGCCTTGCTTGAATCACCCGAAAATTACAACGGCAAATAAAAATATTTTAGAGGAGTATATACATAATCTTCGTATGGTCTATAAAGGAGTGAATAAGCCGATGGCAAGAGTAAATGATGAGTTATGTGTAGCAATATATGATAAGTACAAAGACGTATTAGATGAGATATTCGATGCGGTTAAAAATGAGACACCTGAAAAGAGGACGGTCAAAACGTCTTCTCCGATTCGTAAATCAAATATTTCTTGGAAAGAGTTATATTCACGATTAAATGAAGGCGAAAAAAAACTAGAAGCTAATTATGGAGGTGCCGTAAGAGAGGCAGTAATCGACCTAACAAGTGGCAAGATCCTTTTTGAAGGAAAAGAATATAGTAGTCCTTCAGCCGCTGCCATTGCCGCAGTAAATTCCGTTAAAGGTGAAAATTACACAGAGCGTTACAATGGATATTCATTGTGGAGTATTGTGTATCCAAATGGTGATAATAAAAAACTGTCTGATGTACGTGATGATATCGCTGCATCTTTAGCTCAAGAGGAAGAGGATTAAGCTCCTTCAGAACTACATATACATTACCAGAAGTTATTAAAGAAATTATTGTAGTGATGTAGACTTAGCTAAATATTTTTCAAGATTATTTAGTATTCAAGTATTCCACAAAAAAGCACGATTGTTTAATAAGCGTCGCTATTTTACCTAAAACGGGGCTTTAGTTAAAAAAATAAAAAGGCGGAATTTATTCTACACATTTTGTAGATTAAATCTGCCTTTTTGTTTTAACAACAACATCTTTTGGAAAGCAGCTTAATAGAAAAGTTTGAAACCTATTAATGAGATCCATCGTATATGTACTAGTATATTCAATAGGAGGTATAAAATGGATAACCCTAGTAGAATAGCGATAATCGGAGGAACAGGGAAAGTAGGAAGGCATATAGCAGCTCGAGCAATAGAAAAAGGATATTATGTTCGGATGCTTGTTAGGAATCCGGAAAGGCTACTATATAAAAATGATAAAATTGAAATAGTGAAAGGACAAGTGCAAAATATAGATAGTATCCGGGAACTTCTTAGTGATTGTCAAGTTGTTATTAATACATTTGGTCAACCACCAAAAGAAGACCCTTTATATAGCAAAGTTACAAATAATATTTTCAATGTGATGGAATATTTAAACATTAGTCGTTATATAGGTGTTTCCGGTGGTTCTTTAACGATTAAAGAGGACAAAAAAAGCATGATGAATCGTTTTGGAGCAAAGTTATTTGAAGTGTTCTTTTCGAAAATGATGCAGGATAAAAAATTAGAATGGGAATTTTTATCGAAAAATACACATATCCAATGGACACTAATTAGATTGCCTTTTGTAAAAGATAGCTTAAAATCAAAACAGATCAAGGAAAACCTTACTGATATGCCCGGTACAAAAATTACGAATCAAGATATAGCCGCTTTTATCATTAATCAGATAGATAATACACAGTACATGCACAAAGCACCGTTTATCTCCCATTAGGATAATAGCAATAAAATTATATAAAAAATAGCATGCCAAAAATATATCTAGCATGCTATTTTTTTCTAGATTATGAACTTTTATATCTTAGATAATCCTTGTTTAATACCTTTTTTATCTTTGTACTGTAATTGTTTGAGAAGTGAAATCTAATTTATTTCCATTGAAATCCGAAATATCATTACGAGGTGAAGCTTGAATCGTAACACTTCTGCCGTTTTCAAATAAATAGCCATTCTGAGGTACTGTAATTAGCACTCTATTATTACCTTGTGTATAGGTACTCGCTGCTACAGAAGAACCATTCACAGTAATATTAAAATCCAAACTATTAACGTTTACTATTGGCTCACTGAAAACAAGTTCTAATGATTGTGAATTGCTAACATTAACATTTACAACCTTTGGTGCAATATTTTCTTTAAGATTAACTGTTGTTCGCACCTCGTCGAATGATTCCATAGAGCTTGCTGCTCTTAATCCTTTAATCGTGAAATTACGTATACCACTAAAATAATTCGAATCTTTTTTCAACGTAAGCTTAATTCGATTTAAATTGGATGCCTCTACAACTGCACTTTCTACCTGAGCATTATCGATGATATAATTTTGAACGTTTTGAGCAAGTGCTGGATCAACAGGATAATTGAAATTTAAATAAATAATATTATTATCTTTTATAGAATAATCTGTTGCAGATGTTTGAATTGGATTGTTCTGCGTTAATGCTAATTTATTTCCATTAACATTTAAATCACCATTACGTGTAAATTTAACATTTTGCACTTCATTGATAGGCACACCATATAAATTTGTAACATTTAATAAAAATAGTTTGCCATCGTAAGAAGCTCCCTTTAAATCATATGGTCCTAGCATTCCTGCTATTTTTATACGTAATTTTGTAGGCTGATCTTTTACACTATGAATATCACTTTGAGGTCCTCTTGATAACTCATACAAAATGTGATTATTCATATAGCTTCCAGTAAATGATGCTTTAGCGTAAGCTCCTAACTGTACTGGCTTATCGAAAGTTAATTGTAAATATTCTACATTATCCTCGTAAACAATTTCAGAACTCATTAAGGCAGGCGCTCTGTCATCTCTTATAAAGTTATACACTGTTGAGAATGTTGCTGTTTCACCTGATAAATCAGTAATTACACGGTTAGAAGCTGTTCCAATCGTTGTAATTCCTTGAAGTATACTTTTGGAATCAACCGTAACATTAAATAAACGGCCATTTTTAGGATCTTTCTCTACTTTATTGGCGGAGATTGAAGTCTGACCGCTTTTAATTGAAAGATCATATGGATAAAGTGGTTGAATCTCCTCTGAGAACAATAGCTGGAACGTATTTGGTCCAGTTTGATTGACAGAAGTTAATGTTGGTGCAACACCATCCTTATCTCCCTTTTTCACTGTTACAGTAGCAGGATTTGGTGAAATTATAGTTCCTGATAAATCTGTTGCCGCTACGAATGTAATCTGCACAGCCGTACCTGGTGATAAATAACTACCATTTACTGTTGCAGCTGATAAGTCAAAGGTTGCTTCAGTTGCATTTTGCTCAATACTACCTACTACATTTGCGACCCTTGTACCATTTGATAATGTGAATTGAATGCGTTCATTAGGAAATGCTGCCATTGGCTCAGAAAACTGCACTTTAACCATTGAAGAATTTTTCCCTTGTGTTGTCCCTACAATAGTAGGCGGTTGTGTATCTCCAGCAATGACAAAATTCGCATCTACTTTTTGAAGCACTGTTCCCTTTTCAGATTTGATGTTATTTAACACATAACGATGTGTGCCTTTTAAAGGCTCATTCATTGTAAAGATGATTGATTTTCGGTCAGCGCTGATTTCCGTTTTCACAACTGAGAGTGCTCTTAAAGTATCTACATTTGAGAAGGCTACAATATTATCCTGTAATTTTCCATCTGTTTTTAACACAGAGAGTGGGTCAATTGCTTGGTTGAACACAACTTTAATCTGCGAGGCATTAATTCCCTCAATTGATTGTACATTTAGCTCATTGACTTCATATGTAACAACAGCGGAATATGATTTGTTATTAATTTTGAAATCTACCTTTGTCTCCACATTTTCAGTAAGTGGTGTTGATACTATTACCTTATGGCTTGTCCCATCTGTTAATGTTACCTGTAGCGTATTTGCATCCACAACTTTAACTGTTTGGATAGACACTTCAGGACCTTTTACCATTTCACTGATATTCATCATCGAACGATGTAAAAATGACGCGAACTGACCACGTGTTAGTGTGTTTTTAGGATTAAATGTCTTTACATTCGTAATTTTTGCATATTCTAATGCGATGATGGCTTCTCGATTTTCTGGTAAGGCTAGTTTTAAATCTGTAATAGTAGATTTAAAGTTTGCTTTTTTATACTTCGCAATTAAATCGATATCGTAAACTTTTTCAATCGCACGTACTAAAATAGAAGCCATTTGTTCGCGTGAGATATTGTCGGACGGTAATAACTTGTTGTTAGTACCTTTGAAAATGCCAGTATCATTTATAAGCGCTGCATATTGTAGTAATTCTTTATCTTTTGTAGATGTAGGCAAATCTGTAAAACGTACCTTTTTATTATAATCTGCTGGCACTTGGAAATGTTCTGTTACAAGCCATTTACCTAAAAACTTCGTTACATTGCCATTCGTAAGAACCGCGTTTGGCTTAAACGTGCCGTCTTGATATCCACCTACAATTTTTGCATCTGCTAGTGCTAAAATGGCCTCTTTATGATCACTTTTTGCAATATCTGTAAAGTTTGCTGCACTTGCAGTAGGAACAACAGCTGCAGCAACCAATGCAACAGTTGCTGTACTCATAATCCATTTACTCTGCTTTTTTTTCACATCTATAACCTCCTACGAATTCTATTCATTCCCATTATAAAAGAAAGATACATATATTCCAAAGGATATACCAATATTATAGTGTTTTTCCATGGATTATTTGTCAAATGATTTGTAAGTACAGAGTAAATTTAAATTACAATAGTTTTTTCTATATAAAATTGCATAATTTTATTGCTAGTTTGGGAGATAATTAGGATAGGAAAAGCTTTCTTCGTAAGTGCTGCCCATAGAAAAACAATTATGATATCAGTTTTAGAGGAGAAATAAATCAAACCGTTACACTAATTTACTAACGCTTCAGTTAGATTTTAGAGCAACTGTTGCACAAAGTTTGACAAAATATCAAAAAAATGCAGTAGATGTAAGTTACATCTACTGCATTTCAGTATGACCCGTACGGGATTCGAACCCGTGTTACCGCCGTGAAAGGGCGGTGTCTTAACCACTTGACCAACGGGCCAATGGC
>Ga0209676_1001300_pt1 | contig 25539 bp, 26 predicted proteins | sample AraplaCvi_mLB_r2_FD_184282 | JGI IMG/M metagenome (GOLD analysis project Ga0209676, IMG submission 184282) | Arabidopsis root microbial communities from North Carolina, USA - plate scrape MF_Cvi_mLB_r2 (SPAdes) (version 2) | ecosystem: Host-associated > Plants > Roots > Endosphere | place: USA... | reverse complement strand
GGCAAGCCCGCGAAACAGGCGACGCGGTGGATGGCACGGGCTTCGCCCGTGTTCGCGGCGGTTCGACGCCTCGACACGCCCGCTCCCACAGGGATCGCGCCAGCTTTTAGAAATTGAGCAAGACTGTTGCTCCCACCTCGATTGCGTTGGCCTCAAGCCAGGTGCATTACCTCTGGGAGCTGGCTTGCTCTGATGCCGGCCACCCCGCTGGGAAGTACACGTCACCCCGCTTCTCGCCTCACCACCTCCGGCAACAGCACGATCGATGCCTCAGGCCTGACCATCAGATGGTCATGTGCCTTTGAGCAGGGGCAGCGTCGCACACCGTGCTGAAGGTGTTCGCCCAGAGCATGATGGGAACCGTTGAACCCGCCTACCCTGCCACCCTGCCAAAGGCGTAATCCTTGAAAACCGACCACCCGATCCCATGGGAGCACTGTACTTGCCTATCGCCTTCAGACCCGCTCAAGCCTCGGACGCGCATGATATTGCGCGCTTCTTTCAACTGACATCGGAGGGCATGGCCGATTACATATGGAGCAAGCTTGCCGCACCTGGACAAGCATTGCTGAGTGTCGGTGCGTCTCGCTATGCCAGGGAACAGGGCGACTTTTCCTACAAGAACTGCCTGATGGCCACATTCGAAGGGCGCGTCATCGGCATGATGCATAGCTATGCCTTGCGCGAGACACCTGACAGGCCTGTCGAGACAGACCCGGTGCTCGCGCCATATTCCGACATGGAAATACCCGACACCCTGTACATCTCCAGCTTGGCCCTGGATGAGGCCTGGCGCAGCCAGGGGCTGGGCGTCCAGTTTCTTCGCCACGCCCAGCAGCGCGCCGAGGACTACGGCCTGAATGGGCTATGCCTGATCGATTATGCAGAAAACCACGGTGCACGCCGCTTCTACGAACGTCACGGTTTTCAGATTGTTAAAACCTGCCAGATCGTTCCGCACCCGATGCTGGGCGTAACCGGTGAAGCCTATTTGATGTATCGCCCTACCCACAACGTGCTCGAGAAAACACCATGAACAAGAAACTGACCGTGTTCCGCGAACTGGATATCCAACCTGTGCGCGACCTTCCCTTTTTTGAAGAGGTCGTGGAAGGCACCCCTCATACGCTGACGTCCAAGTACTATCACGATGAACAGCAAGGTCGCATTTCCGGAGAATGGGAAGCCAGCACCGGAGCGTGGCGCATCGACTACAAGGTTTGGGAGTTCTGCCATGTCCTGAGTGGATGCTGCGTCATCGAACTTGAAGGTTGCGCCCCCGTCACCCTGGCCGCCGGCGACACGTTCATTATCGAACCGGGCGCCAAGGGCAAATGGACCGTGCTGGAAGACATGAAAAAGAACTTCGTGATCCTCTTGCCCGCGAACTAGGCACGGGGGTCGCGTTTCATCGAGCGCAGCGCAAGGAACGGCGATGACCAGTTTGAAAATACAATGCCCATATGGACGCTAAACGCTGCAGAGGGGGCTCAGCAAAGGGTCAAAGGCGGACAATCGCGAGCGGCTGCCTGAACCTGTAGAGGCGCTTCAACTAATCCCCGCAGCCGAACTCCTTCAGTCTTTGGCATAAGAACCGCAGCGCTCGCTGGAACAACGGGTGACAATCGGCGTAGGGAAGATCATCTAGCGGAGCCCAGAAGAACTGGAACACATGACCGTGGTCATCCAGTGTTTGATGGGCCCAGCGCTCAGGCAGGCGTCGCCCCGCGCGACAAAGATGAAACGACCATATCTGATCTTGATGTTCCGCATTCCAGCACCCCAGGTCGATCTCGACCATAGCGTCATCGATACCTGACTCCTCTGTCAGCTCACGCAAGGCAGCTTCGCGGGGTGTTTCTCCGTTTTCGATGGTGCCTTTCACTAGCTGGATGCCTGCCAAGGGGTGTCGAAACAGGAGAAGCCTGACCGGCAGTGAAGACGACAGGACTACAGGGCAGGCTTTGTCAGGAAGCATTGCACACTCCATATGCAGCTCGATGAGCTGGTCATGATAAGCCTTGAGTTGAGCAAATACCGCAAGTCAGTGCACGGCACGAACCATGGCAGACAAGACGTTCTCGAACTGCTAACCGCCCCATGGGACATTCAGCGCAAATGGATTGGGGGCCCGAGCAAATCTGAAATAGGATGGGCCATTCCCATCCAACATTGCGCACTAGCAGCCTGTCCATGGAACGAAAAGCAAACCCGTCCTCCGCGTCTGATTGGGTAATACGCAGCGCCACGCCTGGCAATGTCGAGCGCATCGAGGCGTGGTTTGGCGGCCATGGCTACGATCCACATCGGCACGATACCTACTCAATAGGCCGTACCCTTGCCGGTGTGCAGAGCTTTCACTACAAAGGGGCACTGTGCCACGGCGTGCCGGGCAACACACTGGTATTGCACCCGGACGAAGTCCATGACGGCATGGCCGGCACGGATATCGGATTTCGCTACCGGATGGCCTACATCGACCCTTCGCTGATCCAGAACGTGCTCGGCGGCGAACCGTTGCCATTCATTGCCGGCGGGCTGTCCAGCGACCCGCGCCTCTATCACGCCAGCGAGGCCTTCGTGCAGGCACTCGATCATCCGCTGGAAACACTGGAGGAGCAGGACGCCGTCTATGACCTGGCCATGGCGCTGCGTGCAGTCGGCGGCAAGCCCAGCGGCCGCAAACGCCTTGACTACCGCTCGGCCGAGCGCGCCAGGGCGTTCATCATGGAGCACCTTCACCACGGCATCACACTGGAAATGCTCGAGCAGGCCAGCGGGCGTGAGCAATGGAGCTTGTCACGGGACTTCCGGGCCCTTTACGGCACCAGCCCATACCGTTTTGTCACGCTACGACGTCTGGACTGCTTTCGCAGGCTGATTCTGGATGGCTTCACCCTGGTCGATGCCGCCCTCGCTGCAGGCTTTCACGACCAGAGCCACATGACCCGACATTTCACTCGCACCTACGGCGTGCCGCCTCTGCGCTGGCTGGAACGCATGCGGCCTGCCCGCTGACGTGCAGGATCGTACAAGAGACGCGTGCTTTGCGTTCGATAGGCTGATCGCTCCAACTACAGAGGATCTGTCATGACCAACTTACACCCGCAACGCGCATCGCAACCTTTGAACCTGGCTGAGAAGGCTGCACTGATCGAGCAGCAGTGGAGCCCCAGAGTGGTCGCGGAAATGAACGATTACCAGTTCAAGGTCGTGCGCATCGAAGGGGAATTCATCTGGCACTCGCATCCGGAAACGGATGAAGCGTTCCTGGTTCTTGAAGGCACCTTGCGTATCGATCTGCCAGAGGGCAGCGTGTATGTGCAGCCGGGTGAGCTGTATGTGGTGCCGCGTGGTGTAGAGCACAGAACAGCGGCACAGACGGAAACGAAACTGCTGATGATCGAGCCGCGAGGCGTTTTGAATACCGGCCATGAAGGAGGGGAGCGAACTGCGGTGAATGACGTCTGGATCTGAGTTGACGTTGCAGGCAATGAGGCCTGTACCGACTAGAGAGCCGTGGGTCGATGTCTGATGCTGGGCGCGGCGCGTACCCTGTGGGAGCGGGCGCGCCCGCGAAGCATGCAATGCGGAACCTGGCACCGGCTGCGCCGGTGTTCGCGGGCCCGCCCGCTCCCACAGAGTGCGCGTCGCGCTCACGAAACCAGTTAATTTCAGCGTCAGCTATGGGTCGATAGCGGTGAGCTAGGCTGATATCCGCTCGCGATCTCATTGGTTATGGCGGCTACCCACGGGCAGCATAACGCCGCGCTCCTCGAAATATCGGTTCAACGTGGATGCTTCCCCCTCAGGATCAGCCAGTGCGACATAGGTATCCGGCCGCAACAGATAAGTAGCATTTCTGGCGATGCCGGCTTTCTCGTATGCATGCTCCCAAGCGAAAACATGCAGTGCAATGCCGTGCTTTGTGCACCATTGGGCCAGGTCTGCCTTGGCCTCACCGTAAACCTGTACTTGCCACTGGATGGCTGTCAGTGAATCGTAGTTGTCTGCAATGGCCCGTGACAGCCAAGGTAGACGATCGCCGCCCTGAACCTCACCTGCCCTACCTTGACTCAGCGGACTGTCGCGGTAATCAAGGGAGGTTTGCGAAACCACCCGGAACAGGAACTCACGCACGCCCCCGCTCTTGTACGCAACGCTGGCGAAGATCGGCGCAATGCGCGTGCGCACAAAGTCCGCGAACCCGCCCTGAGCGGTAACGAACGTGAACAGTTTGTCGGTTGTTTCCACCAGCTTGCGGGCAAATGCCTGGCGTTCGATCTGGTAGCTGTCGAGTAACGTGTCGGGCGCCTTGCCTTTGACCACCGCTGCCAACTTCCAGGCCAGGTTGTTCGCATCCAGAATGCCGGTGTTCATGCCCTGCCCGCCTGCCGGGCTGTGGACATGCGCAGCATCGCCAAGCAAAAACGCCCTGCCACGGCGGAAATGATCCGTGACACGATGATGAACCCGGTAGGTGGAAAACCAGTTCACCTCGGTAATCTTGAGGTTCAAGCCGTTGATGGCATCGTGGGCTACGTCCGCGAACGTCAGGTGCTCAGGATGCTCGGCACGCTCGTCTCGCACGGTGCCGATCAGGCGGTATTGGTCCTTTTCGCCATAGCACAGAAGCAGCACAAAGTCGGATTTGTCAAAAGCGATGTGTGCCTCACCCGCAGGCTCGATGCCCGTTACCCTGACATCCGCGACATAGAACAGGTGTTTATAGGTGCCGCCCTCGAAACCGCTGCCGATCTGATGCCGAACGAGCGACCGAGCGCCATCACATCCTGCCAGGTAAGCTGCAGTCAAGGCCCCTTCCCGCCCATCCGCCTGTTTCAGGAGGGCGGTGACGTGGTTTTCACCCTCTTCGAAAGACAGCAATTCGGTCTGCCACTCCACGTCCACGCCAAGTGAATGGAGCTGCTGTACCAGCAATCGCTCATGGCGGTCCTGGGGATAGATCAGCACGAAGGGATACGGTGAAATCTCTGCGCCTGCATCCTTCAAGGGGATGCGCGCCCTGTGGCTGCCGCGGGCCCACATGTTCATGGCAGGTGTTTTATAGCCGGCATCTATCACTGCCTCGGCCAGGCCGAGCTGGCGATAGAGCTCCAGCGTGCGGGCTTGAACAGCCATGGCGCGAGAGGCTTCGCCTGGACCAGGGCTCTTGTCGACGATCCTTACGGCGACGCCTTGCCTGGTGAGCCAAAGGGCCAGAGCCAGCCCGGTAGGACCTGCGCCAACAATGAGAACATCGGTTTGCGCTGCCATGATCTCACCTCCGAAGCAAAGGGCTACAGAGTCATCAATGGTCTTGAGCGCACGCAAAGTCAATAACTCATAGGCTGGCCCGACCACGGCGCAGGGCCCGCTCTCATGGAACTGCACATAACTCATTGAATTAGCAGGGACCCTGTGGGAGCGGGCATGCCCGCGAACACCGGCGTAGCCGGTGCCAGGCACCGTATTGGATTCTTCGCGGGCACGCCCGCTCCCACAGGTGCGCGGATTGCTTGTGAACTCAGTTCTCTGCGAGACAGCGCAGCACAAAGGGCTGGGCGATCTCCCACAGGGTACGGCCCGGCAGCAAACTGCCGGGCCGGAAGACGTCAACGCTGCGAATCGAGCACTTCGTGCTCCGTCACTACCTGCTGGGCCTTGGCGTAGCTTTCGATCAGCAGGCGGTAGTGCGGGAAGATCAGGCTGTAGGCCTCGGCCCACTGCGCGGCGTCCGGGCGGTTCCAGGTACGCTGGATTTCCGAGGCGACTGCGGCGGTATCCATAGGCACCACGCCAGCCTGAACGACTCGGGCCAGGGTGATTTCCTGGGCGGCCTTGGAATAGGTGCCGGAGGCGTCGATCACCGCGAACACCCGGTAGCCGGCGTTGACCGCGGCGATCGCCGGGAAGGCCATGCACACGCTGGTGATGGTGCCGGCAATGATCAGGGTCTTCTTGCCGGTGGCCTCCACGGCCGCGACAAATTCGGGGTTGTCCCAGGCGTTGATCTCACCCTTGCGCGCCACATACTGCGCATGCGGCGCGGCCTCGTGTATCTCCGGGATCAGCGGGCCGTTGGGGCCCTGCGGCACCGAGGCGGTAGTGATCACCGGGATCTTCGCCAGGGTGGCGATCCTGGCCAGGGTGATAGCGTTGTTGCGCAGTTCGGTCATGGGCATGTCCTTGACCGTCTGGAACAGGCCGCTCTGGTGGTCGATGAGCAGCATGGCAGTGTCGTCGGGGTCGATCACCGGGCGCTGGCCGTTGAAGTTGGCAATCTGCGAGAAGTGGGTCATGTCGGTTCTCCTGACAGGGCATCCGGGCCGGGAAACCCGCGCCTCCTGCGCGGGCGTTCATCCGGACCAGGCGACGCCTGAGTCCGGGGTGTGACATCGCGGGCCATCTGCCCGAAACGTCCGCTCTGTTATGCAGGCCACGATACGGATGGAACAATTGCTTCGGTAGTTGGCAAAAATTACTATCAGTGTTCTGCCAGAGGAACACTGAAATGGAAGACCTCAACGACCTCTACTATTTCGCCCAGGTGGTGGAGCATGGCGGTTTCAACCCGGCCGGCCGCGCACTTGGCGAACCCAAGTCAAAGCTCAGCCGGCGCATCGCCGGGTTGGAGCAGCGCCTGGGCGTGCGGCTGATCCAGCGCTCGACGCGGCACTTCTCGGTAACCGAGATCGGCCAGGTGTTCTACCGGCACTGTGTGGCGATGCTGGTGGAGGCGTCGGCGGCCACCGAAGCCATCGAACGGCACCGCGCCGAGCCGCGCGGGGTGGTGAACCTGAGCTGCCCCACGGCGCTGCTGAACTTCTGGGTCGGCCCGATGCTGGCGCGGTTCATGGTGCGGTACCCCTTGGTGGAATTGCATGTGCAAAGCACCAACCGCCAGGTGGACCTGATCCCGGAAGGCATCGACATCGCTTTGCGGGTGCGCTTCCCCCCACTGGAAAGCAGTGACCTGGTGATGAAGGTGCTGGGCGAAAGCCGCCAACATGTGGTGGGCGCGCCGGCATTGCGCGAGCGCCTGCCGGCCAGGCCGAGCCCCGCCGATATTGCCGCCCTGCCGACGCTGCACTGGGGCGCGGTACAGCGTGAATACCACTGGCAGCTGGACGGCCCCGAGGGCGCCAGCACGCACGTGCGCTATCAGCCGCGAATGGTTACCGACGACCTTGTCGCCCTGCGCCAGGCCGCGCTGGCCGGCGCCGGTGCGGTGCACATGCCCGCCGTGGTGGTGCGTGAAGACCTGAATGACGGCAAGCTTGTGAACCTGCTGCCGGACTGGGCGCCCCGTACCGGGGTTGTCCATGCGGTCTATGCGTCCCGTCGCGGTTTGCTGCCGTCGGTGCGGGCGCTACTGGACTTTCTCGGCGACGAATTTGCCAACAGCGGGATCAGCTAACGGCCCGCCCTGCCGGACGCGCCGAGCACAGCCTTGAGCTGGCGTTTCGCCAAGGCCTTACGGCCTGTTTCGATAAAGGGCGTGACGATCAGGCTATAGACCGTCAGGTAACGCTGGTGGTCTTGCTCGCCGGTGCCGAAGCGGATGCTTTCAGGCGTCGATGTGGTGACATAGAGCGTGCCGAACATCCAGTCCCAGAGGGACAGGTTGGTGCCGAAGTTGCGGTTGAAATGGCGTGGTGCGTCACTGTGATGGATCTGGTGCTGGGCCGGGCTGTTCAACACATGTTCCAGCTGCGGGCCGAACGACAGCCAGACATGGCTATGCCGCAGGTTGGCCGCCAGGCTGTTGAAGATGAACACCAGGTAGGTCACGCCGAACAGGGTGTAGCGGCTGACTTCACCGCCGCACAGGTACCAGAAGCACCCGGCGTAGAGGCCGATGCAAATGCCGGTGCTCAGTTTCTCGACGATCTTTTCCACGAAATGCACCCGGCTCGCAGTCGCCGGCACCAGCACGGGTGCCGAATGATGGACCTTGTGAAAGGCCCAGAGCCAGCGGGAGTGAAAGGCCCGGTGCGCCCAGTAATGGATGAAGTCCTTGATCAGGAACACCCCCAACCCGTAGAGCAGGGACAGGGCGAGGTTCTCGCCCACGCGTGGGCGTGCGCCCCAGAGGTTGCTGAAAAAGGCCAGGTAATCACCGGAGCGCAGGATGTAGGGATCGACCAGTTGGACGACGGGCAGCACCAGCGCAACCTTGAGGATGGCCCGCACCAAGTAGTAGCGGTAATCCAGCAGCGCCGAGGGATGCAGATGTACACGGGCGCCGCCGATGAATTGCCAGAAGGAATGGGCGTCGCTCAGGCCGCGCTGCTTCCTGAAGCGGAACAGGCCATAGGCGACGCCATAGGAGATGCAGAGGAACAAGACCCCGAAACGGCCGTTCACATTGAAAATGCCGAGAAACTGTTCGGTAACAGGCGTGATCAACCACTCGGTCAGGTGCTCATAGACAAGCGACAGGGCATCCACGAAACGACAGCCTCGGCAAAAAAGGGTGCGCAATTGTAAATCAGTTTTATTTACTCAAGCGGTTTCATGCAAGCGCCTGGTACTCTCGACTTACACAGGCAGTAACACCTTGCAGACAAGTCGGGGGGTGATTCATTACGCCATCGCCAACCGCAGTGCCAGGTACTCGGACGTTTCTGGCGAAAGCCTTGCAGTAAACAACATGCATCATTGATCGGAGTGAACCACCCGCTGCGCCCGGTCGACTGATCATGCCGGGGCGGTTACGCTGGCGCTTTCCACCTGCACGGAAGCGCCAGTGAACGAAACATTTGAAGGAAGCTGCTTGTGCGCAGCGGTCAGTTACCTGCTTCTCACCCCTCCCAAGGCAGTCAGTCATTGCCATTGCAGCCAGTGCCGCAAAAGCCATGGGGCAGCCTTCGCCTCATACGGCAGCGTTCCGCGCAGCAGGCTGCGAATCCTCCGCGGCACCAGCAGCATCAAAGCCTTTGCCTCTTCGCCGACGGTAGTGCGCGAGTTCTGCGCCGAGTGCGGCTCAACGTTGTTCTGGTCACGTTCCCAAGGCGACTTTGCCGACTGGGTTTCGATAGCACTGGGCACACTTGATACCCCGTTCCTGCCCAAGAAGCAGAAACACGTTCATGTCGATTCTGCTGCCCCCTGGTACGCAGCCCACTGCCCTCACCTGCAACCACTGGCAACGCCGGGCCACCCACAGCACGGTCAAGACAAACCTTGATAGAGCAATCACGGCTAGGCACCTCCATGCCTGAACAACGGATGCTAGCGCTCACCGCACCTTCCGGAGATTCCGTTCGTTGACTGACTCACAGCACAACCCAACCTACGCAAAACGGTTCGAAGCCGTGCTTGCCTACATCGACAGCCACCTCGAAGGGGACCTGTCGGTAAATGCCCTGAGCCGCATCGCCAATTTCTCGGCCTTTCACTTTCATCGGCAGTTCACGGCATACATCGGCATTCCGGTTTCACGGTATGTGCAACTGATGAGGCTGCGACGCGCGGCGCATCAGCTGGTCGCCTCGCCTACCATCTCGGTGCTGGAAGCAGCTTTTGGCGCCGGTTTCGAAAGCCCCGAAGCCTTTTCCAGGGCCTTCAAGCGTGCTTTTGGCATGGCGCCGAGCGTATTCGCCAAGGCCCCGAACTGGCAGGCCTGGAGTGCGGTTTTCGTTGTTCCCTACCATTCCAGGAGTATCACCATGCAGATCCGTATCGTGGATTTCGCCGAAACCCATGTGGCCGCGCTCGAACACCGAGGGGCGCCCAGCCTGGTCGGTGAAAGCGTCGCGCGTTTTCGCCAATGGCGCATTCAGAGCGGCCAGTCACCGGTGGCCAGCAGCCGAACCTTCGGCATTCCCTACGACAACCCCGATACCACCCCGGCGCACGCCTTTCGCTTCGCCGTGTGCGGCGAGATAGACGAAGCCGTGCAGCCGAATGATTTCGGCGTGCACGAACGCGTCATCCCGGCGGGCCGCTGCGCCGTGATTCGGCATACCGGGTCGCCTGACTACATTGGTGAAACCCTCTATCCGGTTTATCGGGACTGGTTGCCTTCAAGTACCGAGGAACTGCGTGATCATCCGTTGTTCTTTCACTACTTGAGCGTGTACCCGGAAACGCCGCTGGAGGAATGGCAAACGGATATCTACGTGCCGCTAAAGTAGGTCCTTTAACGGATTACCATCAGGCCAGACAGCCTTGGGCCAGGTGCGATCAGATGATCTCGCCTTCACTACCAGGCACGCTTTCATGCAAGCTGCGCGCTACCAGCCCTTGTTCTTTCAAGCCAGCGGCTAACCCAATGCAGCCACAACTTCGTCTATGAAGTGCCTGATCTTTGCGGAGGGGCGACGGTCGAGGGGGTAGATCAGATTGACGGGATACGTGGGTCCTTCGAACTCCTCGAAGAGTACGACCAGCTCCCCCCGTTGCACGTAGGGCATCAGTACGTCCTCGACGCACAGCGTGATGCCGAAATCCGACAATGCGGCGTTCACCTTGGCCAGGGTGTTGTTGACGTTCAGTCGACTCGCAATGGGGATCGTGAACGTCTGCATGTTTTTGCTGAATCGCCAGACTTTGTCCGTCATACGATCGGAGAACAGATAGCCCAGGCAATCATGGTCCACGAGTTGTTCGGGATGGAGCGGGGTTCCTTTGCGTGCCAGATAAGCGGGAGATGCGCAGGCAAACATCCTGAAAGGTCTCAAACCGCGCTGAACCAATGCCGCGCTGTCGGCCAGCTGAGGTTTGCCCAGCCGAAACACGACTTCGAATCCCTCTTCTACGATATTTACGAACCTGTCAGTCAACTCCAACTCGATTTCCGTTTCCGGGTAACGCGTCAGGTACTGGGTCAGAAACGGGACAAGCCGATGCGAACCATAATTATAGGGTGCGCTGATACGGATTTTTCCGCGCGGAGTCGAGTTTGCTGACTGCACCAGCTGGTCGGCGTCTTCAACGTCGCTCAGGATAGCCTTGCAGCGCAAGTAATAGTCCCTGCCCACGGCGGTCAGGCTTTGTCGGCGAGTGGTGCGGGTGATCAATTTGACACCTAGCTCTGCCTCCAGATTGCTGACCTGCTTGGCAATCAGTTGCGGCGTCACGCCTAACACGGCAGCTGCTGCCGAGAAGGAGTCCGACTCGGCTGCTGCTACGAACGCCGCCATGCTTTTTAGCTTATCCATATTTACAATTTATAGTTGTTAAAGTTATCTGATATTGAGCATTTATCTTGAAGATCCTGGTCCTTAGCATCTCCTCGGTCAACAAAAAGAAGCGCTGCGCGCTTTACTGAACGGAGAGTCTGAAATGGTGAACATTTCCCATGAAACGGTCCAGGACACGGAGCGTCGATTACTGCACGTCATTACCCAAGCCCATTTGAGACTTTTCCCCGGCACCTACACCTTTCTCGAGTTCCCGTTGTCATCGTTTCCCGTTGCCGTTCGCCCTGATGCACTGGCGCTCGTACGAGATGACCAGGTGTGGAGTCAACTGGTCCCCTGTGCCGACGTCGAGCAAGAGCTGTTCGGCGTCTTCCGCTTCCATTTTCCACAAGGCTCCGACAACAGCGGTTTCGTTGGCTGGTTGGCAATGCGCCTGAAGCAGAAGTTTGGAACCGGCGTTTTTGTGACCTGTGGCCAGAATCGAGATGAGGGCGGGATCTTTGATTATTGGGGCGTCCCGGCCAGCCTGGCTTCAGATATCTTCGCAGAGATCCAGGCTCTGGTGGATGGCCAAGCGGATGGGGAGGTGGGAGTTTCCCTGTAGCGGATACGACTACTTGACCGGCGAGATACTCCTTTCAGACGGCGGGTTGAATCTGACCCAGGTTTAGCGTGCTCCGCTCGACTATCAGAGAAGAAGAGCCACCCTTTAGACCCCTGCCTGCCCCGGATCCATCAGAGCTGTCTGAAGTCCTGGTCAGGCACTCTTCCAATTACAACTGTATTTATGTACAGTAGTTTTTTTCCAGGGAGAGAAAGCCATGCTTAAAGGTAGTTGCTGCTGCGGAGCAGTGAAGTTTTCGGTGTCGAGTCCTCCGACAATGATGGGAACATGTCATTGCTCTCGGTGCCGAAAGGTCGGGGCAAGTACCTTCGTCTTCGTAAAGCGCTCATCGTTCGAGCTGATTTCCGGCGCGGACTCCATCACCACCTACAAGCCTGAAGCACCTTATAAGTACAACAGGTGCTTCTGTTCGCACTGCGGAACAGCATTGGGCGAAGTGACGTCAACCGCCGAGTCGTTTCCCGTGGCTGCGAACTGCATCGATGAGGCGTTGACCATCACCAATCTCTTCCATGAGTTCGTCAAGGAAAAGCCTGGCTGGTACGACATCTGCGACAGCGCCAAGCAGTTTCCGGAACATCCGCATCAATAAGACGGCCCGACCAGTGCTTCAACCTGGAAACTCGCAAGTGCCACGGCCAGGTTTGGCCGAAAGCTGCCTACCTTGACTGGCTGCAATGGGTAGATTGCAGCCGTTCGCAAGTGACCGCTATCGACCAATAGGGAACGCTGAACGGTAGCGGGTTTCGCAAGTGCTACGCGTGCTCTGTGGGCGGGTTTACCCGCGAAGCAGGCGCCTCGGTGGATGGCACCGGCTATGCCGGTGTTCGCGGGTACGCCTAGGGTGACTGACACCTGAATGATCCGATCTAACCCACTCCATTCTAAGGCGTGTGTCGGGCATAGCTTGGGGGTTGATCTCGTACTCCCACGCCGCCTTCAGGGGTCATACGCTCTTGACTGCGTGCCGCCACGGTTGGCGCTTTCGATCACGCCTGGCTCAGCCAACTCGGTCTCTCGTCACTTCGCCCAGGCTTGAGCAGCCTGCTTGCAGGCGAATGTTCGGGACTCTTGGTAGGCTAGGAGACCCTTTTTCCTGAGGCGGATCCGGACGGTTTAGCTAACCGTTCCATCAGCCTTTTTCCTTGCTCTGATCGTTGCCATGGATTTCCGGTGGTACACGCGTGGCTGGCGGTGGTACATCGCACTACCGTCACGCCAAAAACGCCCCCCCCGGAGAAATGGTACAACAATGCGTAGACCGGAATGCCCCTAGAATCAGCCTCAAAGCCACAAACCACGCGTACTGAGCCGTCACGCCGCTTCAGCGTTGCACCGATGATGGATTGGGCTGGTTCTTCACCCGGCCCAACGTTTACGGGGGTTTCTTCCTAAGCCAACGATTTTCGTACCAATTTCGTACCAACCATTTTTCCATTCGGCCTAACAGCCGAGACTTTCAGATGAACCCGCTGATGCTGCTATCGGCCCGCGCTTTTTGTTAATGCGTCATCGCGTCGGCTGTGTCGGTACACATGAGGTGTTCAGGAGCACAAGTAAAAGCTGAGGGTTCTGGATTGGAACGTGCAGTGGTAGCATCTGGCCACCTAATTCAGCGCCGAGTGCATGATGGCAAGTGTTTTCGTTATACGGATCCCTGGGTGGAGAACTTTCGTTTTCACTATTCCTGAAAACTGGAACTCTTACCATTTGACCCATTGGTTTCGCCGAACCATTCGTTCTCGACTTTTTCAAGAGATCGAACTTGGCAATCACCAAGCCGCGTTACAGTTGGCGCAGCCGTGGAGGTTGCGTTATCTGCGTGGCGAATGGGGAGAATCCGCTGTCCGTTGTGCCATCGGCTACAATCAATCCGCCCTGGCTGTGGAGCTAGTGCGACGTGGCGGGATGTATGCCGAGGATGGCACCTTGGCGCTAGCGGCGATGAATGGTGACCTGACAGTGGTCGAAGCGCTGTTATCAGCCGGGAAGCATCCGGACGAACCCTTCAAGGACCCGCTTTGCCATGGAATGACACCCTTGATGTGGGCGGCCAGCAGACGTCACCCCGAGATCATGGAGCGCCTGTTGCAGGCGGGAGCCGATATTGACGCTGTCGACCGTCACGGGCGTTCAGCGGCAAGACATGTAACTAATTTTGGCGGTACTTCTCTGGAAGAGCTGAAGGTATTACTGCGCCACAAACCTGAAATCCTATGGACTGAGATGTGGAGCGGAATCGATGTCCTGAATGCCGTACGACGTTATCGGGACAACCGTGACCCGGATGCGCTGCAATTCATGACGCGCAAGTTTCCCGAACTGGACATGGACGAGTACCTAGACAGCTAGGGACGATTACTTCTTTTGGGGTTTCATCAAGGGTCTTCGCCCAGTAATGTCGCGCACGCGCCAGATCACAATCTCGCCGGACCTGCATGTCGATGTAACGCTGAACTTGCTCCCAGTTTTGGGGGCTTTTCTTCTCTTCTTTAGGAGTCAAGGACATGACTGCCTCCAATATCCAACAATTTGATGAGATCACCGGACAAGTGCTCGGTGCGCTCTACGCAGAGTTCCCTGTCCCCCGCCATCTACTTATCAAGGAGTTCATTGAGGATGGTCTCAGCCCCGATGAACACACGGGGATGAACATAGCGAATGAGAAAGGTGAGTTTTTTCTAGCCTGTATCGAATGGCTGGCCGATGCGGGCTATCTGACTTTCAAAGATCGATCCCACGGCAACGGTGTTGTAAATGCTGTGCTGACTGCCAAAGGGCTGGAAGCCCTGAAGGCGGTGCCTGCAAGCCTTTCCGTAGGTCCATCCCTGGGCGACCAACTCGTGGATGCCACAAAGAACGGCACCAAGAGTGTTCTCGCTAGCTTGGCAGGCGAGGTGCTGTCCGTCGGTTCTCGCCTCATGACCGCTCACTTTGGGCTACCGAGCTAATCGGCCATCAAATGCTCCTGTCCTAATCGGCACTCGACTGGCTGGGCGATGGCATCTCGCTGATGCCCAGCCGCTTGGCAGCCCAGCGCATGTAGAGGTTGATCGCGACATTGGCGCCGGCCATCGCAGCAAAGCAACTCGATCACGGCTCATCAGGCTGTGGGGAGACAACATGCCTAGGCCATAGCCAAAGCACTCGACCTGCGCGACGTACTTGATAAAGGGTCACCAGGTAAGCCCGCCCCGGTGCTCAATACGTTGAAGCGATATCGTCCATATGCGCGTAGAAAAGATGGCAAACGCCACGACCTTCGGCATGTGAATGACTGTCGAACGCCGTGCAAGCATCTCGAAAAAGTGCTCAAGCACCTTGTCGAGTTCTACGAGCGTTGGCCGGCGATCCCGCTCCCGGCTTTTCATGATGTAGCCGAGGCGTTTCAGGACAAGGCGTGCGTCGGGCATAGCTTGGGGGTTGATCTCGTACTCCCACGCCCCAGGTGAGCCAGATCGTTGCCGGCTGTCTGCGGCTTGACCTCCCCCTTCTGGACTCATGCGCCAGAAGGCATAGTCCACCAGTACCTGCTGGCTGATCTCGGAGTCGACCTTTCCCCCCGGTAGCTGTCCTTGATGGCGTTCAGCGTGCGTCGCTTCGTCTCGCCCAACGGCCGGGCTTTCTCTGCCTCCACCAGGTAACGGCCGATCATCTGCTTGACCGTGTGCCCTTCCCGGGTGGCGCGCTCAATAGCACCAGGTTCAGGTAGCTCGGTTTCCCGTCGCTTCACCCAGGCCACCGCAGCCTGTTTGCGGGCGAACGTTTGGCTCTCTTGGTAGACTGTCACCTTGTCGCGATTAATCCGAATCTGGACGAGGTAGCTACCGCTGCCATCGGCCTTTTTACGCGTTCTGATCGTTGCCATCTGATATCGGTACACGTCGTCTGTCGGTTGGTACGTTGTACCAAGCGCTTGGTAAAAACGCCCCAAAACCCCGAAAATTGGTACAAAACACGTTGAACGAAATGACCGCAAATTCAGGCTCTAAGCCACAAACCACGCGCCCTGAGCCTTCCCGTCGCTTCAGCGTTGCTCCCATGATGGACTGGACAGACCGCCACTGCCGGTTCTTCCTGCGCCTGCTTTCCAAAAACACCCTGCTCTACACCGAAATGGTCACCACCGGTGCCCTGCTGCACAACGACGCCCACCGTTTCCTGCGCCACGACGTCTCCGAGCACCCGCTGGCGCTGCAACTGGGCGGCAGCGTGCCGGCCGACCTGGCCGCCTGTGCGCGCCTGGCCGAAGAGGCTGGTTACGACGAGGTCAACCTCAACGTCGGCTGCCCGAGTGACCGGGTGCAGAACAACATGATCGGCGCCTGCCTGATGGCCCACCCGGCGCTGGTGGCCGATTGCGTGAAAGCCATGCGTGACGCGGTATCGACCCCGGTGACAGTGAAACACCGCATCGGTATCAATGGCCGCGACAGCTACGCCGAGCTGTGCGACTTCGTCGGCCAGGTGCGCGAGGCAGGTTGCCGGAGCTTTACCGTGCATGCGCGCATCGCGATTCTGGAAGGGCTGTCGCCGAAAGAGAACCGTGAAATCCCGCCGCTGCGCTATGACGTGGCGGCGCAGTTGAAGGCGGACTTCCCGGACCTGGAGATCGTGCTCAACGGCGGGATCAAGACCTTGGCTGAATGCCAGGCACACCTTGAAACCTTCGATGGGGTGATGCTGGGGCGTGAGGCGTACCACAACCCTTACCTGTTGGCGGAGGTGGACCAGCAGCTGTTCGGCAGTGAGGCGGCGGTGGTCAGCCGCAGCGAAGCGCTGGCGCAGTTGCGGCCTTATATCGTCGCGCATATGGAAAGTGGCGGCGCGATGCACCATGTGACCCGGCATATTCTGGGGCTGGCCCAAGGGTTCAAGGGGGCGCGGCGCTTCCGCCAACTGCTGTCGGCGGATATTCACAAGGCGGCAGATCCTTTGGCTGTGTTCGACCAGGCGGTGGAGCTGTTGCAGGGGCGGTAACCCGGGTCTGACAAGCGCTGCATTATCTGTGGGAGATCACCCAGCCCTTTGGGCTGCGCTGTCGCGCAGAGAACTGAATTTGCAAGCGGTCTGCGTACCTGTGGGAGCGGCTTTAGCCGCGAAGAATCCAACGCGGTGCATGGCACCGGCTTCGCCGGTGTTCGCGGCTAAAGCCGCTCCCACAGTGTCCCTGCTAATTCAATGAGTTATGTGTAGTTCTATGAGAGCGAGCGTGCACTGATACCAGTCAGTTAAGCGAATTGGGGCCGCTTTGCGGCCCATCGCCGGCAAGCCGGGCTCCCACAGGTACGGCGTAGATCTCAAGATTTCGCGGTACGTGTGAGAGCGGGCGTGCCCTGATCCAGCTAGATAATCGATTTGGGGCCGCTTTGCGGCCCATCGCCGGCAAGCCGGGCTCCCACAGGTACGGCGCAGACCTCAAGATTTCGTGGTACCTGTGGGAGCGAGCGTGCCCTGATACCAGTCAGTTAAGCAATTTGGGGCCGCTTTGCGGCCCATCGCCGGCAAGCCGGGCTCCCACAGGTACGGCGCAGACCTCAAGATTTCGTGGTACCTGTGGGAGCGAGCCTGCTCTGATACCAGTCAGTTAAGCGAATTGGGGCCGCTTTGCGGCCCATCGCCGGCAAGCCAGGCTCCCACAGGTACGGCGCAGACCTCAAGAGTTCGCGGTAGCTGTGGGACCGAGCGTGCACTGATACCAGTCAGTTCAGCGATTTGGGGCCGCTTTGCGGCCCATCGCCGGCAAGCCGGGCTCCCACAGGTACGGCGCAGACCTCAAGAGTTCGCGGTACCTGTGGGAGCGGGCGAGCCCGCGAACACCGGCGCAGCCGGTGCCAGCCTCCGCGTTGGATTCTTCGCGGGCACGCCCGCTCCCACAAAAGCCGAGTTGTCGTCATGACAGCGCACGCCGTTTTTGTGCATGCGGAACCTCGGGGCCGCTTGCGACTCGAATCTTAACCTTTCGCACCGCGCTTCGCGGGCCCTTGAGCGGCCGTCGGGGCTCGGGTAATGTCGAGTCATTGCACAGGACAGAGCACGCCCATGACTTCCAAGCTGGAACAACTGAAGCAGTTCACCACCGTGGTCGCCGACACCGGGGACCTGGACGCCATCACCCGCCTGAAACCGGTCGATGCCACCACCAACCCGTCACTGCTGCTCAAAGCTGCGGCCATCCCCGGTTACGCCGAGCTGCTCAAGCAGGTCAAGGCCGATGCCAAGGGTAATGTCGACCTGGCTTGCGACAAGTTCGCAGTGGCCGTGGGCTCGGGCATTCTCAAGGTCATCCCGGGGCGTATCTCCACCGAGGTGGATGCCCGCCTGTCGTTCGATGAACCCGCCCTGCTGGCCAAGGCACGCAAGCTGATCGAGTTGTACGAAGCCGCCGGCGTTGGCCGCGACCGCGTGCTGATCAAGCTGGCTTCCACCTGGGAAGGCATCCGCGCCGCCGAAAAGCTGGAGAAGGAAGGCATCCAGACCAACCTCACCCTGCTGTTCTCCTTCGCTCAGGCCCAGGCCTGCGCCGATGCCGGGGTGTTCCTGATTTCGCCATTCGTGGGCCGTATCTACGACTGGTACAAGAAGAGCACCGGCAAGGAATACGTGGGCGCCGAAGACCCGGGCGTGCAGTCGGTCACTCGCATCTACAACTACTACAAGGCCAACGGCTACAACACCGTGGTCATGGGCGCCAGCTTCCGCAATATCGGCCAGATCGAACAGCTGGCCGGCTGCGACCGCCTGACCATCAGCCCAGAACTGCTGCAGCAGCTCAGCGACGACCAGGGTAACCTGCCGCAGGTGCTGAAGCCGGGCAATGCCGGCGAGCCCAAGCAGTACCTGAACGAAAGCCAGTTCCGCTGGGCCATGAACGAAGATGCCATGGGTACCGAGAAACTGGCCGAGGGTATTCGCCAGTTCGCGCGGGACCAGGAGAAGCTGGAGAAGTTGATGGCTGAAAAGGCCTGATACATTTCGGGTTTGCCTGACGGGCGGGAAGTGTTCAGCATTTTCCGCCCGTTTTGTTTTGCCGAGTCATAGTTGTGTATTTGTTTCTCGGGCCTCTTCGCGGGCACACCCGCTCCCACAGGGATCTCCACAGTGCTTGAAAGCGCCACCATACCTGTGGGAGCGGGCGTGCCCGCGAAAGGGCCCGCATAGCCCCCCGAGCTGTCGATGACCACCCCTACCCCATTGCCCCTCGTACTCGCCGGCCCGGTACTGCGCCGCCTGGAACCCCAGCGCCTGGCCATCTGGCTGGTCGCCACGCAACCACTGCAACCCGAATTCATCTTTCCGGCAAGCGAGGCCCGGGTCGATTGCCAGGTGGTCGCGGTGGGCCAGCATGCCTTCATCCACCTGCTGGATATCCACTTCGCCCAGCCACTGCCCTGCAACCAACTGCTCGACTATGACCTGCTCATCAATGGCCAGGGCATCGCCGACTGGGCGCCACACTTGCTCTACACCGGCACCCAACGCCCAAGCCTGGTACTGCGCGATCGGCTCGACCACCTGTTGCATGGTTCCTGTCGCAAGCCGCATTTCCCGGCCGCTGATGGCCTGCTGTGCGCCGACCGCCTGCTGCAGGCCTGCGAAAAACCCGCAGAACGCCCCGCCGTGCTGCTGATGACCGGCGACCAGGTCTATGCCGACGATGTCGCCGGCCCGATGCTGCGCGCCATCCACAGCCTGATTGCGCGCCTGGGCCTGTTCGACGAGCAACTGGAGGGCGCGGTGGTGCCCGACAGCCAGGCGCTGTACCAGCACCCGGCCTGCTATTACCACCGCGCCGACCTGCTGCCGGCGCAGGAACGCAACGAAACCCTGCGCGAGCGCTTTTTCGGCGGCAAGCGCAAGCCGATCTTCTCGTCCAGCAACGCCGACAATCACCTTGTGACCTTCGCCGAAGTCATGGCCATGTACCTGCTGGTGTGGTCACCGGTGCCCTGGCAGCTGGTGGACATGGGCATGCCCAACGGGCTCACCGCCCCGCGCCAGGCCCGTTACCGGCAGGAGTTGCCGCTGATCCAGGCGTTTGCCGGCGACCTCGGCCAGGTAGCGCGGGTGATGGCCCACCTGCCGTGCCTGATGATCTTCGACGACCACGACATCACCGACGACTGGAACCTCTCGGCGCAGTGGGAAGAAACCGCCTACGGCCACCCCTTCTCGCGGCGGATCATCGGCAATGCGCTGCTCGGCTACCTGCTGTGCCAGGCCTGGGGTAACGACCCGCAGGGTTGCAAGCCCTTGGTCGGGCAATGCCAGGCATTGAGCAGCCAGACCCAGGATGAGCTGATCGGCGCACTGCTGCGCTTCCAGGGCTGGCAGTTCAGCCTGCCCACCAACCCGCCCTTGCTCGTGCTGGACACCCGCACCCGCCGCTGGCGCAGCGAAAGCAGCCTGGCCAAGCCGTCCGGCCTGCTCGACTGGGAGGCGCTGAGCGAGTTGCAGCTAGCACTGCTGGACCACCCGTCGGCGATCATCGTGTCGCCTGCGCCGATTTTTGGTGTGAAGTTGATCGAGACCGTGCAGAAGCTGTTCAGCTGGCTGGGCTACCCGTTGCTGGTGGATGCCGAGAACTGGATGGCCCACCGCGGTGCAGCGCAGGTCATTCTCAACATCTTCCGCCATTCGCGCACGCCGGGGCACTATGTGGTGCTGTCCGGCGATGTGCATTACTCGTTCGTCTATGAAGTGCTGATCCGCCACCGCCACCGCCAGCGCAGCCCGCACCTGTGGCAGGTGACCAGCAGCGGGATCAAGAACGAGTTCCCGCGGCGCCTGCTGGATGTGCTCGACCGGCTCAACCGCTGGCTGTATGCACCGCGCTCACCGCTCAACTGGTTCACCAAGCGGCGGGAAATGGAAGTGGTGCCACGTACGCCCAGCCATAGCAAGGCTGGCGAGCGGTTGTGGAATGGCGCGGGGTTGGGGCAGGTGTTCTTCGATGAACAGGGGCGGCCGGCGCGGGTGTATCAGCTGGATGCGGATGGGGGTGAGGCGACCGAGTTTGTTGGCAGACAGTAGTCAGCCGAGGGAATGAATATTGCCCGCACGGGCCTCTTCGCGGGCTTGCCCGCTCCCACAGGATCATCACAGGTTTTGAATGCAGTGCAGTACCTGTGGGAGCGGGCAAGCCCGCGAAGAGGCCGGTACAGGCTGAAGATCAGGTCCGCTCCAGCGCACTGACCAGGTCATGGAAAGCTTCGCGGTTGGAATCGTTCAGGCCCATGAGGATCTTGTGCGCCTCCAGTACCTTGGAACGCACCACGTCTTCGTTCTGGTCCTGGGACGGCAGATCCGTCAGGCATTCCGGGCACGGAATCGGGCGATCGACGATGTTGAACACCTGATCGAAGCCCATCGACTGCAGCAACCGGGAAATGTCCGGGTTGGTGGTAACCACAGTCGGCAACAGGCCCACCTTCTGGCGCGACAGGATCGACAGCTTGGCCAGCAGGCCCAGGGTGGTACTGTCGATGCTCTCGGTTTCGGTCAGGTCGATGACAATCGCCGAGAAGTTCAACGCGGTGAAAATCTTCTCGATCGTCGCATCCAGCGCCGAACACAGGGTCAGGCGCACTTCACCGACGAATTTCAGGACGAAGGTACCACTCTGCTCGGCGAACTGGATTCTACCGGTACTCATTGAAGGTTCCTGCTCAACACCAATAGGGCGATATCATCCGGCATCTCCCCAAGCGTAGCCAATCCAAATCGTTGACGCAGCCCATCCAGGCTGCCACCTGCTGCCCTGACGATTTCCGGCAGGGCGGTTTCTTTATCTTTGAGCGTGTCACCCGGCAAAAGGTCCAGAATGCCATCGGACATCAGGCTGAGGCTGAACCGCGGCGGCAGCTCCACTACCAGGTCCTGGTAGGTGGCCTCGTCGAACAACCCCACCGGCAGGCCGCGGCCTTCCAGGTAGCGGGTGTGCTCGGGGGTGTGCAGCACCGGCAGCGGCAGATGGCCGCCAACGGCGTAGGTCAGCAGGCCGGACTCTTCGTCGATCACTCCGCCAACCATGGTGACATGCTTGCCCAGCTTGCTGTTGATCAGGCCGCGGTTGATGTGGCTGAGCACTTCCGAGGGTTTGAACTCACGCATCTTGCTGCGCTTGAGCTCGAACATCAGCCTAGTGGTCATGAATTTCAACAACACGGTGACAAACGCCGACGACGCGCCGTGCCCGGAAACATCAGCGAGGTAGAAGGCAATACGCCGCTCGTCCACGCGGAAGTAATCGACAAAATCGCCCGACAGGTACAACGACGGGATGATCTGGTGCTCGAAAGCGAACTCGCTGGCCACCCAGGGGCTTTCCGGCAGCATGTTCATCTGCACCTGGCGACCGGCGGTCTGGTCCTCCTGCAGCAGATGCAGGCTGGCCTCCAGTTCGCGGTTGGCGGCTTCGAGCTTGTCGCGGTAGCGCTGGTTTTCCAGCACCAGCCGCGAGCGGTCGAGGGCGCGGCGCACCGAATGCTCGAGCACGGCCAGGTCTTCCAGCGGCTTGATCAGGTAGTCGGCAGCGCCCAGGCGCAACGCCTCCACCGCATCGCTCATGACGCCGGCACCGGACACCACGATCACCGGCAACTGCGGGGCGCGCTCGCTGACCTGGCGGATCAGTTCGAGGCCGCCCATCTGCGGCATGCGCAGATCGCAAATCACGAGGTCGGGCTGGTGTTCTTCGAAGACCTGAAGCCCCTGCTGGCCATTGCCGGCCTGGAGGACGCTGAAACCACTGTCTTCAAGATAGGCGGCGAGGCTTGCACGGACCACGTCGTCGTCATCGATGATCAGCAGCGTTGCACTGGTTTTCTGCATGTGGGCGAACGGCGCCGATTTGGGTTGGTGCAGCGGTGTCGGCAAGGCAGACGGCCGGCTACGGGAATTCTTTGTGGTCACACTCTACTTGAGTTGTAGGACAAGAACACCTGCCAGGCAACTGTCCGGCAACTGTGAGAGCTACCTTGTAAGGCGCAGACGGTACTCCCATCCGCCAAGCGTTTCAAGCATGCAAGGGTCGACCTCGCCGCACTTTACAGGGCAAATCACCGGGAGTTATAAGAAAGCCGACCAGCGCAACCCGATCGGAAGGATGCAGCATGCCCCACACGCCCACCAGCCATGGCGAGAAACGCGACTTCATCCGCATGCGCATCGACACCGAGGTCAGCCTTTTGCACGAAGGCCAGGTGATCGCGGCCGTGTGCCTGGACCTTTCCAGCAGCGGCATGCAGGTGCAGGCACCGCAGCGCTTCCAGGTGGGGGATCATATCGAGGTGCGGATCGACTCTGAACACCCGGCGCTCAAGGGGCTGCATGCCAGCACCGAGGTGGTGTGGATTGCCGACCAGCCGGGCGGGCGCCAGAAGTTCGGCTTGCGGATTCTGGCAATGCATTGAATCTGGGGCCGCTTTGCAGCCCTTCGCGGGCCCGCCCGCTCCCACCTTGATCGGCGTATGCAGGACCCTGTGGGAGCGGGCATGCCCGCGAAGGGCCGCAAAGCGGCCCCAATTTCACGAATCAGAAGTCGTCTTCGACCTCGCCATCGTTGACCTTGAACTGGCGGTTCTGCAGGTAGGCGTTGCGGATGAAGATGTACTTGTCACCCTGGATCAGCTTCTCGGCCGACAGCAGGTCGGCGCGGGTGTCGATGATATCCAGGGCGAAGATCGAGTTGCGCGTCGGCACATGGTCGATGTAGCGGTAGGGTTCGGTGTAGGTGTCCGGGTACTTGGCCACGCCGTCACGCACGGTGCTCGGGCCCAGCAGCGGAATGACCACGTACGGGCCGCTCGGCACACCCCAGTAGCCGAGGGTCTGGCCGAAATCCTCGTCGTTGCGCTGCAGGCCCATCTTGGTGCCCACGTCGAAGAAGCCGCCCAGGCCGAAGGTGGTGTTGACGATCAGCCGCGCCGTGTCCACGCCCGCCGCATGGGGCTTGAACTGCAACAGGTCGTTGGCCAGGTTGGTCACGTCCCCCAGGTTGCGGAAGATGTTGTGGATGCCATCTTCGAGGAACTGCGGGGTGACCGCCTGGTAGCCCTTGGCCAATGGCTTGAGCGCATAGGTGTCGAGGGTATCGTTGAACCGGAAGATCGGGCGGTTGACCGCTTCCCAGGGATCTTCCTCGGTGGCCGCCTGGGTGGCTGCCACGGGCGCCAGCAGCATGCTGGCGCAGACACAGGCCTGGGTGACTCGTTCGATCACACTGGCACCGATCCTACGCATAGGTGTTTCTCCATCGGATTTCTCGGCCGCAAGCGCAAACGGGTCGCGCTGCTGTACGGCGGCAGTATAGAGGCTTGCGGGCTGATAAACAGCTTTACACAACTCTGTTCAATAATTTGTGAACAACTGTTGCGGCGCCCACTGTCACAGGCTGGTAACAATCGCTGAATAGCCTGCGGACTATTTGAGGGACGTTGCCATGGACGCTGCACCCGCCTTCACCGCTGTGCTGTTCGGCTTGCGCGGCTGCCTGGTGCAAGCCGCCAAGGGTGGCGCGCCCACGCCCGCCCCCGGGGCCCTGGCCACCCTCGCCAGCCTGCGCCAGCGCCAGGTACCGTGCATCTGGCTGGACGACCTCGACGCCAGCCAAAGCAGGCGCCTGGCCCACGTATTGCCCGCCTGGCTGCCGGGGCATTCGGTGAGTGGCGTGCGCTGGCCGGCGCCGAACGCCTGCTGGCAGGCCCTTATGACGCTGGACAGCGAACGCCTGGACGGCTGTGTGCTGGTCAGCGGCGACCCACGCCTGCTGCAGTCTGGCCTCAACGCAGGATTGTGGACGGTAGGGCTGGCCGCCTGCAGCCCGTTCTGCGACCGCAGCTCGCGGCAATGGCAAGCCATGAGCCCACAGGAACAGGACCTGGCCCGGGGCAAGGCGACGCTGGAACTGTTCAGCCTGGGCGCGCACTCGGTAATCGACCACCTGGAAGCACTGGACACCTGCCTGCAGGACATCGCCCAGCGCCGGCGCAAGGGCGAAAAACCCTGATACAGCACCTTTGACGCGGATCATGCAAAGCGACGGCAGGTGGATTACGCTGAAGACAGGCCAGAACCTTTGCCGCTTCGCTGAGGTCCATGGCTTGCCAAGCCATTGATGGAGAACTGCCAATGCCTGCCCGCGAATTGCAAGAGCGCCTGAACAGCTTGCGCGAGCAACTGGATCGCAACGTGCCGCTTTCGGACGAGGAGCTGGCCGCGCTGCACGAAGAAGCGCGCCAGATCGAGGCGCAACTGAAGCTTGAAGAAGCCACGCCCGACCATAACCTGGTGGACGGCGTGAACCTGGCGATAGAACGCTTCGAGGCCGATCACCCCGACCTCACCGCCACCCTGCGCAGCATTGCCAACTCGCTGCACAGCATGGGGATCTGAAAAAGCCGAGGGCTGCTTCACAGTCCATTCGCAGCACAAGGCTGCTCCTACAGGGGTTATGCGTTTCCCTGTAGGAGCAGCCTTGTGCTGCGAATGGGCCGCAAAGCGGCCCCGGCGCACGTGAACCTTACTGCCGAACCAGGCGCTTGTTGTCTGGACTGATAGCCCCCGTGCTGCGATACGGGTTGATATCCAGCCCACCCCGGCGCACATAGCGCGCATACACCGTCAGATGCTCCGGCTGCAGCAGGTTCTTCAAGTCCAGGTAGATCCGCTCCACACATTGCTCGTGGAAGTCGGCATGCTGGCGGAAGCTGATCAGGTAGGTCAGCAGGCTGGCATGGTCCAGCGCCCTGCCCTTGTACTCGA
>Ga0209676_1001298_pt1 | contig 25611 bp, 28 predicted proteins | sample AraplaCvi_mLB_r2_FD_184282 | JGI IMG/M metagenome (GOLD analysis project Ga0209676, IMG submission 184282) | Arabidopsis root microbial communities from North Carolina, USA - plate scrape MF_Cvi_mLB_r2 (SPAdes) (version 2) | ecosystem: Host-associated > Plants > Roots > Endosphere | place: USA... | reverse complement strand
GCGTTCCGGCTCGGCTGCGCCGCGGCGCTGCTGATCGCGCGCGGGCGGCTCGTCGACGAGCTGCTCGACCGCGCGATCTGGGGGCATGACGAGACCACCGAGCTGCAACGCGAGGATGGCCGCAGCTTCGTCAAGCGCCGCCGCCTCGACAGCCGCCTCGGCCTCGCGATGCTCGCACGGCTCGACCGTATGGTCGAAACGCGGGCGCGGGCGGGTGAGGAGATGCTGGCGCAGGTCATCGCCGGCGACTGGCCGGGCTTCCTGTCGCTGTTCGATGCCGTCGAGGCCGCGGCGCCGGGCGCCGCCGGGGCCGAAACGGCCGATGCCAACACCGACATTGGGGAACCGGCCGGCGGGATGGCCGCCGCGCTCGCGCTCTGGCTCGCCGGCCGCGACAACCGCGCCAACCCCCTCGCAACCCTCTGGCGCGGCACCGCGATCGCGAATGAAGTTGCGCAGATTTCCGCCGGTTTCGACGAGGACGGCGAAACCGACGAAACGCCCGAAGAGGCGGCCGCCGCGATGACCGTCTGGTACGACGACCGCGCCGGCGACTGGCGCACCGATTTCCCGCCCGCCGAGGGTTTCGACGGCGCCGAGGAGGGCCAGTTCGGCGACGCGGACTATGCCCGCGCGCTCGATGACGACGAACTCGCGCTTTACGAAGCGCTGCGCGAGGCCGAGGTTGCCCCGCTGCGCAAGGCCGGCGAGATCGCCCGCCGCGCCTTCTTCGCGCTCCCCGACCCCGCGAACGACCCGGCACCCGAGGACGGGAAGCTGCGGAAAAGTGCCGGCGGATGACACCCGTGTGCCCCCCGACACAAGTCGGGGCCCAGAGAGAAAATGACGCCGTGGCAGCGTCTGCCGCATGGGTCCCGGCTTTCGCCGGGACGCACGAAAGGGGGGCGCCGTCCTTCGCTCGCGCCAATTCGCTCCACGCCGCATTCGGGGGACGCAACGCGCGCCGGAAACACGCCAACCTTGACTTTCCAAGGAAAACCGCCATATTCGGAAAGCTATCGTCGCCTGCGACGGAAATTTACGGCCCTTCGGGGTACTATCTTCCCTTCACACGCTACCAGCTCCGCCGGTGCTTTTGCCGGTGGATTCCCGTTTCTCGTGAAAGGAAACACCTCATGGCCATCGGCACCGTAAAATTCTTCAACACCGACAAGGGCTACGGCTTCATCGAGAATGAAGACGGCTCGGGCGACAGCTTCGTCCACATCACCGCGGTCCAGGCCGCCGGCATGGACACGCTGAACAAGGACCAGCGCGTTTCGTACGAACTCGAACGCGGCCAGAACGGCAAGGTCTCGGCGATCAATCTCCAGCAGGCCTGATTATTGGCCAAAGAGGAGCTCATGACCTTCGAGGGGCAGATCGACGAGATACTGCCCGACGGACGCTTCGGCGTCGTACTCGAAAATGGTCATCGGGTGATCGTCTACACGGCCGGCCGGATGCGGCGTTTCCGCATCCGGTCGGTCGTCGGCGACGCCGTGCGCGTCGAAATGACGCCCTATGACCTCAGCAAGGGCCGCCTCGTCTACCGCGAACGCGGGGGCGGGCCGGTTCCCCCCAGCCAGCGCAAACGGCGCGGGCTCTGAACCGAAGAGGCCGGCGAACCGCGCCGGCTTCCAACAACAAAATACGAAAAATCAAAGATAAAGATGATGACTATGTTCTATAATAATAATTCGATTTTCCCCGCTCTGCCCGCGCTGTCGCTGGCCGGCAAGGCGATGACGGCGAGCTCGCCGCGCCGCCGCCGCCCGACGCTGTCGCGCCGCGAGCTGCGGCGTCTGATCGCCGAAATGATCGATTGATCGACCCAACCTCAAGGAAGCAGCCATGTCGGCCACGATCGAATTCTATGTCGCGCAGGCCGAAAAATGCACCGCCGAGGCCGAAACCTCGGCACTGGCGCAGGTCCGCGACCGCAACCTCCGCGCCGCAGCGGCGTGGCAGGCGATGGCCGACAAGCTGCTCCACACCGAAAGGCTGCGCGCCGAAAAGGAAGCCGCGGTCGCGGCGACGCGGCCCGGTTGAGGCCGGGCGGTAGGGGGCCGGGCGGTTGACGGGGGCACCGGGCACACGCCATGGCGGCGTCATGTTCACCCACCGCCTCGCCACGCCCGCCGACCTCGAAGCACTGCGCGCCGTGATGGCGCTCGCCATCGCCGAACTGCAAAAGGGCTTCCTCTCGCCCGAACAGATCGCGGCGAGCAACGCGGTGATGGGGCTCGATACCCAGCTGATCGCCGACGGCACCTATTTCATCGTCGAGGAAAACGGCCGGATCGCGGGCTGCGGCGGCTGGTCGCACCGCGCGACGCTCTATGGCGGCGACCACAGTGCGGATCTGCGCGATCCCGCGCCGCTCGATCCCGCGACCGACGCCGCGCGGATCCGCGCCATGTACACCCACCCCGATTTCGCCCGCCGCGGCGTCGGGCGGCTCGTCATGGCGCTCTGCGAGGATGCGGCGCGCGCCGCGGGCTTCCGCCGCGCCGAAATGATGGCGACGCTGTCGGGCGAGCCGCTCTACCGCGCCTGCGGTTATGAACCCGTCGAACAGGTCGAGGCGCCCGGGCCGGACGGTGTGGCGGTGCCGCTGATCCGCATGGGCAAGCCGCTCGATTGAAGCGGCTCAGGCGGCGCCGACGGTCATCGCCATCCCGCGCAGCCGCTCGGCATCGCGCGACGGCGGCAGGCCGAAGGCGCGGGCATATTCGCGGCTGAACTGCGATGCGCTTTCATATCCGACCGAATAGGCCGCGCGGCTCGCCTCGCTGCCGCTCGCCAGCAACCGCCGCGCGGCGTGCAGGCGCAGCGTCTTCTGGAACTGCAGCGGGCTCATCGCGGTCGCGGCCTTGAAATGACGATGGAAGGAGGCGACGCTCATCCCTGCAATCTCGGCCAGCACCGACGTGCGCAGCATCGCGTCATAATGTTCGTGCATCCACAGGATCGCACGGCGAACCCGCGACAGCCGGCTGTCCTCCTGCGCAATCGCACAGAGCTGCGCGCCGAGCGGCCCCTGGAGCAGGCGATAGAGAATTTCGCGCTCGCGCATCGGCGCCAGCATTGCGACGTCGCCCGGCCGGTCGAGCAATCCGAGCAGCCCTGCCCATGCCTCGACCAGCTCCTCGGTCACCGAGGCGACCGCAAAGCCCGCGAGGTCTCCCGGCAGGACGTGGCCGATCGCCGCGGGATCCATGCTCGCAATCAAGTCGGCGAGTATGGCGCGATCGATGCGCAGCGCCGCGGCGACATAAGGCTTGTCGACGCTCGCCTCGACCACCCGGCCGACCGCGGGCAGGTCGAGCGAAGCGACGAAATAGCTCGATGCGTCATATCGCAACACCTGGTCGCCGATCACGACCTGCTTCGTCCCCTGCAGGATCAGGCAGGTCACGGGCTCGTAAACGGTCGCGACCCCGCTCGTCGGCGCGCACTGCGTCGCCACAACGAGCCGCGGCACCGGCGTCTCAAAATAGGGAGAAACCGCATGGCGCAGCACCTGCGCGCAGATCGAGTCGAGCCGTTCATTCATGCTCCCAACATCGGACGCCGCACGCCCGCGCGCAAGACACGCACCCGCAGCAGGCAGCGCATTGACAGGAATAGGCAAGCGAACGTCAGGATCGGGCAGCGCGAAGCCGGGCGATGCGCCTATCTTGGCCTGGACAGGGCATCCCCTCCCCGCCCTGCAATCGCAAGGAGTCCATCATGACCCAGTTCAATGCCAAATCGACCACCGACGACGTGCTGGCCGGCGTCGACCTTTCAGGCAAGCGCTTCCTCGTTACCGGCGTCTCGGCCGGGCTCGGCGTCGAGACGGCCCGCGCGCTCGCCGCCCACGGCGCCGATGTCGTCGGCACGGCGCGCGACCTCGCCAAAGCCGAAGGCGCGACCGGCGAAGTGCGCGACGCCGCGGCAAGGAGCGGCGGCAGCTTCGAAATCATCGAGCTCGACCTCGCCTCGCTCGTCAGCATCCGGGCGGCCGCCGACAAGCTGGTCGCCGACGGCCGTCAATTCGACGTCGTCATCGCCAACGCCGGCGTGATGGCGGCGCCCTTCGGCAAGACCGCCGACGGCTTCGAAACGCAGTTCGGTACCAATCATCTCGGCCACTTCACCTTCGTCAACCGCGTCGCGTCGCTGATCAAGGACGGCGGCCGCTTCGTCAGCCTCGCCTCGTCGGGGCACCGCTTCTCCGACGTCAACCTTGCCGATCCGAACTTCGATCGCGGCGATTACGAGCCCTGGGTCGCCTATGGCCGTTCGAAGACCGCAAACATCCTTTTCGCGGTCGAGTTCGACCGGCGACACAAGGACCGCGGCGTTCGCGCCGCGGCGCTCCATCCCGGCGGCATCCACACCGAGCTCGGCCGTCACCTCGACGACGGCGCACTCGAGGCGCTGCTCGAACAGATCAAAGCATCGAGCGGCGAGGAGTTCGAGTTCAAGTCGATCCCGCAGGGTGCGGCGACCACGGTCTGGGCTGCGGCGGTCGCCGATCCGTCCGAAGTCGGCGGGCGCTATCTCGAGGATTGCCACGTCGCGGAACTCGCCGACGACGAAGGCCTGCGCGCTGGCGTGCGTGCCTATGCGATCGATCCGGACAACGCCAGGGCGCTGTGGAAGAAGAGCGAGGAGATGATCGGCGAGCGTTTCTGACGCGGCGGCGATGACGGGGGCGGGCCGGCCCATGGCCGCTCGCCCCGCGTCGCCCTAGTCGACCACCCAATAGTCGGCTGCCCCGCCCGGCTCGAACCCGCGGCGGCAGATTGTTTCGCCCTCGCTCGTCAGCTCGGCCCATTCGCCGATCGGCTCGCGCTCCATCATCGCCAGCGCGGCCGCGACATCCTCCGCCTCGAATGCGACGCGCTTTTCCATACCGAACCAGGCATCGCGATAGCGCAGGACATAGGTCGTCAACATCGGGGCATCTGGCAGCGCGTCCGGACGGGGCAGACAGTCGCATTCGCCGTCGCCGGACCCGCTGGGATATTCCTGGGGGAGTTTCATAGGGGAGAGCCTTCGGTGGGGGAAACGAAGGGAGCGGTCCCGTCGGCTGGTCGGCCGGGATCGCCGCCGGGGCGGAAGGATTTGGGTCTGCGAGCACCTCCTGATTGCCCGGGCGGAGCAGGGCAGCCTCAGACGGTCTGACTGCCCGAAATATGTATATGATATCATTGCCATACCGGCCAGTATCATTCCCTTCGGCTTCGACCGGCGACATTTTTGAATCGACAAACGACTTGACGGTCAGCGGTGACGATCTCGATGGAAGGCATGATCTTCAATCGCCCCGCCTTCGCTGGCGCCGAGGCGTCGGTCTTCAACCGGCTGGTCAAGGTCGGCCGCGCGTCGATGCATGTCGAGTTCGAAGCCCGGGCGCACGATCGTCATTCGGTTGATGGCAACAAGGTTACCCAAGCGGCCTTCATCTTCGTGACCGTCGGCCCCGATCACCGCGATGCCCGGTCAGATCGCCCGCAACCTGAACCCTCAGGCGCCGCCGTCCTGCCTCGCGCGGCGGCGACGCCACAGGATCAATCCCCCGACGCCGAAGCCGAACAGTCCGAACATGCCGGGCTCGGGTACCGGCGTCGCGCCACCGCCGGTCGAGCTGTCGCTACCCGACGATGTGCTTCCCGTCGGGGGCGTGACATAGCCACCCTTGAACGTCCCGATATGCATCTCGCCATCCTGCTTGAGATTGCCGAAGACCGCCGAGCCCTGGATGTAGTTGCGCGTCTCGGCATCGGCGAGCGGGGCCAGCACCGATCCGCCCCATGCCGTGGTCAGCTTCAGTTCTTCGGCATCGCGGAAATTCCATATTACCCGCTCGCCGAGGTTGTTCGTACCGCCGAGGAAATTGTCGTTGAGGTTGATCGACCGCCCGCTGACATTGACGATCGCGGTGTCAGCGCCGTTCAGATTGAACTGGATCTCGCCGATCCTGTCGAGGTCGGCGGCGCTGATGCTGAACACCGCCAGCCCCTGCGCATTGGGCTGCGCATTGAAGGTTCCGCGATCGCCCTGCACGGCGAGCTGGCTGTTCGGCGCGAGCGTCCCCATGTCAAACGACAGGCTGCCGAGGCTGCTCTTGAGGTCAGCCTTTTGCTGCTGGAGGCCAAGGCCGAACGACGGATTGCTGGCGTCGAGGTTCGAGATGACGCTGTTCTGGTTGACGTTGGTGTTGCGGATCATCCCGCCGACCTTCACCGTCTGGTTCGGGCCGTTGAGATTGAAGCCGCTCGTCACATTGCCGCCAACGACCGCACCCGACCCGTTGTTGAGATTCTTGTGGCTGCCGTTGACGTTACCGACGACGGTCAGACCCGGCTGGCCGTTGGGAGACGTTGTCGCGCGGATACCGTAATTCGACGAATTGCCCGTCAGGTTGCCGCCGACGAAGGTTCGCCCCTCAACTTCGGACGAGGAATCGAGATTGCCGAGGACCACGAGATTCCATTCGCGCAACGCGTCGATGCCGGTAATTGCCTTGGTCTGTGCGAGCGCCGGAAGCGCCGGCGCTGTTGCCGCCAGCGCGGCGGGGACAAGGATGCGAATCGGGAATGTCACAGGTTATTCGTCCGGTTTTCAGGGGGAGAAGGCGCGGGCGCCCATAGGGCGTTCGTCGTTCGCCATACACCGAAGTGCGACAAGCCGTTGTCCCGCAGTGAAACAACGCCTGCAAAGCGCCGCGGAGCTGTGGCAAAATCGCGGCAGGAGTTCGATCGCCGGCAGCGTCATTCCCTGCAGTCGGCAGCGCGCGCGAGCAGGAAGTCGCGTTCGCGCTCATTGCCCGAGAGCGCCGCGGCCGCCTCGAATTGTGCCCGGGCTTCGCTCTTTCGCCCGGCGCGAAGCAGGAAATCGCCGCGTGCTGCCGGCAGTGGGGCATAGTTGCGCAAGACCGCTGCGTCGGCAATCGCATCGACCAGCCGCAGGCCCGCCTCGGGGCCGAAGGCCATGCTGTACGCGACCGCGCGATTGAGCTCGACCACCGGCGACGGCATCGCCTGACCCAACCGATCGTAAAGGGCCGCGATACGCGTCCAGTCGGTCTCTTCGGCCGATCGCGCGCGTGCATGACAGGCCGCAAGCGCCGCCTGCAACGCATAGGGTCCGTCGGCGCCGCCCAGCGTATCGGCGCGTGCCAGCGCGTTCAGCCCGCGGCGGATCAGCAATTGATCCCAGCGCGCGCGATTTTGCGCGGTCAGCGGCACGAACCGCCCGTCGGGTCCCGCACGCGCAGCCAGCCGCGACGCCTGGATCTCGACGAGCGCAAGCAGTCCCAAAACCTCGGGCTGTTCGGGCATCAGCCCGGCAAGGATGCGCGCCAGCCGCTGTGCCTCGGCACAAAGCGGCGGACGGACGAGCGATGGCCCTGCGGTCGCAGCATAGCCTTCGTTGAAGATCAGGTAGACGACCTCGAGTACCGAGCCGAGCCGCGCGGCGAGTTCGGCCCCGCGCGGCACTTCGAACTGGACCCCGGCCTTGGCGATCGCCTTCTTCGCCCGCGTGATCCGCGCGGCGATCGTGGTGTCGTTCGACAGGAAGGCGCGCGCGATTTCCTCGACTGTCAGCCCGCCGACAAGCCGCAACGTCAGCGCGGCCCGCGCCTCGGGCAAAATCACGGGATGGCAGGCAGCAAAGATCAGCCCGAGCAGTTCGTCGCCGAGCGGATCGTCGATCGCCGCCTCGACGGCTTCCACACGCATATCCGGCTCCTCGTCCAGTTCGCGGGCGATTTCGGCCTGCTTGCGCGTCCGCATCGCATCGTGCCGGACGCCGTCGATCAGCCGTCGCTTTGCCGCGGCAGTCAGCCAGGCGCCCGGCTTGTCGGGTACGCCGCTCCTCGGCCATTCGGTCAGCGCGATCAGCAGCGCCTCCTGCGCCAGTTCCTCGGCCCGGTCGACGTCGCGCGTCAGCCGCGCGAGCGTGGCGATCAGCCGCGCCCGCTCGATCCGGAACACCGCTTCGATCGCCCGATGGGTCTCGTCCTTCGCCATGCCTGCCTTCTCGGGCAAGGGAGCCGGGGAGGCAAGCATGGCGGCGGACATGGCTTATTCGCCGCTCAGCCGCTCGCGCAGCTTCTGTTCCTGTTCGGCGAGTTCGGGGGTCAGCGCATCGCCGAAATCCTCCATTTCATAGAAGGGGCGGATTTCGAGCTCGCTTGGTCCCGGCATCGGATTGGGGCAGCGCTTCGCCCAGGCGACCGCCTCGTCCATGTCCTTGACCTCCCAGACCCAGTATCCCGCGACCAGCTCGCGCGTTTCGGCGAACGGTCCGTCGATCACCGACCGGCTCGGCCCGTCGAACGCGATGCGCTTGCCGTGCGAAGAGGGCTTGAGCCCATCGCCGTCGACCATCACGCCGGCGTTGACGAGTTCCTCGTTGAACTTGCCCATCGCCTCGAACATCGCGGTCATGTCCTCGGTCGGCGGCAGGCCCTTTTCGCTGTCTTCGGTTGCTTTCACAAAAACCATCACGCGCATTTTCCATCTCCTTTTGATCGGGCCAAACAGCGGCTCGTACCCAGACGACGAACGAGCCATCGCCAAATCGACACGGGATACGAAAAAAAATTCAGGCGACCTGTTCCAGCGACTGCGGCGTCGAAAAACGCTGCCGATATTCGTGCGGCGACAAGCCGATCAAGCGGTGGAACAATTTGCGGAAGGCGGCGGCATCCTCATAGCCGACGCTCCATGCGATCTGGTCGACCGTGCGCTTTGTGAATTCCAGCAACTCGCGGGCCTTGCCGACACGCAGATGCTGGACATATTCGACCGGCGTCAATCCGGTGGCCGCCTTGAACCGGCGCTGGAAGGTGCGCTCCTCCATCCCCGCCTCGCCCGCCATGTCGCCCACCGCGACCGGCCCGGCGCCGCGCGCCTGCAACCAGTGCTGGACCTTCAGTATCGGCTCGTCGCCATGGGTCAGCTTCGGCGCAAAGCTCGCATAATGTTTCTGCTCGCGCCCCGATGGATCGATCAGCAGGAAGCGCGCGGTCTCCATCATCACCGTCGGGCCCAGCAGTCGCTCGACGATGCGCAGGCCCAGGTCGGTCCACGCCATCAGCCCGCCCGCGGTGACGATGTCGCCATCGTCGACCACCATCCGGTCGGCCTCCATCCGCACATCGGGAAAGCGCGCCCTGAATTCCTCGGCAAAAAACCAATGCGTCGTCGCCGGCCGCCCCGCGAGCAATCCCGTCGCAGCGAGCGCAAATGCCCCGCCGCAGTTCGAAGCGAGCACCGCGCCCTGCGCATGCCGGTCGAGCAGCCAGCGCGCATAGGGTTCGACCTCGCCCGGTTCGAGCAGCTTGTGCAGGCTCCCCGGCGCGATCAGCACCGCGGGCGAATTGCCCGCCGCCTCATCCGGGTGACTGTCATACCAGCGGGCAAAGCCGCCGTCCGCCTGCAACCGCCAATGGCTGGCCCGGATCGGCCGCCGCCCATGCTCCACCGCAAAGCGCCCCGCGACGTCAAACAGGTCGGTAATCCCGTGCACCATGCCCATCTGGCAGTCAGGATAGGTCATCATCCCGACCTCGATCAGCGGCATCTCTGCCGCGTCCGGCACCTTCAACCTGGGCATGACGGCTCCTTTGTCGGAATCGGCCCGCATAATGTCGGGTCCGCCAATCCCGCGCAAGCCCGCCCCGGCCTATTTGCTGTCTCACCGGGACGGACACCCCGCCCTTCTCGAAAAGAAAGGAACCATATCATGACCACCATCACCACCAGGGACGGCACCAACATCTTCTTCAAGGACTGGGGCCCGAAGGACGCCCAGCCCATCGTCTTCTCGCACGGCTGGCCGCTGTCGGCCGACGCTTGGGACGCCCAGATGGTCTTCTTCGCCAATCAGGGCTTTCGCACCATCGCGCACGACCGCCGCAGCCACGGCCGTTCGGATCAGGTCTGGGACAACAACAATATGGACCAGTATGCCGACGACCTCGCCGAACTGATCGGACAGCTCGATCTCCGCGACGTGATCCTCGTCGGCCACTCGACCGGCGGCGGCGAAGTCACTCGCTATATCGGCCGCCACGGCACCGCCCGAGTCGCCAGGGTCGCGCTGATCGGCGCAGTGCCCCCGCTGATGCTCAAGACCGAAGCCAACCCCGGCGGCTTGCCGCTCGACGTCTTCGACGGCATCCGCAAGGGCACGTTCGACAACCGCCCACAATTCTTCAAGGACCTGACGCTGCCCTTCTACGGCTATAACCGCGACGGCGCACTGGTTTCGGAAGCGGTACGCGACGAATTCGTGCGGCAGGGAATGAACGGCGGTCTCAAGGGTCTGCTCGACAGCATCCGTGCCTTCTCGGAAAGCGATTTCAACGAGGACCTCAAGAAGTTCGACAAGCCGACGCTCGTCCTCCACGGCGACGACGACCAGATCGTGCCGATCGGTGCCGCGGCGCTTTCGACCGTGAAGATCGTCAAGCATGCGGTGCTCAAGGTCTATGAAGGCGGCAGCCACGGCCTGACCGTCACCGAGCAGGACCGGTTCAACGCCGATCTTCTCGACTTCATCAACAGCTGATAGGTCAGAGGCGCGGGCCCCCGACCGCGCCTCCTCTTTCTGAAAGGAGACGTGTCATGATCCTAGGCCTTACCATGCCGCAATTCACCGCGCTGCATGTCCTGATAAGCTTTGTCGGCATCGGTGCGGGCCTTATCGCTCTCCCCGCCTTCGTCCGCGGCCGCATCCTGCCCCGCGCCAACGCGATGTTCCTGTGGTTCACCCTGCTCACAAGCTTGACGGGTTTCCTCTTCCCGATCGCCGCCTTCACCCCGGCGCTCGGCACGGGAATCCTCTCGACGCTGATCCTCGTCGTGGCCTTCTGGGCCTGGTACGGCCACAAGCTCGCCGGCCGCGCCGCCACCGTCTATGCAGTCAGCGCGACTGCCGCGCTCTATCTCAACCTCTTTGTGCTGGTCGTGCAGTCCTTCCTCAAGGTCCCCACACTCAACGCGCTCGCCCCGAACGGCACCGAACCCCCGTTCGCCGCCGCGCAGGGCGCCCTCCTTCTCGCTGCGATCCTCTTCGGATATTTCGCGGTCAGGGCGAGCCGGCGTCCCCTCGTGGTCTGATCAAGTCCGAAACGACCAAAGGGCGGCCTCTCCGGTCGCCCTTTTTGCGTCAGGCCCACAAGGCGTTGAGCGCAATCACGATCCCGACCTCGGTAAAGTTGCCGAGGCCGTGGGCGACGATCGGCGCGAGCAGGCTCCGCGACCGCTCCATCAGCCAGACATAGGCGAGCCCCCAGACAAAGGCATAAATCTGCTGCGCCATCGCCTGATAAAATGGGTCGACAGTGAACGACTTCCAGTGCGCGAGCCCGAACATCAGCGCCACCAGATAGGCGGCAACGGGCAGGTCAAGCGATCCGATCCGCAGCCGCCCTGGCACCAGCACGACGAGTATTCCAACTAGCAACCCGCGAAAGATCGTCTCTTCCGCGAGTCCCGTTGTGATCATGCCAAGCAGATAGCCCGCGGAGTCGAGCGGCGCTTTCGAATAGCTCATGTCCGGCGCCGTCTGCGCGGCGAGCGCCGGCCAATAATCGGCGACGAGCATCGCCAGCCCCATGCCGGCGCCGATCGCCATAGCGAGCCCGACATAACTCGCCCCCGGCGGCCAGCGCAGGTGCGGATCGGCGGCGGGCAACAACCGGCGCATGATGAAGATCGCTATCAATCCCAGCAGCGCCTGAAAGGTGATCGCAAGGAGCAGGAAGACCGACACATAGCCATCCCAGAGCGGCGCGCCCGCACGATAGATTTCGCGCGCGGGAATGCGGCCAAGTTCGAGGAGGACCTGCATCAGCACTGCGGCGAGCAGGATCGGCCACAAGCGAAGGCGAAAACCGGAAAGCGCTACCCGGGGGCGCGGCGAGGCGGGAGAGAGACTTGTCATGCGACCCGACTAACCCAGCCGGCGGCGGCACTTCTTGAACGAATGTGATGCGTGACGGGTTTCGACCGTTTGCAAACCTTTTCCTCACCGTCACCCCGAAGCCGCCAGCCCCTACTACCCCACGGCGCGGTCGCGTCCCTCCCAATAGGGCGCGCGCAGTTCGCGGCGCAGCACCTTGCCCGACGGATTGCGCGGCAGCGCGTCGATGAATTCGACGCTCTTGGGAATCTTGTACGCCGCGATCCGTGTCCGCGCCCAGGCGACGACATCGGCGGGGTCGAGCGTCGCGCCCGCGGCAGGCACGATCAGCGCCTTGACGCTTTCGCCCCATTTGTCGTCGGGCACGCCGATCACCGCGACGTCGGCGACCCCGGGACAGCCCATGATCGCGCCCTCGACCTCGGCCGGATAGACATTCTCGCCGCCCGACACGATCATGTCCTTGATGCGGTCGTGGACATAATAGAATCCGTCGGCGTCGCGATAACCCACATCGCCAGTGTGGAGCCACCCGCCCGCAAGCGTCTCTTCGGTCGCCGCGGCGCGGTTCCAGTACCCTTTCATGACGATGCCGCCGCGGATCGCGATCTCGCCGATCTCGCCTTCGCCCAGCTCGCTGCCATCGCCGCCGAGGATCGCCATCGCGGCGCCGGGCCAGGGCTTGCCGCACGAGGTGAGTTTGCCCGGCAGGTCGTGCGCGCTCGGCGAGAGATAGGAGCCGCCACCTGCAGACTCGGTCATGCCGTAGAATTGCACGAAATCGCAGCCGAAGGTCGCACGTGCGCGGCGCAGCACATCCTCGGCGATCGGCGAGGCGCCATAGGCGATCGACTTGAGGTGCGGATAGGCCCCGTCGTCCGCCGCGGGCTGGAGTAGCATCATCTGGATCATCGCGGGCGCAAGAAAGGCGTGCGCGACATTCTCCTCGCGCATCATGCGCACCGCGTCGGCCGCGGTGAAATCCTTGACGAGCACTAGCCGCCCGCCCTGCGCGAGGCCCGAGAAACTGACGTTTGTGCCCGCGACGTGGAACAGCGGCATCACGATCATCACCGTCTCGTCCTCGCCATAAGCGAAGCCGTCGACCTCGGTCGCGGCCTCGAGGAAGGTGCGGTAATTGGCGTTGGTGAGCACGACACCCTTCGGCAGGCCGGTCGTCCCGCTCGTGTAGAGCTGGAGCACGTCGTCGGTGAGTTGCGGCGGGTCGGCGAGCGGCGCGTCGGACGCGGTGCCGAGCCATGCGTCGAACGGCTCGAACGCCGGATGCTCGCCGTACAGCGCGATCAGGCGCGGCGGCGCGGCCAGATCCGCAATCGCCGCGAGCGCGCAGTCGAAGAAATCCTCGCCGACGAAGAGCAGCTTCGGCGCGGCATCGCCGAGGATGAAGCCGATCTCGGCGGGCGCGAGGCGGCAGTTGATCGGCGCGAAACAGGCGCGCGCGCGCGCGGTGCCAAAGAAGAGCGGATACCAGCTGTCGTGGTTCTTGGTCAGCGCCGAGATGCGATCGCCGGGTACGACGCCCGCGGCGGCCAGCGCATGCGCGACACGATTCGAGCGCGCATCGAGTTCGGCAAAGCTCGTCTCGCGCGTCCCGAACTTCACTGCGGTCGCCTGTCCCCGCGCGTGTGCCTGCGCCGCCGGAATGTCCGCCAGCGTCCGGATGGCCTCCAGATCGATCATTTTGCTCTCCCGTCCGTCGTTTCGACTTGAATTAGATAGAATACTAAGCAAATGTTTGGCCAGCCCAAAAATTCGAGAGGAATAGCCTTGTTCGACCACCCCATATTGCCCACGACGATCGTCGGAAGCTACCCCCAGCCCGACTGGCTGATCGACCGCGAGCGGCTGAAAGCCAGCCTGCCCCCACGCGTGCGTGCCGAAACGCTGTGGCGCGTCCCCGAACCCTGGCTCGCCGACGCGCAGGAAGCCGCGACGCTGATGGCGATCCGCGATCAGGAAGAGATCGGCATCGACATCGTCGGCGATGGCGAAATGCGCCGCGAAAGCTATTCGAACCGGCTTGCGACCGCATTGTCGGGGATCGACCGCGAGAAGCATGGGACAGCGATCGACCGCACCGGCAACGCCAATCCGGTGCCGCTTGTCTCGGGCCCGATCCGCCGCGTCGCGCCGATCGAGTCACAGGACGCCGCCTTCCTCCGGCGCCATTCTGCGCGGCCGGTGAAGCTCACCCTTCCCGGCCCGTTCACGATGACACAGCAGGCCGAGAACGGCTATTACCCCGACCTGCGCTCGCTCGCGATGGACTATGCCGACGCGGTCAATGCCGAGGTGAAGGATTTGTTCGCGGCGGGGGTCGATGTGGTCCAGCTCGACGAGCCCTATCTGCAGGCGCGCGCCGCCGAGGCGAACAGCTATGCGATCGAGGCGATCAACCGCGCGCTCGACGGCGTCGGCGGGACGACCGCGCTGCACATCTGTTTCGGTTACGCGATGGTGCACCATGGCGCGGGCGCGACGGGGCCGAAGCCCAAGGCCTATGACTTCCTTGCCGAACTCGAAGCCTCGGCGATCGATGTGATCTCGATCGAGGCGGCGCAGCCGGGGCTCGACCCCGCGATCCTCGCCGAACTGCCAACCAAGACGATTATGTACGGTGTACTCGACCTGTCGATTCCCGAGGTCGAAACCCCCGAAGTCGTCGCGGATCGCATCCGCGAGGCGCTACGCTATGTCGATGCCGAACGGCTGTGGATCGCGCCCGACTGCGGGATGAAATATCACAGCCGCGAGCATTCGCAGGCCAAGCTGAAAGCGATGGTCGATGGGACCGCGCTGGTGCGGGCGGAACTGAAGTAGCCGAAGATGGTGATCCCCGGCGAAAGCCGGGGCCCAGTCGACGCCCGCATGGCCCCCGGCTTTCGCCGGGGATCACAAAGCTCGGACGTCGATAAACTCGCTTAGCAACGGCACCACCAGTTCGGGCGCCTCGACCGTCGGCAGATGCCCCGCGCCCGCAATCACTTCGAGCCGCGCGCCGGGGATCGCATCCGCAATCTCGTCATGATGTGCGCGGCTGGTGATGCCGTCCTTCTCGCCCCAGATGAGCAAGGTCGGCACCGCAATCTCGCCGAGCCGCGGGCGACTGTCGATGCGCGCCATGATCGCACGTTGCTGTGCAAGGAAGGTGTCGGCGCCGGTGTCCGCCGCCATCGCCCGTGCGATGCCGAGCAGGCGTTCGTCGTTCCGCTTTTCCTCGGGAAAGAGGATCGGGATGCGTTCCTCGACGACCTGATCGAAATTGCCGCTTTCGACGAGATCGATATAGCCCTGCCGCCGCACGGTCTGCGCCGGGCCGTCGGCCGAGGCGAGCGTCGAGACGAGCGCGAGCTTCGCGACGCGTGCGGGCGCGCGGCGCATCACTTCGAACGCGACGAAGCCGCCCATCGCATGGCCGACCAGCGCGAACTTCGGCGGGGCGTTGTCGAGCAGGCGCTGCGCGAACCCTTCGATCGTGTCGTCGCTCCGGTTGTCGGCGACTATCACCTCGCGGTCGCCCCACGCATCGAGCAGGGGCTGCCAGACGGCGTCGGTCAAAAGCTGGCCGGTGATGAGGACAATGGGAAGCGACATTCAGACCACCTGATGCAGGAGAGATTCGCCGGCAGCGAGGCGGCGGCAATTTTCGTGCGCGACTGTCAGGCTGCGAACGAGCGTTTCGGGGGTGAGCCAGGCGATATGCGGCGCGAGCACCGCATTCGGCAGGCCGAGCAGCGGATTGCCACGCGGCAGCGGTTCTTCGGCGAACACGTCGAGCCCGGCGCCGCGCAGATGGCCCGTGGTCAGAGCTTCGACCAGCCGCGCCTGATCGACCAGTTCGCCGCGCGCGATGTTCACGAGCACCGCGCCCTTCTTCATCGCGAACGGATCGACGCTCGCGCGTGTCTCGTCGGTGAGCGGCATGTGCAGCGAAACGATATCGGCTTCGGCGATCAAGTCGTTGAACGGGCGGTATTCATATGGGCAGTCGCGGCGATTGCGCGCAGTGTAGACCACCTTCGCCCCGAGCGCCGCCAGCGCTGGCGCGAGCAGCTGGGCTGAATGGCCGAAACCGACGAGGCCCACGGTGCGCCCGCCAACCTCCCCCACACTGTCGAGTTCGGACGGATCGGCCGTCCACCCCTCGCCCGCGCGGGTGCGCGCATCGAAGAAGCAGGTGCGGCGCAGAACCGCCATCATCAGCGACAGTGCCATTTCGGCGACCGCCTGGCTGTTCGTGCCCGGCATATTGCAGACCGCGACGCCGTGATCGCGCGCCGCGTCGAGCGCGATCGTGTTCACCCCGACGCCGAGCTTCTGGATCAGCTTGAGCTTCGACGCGGAGCCGATGAATTCGGATGTCACGGGCGTCAGCACATGGAGCAGCGCGGTGATGTCGGGCGCGACCGCGTCGAGCGGTTCCGCCTCGTCGACATGCACGACAACGCCGGGGCCGAAGATCGCATCGACGGCTTCACCGAATCCGGGGCTCGGGCGGGCGTGAAGAACGATCATGCCGCGACCCTGCCGATCGACCCGGCGAAGGCAGAGAAGCCCGCGAACTCGGCATCGGCGCCCATCGCCTCTTCGATCCGCAGCATCTCGTTCCACTTCGCCATACGCTCCGACCGCGTGAAGCTGCCGACCTTCAATTGCCCCGCGTCCCAGCCGGTCGCGAGATGTGCGATGGTGACATCCTCGCTCTCGCCCGAGCGCGCCGAGACGATCGCGCCCCAGCCGCGCGCCACCGCGGCGTCGAGCGCGGCCTTCGCCTCGGTGACGGTGCCGACCTGGTTGACCTTGATCAGCGCGGCGTTGCACACGCCCGCGTCGCCGGCGCGCGCGACGCGCTCGGCATTGGTGACGAGCACATCGTCGCCGATGATCTGGACGCGGTCACCGATCGCGGCGGTGACGGCTGCCATCGCCGTCCAGTCGTCCTGTCCCGCGGGATCCTCGATCGACAGGATCGGATAGCGACCCGCCCATTCGACGATGCTCGCGGCCATCGCTTCGCTCGTCAGGCGCCCATCGTCGAGCGCAAGGCTGTAACCCGAGGCGTCGCCGAGTTCGTTCGCGGCGATATCGAGCGAGATGAAGACATCCTCGCCCGCACGATGCCCGCTCGCTTCGATCGCCTTTGTCAGCGTGTCGAGCGCATCCTCGTTCGAGGCGAAGTTGGGCCACCAGCCGCCCTCGTCGGCGACCCCCGACAACGGCCCCTTCGCTTCCATCAGCTTGCCCGCGGCGCGATAGACATCGTCGGTGATTTCGAGCGCGCGGCGGAAGCTGCCCGCCTTCGGACACATGATCATGAAATCCTGCACGTCGGTGCGCCGTCCGGCGTGGGCGCCGCCGCCGAAAATCTGGATTTCGGGGAGCGGGATGCGGACTTTCGCGTCGCCCGCAAGATAGCGCCACAAAGGCTGGCGCGCATCGGCGGCGGCGGCGTGGAGGACCGCCATCGACACCGCAACAACCGCATTCGCACCGAGCCGCGCCTTGTTCGGCGAGCCGTCGAGGTCGCAAAGCGCCGCGTCGACCGACGCCTGCTCGCGCGCATCCATGCCGGCGATCGCCTCCGCAATCTCCGACCCGATCCCCGCGACCGCGCGATTGACACCAAAACCGCCGAACGCCTCGCCGCCATCGCGCAGGTCGATGGCTTCATGCGCACCGCGCGAAGCGCCCGCGGGCGCGATCGCGCGGCCGACCGCGCCCGATTCGAGCACGACCTCGGCCTCGACGGTGGGCCGGCCGCGCGAATCCCAAAGCTGGCGGCCGGTGACGGAGGCGATACGCGAGGTCATGCAAACTTCCTTTTCCAGTTGGCGGCGAGCGCGTCGATCGGCGACGGCGCGACAATCAGCACCCGCGCCTGATCGCGCACGACGCGCTTATGTTCGGGGTCGGTGAGATAGGGTGCGGGCGACTTGCCCTCGACGCGTGCGAGCAGCAGCGCCGCGGTCAGCTTGCCCGCGCGCAGCAGCAGATCGTCGGCATCCTCCCAATCGATACCCGCGCGATAGGCGGAGACAAGTGCGGCCGCCGCTTCGTTCAGCCGCGCATCGCCCGACCACACCGCCTTGAGCAGCAGGTGCGTGGTGCAGAAAGCGAGGTCGAAGGCCGGATCGCCATAGACCGCGCATTCGGCGTCGAGGAATACCGGGCCGTCGGCGCTGACGAGGATATTCTTGGGGCTGACGTCGCCGTGGACGAGCGCGATCTTGCGCGAGGACAGATCGTCGGCAAGCGCGGTCAGCGCGGGCGCCAACTCGCTATCCTGCCGTGCAACATGGAGCAGGAAAGGATCGACGCGGAGCGCGCGGAACATCTCGTCGTTGGGGAAATCGGCACGGTCGCTTTCGCTGTGCGCCGTCGCGGCGTGGACGGCGGCAATCCCCTGCCCCACCTGTCCGGCAAAACCGGCATCGACGCGGCCCGCCATCAGCTCGTCCTTCCACACCGGGCAGCCCGGCAGAAAGCGCATCGCGAAGGCGTGGCCGGGCAGCTCCGCGAGCACCTCCGGCGCGATATGCGGATCGACGCCGCGCGCGCGCTTGAGCCAGCGCACCTCGCTCGTCCCGCGTTCGACCGGGGCGAGCCATTCGGCGGCGACGCGCAGTTGTGGCAACGGACGCTTGACCACGATCGGCCCCGCGGGCGTCTCGACCTTCCACACGTCGCACGACACGCCGCCGGTCAGCGGTTCGAGGACGATCTCGCCCTCTCCCACCAATCCGGCGGCGCGCAGTCCCTCGACGATGTCGGCTGGGGCCGTCACGTCACAGCTTCTCCCGGATCCACGCGCCGACGAGGTCGGCGGCGGTCTGACGTTCTTCGATCGAGTCCTCGAAATAATGCGCGCCGGGAATCAGTTCGAGCTTCTTGTCGCGGCTTCCGAGGAAATCGAAAATCTTGCGCGCGTCGCTCGGGAAAACGCCGGTGTCGGCGGTGCCCTGCACGACGAGCGCGGGCGTGTCGTGCTTGGCAAGGTGCGGCTGGCCCTGGCACGGCGAGGTTTCGAGGCTCCACATGTTGAGCCACGTCTTGATCGTATTCGCGCGGCCGATGCTCGGCGTGCGGTTGGCGATGGCGGGATCGCCGCGATAGCACCAGTTGGGCTTGCGGTCCGACGGGTCGATCGCCGGATCGACGCAGCGGATGTCACCCCAGCAACGGAACATCGGGAAGATGCGGTCGGGGATGCCCGCCGCGTTGAGCCGCGCGAGCTCGGCCTTCGCCCAGTCGGTGATCCGCTGGTTGCGCGCACGCTGTCCGGCGCGATATTTCGCGATGAATTCGTCCGAATAGGGCGGGCCGTTGTCGGGGTTGAACGGATCGAGTTCGGGATCGGTCAGCGTCGGATCATTTTCGTCGATCACCGACGCGTCCATCCAGTCGGTGAGGACTTCGGGCCGCCCCTGATGCGCGTTGAAGCTGATATAAAGGTCGCCCTTGATCAGTTGCGCCAGCGCGTCCTGCCCGACCGAGGGCAGGCGATCGGTCAAGGTCGGCGCGATCGCTTCGGCCTGATAGGCGCCCATCAGCGAGCCCCCGCCCGAGTTGCCGAGGATGACGATCTGCTCGACGCCGGCCACGTCCTTCAGCCATTTCATGCCGACGCCGATGTCGAGGATCGCATGTTCGAGCAGGAACTGGTCCTCGAACCCGCGATAGCGCGTGTTCCAGCCGAGGAAGCCGAAACCCTGCCGCGCAAAATAGGGCGCGATATAATGTTCCTTGAAATCGACATTATAATGGGTCGCGATGATCGCGACCTTCGGCCGCTTGCCCGCCTCGGTCCAGTAGATGCCCTGGCACGGATGCCCGCCCGCCTGAATACGCGGCGCGGTCGGCGACGCCAGCCCTACGAATTGCGCGTCCAGTCCTTCGATCCCGTTCGGGTCCATCATCGTCTCTCCTGTTTATGATTATGTCAGCGGGTGACTTCGAAGGGCAGCTGATAACCCTCCAGCCCCGCGCGGATCGCCTTCTTGTCGATCTTGCCCGTCGGCCCCAGCGGGATATCCGCGACGAACAGCACGTCGTCGGGCATCCACCATCGGGCGATCTTGCCGTCGAGAAAGGATTTGAGGTCGTCGGCGGAGGCGCCGGCGCCCGGCTTCAGCTGGCACAGCAGGATCGGCCGCTCGTCCCACTTGGGATGCGCGATCCCGACGACGGCGGCGTTGGCGACCGCGTCATGCCCCATCGCGATATTCTCGATCTCGATCGAGCTGATCCACTCGCCGCCCGATTTCACGACGTCCTTCGCGCGGTCGGTGATCTGCATATAGCCTTCGGCGTCGATCGTGCTGACATCGCCGGTGTCGAAAAAGCCTTCGGCGTCGAGTACGTCGCCGCCCTCGCCGCCATAATAGGCGCACGCGATCGTCGGCCCCTTGACCATCAGCCGCCCCGGTGTCTTGCCGTCGTGCGGCAGGCGGTTGCCCGCATCGTCGACCAGCTTCATCTCGAGTCCGCACAGCAGGCGCCCCTGCTTGAGCTTGTAAGCCATCTGCTCGGGCTCGGATTTCGCCGCGACCAAGGCATTGGGCATCGACACGGTGCCGAGCGGCGAGGTTTCGGTCATGCCCCAGCCTTGGATGACGTCGACGCCATAATCGTCGCGGAAGGTGCGGATGATCGATTCGGGGCACGCCGACCCGCCGATCGTCACGCGCTCCAGCGTCGTGAAACGCTTTCCGTTTTCCTGCATATATTGCAGCAACATCTGCCACACGGTCGGCACCGCGGCCGAATAGGTCACGCCCTCCTGCTCGATCAGATTATAGATCGATTCGCCGTCCATCCGCTGGCCGGGCAGGACAAGTTTGGCGCCGACCGCGGGCGCCGAATAGACGACGCCCCACGCATTGGCATGATACATCGGCACGACGAGCAGCACAGTGTCGCGTGCCGACAGCGCGAGCGCGTCGCGCTGCAACGTCATCAGCGCGTGGATATAGTTGGAGCGGTGCGAATAGAGCACGCCCTTAGGATTGCCCGTCGTGCCGCTGGTATAACAGAGCCCGCACGCCGCATTCTCGTCGAACCCGCCCCAGACATATTCGGCGGGCTGACCGGCGATCCAGTCGTCGAAAGCGGTCGCGGCAAAGCTGGTTTTCGGCATCGACGCGGCGTCGCAGAAAAAGATCACCTTCTCGATCGACGGCACCTGCGGCAGCAACTCCTCGACCAGCTCGGCGGTCGCGGGATCGGCAATCAGCAGCCGGTCGCCGGCATGGTTCGCGATATAGGCGATCTGTTCGAGGAACAGCCGCGGGTTGAGCGTGTGGAGCACCGCCCCCATCCCCGCCGCGCCGTACCAGGCGGCGAGGTGCCGCGCACCGTTCCACGCCATCGTCGCGACGCGGTCGCCGGGCTTGATCCCCTCCGCCGCCAGCGCGTTCGACACGCGCTTCGCATCGGCGTGGACGTCGGCGTAAGTCGAACGGGTGACGCGACCCTCGGCATCGCGCGATACGATTTCGCGCGCGCCATGCCAGTTCGCCGCATGATCGAAGATCCGATCGACCGTCAGCGGCACATTCTGCATCAATCCATCCATGCGGCCCTCTCTCCACTCCCGTTACAAAAGATAGTATACTAAGTATTTTGCCTTTGCAACGCCGCTCTGCCTTGCTTCGCTCGCTCCGCTCTTCTAGCTTGGCGGCGTCGGCACTCCGCCGGCAAGGGGCACAATTCAGCGTCATATGCGCACCAACCAGCTTATCATCGCCCTTTTCCAGCGCTTCTGCTGGCTCGACGAAGGGCTTCAGGCGCGGCTTCATGATCATGGTTGGCCCGACGTCAATCGACCGCAATCGATGGTGATGACCAATATCGTCAGCGGCGTCGTCCGTCCGTCGGACATTGCGCGGAACCTCGGCATATCGCGGCAGGCGATCCACAGCACGATCAACCAGATGGTCGGGCTGGGTATCGTCCAGCTCGACGTCGACCCCGCCGACCGCCGTCATATGGTTGTGTCGTTGACCGACCTTGGCGCACGGATGCGCCAGGATGCGCAGCGATCAATGGACGCGCTTACCGCACAGATCGCAACGCGGCTGGGCCAAGACAGGTTCGACGCGCTGCTCGACGCGCTCGAAGCCGACTGGGGCGACAATATCGAGCCCGTCACGGCCGCCCGGCGGAGTCGCGGCGCCTAGATCGAAAGCGCCTTCGCGACAGCAATCAACCGTCCGGCGGTCATCTCGACGAGCGACGCGGGCAACGGCTCCTTCAGGCTGCCATCCCCGGAAAAGGCGACGTGAGCGTTCGGCACTACCACCTGTTCCGGGATCACGATCATCTGGATCGTCGTCAATATCTGGCGCAGGTGCATGAGGCCGCGAAGCCCGCCGAACGGACTGACCGACGCCGACATTATCGCCGCCGCCTTGCCACGATAGGCAGCCAGCGCGACAGGCCCTTCGTCGCCGGTCGGCCGCGAGGCCCAGTCAATCGCATTCTTGAGCAGCGGCGAAAGCGAGCCATTATATTCGGGCGACACGAAAAGCAGTCCGTCCTGCGCTGCGAACAACGCCTTCAGCGCCAGAGCATCGGGCGGAAATTCACCAGCTTCAAGCGCTGCAGAATAAAGCGGCAGGTCGAATGCCGCGAGATCGACCCGCGCCACTATTGCACCCTGCGCTTCCAGACTTGTGGCAGCAAGCTCACCCAGCGCACGATTATAGGAACCCTCGCGCGTGCTGCCGACGATCACGGCTATGCTCGTCATTTTCCCTCCCGGACAAAATAATTAGAATACTAACTTATTGTCCGGTAACAAGGCAAGATGCAAGCGGTCAGGCCTTGATATCCGACAGTACCGACAATTTCCGCGTTTCCTCGGCGAGATTGTCGATCACGCGGCGCATCAGCCCCTGCAGCATCTCGACCTCCTCGTCGCTCATCCCCTTGGTCGCGATCTCGTGAATCTCGGCGTTCATCGGCGCGAGGATCAGTTCGAGCTTTTTTGCGTGCGGAGTCAGATGAATGAAGGTCTTACGCCGGTCGTCCGCGGTCTTCTTGCGCGTGATCAGCCCCGCCTTTTCCAGCCCCTTGAGAGCCACAACGGTCGTCGGCTCGCGCATTCCCACACGTTCGCTGAGTTCGCGCTGGGTGATCCCGTCCTCGCGCCACAGCTGGCGCAGGAAGCGCCACTGCCCCGCCGACACGTCGTGCGTCAGCGTGCGGCGTTCGAGCAATCGCGAAAAGGACCGAAAGACGACGCGCGCAAGATAGCCTATGCTGTTTTCGGGGTCGGTATAATATTCGGCGGGATGCCGATAATCCTGTGTCTTCTTGGCCAAAACCCTGCTCCCCTGTCGCGATTCCCTGCGGCTGACGCCGGCTCGCGCAAGTAGAAATCTTAGGTCGCGAAGCTTCGCGCGGCAACCTTCTTCGTCACCGGATTGCGATGTATCGCGCTTCAAGCCCGCGATAAGATTGGACAAGATCGTCCACACCATTTACTTAGCATACTAAGTTAATGGAGGATATGTGGAGAAATTCGTCCGGATAAGGGCTGTGGCGGCCCCCCTGCCGCTCGCGAACGTCGATACCGATATGATCATTCCGGCCCGATATATGAAGGGGCTGACCCGATCCGGGCTTGGCGGACACCTGTTCCGCGAGCTTCGCTTCGATAGCGAGAATCGCGAACGCGGCGATTTCATCCTCAACCGCCCTGCATGCCGCAATGCCCGGATCCTGATTGCCGACCGGAATTTCGGCTGCGGCTCGTCACGCGAGCATGCTGTGTGGGCGCTCGCCGATTTCGGCATCCGTTGCATTATCGCGCCGAGCTTCGGCGATATCTTCGCGGGCAATGCGCGCAAGAACGGGCTGCTGCTGATCCGGTTGTCCGACGAATTGTGCGCACGGCTGCGCGACGACGTCATGCTCGCACAATATGCCCCGATCGGGATCGATCTCGAAACGCAGCAAATCCGTCTTGCATCGGGCAAGACGATCGAATTCGCCATCGATCCCGGCGATCGCCACATCCTGATGGAGGGGCTCGACGACATCGCCCGCACGCTGCGCCATGCCGACGCGATCGCGCGGTTCGAGGCGGCGATCTAGCCGAGCATATCGGGCGAGGCGATGCAGCCCGCGATCGCGCTCGCTGCGGCCAGCGCCGGGCTCATCAAATGCGTGCGTCCGCCACGCCCCTGCCGGTTCTCGAAATTGCGGTTCGACGTCGCCGCGCAGCGCTCGCCGGGTTGCAGCCGGTCGGCGTTCATGCCGACGCACATCGAACACCCCGGCTCGCGCCAGTCGAACCCCACCTCGCGAAGCACCGCGTCGATCCCCTCTTCCTCGGCCTGCCGCTTGACCAGCCCCGATCCCGGCACGACCATCGCACGGACATGCGGCGCGACGCGGCGGCCGCGCACTACATCGGCGACGACGCGCAAATCCTCGATCCGGCTGTTGGTACAGCTGCCGATGAACACGCGGTCGAGCCGCTGTCCGGCGACAGGCGCCCCCGGAGACAAGTCCATATAGGCGAGTGCGCGCGCAGCGACGGCGCGCTTTTCGGGGTTTTCCAGCGTCGCGGGATCCGGAATGCATCCGTCGATCGCGACGACCTGCGACGGGTTGGTGCCCCAACTCACCATCGGCCGAACATCGTCCGCATGAGTGCGCAACTCACGATCGAACGCCGCCCCATCGCCGCTTGCGAGCGCATACCAGCGCACGAGCGCCGCATCCCACGCCGCGCCCGCTGGCGTCGCAGGCCGTCCCGCGAGATAGGCGAAGGTCGTCGCGTCGGGGGCGACCAGCCCCGCGCGGGCGCCCATTTCGATGCTGAGGTTGCAGAGCGTCATCCGCGCTTCCATCGACAGCGCCCGGATCGCCTCGCCGGCATATTCGATGACATGCCCCGTCGCCCCGTCGACTCCAACCATGCCGAGCAGGTGCAGCGCGAGGTCCTTTGCATGAACATATGGTGCGAGCCGCCCCTCGACCACGATACGCATGTTGCGCGACTTGCGCTGGCGGATCGTCTGCGTCGCGAGCACATGCTCGACCTCCGACGTTCCGATCCCGAAAGCCAGCGCGCCGAACGCGCCGTGGGTCGACGTATGGCTGTCGCCGCACACGATCGTCATTCCCGGCTGCGAGCGCCCCTGTTCGGGCCCGACGACATGGACGATGCCGCCGCGCGGATCCCCCATCGGAAAATTCTCGATCCCGAAACGGCGCGTGTTCGCGACTAATGCTTCCAACTGCGCACGCGCCTCGGCATCGGCAACGCCCGCCGGTCCTGCCGCCTGCCCCTCAGTCGGCACATTATGATCGGACAAAGCCAGCACTCGCTCGGGGCGGCGCACCCTGCGCCCCGCTTCCGCCAGCCCGGCGAATGCCTGCGGCGAGGTGACCTCATGAAGGAGGTGCAAGTCGACATAGAGAAGCGTCTCGCCATCATCCTCGGCGACGGCGTGGGCATCCCATATCTTGTCGTAAAGCGTGCGCGGCCCGGTCACAGCGCCCCCAACTCGTCCCGCCTCGGCCCTATATATCCGAAGAGGAAGGCTGCGACTTTACGGATTTGTATTTCCTCGGCGCCTTCGGTGATGCGGTATCTTCTGTGGTGTCGGTAGATATGTTCGAAGGGTTTGTGGCGCGAGTAAC
>Ga0209676_1001296_pt1 | contig 25682 bp, 30 predicted proteins | sample AraplaCvi_mLB_r2_FD_184282 | JGI IMG/M metagenome (GOLD analysis project Ga0209676, IMG submission 184282) | Arabidopsis root microbial communities from North Carolina, USA - plate scrape MF_Cvi_mLB_r2 (SPAdes) (version 2) | ecosystem: Host-associated > Plants > Roots > Endosphere | place: USA... | reverse complement strand
TGGAGCCGCCCAACACCTTGATGCACATGACCCGGCGAGCGCCCGAATTGTCGGCCACCTCCAGGTTAGTTTGCATCTGGATCATAGGATCCGATCCTTTTCTTTACGAAGCCGAGGCGGCCGAGGCGTCCGACAGGACTTCCCAGCGCTTCAGCTTGGACTTCGGGGCGCACTCGACGATGCGGGCCAGGTCACCGACCTTGAGGGCGTTCGCTTCGTCGTGGGCGTGGTACTTCTTGGACAGACGGACAGTCTTCTTGAGAACCGGGTGCAGCAGGGTGCGCTCGACCTTGACGATGACAGTCTTGTCGCCCTTGTCAGAGACGACCACGCCTTCGAGAATTCGCTTGGGCATATTCGTTCCTTAACCCGCCGCGCGGTTCGCACGCAGAAGCGTGGAAATACGGGCGATGTCCTTGCGCACTTCCGAGACCCGGTGGGTCTTTTCCATTTGGCCGGTGGCGGCCTGGAAGCGCAGGTTGAACTGTTCCTTCTTGAGCTTCAGCAGCTCGTCGGCCAGTTGGTCCGGGGTCTGGGACCGGAGATCAGCGATCTTGGTCATCAGGCAGCAGCCTCCACATGGGCGATGCCGGCGTCGAGGCGGGTGACCACCTTGGTGCGGACCGGCAGCTTGGCGGCGCCGAGGCGCAGCGCTTCGCGAGCGATGTCGTCCGGCACGCCGTCGATTTCGAACAGGATACGGCCCGGGTGGCAGCGCGCGGCCCAGTGGTCCACGGCGCCCTTGCCCTTGCCCATCCGGACTTCGGCCGGCTTGCCCGTGACGGGCAGGTCGGGGAAGACGCGGATCCAGACGCGGCCCTGACGCTTCATCTGGCGGGTGATCGCGCGGCGGGCCGCCTCGATCTGACGCGCGGTGATGCGTTCCGGCTCGACCGTCTTCAGGCCGTACGAGCCGAAGTTCAGCGAGAAGCCGCCTTTGGCCGAACCGTGGATCCGGCCCTTGAAGGCCTTCCGGTACTTGGTTTTCTTCGGTTGCAGCATGACTTAGTTCTCACGTCCCCGGTCACGGCGCGGACCGCGATCCCCACGGGGACCGCCGCGTTCGCGGCCTTCATTCGACGACGGACCCGAGGCTTCCTGGGCCCAACGCTTGTCCTGGGCCATCGGGTCGTGCTCGAGCACTTCACCCTTAAAGACCCAGACCTTCACGCCGATGATGCCGTACGTCGTCTTGGCTTGGATGAAGCCGTAGTCGATGTCGGCGCGCAGGGTGTGAAGCGGCACGCGACCTTCGCGGTACCATTCCATCCGAGCGATTTCAGCGCCGCCGAGGCGGCCCGAAACGTTGATGCGGACGCCCTTGGCGCCGAGGCGCATGGCCGACTGCATCGCCCGCTTCATGGCGCGGCGGAACGCGATACGGCGTTCCAGCTGCTGCGCGATGTTCTCGGCGATCAGCTGCGCGTCGGTTTCCGGCTTGCGGACTTCGACGATGTTCAGGTGAACTTCGCCTTCAGTGCGGGCCGAGATGTCCTTGCGGAGCTTCTCGATGTCGGCGCCCTTCTTGCCGATCACGACACCCGGACGGGCGGCGTAGATCGTCACGCGGCACTTCTTGTGCGGGCGCTCGATGATGATGCGCGACACGCCGGCGGCTTGCAGGCGTTCCTTGAGCCACGTGCGCAGCGCCAGGTCCTGGTGCAGCAGGCGGGCGTAGTTCGCACCATCGGCGAACCAGCGGCTGTCCCACGTGCGGTTCACGCCGAGGCGGAAACCGATCGGATTGATTTTCTGACCCATCAGGCGGCCTCGCCGGCTTCACGGACCACGATCGTGATCTCGCTGAACGGTTTCAGGATGCGCGACGAGCGACCACGAGCGCGGCTCGCGAAACGCTTCATCACCAGGTTCTTGCCCACGAAGGCCTCGGCGACGACCAGGTTGTCGATATCGAGGTTGTGGTTGTTCTCGGCGTTCGAGATCGCCGAATACAGGACCTTGCGGACGTCGGTGGCGATGCGCTTACGGCTGAATTCCAGCTCGTTGAGCGCCTTCTGCACCGGCAGGCCGCGGATCGACTGGGCGACCAGGTTCAGCTTTTGCGGGCTGATCCGGACGTTCACCAGCTTGGCGCGGGCTTCCGTGAGGGCGACCCGGCGGGGGTTTTTGGTCTGGGCCATCAGTTACTTCCTTTTGGCCTTCTTGTCCGCCGCGTGACCCGGGAAGTTCCGGGTCGGGGCGAACTCGCCGAACTTCATGCCGACCATCTCTTCAGAGACGATCACCGGCACGTGCTTCTGGCCGTTGTGGACGCCGAACGTCAGACCGACGAACTGCGGCAGGATGGTGGAGCGGCGCGACCAGGTCTTGATCACGTCCTTGCGGCCCGACGTTTGAACGGCGTCGGCCTTCTTGAGCAGATACCCGTCGACAAACGGGCCTTTCCAGGAGGAGCGAGCCATTCTTAGCGAGCCTTCTTAACGTGGCGAGTGCGGATGATGTACTTGTCCGTCGCCTTGTTCTTGCGGGTCCGGGTGCCCTTGGTGTCCTTGCCCCACGGCGTAACCGGGGTGCGACCACCAGAGGTCCGGCCTTCACCACCACCGTGCGGGTGGTCGATCGGGTTCATGGCCACGCCGCGAACGTGCGGACGCCAGCCCATGTGACGCTTGCGGCCGGCCTTGCCGAGGTTCTGGTTCATGTGATCGGGGTTCGAAACCGCGCCCACCGTGGCCATGCAGCCGTCCAGGACCATGCGAAGCTCGCCCGAGCCGAGACGGATCTGGGCGTAGCCCTGATCGCGACCGACCAGCTGGGCGTAGGCGCCGGCCGAACGGGCCAGCTGGGCGCCCTTGCCCGGCTTCATTTCGACGTTGTGAATGATCGTGCCGACCGGGATCGAGCGCAGCGGCATCGCGTTGCCCGGCTTCACGTCGACCTTTTCACCGGCGACCACCGAGTCACCCGCCTTCAGGCGTTGCGGCGCGATGATGTAGGCCTTTTCGCCGTCCTCATAGACGATGAGGGCGATGAAGGCGGTCCGGTTCGGATCGTATTCCAGGCGTTCGACGGTCGCCGTGGCGAACTTGCGACGCTTGAAGTCGATCTTGCGGTACAGCGTCTTGGCGCCGCCGCCGCGGAAGCGGACGGCGATACGACCGCCCTGACCGCGTCCGCCCGACTTGGTCAGGCCTTCGGTCAGCGACTTCTCGGGACGGCCCTTGTGGAGCTCCGAGCGGTCGATCAGCACCAGGGCGCGACGGCCCGGCGAAGTCGGATTGTAGGTTTTCAAGGCCATCTGGATCAGAGCCCCGTGGTGACGTCGATCGACTGGCCTTCAGCCAGCGTCACGATCGCTTTTTTGATGTCGACCCGACGGCCCATGATGCCGCGGAAACGCTTGGTCTTGCCCTTTTGAACCAGGGTGTTGACCTTCAGCACGTTGACCTTGAACAGGGCTTCGACCGCAGCGGCGATCTCGTCCTTGGAGGCGTTGTCCGCGACGCGGAAGACGACCTTGTTCTGTTCCGACAGGATCGTGGCCTTCTCGGTGATCACCGGAGCCAGGATGGTGTCGTAGTGACGCGCGGTGGGTTGAGCGCCGGCCATTACGCGGCTCCCTTCACAGCTTGAGCCTGCTCGCTGCGCGAGGGCTTGTAGTCGGCATAGGTGGCCTCGATGGCTTCGACAGCCGCCTTGGTCAGCACCAGTTTGTCAGCCCGCAGGATGTCGTAGACGTTCAGGCCGGCGTTCGGCAGCACGTTCACCATCGGGATGTTGCGAGCGGCCAGACCGAAGTTGGCGTCAACTTCCGGACCGGCGATGATCAGGGCCTTGGCCCAGCCCAGCTTGCCGATGGTTTCGCGCAGACCGGCGGTCTTGGCGTCCTTCAGGGCGATGCTGTCGACGACGACCAGGTCGCCGGCCTTGGCCTTCGACGAGAGCGCGTGACGCAGGGCCAGGGCGCGGACCTTCTTCGGCAGCGAGAAGCCGTGGTCGCGAACGACCGGACCGAAGGCGCGCGAGCCGCCGACGAACTGCGGGGCACGGCGCGAACCGTGACGAGCGCCGCCGGTGCCCTTCTGCTTGTACATCTTCTTGCCCGTACGAGAGTTCTCGTTGCGGGTTTGAACCTTGTGGGTGCCGGCGCGGCGCTTGGCCAGCTGCCAGTTGACGTAGCGGGCCAGCAGGTCGCCGCGGATGTCCGAGATGCCGAAGACGACATCCGACAGTTCCACGTCGCCGGCAGCCTTACCGTCGAGTTTGATGACCGAGAGTTTCATTACGCTTCACCGCCTTCGGTGGACTCGGCGGCCGGGGCTTCCTCAGCCGGCGTTTCAGCCGGTTGAGCCGCAGCGGCGGCCTTGTTCGACTTCACGCCGCCGGGGAACGGGGCGTCGGCCGGGCGGGCCTTCTTGACGGCGTCACGGATCTTGACCCACGTGCCTTCGTGACCGGGGACAGCGCCCTTGATCAGGATCAGGCCGCGTTCCGCGTCAACGCGGAAGACGGTCAGGTTCTGGGTGGTGACGACTTCCTGGCCGAGGTGGCCGGCCATCTTCTTGCCCGGGAACGTACGGCCCGGATCCTGACGGTTACCCGTGGAGCCGTGCGAACGGTGCGAGACCGAAACACCGTGCGTGGCGCGCAGACCGCCGAAGTTCCAGCGCTTCATGGCGCCGGCGAAGCCCTTACCGATGGTCTCGGCTTGGACATCGACCTTCTGGCCGGCGACGAAGTGATCGGCCGAGAACTCGGCGCCCACATCCATCATGGCGTCCGCATCGATGCGGAACTCGGTGACATAGGCCTTCGGTTCCACTTCCAGCTTCGCGAAAGCTTCGCGTTGAGCCTTGTTGGTGTTCTTGGCCTTCTTGGTGCCAGCGCCCAGCTGGAGAGCGACGTAGCCGTCACGCTCCTGGGTACGTTGGCCGACGACTTGGCAGCCGTCGAGCTGAAGCACAGTGACCGGTACGTGCGCGCCGTCATCGGCGAACACGCGGGTCATGCCCAGCTTCTTGGCGATCACGCCCGTGCGCATCGGATCCCGCCTCTTTCTTCGATTAAATCTTGATCTCGACGTCCACGCCGGCGGACAGGTCGAGCTTCATGAGCGCGTCCACGGTCTGCGGGGTGGGGTCGACGATGTCGAGCACGCGCTTGTGCGTGCGGATTTCAAACTGCTCGCGCGACTTCTTATCGACGTGCGGAGAGCGGTTCACGGTGAACTTTTCGATCAGGGTCGGCAGCGGGATCGGACCACGAACGGTCGCGCCCGTGCGCTTGGCGGTGTTGACGATCTCGCGCGTCGAAAAGTCGAGGACGCGGTGATCGAAGGCCTTGAGCCTGATGCGGATGCTTTGATCCATATCGGTAGCTATTCCCAAGCAGGCGAACCTGCGTCCCTGTGAACCATTTCAAAGACCGGAGGTCTTCAGGCCAAAAAGCCTTCAGAGTACGCACGTCCGCAAAAACGATCGGCCCACGCAGTCGCCCGCGGAGGCCGTTGATGTCCCAAGGAGCTGCAAAGAACAGGTACTCAGGTCGTTCCTGCGAACCGCGTCTGCAACCCACCCGAGGGCTTCGTTGCACAGCCGGTCCAACAAGAGTGGGCGCTTATGCCGATTGAGTCCCGATCCGTCAAGCGGCGAAACTGTGTCGGCGCGGGGTTTTCCCCCTATTCGACCAGACGGCCTCCGGCGGCGTTCCAGCGCGGCGGAACAGCGGGACGATCACGGCCTGCCGAACCTGTCCCGACCCGCGCCGCGACCCTTTCCGCCTTGCAGCCGATCCCGCCGTTGGAGGGTCCTCGCCCTCCCCTATATATTAGAGTGATCCGATGCGCGCCCCGCCGCGGCGGAACCTGATCGCCTCGCGCCGACAGAATCGGCGGTCCGCCCGACCGTCTCCATTGAGGCGCCCCACCGAAAACCGCCGGCTTCCGACGCCGGGACGAAACCGCCGCATTCGTGCCACAATGCGTGGCCGTGCCGCCACAGGGTTCGTACGCCATTGGTTTGTGACGCGTTTGTAATGGCAAAGCTCTTTCCCGCGCTGGTAGCCGTGCCGCTCCGCAGCGCGACTCCCCGCAGCTGCCAGCAACCTGTAGGCATCATGAAGACCCTCTTCCTCGCTACGGCCGCCGTCGCGGCCTTCGCCGCCGCCCCCGCCCTGGCTCAAACCGCTCCGACCGGCTCGATCGGCGCCACCTGGAACCAGGTCGAAGCCGACGACTTTGAAGCCGACGGCTACGCCATCGACGGCGTCGTCGCCGGCCCGGTCAAGGGCGACTGGACCGTCACCTTCGGCGCCAAGATGGCGTGGGACGACGGCACGATCGACGACAACAAGACCTTCTCGGGTCAGCTGCACCTGACGCGTGAGTTCAACGGCCTGCGCGCCGGCGGCTTCATCGCCGCCTCCGACGCCGCTCCGGGCGCCAGCCTGCTGAGCGCCGGCGCCGAAGTGCAGAAGTACTTCGACAAGGCCACCCTGACCGGCGCCGTCAGCTACGGCACGATCAACGACCTGGACGCCGACCTGTGGTCGGTGGGCGTCGACGGCGGCTACTACGTCCTGCCGAACCTGCGCCTGAACGCCAACGCCGCCTACAGCAAGATCGACGTCTCGGGCACCGACCTGGACGCCTACAGCTACGGCGCCGCGGCCGAGTACCAGATCAACGGCAGCCCGATGAGCGTCTTCGCTTCGTGGGACCGCACCACCCTGGATGACGTCGACCTGGACGTCGACACCCTGTCGCTGGGCGTGCGCTTCAACTTCGGCGGCGACCTGCAGCAGCGCGAACGCGCCGGCGCCAACCTGACCCGTTCGGTCGGCGGCGCCGCGGGCATCTTCGCCCTGGGCCTCTAAGCCCTGCTGAAGACCTGAAAGACCGGGGCCCCGGCGGAGCGATCCGCCGGGGTCCTTTTCAATTCCGTGGTTGCCCTAAGTCGGCGAGTTCGCGGCGCTTCCGCGGCCTTCGGCCCCAGTCCAGACACAGCGGCGCCACAATGCGTTGCCCATCGGCCACATGGCCCAAAGTGCTGTTTTTGTGACCCTTTTGTAATAGCTCCGCCACGCAGACGGCTGTTAGCAACGCCGCCGTGGCGCCCTCCCCCCGGCGCCGCCCAATAAGGAAATCAAAAAATGAAAAAGTCTCTCGTGCTGGCTTCGGCCGTCGCCGCCACCCTGGTCGCCGCTCCGGCCTTCGCCCAGTCGGGCCCGGTGGGTTCGGTCGGCGTCTCCTACTCGAACAGCTCGGTCGATTTCGGTTCGACCGACGCCGACACCGACAGCTACGCCATTGACGGCGTGGTCGCCGTTGACGCCTTCGCCGGCTGGACCGCCACCTTCGCCGGTTCGGTCGCCCATAACGACGACGCCAACGACACCGGCGTCGCCGGCACGGCTCACCTGACCCGCCTGTCCGGTTCGGACCTGCGCTTCGGCGGCTTCGTCGGCGCGGCCGACGCCGGTGACGAAACCGCCTGGACGTTCGGCGGCGAAGTCCAGAAGTACCTGGCCAACGCCACCCTGACCGGCTCGGTCGCCTACACCACCGCCGACGACATCGACGTCGACGCCTGGACCGTGGCCGGCGACGCCGCCTTCTACGTCACCCCGAACCTGCGCCTGAACGCGGGCCTGGGCTATTCGAAGGTGGACATCGTCGGCACCGACGCCGACCTGTGGACCTACGGCGTGGGCGCCGAGTACGAGATCTCGAACACCCCGTTCTCGGTCGCGGCCGGCTTCAACCGCGGTGACATCGAAGACGTCACCATCGACACCTGGACCATCGGCCTGCGCTACAGCTTCGGCGGCGGTCTCCAGGCTCGCGACCGCGCTGGCGCCGCCCTGCCGGGCGCCGGCGTCGCCGGCCTGCTGGGCGCCCTCTAAGGCTCCCTAGTCGATATCGCGTAAGCGAAGGCCCCGGCGGAGCGATCCGCCGGGGCCTTTTGCTGTCCGGGATCCCCTGCCCGACTGAACGGCGGGCGGGAAAAAGGCCCGGGGGGTTCCACATCCCCGGGCCCTTCCCGTTACGGCGACTGCAGGATCAGTTGCCGATTCTCACATCCCCTCCGCCCATGATCGAGCGGCTGATCGAGCCGGTGGCGCGGGCGATGGTGACGTCGCCGCCGCCGACGATGGAGACTTCGACGTCCCCGGCGACACCGCCGAAGTTCACGTCGCCCGAGCCGGCGATGCTGATCTCGACATTCGGAGAGGTCCCGTTGCGGACGTCCACGTCGCCGGAGCCGCCGATGGCGACCTCCAGGGGACCGTCGAGGCGCGAGACCGTCACGTCGCCCGAACCGCCGATCGAGACGTCCAGGTCCCGGGTGGCGCCGGCCGTGACCGAGCCCGAGCCGCCGATCGCCACTTCCAGCGAGGACGAGGTCCCGGCGCGGATATCGCCCGAACCGCCGATGCTCAGCGACATCGAGCCGTCGACGTTGGCCACATCCCAGCGGCCGCAGCCGCCGTGACCCAGCTCCAGCGAGCGGGCGCCCCGGCCGACCGAGCCGTAGATGGCGCCGCTGGCGTTCACGTTGACGTCGCGAGGCGTGCGGATGACGATCAGCGGGGCGTCGGCGACGTTCACGCGGCCGACGCCGCGGACCTCGGCCCAGGCGCCTTCGCCGGCGCGGCCGCCGTTGGGGCCGTTATTGCAGTTGTTGATGCCGTCGTTGTCGCCGTTGAACAGGCCGCCGCGGCGGCGCAGGCCGCCGTTGACGCGGATTTCGTCGCCGACGCGGGTCACTTCGACGCGCGGCAGGCGGGACGAGCCCTGTTCGACCTCGACGGCCACGTCGGCGCGGTCCTCGACGACCACGGCCACCCGGGCCACGGCGTAGCGGATCTCGACGTTCGGCTCCTTGGCGAAGGCGGGCCCGGCCACGGCGGCGAGGGCGACGGCCGATACGGCGGTGGCGATTGCGAGTTTCATGGTGGACCTCCCTGTCCTGAATGTGAGGAAAGGGTGCGTCCGCCCGGGGCCGAAGTCACTTTAAAACGAGGTCATGACCCCGTTGTAAGAATGCCCGCCGGAAGGCCCGCCCCGCCTGAGGCGGACAGCCTTCCCTGTCTGGAAATTCAGACGCGCAGGGCGCCCGCGCCGTCGGCGACGCCGACCTCCGGCTCGAAATCCCGCTCGAAATGCTCCAGTCGGCTCTTCAGCGCGCCGGTCCGTTTCAGCGCCAGCGAGGCGGCCCAGCGCGCCGCCAGCTCCGGCGTCGCCATCCGGTCGGTCATGCGCGGCCGCGCGCCCCGGCTGCGCAGCACGGCGTTGGTGTACAGCGCCCCGTTGCGGAACCGCGACGGCCAGGTCTGGAAGTCCATCGACAGGGAGACGCAGAACCGGTCCAGGTTCTCCACCCGGTGCGGCGCGTAGATCGGCCAGGTCAGGGCCTGCCCCGGCTCCAGGTCCATCACCTGCGCGTCCTGTTCGAACGCCAGGGTGTAGGGCAGTTCCTCGGTCGTCTGGCGCGCGACCACCTGCTCCATGTTCTTCTCGGGCAGGTGCTGCTCGTCGCCGGGATAGACGTAGACCCGCTTGCGCCCGCGCATGTGGAACAGGACCACGCCCGCCGGATCGAAATGATAGGGCACCCGCGCCTTGGGCGAGGACAGGATCAGCTGTCCGGCGTTCTTCACCGCCCGCATCCCCGGATAGGCGCCCTGAACCTTGCCGAACTCGGTCAGGGCGGCGGCCCACAGCTCCGGCCAGCCGGTCTCGACCTCGCGCATGTTGACCCACAGCCGGCCCTGCTGGATCGCGGCCAGCAGCTCGGCGCCGTCCAGACGACCGCGCGCGCCGGTGCGCAGGCTGACCTGCCCATCGTCGTCGTAGTCGTACAGGTTGATGTCGAACAGCTCGGCCGGATAGCGGTCCAGGATGGCCGCCAGCGACTCGTCGGTGGCGAAACCCTGCTCCACCAGCGTGTGCGGATGGACCTGGGCCTGATGGATCGGGCCGGAATAGCGGGTGCGGGTTTCGGTCATGGAGTGTCTCAGGCCGGAACGCGGTTGGTGGAAGACGCACGGGCCTTTGCAAGGGCGGCGCCCGCCGCCTGCATCGCGCCCTTGAAGCGGTTGGCCGAGGTGGTTTCGCAGGCTTCGATCGCGGCCCAGCGGCGGCGCACGCTGGCGCGCAGCTTCTCGCCGCGCCCCTCGCCCGCCAGATCCAGCGCCCTGACCGCCGCCTGGCTGACCGTCGCGCCGAGACCGGGCTTCAGGACCATCGCCTCGCGGACGACGTGCGCCCCGTTGCAGAAGTATTTCTTGTAGTGCTCGCCCTCGAACCCGAAGTCGAAGGTGCGGTAACCCAGCGCGGCGGCCAGCCGCATGGTGTCCATGCTCAGCAGGATGCCGGGCGAGCAGCGCGCCAGCGAGGGCTCATAGCCGGGGAACCAGAAATGATACTGGTCGCCCGCGTGCAGCGAGAATTCGATCGCCGTCAGCCGGTCGCCGGCCCACAGCCCCGCCATCGAGGCGCCGAAGCCGTTCTCGCCCTCGGTCTGCAGCAGGGCGTGCAGCAGGTCGGCGGTCCAACCGCAGGCGAAGATGTCGTGCCGGTTGGTGCGCCTGTACTGATCCCGCTTCAGGTCGATCAGCCAGTCCAGCAGCTTGGGATCGTGCAGGCCGCGCTCGACCCGCAGCGGGCCCAGTTCGGCCTCCATGCTGCGGCGGGCGCGTTCCTTGTCCTTGAAGAATTTGCCGAAGGTCGCACGCCGCTCGGCGTACCAGCCGTCATAGCCGTCGTCGCCCAGTTCGACCTGCACCGTCCGCCGGTCCTCGCCCAGCGGGGTGTCGCCGACCCAGGCGGTGACGTTCAGGCGGGCCCCGCCCAGCAGGACCGAGACCTCTTCCAGCGTCGGGCCCTCGCCCAGGCGGGCGATGACCCCGTGATAGTCGTTCATCGGCGCGGCCAGCGGCTGGATCGCCGATCCGCGGCGCTGGTGGGGGAAGAAGCCGGCGATCTCGCCGTCCCGCGAGAAGACAGCCACCGCCGCGTACGGGCTGACCTGTCCGGCCACGCGGGTGAAGCTGGGCCGGAAATAGGGACTGTTCAGCGCCGGGTTGGCCTCCAGGAAGGCGCGCCACGCCGCCCACTCGGCCTCGCCCAGTTCGCTCGCCTTGAGGATGTCGACCTTGAACCCGGTCATAGCCGTCCTTCCGCCCCCCGGACCGTCGTTTCCGGGCCGTTGCAGCAGACGTCATGCCACGGCGCCCGTTTCGGCCCGGTGAGCGTTCATCGTTAATGAATCCTGCCCGCGGGAGCCCCCCGCGCGTCATTGACGTTGACCTTGTCCCATCCTCAGGAGAGCCTCATGGCCGATCCCAAGCGCCCGCCCAGCCGCGAAACCGAGAACGAAAACCAGCGCCCCGACCGCGACGGCCAGCCCCCGCGTCCCGCCACCGAACCGGCGGGCTCGGGAGACTCGTCAAACTCGGGCGAAACCGCCACCGACCCCGCCACCGGAAAGCCCAATCCTTGAAGACAGCCGTCCTTCTGTCCGCCTTCGCTCTCGCCGTCCCTACGACCGCCCTCGCCCAGCGAGCGCCCTCGCCTGTTCCCGCCCCAGCCATCGCGGTCTGCCCGCTGGAGACCGGCTTCGTCGCCGACAACGGCGGCCTGACGCGCAGCCGGGCCGCGGTCCGTGCCGGCCGCCTGACCATTCTCGCGGTCGGCTCGTCCTCCATCGAGGGCGTCGGCGCCAGCCGCCGCGAACTCGGCTTCGCCCCCCTGCTGGAACGCGGGCTGGAGCGGCGCATGCCCGGCGTGGACGTGACGGTGATCAACCGGGGCATCGGCGGCGAGACGGCCCGGGAGACGGCCAACCGGCTGGAGCGCGAACTGGCCGCCGGCCGCGTCGACCTGGTCATCTGGCAGTTGGGCACCAACGACGTGCTGCGCGACCGGATGGTCGACGATGTCTTCGCCGACTTCCACCGGGGCGAGGCGGTGCTGCGGGCCGCCGATGTCGATGTGCTGCTGATCGACCCGCAGCGCCTGCCGGAGGACACCCGCAACATGTCGTTCCGGGGCCGCAATCCGGCGCTCGGCGAGATGGCCCGCCGGATCACCGAGGAGGGCCGCAAGGGCGGCTACGCCGTGCTCCGCCGCTTCGACGCCATGGCCGGCTGGTCCGGACTGGAGCGCGGCGGCGTCGGTCCGGACGACCTGCACCTCAATGACGCCGGCTACGCCTGCTGGGCCGAGGTGACCGCGGAAGGCCTGGCGCCCCGGTTGCTCTGACCCGGCGACCGGCGTTCGGGAACAAGCCCCGCCGGGGCGGGTTGGCTTCAGACCTGCAACGTACCGGAACCGCATGTCCTTTCGCCTGATCCTCGCCTCGACCAGCCTGCTCGCCCTCGCCGCCTGCGGCCAGCCCGACCGTCCCGCCGACGCCCCAGCGGCGGCCCAGGCGGGCGCGCCCGTCCTCACCGCGAACCAGATCGACGAGGCCCGGATCACGACGCCCGTGGTCGCCGCTCCGCCGGCCCAGGCGCCCGCGCCCGGCGCCGTGGTTCCGCCCGATCCGGCCCTGGTGCGGCTGCAGGTCCTGCTGGACCGCTCGACCTTCTCTCCCGGCGTCATCGACGGTCTGGCGGGCTCCAACCTGCGCCAGGCGGTGGCGGCCTACCGCAAGGCTGCCGGAATGCAGGGCGACGCCATCGACGCCGAACTGATGGCGAACCTGACCCAGGCGGACGGCGCCCCGGCCATGACCACCTACACCCTCAGCGCCGCCGACGCGGCCGGGCCCTTCAGCCCGCCACCCGGCGAACTGGCCGAACAGGCGGCCAGGGGTGTTCACTATTCCAGCCCGCTGGAGCGGCTCGCCGAGCATTTCCATATTTCCGAGACCCTGCTGCAGGGCCTGAACCCGGGCATCGACTTCCGCCGGGCGGGCCAGCGCATCATCGTGCCCGCCATCGGCGCCGCGCCCCTGCCCGCCGAAGTGGATCACATCGTGGTCGACAAGGCCGAGGGTTCGGTGAGGGCCTTCGCCGCCGACGGCCGCCTGCTGGCCTTCTATCCCGCCACCATCGGCAGCGGCGACAATCCGACCCCCAGCGGCACGGTCCGGGTCAACGGCGTCGCCCGTAACCCGGACTACACCTACGACCCGGCCAAGCTCAGCTACGGCCCCGGCGACCGCAAGATCGTCGTCCCCGCCGGACCCAACAATCCGGTCGGCGTGGTCTGGATCGACCTGAACAAGCCCAGCTACGGCATCCACGGCACGCCGGATCCGGAGAAGATCGGCAAGACGGCCTCGCACGGCTGCGTCCGCCTGACCAACTGGGACGCCTGGCAGCTGGCGGCGGCGGTGAAGCCGGGGGTCGAGGTGCGGTTCGTCTAGGCCGGAGAAAGATGTCCGTGCCTCGCCACGACGCGGCGGCAGAGGGCGACAAAGTCCGCAAGGCTCATGTCGTGCTTGCTGTCATTGGTGCGCCAGCCGCAGATGACGAAGTCATAGCCGTCGCCGTCACCGCTGACGTGATCGACTGAGGGAAGCAGCGCAAACCCGGCCTTGTAGGCGGACCGCCCCGCCTTTGAAGCCGCATTGTCATAGGTGCTTATCTGAGCCCAGTTCAGGGGCTCGCCCGTATAGTGATCCAGTCCGCCCGACGCCACGACCGCGGCATGGATGGCCGTCTTGTAGGCGCTGACGGTGACGGGCCAGGTCACGCGCTTGCGGTCCCGGATCACGTGGGCCTGGGCCTTGCGGTGGAGCCAGCGGACGTACTGCTCTCGCGTCACGACGCCGCTCAGGAAATCAGGAAGCGAATACAGCACCGGCATCGGATCATCCTTCGGAAGCGCAAAAGAAAAGCCCCGCCGGATCGCTCCGGCGGGGCTCTTCAACTCAGATCGTCAGACCGTCGATTACTCGATGATCTTGGCGACGACGCCGGCGCCGACGGTGCGGCCGCCTTCACGGATGGCGAAGCGCAGGCCCTGGTCCATGGCGATCGGGGTGATCAGCTCGACGTTCAGCTCGGCGTTGTCGCCCGGCATGATCATTTCCACGCCTTCCTTCAGGTGCACGATGCCGGTCACGTCGGTCGTACGGAAGTAGAACTGCGGGCGGTAGTTGGTGAAGAACGGCGTGTGACGGCCGCCCTCTTCCTTGGTCAGGATGTAGGCCTCGGCCAGGAACTTGGTGTGCGGGGTGATCGAACCCGGCTTGCACAGCACCTGGCCGCGCTCGACGTCTTCACGCTTGGTGCCGCGCAGCAGCACGCCGACGTTGTCGCCCGCTTGACCTTGGTCCAGCAGCTTGCGGAACATTTCCACGCCCGTGCAGGTCGTCTTCTGGACCGGACGGATGCCGACGATCTCGACTTCCTCACCGACCTTGACGATGCCCTTCTCGACGCGGCCCGTGACCACGGTGCCGCGGCCCGAGATCGAGAACACGTCTTCCACCGGCATCAGGAACGGCAGGTCCACCGGACGCTCCGGCTGCGGGATGTAGCTGTCGACCGTTTCCATCAGCGCCAGCACTTGCTGCTCGCCGATCTCCGGGTTCACGCCGTCGGTCGCGGCCTTGGCCGAGCCCATGGTGATCGGAATGTCGTCGCCCGGGAACTGGTACGACGAGAGCAGCTCGCGCACTTCCATCTCGACCAGCTCGAGCAGTTCCTTGTCGTCGACCAGGTCGACCTTGTTCATGAACACGACCAGCGCCGGCACGCCGACCTGACGGGCCAGCAGGATGTGCTCGCGCGTCTGCGGCATCGGGCCGTCGGCGGCCGAAACCACCAGGATCGCGCCGTCCATCTGGGCGGCGCCGGTGATCATGTTCTTCACGTAGTCGGCGTGGCCCGGGCAGTCGACGTGGGCGTAGTGACGGTTGGCCGTCTCATACTCGACGTGCGCCGTGTTGATCGTGATGCCGCGCGCCTTCTCTTCCGGCGCAGCGTCGATGTCGGCGTAGTTCATCGCCTTGGCGCCGCCGGCCTTCGCCAGCGTCATCGTGATCGCCGCCGTCAGCGTCGTCTTGCCGTGGTCAACGTGACCGATCGTGCCGATGTTGCAGTGCGGCTTGGTGCGTTCGAACTTTTCCTTGGCCATTCTCTTCTCTCCGTCCCCTGAACAGGGGGCTTTGTCCTAGTTTTCAGGGGTCCGGCGGACCCTTGCGGATCCGCCGGGATGGGTTGGGGTTTAGGCGCTGTACTTCTTGATGACTTCGTCGGCGACGTGTTGCGGCACCGGCTCATAGTGGTCGTACTGCATGGTGAAGGCCGCGCGGCCCTGCGACATGCCGCGAAGCGTGTTCACATAGCCGAACATGTTGGCCAGCGGCACGAAGGCGTTCACGACGGTGGCGTTGCCGCGCATGTCCTGACCCTGGATCATGCCGCGACGGCCGTTCAGGTCGCCGATGACCGAACCGAGGTAGTCCTCGGGGGTCACGACTTCCACAGCCATGATCGGCTCGAGCAGCTTCGGCGCGCCCTTTTCCTTCAGTTCGCGGAACGCGGCGCGGGCCGCGATTTCGAACGCCAGGACCGAGGAGTCGACGTCGTGGAACTTGCCGTCCGTCAGGGTCGCCTTGAAGTCGATCAGCGGGAAGCCGGCCAGCAGGCCGCCGTCCTTGATGGACTCCAGCCCCTTCTCGACGCCCGGGATGTATTCCTTGGGCACCGCGCCGCCGACGATGGCGGATTCGAACACGAAGCCCGAACCCGGCTCCCCCGGCTCGAAGGTGATCATGACGCGGGCGAACTGGCCCGTACCGCCGGTCTGCTTCTTGTGCGTGTAGTCGATGTCGACCTTGCGGCCCAGCGATTCACGGTAGGCGACCTGCGGGGCGCCGATCGTCGCGTCGACCTTGTAGGTGCGGCGCAGGATGTCGATCTTGATGTCCAGGTGAAGCTCGCCCATCCCCTTCAGGATGGTCTGGCCCGACTCGTGGTCCGTCGAGACGGTGAACGAGGGATCTTCCGAGGCCAGCTTGGCCAGGGCGATGCCCAGCTTCTCCTGGTCGGCCTTGGTCTTGGGCTCGACCGAGATCTCGATGACCGGCGCCGGGAATTCCATCTTCTCGAGGATGACGGGCGACTTGATCGGGTCGCACAGGGTGTCCCCGGTGCGGGTGTCCTTCAGGCCGGCCAGGGCGACGATGTCGCCGGCGTAGGCTTCCTTGATGTCCTCGCGGTTGTTCGAGTGCATCTGCAGCATGCGGCCGACGCGTTCCTTGCGGTCACGGCTGGAGTTCAGCAGCGACATGCCGGTTTCCATCTTGCCCGAGTACAGGCGGCAGAAGGTCAGCGAGCCGACGAAGGGGTCGTCCATGATCTTGAACGCCAGAACCGACAGGGGCTCTTCGTCCGAGGCGTGACGCACGACCGGCTCTTCGGTGCGGAAGTCGATGCCCGGGGTCGGCGGGATGTCCAGCGGCGACGGCAGGTAGTCGACGACGGCGTCCAGCAGCGTCTGCACGCCCTTGTTCTTGAACGCCGAGCCGCACAGGATCGGGTAGAAGGCGCCGGTCAGCACAGCCTTGCGGATGCACTTCTTCAGCGTCTCGACCGAGGGCTCCTGTCCGTCGAGGTAGGCTTCCATCGCCTCGTCGTCGAGTTCGACGGCGTTGTCGATCAGGTACTGACGGGCGGCCACGGCCTTGTCCATCAGGTCAGCCGGGATCTCGCCGACGGTGAAGTTGGCGCCCAGGGCGTCGTTGTCCCAGACCACCGAACGCATTTCGACGACGTCGACCAGGCCCGACAGCGAGCTTTCGGCGCCGATCGGGAATTGGATCGGCACGGCCTTGGCGCCCAGACGGTCGCGGATCGACTGGACCGAGGCGTCGAAGTCGGCGCCGATCTTGTCCATCTTGTTGACGAAGACGATGCGCGGCACCGAGTACTTGTCGGCCTGACGCCAGACGGTTTCGGTCTGCGGCTCGACGCCGGCGTTGCCGTCCAGCACCGTCACGGCGCCGTCGAGGACGCGCAGCGAGCGCTCGACTTCAATGGTGAAGTCCACGTGCCCGGGGGTGTCGATGATGTTGAGGCGCTTTTCTTTCCAGTAAGCGGTCGTCGCGGCCGACGTGATCGTGATGCCGCGTTCCTGCTCCTGGTCCATCCAGTCCATGGTGGCGGCGCCGTCGTGGACTTCGCCGATCTTGTGGGACTTGCCGGTGTAATACAGGATCCGCTCGGTCGTCGTCGTCTTGCCGGCGTCGATGTGCGCCATGATGCCGAAGTTGCGGTAGTCTTCGATTTTATGCGTGCGGGGCATGGGAGCGTGCCTTGCGGTCAATGCGGCGCCGCTTCGGGCGCCTCGGGAATGTTCGGATAAGCGAGCGCGGGCGATTTAGCTCAAACCGCCCGCGCCGGATAGTCGGTAGATAGGAACCCCCGGCCTTATCTTGAAGACCGGCGGCGTCCCGAAAGGCTTACCAGCGGTAGTGGCTGAAGGCGCGGTTGGCTTCGGCCATCTTGTGGGTGTCTTCGCGCTTCTTCACGGCGGTGCCGCGGTTGTTCGAAGCGTCCAGCAGCTCGGCGGCCAGCTTTTCCGTCATGGTGTTCTCACCACGCTTGCGCGCGGCGTTGACCAGCCAGCGGATGGCCAGGGCCTTGCGGCGGTCCGGACGGACTTCGACCGGCACCTGGTAGGTGGCGCCGCCGACGCGACGCGAGCGGACTTCGACGGCCGGGGCGACGTTTTCCAGCGCGGTGTGGAAGGTCGCGACGGGCTCCTGGTCCTTCTTCTTGTCGGCCAGGATGTCGAAGGCGCCGTACACGATGTTCTCGGCGACGGCCTTCTTACCTTCGTACATGACGTAGTTCATGAACTTGGTGACGGTCAGATCCTTGAACTTGGGATCCGGCAGAACTTCGCGCTTCTGTGCGCGGTGACGACGGGACATGGGCTTGGCCTTCTAAATCGGTATCGGACGGCCGGCCCGGACCCCGAAGGTCCCGGCCGGCGAATGGAATGAAGCGATCGCTTACTTCGGACGCTTGGCGCCGTAGTGCGAACGGCGCTGCTTGCGGTCCTTGACGCCTTGCGTGTCGAGCACGCCGCGCAGGATGTGGTAGCGAACGCCGGGAAGGTCCTTCACGCGGCCGCCGCGGATCAGCACAACCGAGTGCTCCTGCAGGTTGTGGCCTTCGCCCGGGATGTAGCACACGGCTTCGATGCCGGTGGTCAGACGGACCTTGGCGACCTTACGAAGCGCCGAGTTCGGCTTCTTCGGGGTCGTGGTGTAGACGCGGGTGCAGACGCCGCGGCGTTGCGGGCAGCCCTTCAGGGCCGGGACCTTGTTACGGACCGGCTTGGGGGCGCGCGGCTTGCGGATCAGCTGGTTGATAGTCGGCATTCGAAACTCGTTCTCTTCGATCGATGGAAGCGTGTGCCTTTCGGCCGGAGCGCCTCGGTGAACCTTCTTTTGGACGACCGTCTCTCCACGAGGGGCCGCCCGGGTGTTGTCGATGGTGCGCAACACGCGCAACACCGGGGTCAAACGCAAAAACCGGAACGCGCGCTTTGGGCGTTCCGGCGGGCACAGCCCGTCGCATTCGATTGTCACGATCAGGATGGAGGTCCGGGGACATCCCTCGCGAAAGTGGGCGGCTTCTACGCGCGGAGGCCCGTCAGGTCAAGGGCGCAGCGCCCCGCGGGCCGGGGTTGACACCCCCTGCCCCCAAGCCTAGGTCCGCCACGCCTCATTTCCGAGGCGCAGAACGAACCCGAACCATGGACCCCTATCCTAGTCGCATCGGGGGCGCGGTCATCACCGCCGCCTCCTCGCGCAAGACATCGAAGGTCGCCGCCGACCTCGGTCGGACGGGCGTGATCCGGAGTCTCGGCTAGGGGCTTCGGCCTCCGCTCGTCCCGCCGGCGTCCGCGCCGGCCGCAAGGAGACGAGCGATGAACATCCGCCGCCAAACCACCCCCGCCACGCCCCGCAAACCCCACGCCGCCTCCGGCCTGGAGCGCGAAGTCATCACCGCCGTGGTGGTTCTGTACCTGGTGCTCTCGGGCGCCATGCTGATCGTCCACTTCGCCCTGGGCGGAGACGACGAGACCCATCCGACGGTCACGTCGTCCACCTCCCCCAGCCACGCGGACGCCCCCGTCCGGCAGGAGGGCGCGCAATGACCGACCTGCTCACCACCCATGCCTCGAAGGTCTCGCCGACGGCCTGGCTGCGCCTGCGCCGCGGCGACGGCGCAGCCCTGGCCCACGCCGCCGCCGTGCACGGCTGCCGCTTCCCCGCCGCCGACGATGTCTTCGAGGAGGACGCCCGGTTCCTGTACCTGCCCGTCGCCAGCCTGGTGCGGGACGGTTCCGAGGTGCGCCAGCAGACCGTGATCTTCGCCCTGGGCGACGACGTCCTGATCACCCTGGAGCCCGCCGACGGCTTCCCGGCCTTCGACCGCGCGCCCGCCATGCTGGCGCGGCGGCCCGACCTGGGCGCGGGCCGGGCGGCGGTGATGTACGTCCTGCTGCTGGCCTTGAACGCCAACACGGACCATGTGCTCGGCCTCGCCAGCGGGGCGCTCGAGGGCGTCAACGACCGTATCCGCATGATCGCGGAAGGGGTCGACGAGACCGGCCAGAGCATCGACTCCAGCGACATCCACGATGCGATGGCCGACCTGAACGACAAGGAAGAGCTGATCTCGCGCATCCAGGAGAGCCAGCTCCTGCTGGAACGCGCGGCCCGCTATCTCCGCCTCGAGATCGGCGGCGAGGCCCGGGACCTGCGCCAGTATGTCGAGACCCTGATCTCGGACATCGCCAGCGTGAAGGAGCACGCCGGGTTCGAGCACGACAAGGTCCGCTACCTGCAGAACTCGGTGATGACCTCGCTCAGCGTCAAGCAGAACGAGATCGTCAAGGTGTTCACCATCATCACGGCGGTCTTCCTGCCGCCCACCCTGGTGGCGACCTTCTACGGCATGAATTTCGCCGTCATGCCGGAGCTGGCGTGGAAGCACGGCTTCAGCTTCACCATCGTCCTGACCCTGCTCGCGGCCCTGCTGCCGCTGATCTACATCAAGAAGAAGGGCTGGCTGCGCTAACGGTCCGTGGGCGCGGCCGACGGAGGCGTGATGTGAACAGTGAAGGTCACGCGCCCCCACTGTCGCCACCGCGTCCGCCCGGATTCGTTCGAGCCCGCCGGGCGCTCTCCAGCACCCTCGCGCCGAGGCCGGCGCCCCGCGGCGTCTCGGAAACGACCTGGCAGTCGTTCAGGGCGCCGTTCGATTGAACGGCGCAGCTGAGCACGACCCGTCCCCCACGAAGCGGCGCCTCGGCGACCACATCAGGTAGGGTGGTTTCGGGCAAGGTCCCCGGATCCTGCGGCGCGGCGAGAACGGTGAGAAGCGCGAGAGCGGACATCCCCCGTTCTCTCACGCCTTGTCCGCTCGCGGAATGGCCCGGATCAAGCCGCAATACGGCCACGCTGGCCCCCTCCCCTGTGCGTGGACATCGGGGGTGGCGGTTGGCGGGACCAGCGCGACAGGCGGCGAGGACGCGGGCGGGACTGGTCGCGGCCTCCGTGGCGGCTCACATTCTCGTCCTCGGGGGGCTGGCCGTGATGGTGCTGGACGAGCCCACGCGCGCGATGCCGGTCCAGCCGACCGTTCTCTACGTCGAGATCGAGCCCCGGCCCCTGCTGGAGAATGAGCGGCCGCGGCCGGCGCCCCGACCGACGAGAGCTCAACCGGTCGACGCTGCAGCCCCGACGGACGTCCGGCGCTCGGTCCTCGGCTTCCGCCTGCCCTTCCGGCGCGACCGGAAGGAGGATGAGACTGCTCCTTCCTCGACGCCCGAGCCCAGCCTTGCCTCGCCCGTTCCCGGCGCGCCTGCGCCTCCATCCGGCGCCGGGGCCTGGCAGGTCCGGCCCGAGACCATGGCCGACCGGGTCGGGCGCGGCCTGCGCACCCGCGGCGTGGGCTGCGCCAGCCCTCAGTTGCTGAGCCGCGAGGACCGCGCCCTGTGCGAAGACCGCTTCGGCGACCAGAGCGCCGAGGCCGCTCCCGTTTCGGGCACGGGCTCCCCCGAGCGCGACGCCCGCTTCGCCCGCCAGGGGGCGCGTGAACTCGCCGGCTATGCGGAACGGCGTGAAACCCGGGCCTCGCAGCGCGCCGAATGCGAAAAGAGCGGCCCGGTCGCGGACTGCGGGGTCGAGGTGAGCGTCGGCCTGTTCTCCAGCATCCACGGCTTCCTGCCCAACCAGCGACGAGAAGAGTGAAGCGGCCGCCCAGCGCCCCAATAAGGCCACGCTCGCCCCCTCCCCTGAACGCTGGATCGGGAGGACGAATGGCGGCGCCGACGCGGGTGAAGTCTGATGACAGGAACCGCTGGCGCAAGCCGGTGCTGGTCGGCGCCTCCGTGGCCGCTCACGTCCTGGTCCTCGGCGGGCTGGCCGTGACGGTGCTGGACGAGCACACCCGTGAGCTTCCGGTCCAGCCGACCATCCTCTACGTCGAGATCGAGCCCCGCCCCCTGCTGGAGAACGAGCGGCCGCGGCCGCGTCCGACGCCCGAACCGCCGTCGGCCCAACCGGTCGATCCAGTCACTCCGGCGGGCGCCCAGCGCTCGGTCCTCGGTTTCCGCCTGCCGTTCCAGCGCAATCGGGACGAGGACGAGAACCGGCCCTCGACGCCCGCGCCCCGGCTCGCCTCTCCCGTTCCCGGCGCGCCCGCGCCGCCGGCGGGGGCCGGGGCCTGGCAGGTGCGGCCCGACACCCTGGGCGACCGGGTCGGGCGCGGCCTGCGCACGCGGGGGCCGGGCTGCGCCAGTCCCCAGTTGCTGAGCCGCGAGGAGCGCGCCGTGTGCGAGGACCGCTTCGCCGAACGGGCCGCCGCCGCGCCTCCGATCGAGGGCGCCGGCAATCCCGAACGGGACGCCCAGTTCGCCCGCGAGGGCGCGCAGGCCCTGGCCCAGTATGAGGCGCGGCGCCGCCCCCTGGCCGGTGGGACCGGCGTGGTGGGCGTACAGGACGGCCCCGGCTCCAACTTCGGCATGGGCGTGGCGGGCGCGCATCTGGATCCCTCGTTCCAGCCGGATTCGACCCAGAACATCCGCACCCGCCGCGACGGCCCCCGTCCGGGCGGCGGGTCGCTGACCCCCGGCTCCTCCGCCCCCCGGGACTAGGATCGTCCCCTCACGGTCCAGGCCGGGTTCCCAGCTCCAGATAGCCGCCCGGCAGGAACCGGACCGTCAGCGGGTCCCCCGCGTCAGCGATCGATTCGTCGCTGACGTCGCGGCCCGTCCCATAATTGATCTGGACGTCCGGCCGGAACGGAACCCCGACCAGGGCGACGATCCGACTGCCGGGCGCCAGTCGGCGTCCGGTCACCGTCTCGCTTTCAAACGCCAGCGTGCGGGGCTCGCCCGGGGTCAGCAGCCGTCGCGACCGCCGGTCGTCCGCGTAGCTGGCGCGGCTCATCCACGAGCTCAGCCTGAAATAGCCGCCGTCCGCGCGGTGTTCGAACAGGACCACCTCCAGGTCTACGTCCCGCTTGTTGGTGACCACCTCCAGCCGTCCGAGGAACGACCCGGCGATCTCCAGCCCATTCGGAAACGGCTCGGTCTCGAACCTCAGCGCCGCCGAGGTATCCAGCCGGCCGGGCGGAACCTCGACGTCCAGGCCGCTGCGGTCGGCCAGGTCCACCGTCAGGTCGATGGCCGCATCAGCGGTCGGCGCCGTCGGGGACAGGGCGTGCCCGCCGCCCGCCTCGGCCGCCTCCCTCAGGAACAGCCGCAGGCGATCCGGGGCCATCGCCTCCAGCGTCGGAACGTGGCGCCAGACATCGGCGCCCATGACCTGGAAATTCACCCGGTCGCTCAACGCCTCTGGCAAGGGCGCGCCGCGGAACACATGGTCGAACCACTGCATCCGGATCTCCGTCAGGTCGATCAGGGCGCTGCGGTCCAGATCGTAACCGTTGATCGACGCCAGGACCCCCGACTGCTGGGCGGTGTGGTGATAGGGGCCGACAATCAGGCGGTGGTCGGCGTCGGGTCGGTGGCGCAGATGCTCCCGGAAATAGTGCAGCGCCCCGACCATGCCGCCGTCGAAATAGCCGGTCTGGACGTAGACCGGGATGTCGATGTCGGCGAACTCGCGCCCCTGCGGAATCATCGCCTGCCAGAAGGCGTCGTAGTCCGGATGGTCCAGCCACGAGGCGAAGATCGGATTGGACCGGCCGTCGATCCTCGGCAGGTCGCGATAGGGCCGCCCGCTCAGGAACCAGTTCCGGTTCAGCCGCGCCCAGCGGTCGCGGTCGCCATAGGTGGTCTCGTCCAGCGCCGATCCGCTCGCCGCATACAGGGGCCACGGATAGGTGAAATTCTGGAAGACGCCGCCCTGCATGGGGAAGTCGATCCCCGGGGCGTTGGAGGCGTTGGTGGCGATGGCGCGCAACGCCCTGGGCCGGTGCTTCAGGGCCGCCCACTGGGTGAAGGCGTTGTAGCTGCCGCTGAACATGCCGACGCGGCCGTCGCTCCAGTCCCTCGCGGCCAGCCAGTCGATCACGGCGGCCGCGTCGGCGCCGTCATGCAGGTAGGGAACCGGATCGCCGGTGCTGCGCCCCTTTCCCCGCGAATAGGCCACCGCGCCCGCATAGCCCCTGGACGCCATCTGGACGGCGTCCGCGAAGCTCCAGTCGTCGCGGTTGTAGATCGTGAAGCTCATCAGGGTCGTCAGCCGCTCGGCGGCCGCCGTCCGGGGCCGCACCAGCAGGACCGCGATCTCAACCCCGTCGGCGGTCGGAACCAGCAGAGTGTCGTCGACGACGAAGCGGCGTTCGGCGTCGGCGCGGATCAGCGGTTCGGACGCCGGGATCAGATAGCTCCAGACCTCCAGCGTCGCCCAGGCCGACACTGCGTCGGCGCCGGTGTCGCACTCCGTCAGGGCGACGCCCGCGCAGGCCGCCGCGGCCTGCGTCGCCCGCTCGCGCATCTGCTCAAGGTTCGCGCCGTAGTACGGCAGCACCGCCGCCATCTCCCGGTCCGGCAGCGCGGCGTACAGCTCCGCGAATGCTCGGGCCAGGGCCGCGTCCTTGCCGATCCCCGCCGCTTCGTGCGCGCGGGCCCGGGCGTAGATGCGCAGCGGCGTCAGGGCCGCGGCGCGCCCGGGCTGCTGCGCACGAAGCTGGTCGGCCAGCGTCACCGCCGCCGCCTCGGCCTCGGCGTATCGTCCGGCGGCCAGCAGCAGCCGCACTCGCCGGCCCGTCGGCGCGGCGTCCGCCGACCGGTCGAGCAGTTGCGCGGCCGCTGCGCTGAAGTGCGCGTCGGATGTCGGAGCCTGGGCCCGCACCTCCACGGGCCAAACACACAACACCAGCGCCAGACACAGCGATACAAGACGGATCATGGGGAACACCTCCAGCTCACCGCCGGAGATAGCGTCACCGTGGACGGTCGGGCCGGAATGCGGCCGTTCGACATCCGGCGTCGGTGAACCGACGGCGGGTTACGGCTAGAGGACGCGGTCGCGCACCCGCTTGGAACCCGCGCGGCTGGTCTGGATCAGATCCCCGTCCTCCATGTGCAGCAGCAGGCGTCCGTTGCCCGCGGGCTCGGCCCGGGCGATGCGGTCCAGATTAACGATGTGCGATCGATGGACCCGGGCGAAACGGTCGGCGTCCAGGGCCGCCTCGAACTCCGCCAGGGTCATCCGCACCAGATGGCGGCCGCCGATGGTCCTCACCTCCGCATAGTCGTCGGCGCCGGCGATGCTGACGATGCCCGCCACCTCGATCGGCCGCAGGTCGTCGCCGCTGCGGATGAAGTATCGCGACAGGCTGTTCGGCTCAGTCTCCGCCTGCCCCGCCTCGATCGGGACGGCGGGCGCCGCGGCCGGCCGCGCGTCCAGATGGGTCAGCGCGGCGATCAGGCCATAGGTCGTCAGGTTCTGCAGCGACTGCCAGGCCATCGCCCGGGGATCAAAGGGCCGCACGTCGAACTCGGTCGCCGACACCCCGTTGATCAGGCCCAGCAGCACCAGCAGCGACCAGTAGGCCAGCAGGACGAACGCCGTGGCCAGGACGGCATGCCCCACGGCGGTCCAGACGGGCGTCCGCCCCAGCACATGGCGGACGATCAGTCCGCGCGCCGCCAAGCCCAGCAGGACCACGGGAACGGCGTTGGCGATCCCGCCCGCCAGCGCTTGGGGGACGCCGCCGTGGCCGACGACCAGGAACACCGCCGTATAGGCGGCCACGATCAGACAGGCCCCCGCCGCCACCCAGCGCAGGGACAACGGTCGGGCGTATCCTCGCGGCTGCACGGTCTCGCGGCTCATCCGAGGCTTATGTTCTCGGCGCGGGTCCGCGCGCAATAGCGACGGTCGCCCAATTGAAAAGGGGCGGCTCCGTCTCCGGAACCGCCCCCGTTTCAGTCTTTCAGGTCCGTGACCCGGATCAGCCTTCCGACTGCTCCAGCTCCAGGGCCAGGTCGGCCGGCAGCGGCTCGACCGAGTCCTCGCGGGCCTGGGTCAGTTCAGCGTCACGCTCGTTGGCGATCTTCTGCAGGCTGCGCAGGTAGGCGCCCGTACCGGCCGGGATCAGGCGGCCGACGATGACGTTTTCCTTCAGGCCTTCCAGGGTGTCGCGCTTGCCGTTGACCGAGGCGTCGGTGAGGACGCGGGTGGTCTCCTGGAACGACGCCGCCGAGATGAAGCTGCGGGTCTGCAGCGACGCCTTGGTGATGCCCAGCAGGACCGGCTGCGTGG
>Ga0209676_1001295_pt1 | contig 25697 bp, 27 predicted proteins | sample AraplaCvi_mLB_r2_FD_184282 | JGI IMG/M metagenome (GOLD analysis project Ga0209676, IMG submission 184282) | Arabidopsis root microbial communities from North Carolina, USA - plate scrape MF_Cvi_mLB_r2 (SPAdes) (version 2) | ecosystem: Host-associated > Plants > Roots > Endosphere | place: USA... | reverse complement strand
CGACTACAGCTTCAACTTCGAGCTGATGCTCAATTTCGAAGGCAACACCGCGCCTTACCTGCTGTACGCCTACACCCGTGTGGCTGGCGTATTCCGCAAACTGGGCAAGGGCTTCGATGAAGTCGACGGCAACATCGTGCTGCAGGCTGCCCACGAGCAGGACCTGGCCGCGCGCCTGGCGCAGTTTGGCGAAATCCTCAACAACGTCGCCGACAAGGGCACGCCACACGTACTGTGCAGCTACCTGTACGACCTGGCCGGCCTGTTCTCCAGCTTCTATGAGAACTGCCCGATTCTTGCCGCCGAAACCCCGCAGCAGCAGCAGAGCCGCCTGCGCCTGGCGGCCCTGACCGGCCGCACCCTCAAGCAAGGTCTGGAACTGCTCGGCCTGGAAACCCTGGAGCGCATGTAAGTTGGCTGCCAAGAAAAAACCCGCACCCAAACGTGGCGCCAGCCGCCAGACGGCGCCGGCCAAGCAGCCAATCCCCGGTTGGGTTTGGCTGGCGGTCGGCCTGACCGTAGGCGCGTTCATCGTGTTCCTGATGAAGCTCGAGCCCGGTGGCGAAGACATCAAGCGCACCAAGCCCGAGCAGCAGAAGGCGGAGAAAGTGGCTGAAGCCGGCAAGCCGGCACAGGCTACCCCACAGCAGCCGGTGAAGCCGAAGTACGACTTCTACACCCTGCTGCCAGAGTCCGAGGTGATCGTGCCGCCAGAGGCCGTGCCAGAGAAGACGCCACCCGTCCCGGCCCAGCCGGTGACCCCGGTGACGCCAGCCGAAGCGGCGAAGATCGACACGGCGCGAGCCCAGGCAGCATTGATGGGGCAGACCCCACCACCGGCACCGCCGGTAATCAAGCCGGCGGCGACCACCCAGTACTTCCTGCAGGCAGGCTCGTTCCGCAAACAGGCCGATGCCGACAAGGTGCGCGCGCAGATCATTCTGCTGGGCCAGGCGGTGAAGGTAGAGTCGGGCACGGTCAAGGACGAAACCTGGTACCGCGTACTGGTAGGCCCGTTCAGCAATCGCGAGCAGCTGACCGGGGCGCAGAAGCAGTTGGCCGGGGCAGGTTTCAGCAACCTGTTGCTGCAGCAGCGGCAAACCCGTCAGTAACCTGCATTTGCGGCCCTGTGGGAGCGGCCTTGTGTCGCTCCCACAAGGGCTGCGCGTCAACCCCGCCCCGCATTCCGCTCGGAAACCTGGCTGTTCAGCGTCCAGAAGTCATACAGCACCCCCACCAGGAACAGCCCGCCGGTGAAGAAGTAGATGATCGCGGTCACCCACTTGCCCTGATACAGCCGGTGCAGGCCAAACACGCCGAGGAAGGTGAGCAGGATCCAGGCGATGTTGTAGTCAATCCGCCCGGACTGGAACCTCAGGTCGGCTTCACGGTCCATGGACGGGATCAGAAACAGGTCGATCAACCAGCCGATGCCCAGCAGGCCCAGGGTGAAGAACCAGATGGTGCCCGTTACCGGCTTGCCGTAATAGAAACGGTGCGAACCGGTAAAGCCGAATATCCATAGCAGATAGCCAATGGTCTTGCTGTGGGTGTCGTGAAATGGCGCCCCTTGTTGATAACTGTTCATTCATAGCCCCCGTGGGTTATCCGAAAATTTTCTAAAAAAAAATGTGACTTTCTTGTCGCAGGCCGACGTACGGCACCTAGGCAATCGACCAACGGATCAGAGATTGATCAAAAAGCTGTTATAAAGTTGCGCGCCCAACACATAACTATTCATAAGAGCTTCATCTATGCCGCCTTTACTCAAGACATGGCTGACCCTCTGCCTATTATTGCCCCTGGCCGCCCACGCCACCAATCGTGAGCAACGTCTTCCCAATGGTTTCACCGGCTATACCACCAACGCCTCGGTGAGACACGCACCGGTCAAGCAGACCGCGCTGCGCACCCGCCCCAGCAATGCTGCCAGCAGCAGCCGCGGCATGCCGGTCGCTGCCATGTCGCCGAAGCAGAGCAGCGATGTGCTCAGCCGTGCGGTGAATGTGCTCGGCACCCCTTATGTCTGGGGCGGCAGCAGCCCGAAGAAAGGCTTCGACTGCAGCGGGCTGGTCAAATATGCCTTCAACGACGTCGCCGATGTCGACCTGCCGCGCACCTCCAATGCCATGGCTCAGGGCCACGGCGTCAAGGTGGCCAAGGGTGACCTGAAGCCGGGTGACCTGATCTTCTTCAACATCAAGAGCCGCCGGGTGAACCATGTTGCCATTTACCTGGGCAACGACCGCTTCATCCATGCGCCACGCCGTGGCAAGCGGGTGAGCATCGACACCCTGAGCAAGCCTTACTGGCAGAAGCATTACGTAGTAGCCAAGCGGGTGCTGCCGAAAGAACAGCAGCAACTGAACCTGGCCAAGCGCTGAGCTGATCGGCGCTCTCCTGTTCCGGCCTCTTCGCGGGCATGCCCGCTCCCACAGGGACATCGCAGCCCTCGATGACTGTGCTGCACTTGTGGGAGCGGGGGTGCCCGCGAAAGGGCCGGCACAGGCACTACATATCGCTGATCAGCCCCCTCTCCCTCAGCCCCCGCATCGCCCCTTCCATCGTCCGCATCCCGTCCGCACCACCCGCCTGCATCACCGAACACAACTGCGCCATCCGCCCTTCCCGAATCAGGTTACGCACCGCGGGCGTAACCACCAGCACTTCCCGCGCCGCAACCCGCCCTCCACCCGCACGCCTGACCAATACTTGCGCCACCACCAGGCGCAACGACTCGGCCAGCATCGCCCGCACCAGCGGCTTCTCTTCGGCAGCAAACACCTCCACCAACCGGTCAATGCTGTTCACCGCCGAACGCGTATGCACGGTCGCCAGCACCAGGTGCCCGGTCTCCGCCGCGCGCAAGGCCAGGCGAATGGTTTCCAGGTCGCGCAGCTCCCCGATCATGATCACATCCGGGTCCTGACGCAGGGCACTGCGCAGCCCTTGGGCAAACCCGCCGCAATGGCGGCCGATCTCTCGCTGGTTGACCAGGCTGCGCTGGCTACTGTGGATAACTTCGACAGGGTCTTCGAGGGTGATGATATGCAGTGCCCGCTCACGGTTCAGCTGGTCGAGCAGGGCCGCCAGGGTGCTTGACTTGCCGCTGCCGGTCGGACCGCCCACCAGGATCAAGCCATCACTGCACTGCGCAACAGCTTGATACACATCCCTCAGCTCAAGTTCATCGAGCGTGGCGATGCGCCCCGGGATCAGGCGAAAGGTGGCCGCAGGGCCCTGCATCTGGCGAAACAGGTTCAGCCGAAAGCGCCCGAGCGCAGGCAATTCCAGCGCCAGGTCCAGCTCATCACCCTGGGTCCACTGTCGGCGCCGGGCGTCATCCAGCATGGGTGCCACGCCCTCGATCAAGGCGTCCGGGCCCAAGGTCGGCAGGGCCATGCGCTGCAACTCGCCATCCAGGCGCAGCATCGGTGTCTGGCCCGCCGCCAGGTGCAGGTCGGAAGCCCCCGCATCCACGGCCCGGGCCAACAGGTCGGTCACATCCATGAGACTCCCCAAAGGCCTTCAAGTAGGTAGAATGCCGCAAACCCCACAGCCGCCGGCATCAATCCATGTCCACCCTAGCAGACAACCTTTCCGCTATTTCCGCCCGTATCGCCAGCGCTGCCCAGGCTGCCGGGCGTGATCCGGCCAGTGTCCGGTTGCTGGCCGTGAGCAAGACCAAGCCAGCCAGCGCCATCCGCGAGATCCACGCCGCCGGTGTGTGCAATGTCGGGGAAAACTACCTACAGGAAGCGCTGACAAAGCAGCAGGCACTCAGCGACCTGCCCTTGATCTGGCACTTCATCGGCCCCATTCAGTCGAACAAGACCAAAGCCATCGCCGAGCATTTCGCCTGGGTACATTCCGTGGACCGCCTGAAAATCGCCCAACGCCTCTCGGAGCAGCGCCCGGCCGGGTTGGCGCCACTGAACATCTGCCTGCAGGTGAACGTCAGCGGCGAAGACAGCAAGTCTGGCTGCGCCCCCGCCGACCTGCCGGCCCTGGCCAAGGCGGTAGCCGCGCTGCCCAACCTGCGCCTGCGCGGGCTGATGGCCATCCCCGAACCCACCGATGACCGCACCGCGCAGGAAGCCGCCTTCGCCACCCTGCGCCAGTTGCAGGACGGCCTTGGCCTTGGCCTGGACACCCTGTCCATGGGCATGAGCCACGACCTGGAAGCGGCCATTGCACAGGGTGCGACCTGGGTACGTATCGGTACCGCCCTGTTCGGCGCCCGCGACTACGGGCAACCCTGATTCCATGCTTTACTCACTCTTTCCCACAAGGACCTGACATGAGCAAGACTCGTATTGCCTTTATCGGCGCCGGCAACATGGCCGCCAGCCTGATCGGTGGTCTGCGTGCCCAGGGCCTGGACGCCTCGCAGATCCGCGCCAGCGACCCGGGCGCCGAGACCCGCAGCCGCATCCAGGCCGAGCACGGCATCGAAACCTTCGAGAACAACGCCCAGGCCATCGATGGCGCCGACGTGATCGTGCTGGCGGTCAAGCCGCAGGTCATGAAAGCCGTGTGCCAGGCCCTGCAACCGAACCTGCAGGATGGCCAGCTGCTCGTTTCCATTGCCGCCGGCATCACCTGCGCCAGCCTGCAAAGCTGGGTCGGCGCTCGCCCGGTGGTTCGCTGCATGCCCAACACCCCGGCACTCCTGCGCCAGGGCGTCAGCGGCCTGTACGCCACCGCCGAAGTATCCAGCGAACAACGCCAGCAGGCCGAGCAACTGCTATCGGCCGTGGGCACCGCCCTGTGGCTGGAGCAGGAGCAGCAACTGGACGCCGTGACTGCCGTCTCGGGCAGCGGTCCGGCGTATTTCTTCCTGCTGATCGAAGCCATGACCGCGGCGGGCGAAAAGCTTGGCCTGCCACGTGAAACCGCTTCCCAGCTGACCTTGCAGACAGCCCTGGGCGCAGCGCGCATGGCGGTTGCCAGCGATGTCGATGCCGCCGAACTGCGCCGCCGTGTCACCTCGCCTGCCGGCACCACAGAAGCGGCGATCAAGTCGTTCCAGGCCAGCGGCTTCGAAGCTATCGTCGAACAGGCGCTGCAAGCTGCGGCCACACGTTCAGCCGAGCTGGCCGAACAACTGGGCAAATAAGGAGCCTTAGATGAATGCACTGTCCGGCGCCGCGATCTTCGTGGTGCAAACCCTGGTCAGCCTGTACCTGGTGATCGTCCTGCTGCGCTTCGTCCTGCAGCTGGTCAAGGCCAACTTCTACAACCCGCTGTGCCAGTTCGCCGTGCGCGCCACGCAGCCGCTGCTCAAGCCGATCCGCCGGGTCATCCCCAGTGTTGGTGGGCTGGATACCTCGTCGCTGCTGTTGTCGGTGGTCATCCAGGCGCTGCTGATGGCGTTCGTGCTGATGGTCACCTACGGCACCTTCGGTGACATCCTGCACCTGCTCATGTGGGCGATCATTGGTATCACCTCGCTGTTCCTGAAGATTTTCTGGGTGGCGATGATCGTCATGGTGATCGTTTCATGGGTGGCTCCCAACAGCCACAACCCGGCGGCCGAACTGGCCTACCAGATCAGCGAACCGGTGCTGGCACCGTTCCGCCGCATCGTGCCCAACCTGGGCGGCATGGACATTTCGCCGATCTTCGCCTTCCTCGCGATCCAGGTCATCCAGTCGTTCGTCATGCCGCCGCTGGCCGCCTACGCCAGCATGCCGCAAGAGCTGTGGCGGATGATCTGAGCCTCTCCTGACCTTGGTTGCTTCCAGTGGCAAGCCTTTGCTTGCCGCTGGGGGTAGCGCTCTTTAGACTTACGCCTCCGTCAAGCGTGAGCAGGGTCGATGTCCACTGTCTTTCCCGAAGATTCCGTCGGTCTGGTAGTACCGCAAACAGCCCGGTTCGATGAGCCGCTGGCCCTGGCCTGTGGCCGCTCCCTGGCCAGTTATGAACTGGTCTACGAGACCTATGGCACCCTCAACGCCAGCGCGAGCAACGCCGTGCTGATCTGCCATGCCCTCTCCGGCCACCACCATGCCGCTGGCTACCATGCCGCCACCGACCGCAAGCCGGGCTGGTGGGACAGCTGCATCGGCCCTGGCAAGCCGATCGACACCAACCGCTTCTTCGTGGTCAGCCTGAACAACCTCGGCGGCTGCAACGGCAGCACCGGCCCCAGCAGCGTCAACCCGGCCACGGGCAAGGCCTATGGCGCCGATTTCCCGGTGCTGACCGTAGAAGACTGGGTACACAGCCAGGTGCGTCTGGCCGAGCGCCTGGGCATCCAGCAGTGGGCCGCGGTGGTCGGTGGCAGCCTGGGTGGCATGCAGGCGCTGCAGTGGACCATCAGCTACCCCGAGCGCGTGCGCCATTGCGTCGACATCGCCTCGGCGCCCAAGCTGTCGGCACAGAATATCGCCTTCAACGAAGTGGCACGCCAGGCCATCCTTACCGACCCAGAATTCCACGGTGGTTCGTTCCAGGACCAGGGCGTGATCCCCAAGCGCGGCCTGATGCTGGCGCGCATGGTCGGTCACATCACCTACCTGTCGGACGACTCGATGGGTGAAAAATTCGGCCGTGAGCTGAAGAGCGACAAGCTCAACTACGACTTCCACAGCGTCGAATTCCAGGTCGAGAGCTACCTGCGCTACCAGGGCGAGGAGTTTTCCGGGCGCTTCGACGCCAACACCTACCTGCTGATGACCAAGGCGCTGGACTACTTCGACCCCGCCGCCGCCCAGGGCGGCGACCTGGCGGCCACCCTGGCCCACGTCAAGGCGGATTACTGCATCATGTCGTTCACCACCGACTGGCGCTTCTCCCCGGCCCGTTCGCGCGAGATCGTCGATGCCCTGATGGCCGCACGCAAGAACGTCTGCTACCTGGAGATCGACTCGCCTTACGGGCACGATGCCTTCCTGATCCCCACGCCTCGCTACATGCAGGGTTTTTCGAACTACATGAACCGCATTACCATCTGAGGGCAGCATGAGAGCCGATCTGGAAATCATCCACGACTGGATCCCCGCCGGCAGCCGGGTACTCGACCTGGGCTGCGGCAGCGGCGAACTGCTGGCCTCGCTGCGCGACCGCAAGCAGGTCACCGGCTATGGCCTGGAGATCGACGCCGACAACATCGCCGCCTGCGTGGCCAAGGGCGTCAACGTCATCGAGCAGGACCTGGACAAGGGCCTGGGCAACTTCGCCAGCAACAGTTTCGACGTGGTGATCATGACCCAGGCCCTGCAGGCCGTGGAGTACCCCGACCGCATCCTCGACGAGATGCTGCGCGTGGGCCGCCAGTGCATCATCACCTTCCCCAACTTTGGCCACTGGCGTTGCCGCTGGTACCTGGCGACCAAAGGCCGCATGCCGGTTTCGGACTTCATGCCGTACACCTGGTACAACACGCCGAACATCCACTTCTGTACCTTCGCCGACTTCGAAGAGCTGTGCCACGAGCGCCGCGCCAAGGTGCTCGACCGCCTGGCCGTCGACCACTTGCACCGCAACGGGTGGGGTGGCCGGCTTTGGCCTAATCTTCTAGGTGAGATCGGCATCTACCGCGTCAGCAGCCCGGGCCTGCAAGAACATCAGCTCGCGGTCTGACGCCCAGCGGAGGAAACACCCCATGCGTCGCCTAGCCCTGTTCCTGATCAGCCTGTGCCTGGCCCTGCCGGTACTGGCTGCCGATGCTGCCCGCCCCGAGCGCAAGGAAGTGTTTGGCGACGTGACGGTACACTACAGCGCGTTCACTTCGAGCATGCTGACGCCAGAGGTAGCCGCAGCCACCGGCCTGGTACGCAGCAAGAACCAGGGTGTACTCAACATCGCCGTGCTCAAGGCCAACAAGCCCGCCACGGCGGTGGTCAGCGGCACGGTCAAGGACCTGACCGGGCGCAGCAGCCCGCTCTCGTTCAAGCAGATCACCGAACAGGGCGCGGTGTACTACATCGCCCAGTTCAAGATCGACCAGCCAGAAACCGTCACCTTCGACCTGAATATCGAAACCGGCGGCATCAGCAACTCCCTCAGCTTCAATCAGGACGTTTTCCCAGGCGAATGATGAATTTCCAGCAACTCGTATTGGCCAGCCACAACGCCGGCAAACTCAAGGAACTCCAGGCCATGCTCGGCGCGTCCGTGCAGCTGCGCTCGATCGGCGAGTTCAGCCAGGTAGAACCGGAAGAAACCGGCCTGTCGTTCGTCGAGAACGCGATCCTCAAGGCGCGCAACGCCGCACGCATTTCCGGCCTGCCAGCCCTGGCCGACGATTCGGGCCTGGCGGTGGACTTCCTCGGCGGCGCGCCGGGCATCTACTCGGCGCGCTATGCCGACGGCAAGGGTGACGCGGCGAACAACGCCAAGCTGCTCGAAGCGCTGAAAGACGTGCCTGAAGCCGAGCGCGGTGCACAGTTCGTCTGCGTGCTGGCGCTGGTGCGCCATGCCGACGACCCGCTGCCGATCCTGTGCGAAGGCCTGTGGCACGGGCGCATCATGTTCGAGGCCAGTGGCGAGCACGGCTTTGGCTACGACCCGCTGTTCTGGGTACCGGAACGCAACTGCTCCAGCGCCGACCTGCCCCCTGTGGACAAAAACCAGCTCAGCCACCGCGCCCGCGCCATGGCCCTGCTGCGCCAACGTCTGGGCCTGGCATGATCGAAACGCTGTCCACCCCCGGCGCGGCAGGCTTCACCAGCCTGCCGCCGCTGGCGCTGTACATCCACATCCCGTGGTGCGTACGCAAATGCCCTTACTGCGACTTCAACTCCCACGCCGCCGGGCCTGAACTGCCGGAAGACGCCTACGTCGCCGCCCTGCTGACCGACCTCGACCAGGAGCTGGCCGCCGTGCAAGGCCGGCCGATCAGCTCGATCTTCTTCGGTGGCGGCACGCCCAGCCTGTTCAGTGCCGACGCTCTCGGCCGGCTGCTGCGCGGCGTGGAGCAACGCATCCCGTTTGCGCCGGACATCGAAATCACCCTGGAGGCCAACCCGGGTACGTTCGAGCAGGACAAGTTCAAGGCCTACCGGCAAACCGGCATCAACCGCCTGTCCATCGGCGTGCAAAGCTTCCAGCCAGCCAAACTGCAGGCGCTCGGGCGCATCCATAACGGCGATGAAGCGGTCCGCGCCGCCGGCATGGCGCGCGCCGCCGGCTTCGACAACTTCAACATGGACCTGATGCACGGCCTGCCCGACCAGTCGCTGGACGACGCGCTGGGCGACCTGCGCCAGGCCATCGACCTGGGGCCGACGCACCTGTCGTGGTACCAGCTGACCGTGGAGCCGAACACGGTGTTCTGGAACCAGCCGCCCGAGCTGCCCGAGGACGACATCCTTTGGGACATCCAGGAGGCCGGCCAGGCGCTGATGGGCAAGCACGGCTACCGCCAGTACGAGGTCTCGGCCTACGCTCAGGCGGGCCGCGCCGCACGGCACAACCTCAACTATTGGCGCTTTGGCGACTTCATCGGCATCGGTGCCGGTGCCCACGGCAAACTGACCTTCGCCGATGGCCGCATCCTGCGCACCTGGAAGACCCGCCTGCCCAAGGACTACCTGAACCTGGCCAAGCCGTTCAAGGCCGGCGAGAAGCTGCTGCCAGTCGACGAACTGCCGTTCGAGTTCCTGATGAACGCGCTGCGCCTGACCGAGGGGGTGGAGGCCGAACTGTTCACCCGGCGCACCGGTTTGCCCCTCGCGCAACTGGCCGAAGCCCGCCGCGCCGCCGAACAAAAAGGCCTTTTGCAGGTCGAACCGGATCGACTGGTGGCCACGCCAAGGGGCCAGTTGTTCCTCAATGACCTGCTGCAGTATTTCTTGACCTAAGGATGACCCATGGATCTGGTACTTGATCTGCTCGCGACGGTTTCTCGCTGGAGCCGCAGCAACCTGTCGGAGATTTCACTGGCCTTGGTAGGCTGCCTGCTGGTGCTGTTCGGCACCGATATCAAGGGCTGGGTGGAACAGCGCCTGGGCGGCCTTGCGGGCGCCCTGCGCGTACCGTTCATGGCCTTGCTGGTGATGATCGGCAGCGGTGCGGCACTGATCTACGCCACGCCTTGGGTGGTGAAAGGGCTGGGCCAGTTCAACAACTACGCGCTGGCGCCGGTGCTGCTGGTGGTACTGGTGCTGATTGGCGTGGTGGCCGACCGCCGCGGCTGAGCCAATATTCGGGAGTTGCACTTACCCTGTGGGAGCGGGCGTGCCCGCGAACACGGGCGAAGCCCGTGCCATCCACCGAGTCGTCTGCTTCGCGGGCTTGCCCGCTCCCACAGATACCGCGCATGCCAGGAGATAGTGCAGTTTCTGGGTACGGGCCGGTGCAGGGAATGATTCTAAAAGCTGCCCCGGGAAACCAGGGCAGCCCTACCACTTGACTAGCCCTTACCGGGTATCATCGAAGTGGTCGCGCATGAAATCCCGAACGGTCTTGAACACAATCAAGATCCGGACAAGCTTCCAAACGCGGCTCAGCGCATCAAGCAAACGCTTCATATGCCTTGGCCTCCGTGTTGGCGGGCCAATCTTCCAGCATCTAACCGGTACTTCGATGCCTTCGGAAACCGTGTGGGGTATTCGGTGAAGTGGCCAGGTAATTGGCCCTTCGAACAAAATCACCGGCACGGTTCTCAGGCCGTGTCGAAGGGGCCGGAAAGCAGAATTCTTCTCCCTCCCGACCCATCACCGAAATAATCCACACTGGAGCAGCGCGATGATACTTGGGATAGACAGTCCTAGCTGTTAACCGCTCCGACACACTTGCTGCTGGATATTTCTGGTCATTGACCCACCGTCTCCGGCTGCCTATGATCCATTGACCGTGTGGGGTGTTTTCGGTGAAGTCCCAGAGCGAAGGATACTCAGTCCTGTCGCTCCCATAAAAAAACCGCTCTTCTCAGAGCGGTTTTTTTCGCCTGCATTTCTACAGGTCTCAGCGTATCGAAAGGCTCAATCAGCCGATCAATCCACCTTCTCGAACTTCAAATCCCAAACCCCATGCCCCAGCCGCTCGCCGCGGCGTTCGAACTTGGTGATCGGGCGCTCTTCCGGGCGTGGCACGTAGGTACCGTCGGCCGCACGGTTGCGATAGCCAGGGGCAGCGCTCATCACTTCCAGCATGTACTCGGCATACGGCTCCCAATCGGTAGCCATGTGGAACACACCACCGGGCTTGAGCTTGCGTCGTACCAGTTCGGCGAACTCCAGCTGGACGATGCGGCGCTTGTGATGGCGCGCCTTGTGCCATGGGTCGGGGAAGAACAGCATCAGGCGGTCGAGGCTGTTGTCCGCCACGCAGCGGTTCAGCACTTCGATGGCATCGCAGTCATACACCCGCAGGTTCTTCAGGCCCTGGGTCAGCACGCCGTTGAGCAGCGCGCCAACACCCGGGCGATGTACTTCCACACCGATGAAGTCCTGCTCAGGCGCGGCAGCTGCCATTTCCAGCAGGGAATGGCCCATGCCGAAGCCGATCTCCAGGGTGCGCGGCGCCGAGCGGCCGAACACCTGGTCGTAGTCCACCGGGCTGTCGGCCAGCGGCAGGATGTACAGCGGGCCGCCCTGCTCCAGGCCACGTTGCTGGCCTTCGGTCATGCGCCCGGCGCGCATCACGAAACTCTTGATGCGGCGGTGCGGGCGGGCTTCGCCGTCGGGGGTGATCGGCGTATCGTGCGATTCAGTCATCAGGGGCTCTTACTTGATCAGACCATCCAGCGGCGAAGAGGCGCTGGCATAGAGTTTCTTCGGCATACGGCCGGCCAGGTAGGCCATGCGACCGGCGACGATGGCGTGCTTCATGGCCTCGGCCATCAGCACTGGCTGCTGGGCGTGGGCGATGGCCGAGTTCATCAGCACCGCTTCGCAGCCCATTTCCATGGCGATGGTGGCGTCGGATGCGGTACCCACGCCGGCATCGACCAGCACCGGCACCTTGGACTCTTCCAGGATGATCTGCAGGTTGTAGGGGTTGCAGATACCCAGGCCGGTACCGATCAGGCCGGCCAGCGGCATGACCGCGATGCAGCCGGCTTCGGCCAGCTGGCGGGCGATGATCGGATCGTCGCTGGTGTAGACCATCACGTCGAAACCGTCCTTGACCAGCACTTCGGCGGCCTTGAGGGTTTCGATCACATTGGGGAACAGGGTTTTCTGGTCGGCCAGCACTTCCAGCTTGACCAGGTTGTGGCCATCCAGCAGTTCGCGGGCCAGGCGGCAGGTACGCACGGCTTCGACCGCGTCGTAGCAGCCAGCGGTGTTCGGCAGGATGGTGTAGCGGTCCGGCGGCAGCACATCGAGCAGGTTCGGCTCGCCCGGGTTCTGGCCGATGTTGGTGCGGCGCACGGCAACGGTGACGATCTCGGCACCCGAGGCCTCGATGGCCAGGCGGGTTTCTTCCATGTCACGGTACTTGCCGGTACCGACCAGCAGGCGCGACTGGAAAGTACGCCCGGCCAGGGTGAAGGGCTTGTCGCTACGAACGTTGCTCATGGTTGTTCCTCGGGAAAAGGTTGCTGGGCTTGCAGGTGAATCGCCGGCCGGAATCAGCCGCCACCGATGGCGTGGACCACTTCGACCTGGTCGCCGTCGTTCAGCAGCGTGCTGTCGTGCTGGCTACGCGGCACGATATCCAGGTTCAGTTCCACCGCGACGCGGCGCCCGGTCAGCTCCAGGCGGGCCAGCAGGGCCGCGACGCTTTCGCCAGCGGGCAATTCGTAAGGTTCACCGTTCAGTTGAATGCGCATGCGCACGGCCACCATTGTTCTTTGGGGCCCGCATTCTAGCGCCGAACCGCCCTGCAACCCAAGGGCGCTGCACGCCATTAGTCGCGATTGTGGACCACTCGGTCAGCCCAGCCGCCAGGCTGCCAGGCCCAGGCACAACCAGCCGGCCAGGAAGCACAGGCCGCCAAGCGGGGTGATGATGCCCAGCTTGCCCAGGCCGCTGAGGGTCAGCAGGTACAGGCTACCGGAGAACAGCATTATACCCAGGGCAAACAGGCCGCCGGCCCAGCCGACCAGGCGCCCTGGCAGGTGCACCGAGAGCACGGCGACGGCGAAGATCGCCAGGGCATGCACCAACTGGTAGGTCACACCGGTCTGGAAGATCGCCAGGTAGTCGGCCGTCAGCCGGCTTTTCAGGCCGTGGGCGGCGAACGCGCCCAGGGCGACACCGGTGAAGCCGAAAAAGGCGGCAAGCATCAGGAAGCTGCGAAGCATGGGACGACTCCTTGGATCGGGTCTGTATAATGGCCCCTTCCACCCGTACGGCCAAGCCATCGCCATGCTGCCAACCCTTCTCCGCCGCCTCTCCCGCGCCCTGCTCTGGTTCGCTGCCGGCAGCGTCGTGCTGGTGCTGGTGTTCCGCTGGGTGCCTCCACCCGGTACCGCGCTGATGGTCGAGCGCAAGGTGCAGTCCTGGGTGAATGGCGAGCCGATCGACCTGCAACGCGACTGGGAGCCGTGGGAGAACATCTCCGACGACCTCAAGGTCGCGGTTATCGCTGGCGAAGACCAGAAGTTTGCCAGCCACTGGGGCTTCGACATCCCGGCCATCCAGGCGGCGCTGGCCTACAACGAGCGCGGCGGCAGCATTCGCGGGGCCAGCACCCTGACCCAGCAAGTGGCCAAGAACCTGTTCCTGTGGTCCGGGCGCAGCTGGTTCCGCAAAGGGCTGGAGGCCTGGTTCACCGCGTTGATCGAGCTGTTCTGGTCGAAGGAGCGGATTCTCGAGGTCTACCTGAACAGTGCCGAATGGGGCAAAGGTGTGTTTGGCGCCCAGGCGGCAGCGCGCTATCACTTTGGCATCGATGCCAGCCGCCTCAGCCGCCAGCAGGCGGCGCAGCTGGCTGCAGTACTGCCAAGCCCGATCAAGTGGAGTGCCAGCCGGCCGAGTGCCTACGTGGCCAGCCGGGCCGGCTGGATTCGCCGGCAGATGAGCCAGCTGGGTGGGCCCAGCTACCTGATGCAGCTCGACACTTCGCGCAAGCCTTGAGGGCCTCTTCGCGGGCACGCCCGCTCCCACAGGGCCTGCAGTACCTGTGGGAGCGGGCGTGCCCGCGAAGAGGCCGGTAAATCTTGCGCAAAAAAAAGCCGCTCACCCTATCCGGGCCAGCGGCTTTCTTTGCAGCCAAGGCTCGATCAGGCCGCGATCAGCGCCTTGACCTTGTTCATCGCATTTTTCTCCAGCTGGCGAATCCGCTCAGCCGATACGCTGTACTTGTCCGCCAGCTCATGCAACGTGGCCTTCTCTTCCGCCAACCAGCGCTGGTAGAGAATGTCGCGGCTACGTTCGTCCAGCCCTTGCAGTGCTTCGTGCAGGTTGCTGGTGGAGTTGTCGCTCCAGTCGGCATCTTCCAGCTGCACCGCCGGGTCGTAACGGTGGTCTTCGAGGTAATGCGCAGGCGACTGGAAGGCACTGTCGTCGTCAGCTTCCGCTGCCGGGTCGAAGGCCATGTCCTGGCCGCTGAGGCGGCTTTCCATCTCGCGCACTTCACGTGGCTCCACGCCCAGGCTTTCCGCCACGCGGTGCACTTCGTCGTTGTTCAGCCAGGCCAGACGCTTCTTCTGGCTGCGCAGGTTGAAGAACAGCTTGCGCTGGGCCTTGGTGGTGGCCACCTTGACGATGCGCCAGTTGCGCAGAATGAACTCGTGGATTTCTGCCTTGATCCAGTGCACGGCGAACGACACCAGGCGCACGCCCATTTCCGGGTTGAAGCGCTTGACGGCTTTCATCAGGCCGACATTGCCTTCCTGGATCAGGTCGGCCTGGGCCAGCCCGTAGCCGGCATAGCTACGGGCGATATGTACGACGAAACGCAGGTGGGCCATCACCATTTGACGAGCGGCCTCGACATCCTGCTCATAATAGAGACGCTCGCCCAGATCACGCTCCTGCTCGACCGTCAGCAGCGGGATGCTGTTGACCGTGTGCACGTAGGCTTCCAGGTTTGCACCGGGTACCAGGGCATAGGCAGGTTGCAACGATGTGGTCATTCAAGAACCTCCGACTTACAGAACTCACGCCTTGTGGGCGCTGCCAACATTGACCTGGAACGACGGTACAAGTTCCATGGTGAAGAATTTGTCAATGCTGGCAGGTAAAAACTATCGCGGTGCCAGCTCGTTCAAATGGCGGGCTACTGCGATCCATGCACCGATATACCCCAACAGCACCGCTCCGATCAAGAGCGACAGACCATCGGAGGCCGGCACCCCGCCCAGGGCGAAGTCGCTGCCGTACAGCCCGGAAAGCCCTACCACCGCCTCGTTCAGCCAGTTCAGGCCAAACGCCAGGATGCCCCATGCGATCACCCCTGCACCCAGGCCATACAGGGCGCCCATGTACAGGAAAGGCCGGCGTACGTAGGCGTCGGTGCCGCCGACCAGCTTGATCACTTCGATCTCGGTGCGGCGGTTTTCAATGTGTAGACGAATTGTGTTACCGATTACTAACAGCAGGGCAGAAATCAGCATCACGGCCAGGCCGAAGACAAAGCGGTCACCCAGCTTGAGGATGGCCGCAAGGCGCTCGACCCACACCAGGTCGAGCTGCGCCACTTCCACCCGCGGCAGCTCCGACAGGCGCTGACGCAAGGCTTCCAGGGCCGGCTTGTCGACCTCGGTCGGGGTTACCACCACCACGCCAGGCAGCGGGTTGTCAGGCAGTTCACGCAGGGCTTCGCCCAGGCCTGACTGTTGCTGGAATTCCTCCAGCGCCTGCTCGCGGCTGACATACTGAGCGTCGGCCACGCCGGGCATGCCCTTGATCTCGTCGCGCAGCGCCTCGCCTTCGCGGCTACCGGCATCGAGCTTGAGGTACAGCGAGATTTGCGCGGCGCGCTGCCACGAGCCACCAAGCTTTTCGACGTTCTTCAGCAGCAACGACAGGCCCATGGGCATGCTCAGTGCTACCGCCATCACCAGGCAGGTGAAGAAGCTGCCGATCGGCTGCTTGCCCAGCCGGCGCAGGCTGTCGGCCATGCTGGCGCGGTGGCTTTCCAGCCAGGCATGCAGCAGCGTGCGGAAATCCGGCCCATCATCGTCGTCGTGCTTTTTCTTCGCCGGTTGCGGGTCGGCCGGTTTCGGCGCAACCCGCTCGGAAACCTTCGGCGTGCGTGTAGTGCTCATTGCCCGGCCTCCCCATCGCCGATCAAGCGGCCGCGCTGCAAGGTCAGCATGCGGTGGCGCATGCGCGCAATCAGTGCCAGGTCGTGGCTGGCGATCAATACGGTCGTACCCAGACGGTTGATGTCCTCGAACACGCCCATGATCTCGGCGGCCAGGCGCGGGTCGAGGTTACCGGTGGGTTCGTCGGCCAGCAGCAGGGCCGGCTGGTGGACGATGGCGCGGGCGATACCCACCCGCTGCTGCTGGCCGGTGGACAGGTCGGCCGGGAACAGCTCGCCCTTGTCGGCCAGCGACACACGCTCCAGCGCCGAGTCCACGCGCTTGGCGACCTCGGCCTTGGACAGGCCGAGAATCTGCAGCGGCAAGGCGATGTTGTTGAACACTGTACGGTCGAACAACAGCTGGTGGTTCTGGAACACCACGCCGATCTGCCGGCGCAGGAACGGGATCTGCGAATTGCTGATCTGGCCCAGGTCCTGCCCGGCCAGCATCAGCTTGCCGCTGGTCGGGCGTTCCATGGCCAGCAGCAGGCGCAGCAAGGTGCTCTTGCCCGCGCCCGAGTGGCCGGTGACGAACAGGAATTCGCCCCGGCGCGCCCGGAAACTCAGCTCATGCAAACCCACATGACCATTGGGGTAGCGCTTGGCAACCTGTTCGAATCGGATCATGTTCAGTCTCGCTCGGCGAACAGAGCCTTGACGAACGGCTCGGCTTCGAAGGTACGCAGGTCGTCGATGCCTTCACCGACACCAATGAAGCGGATCGGCAGCTTGAACTGCTTGGCCAGGGCGAAAATCACCCCGCCTTTGGCAGTGCCATCGAGCTTGGTCAGGGCCAGGCCGGTCAGTTCGACGCTCTGGTTGAAGTACTTGGCCTGGCTGATGGCGTTCTGGCCGGTGCCGGCATCCAGCACCAGCAGCACCTCGTGCGGCGCCTCGGCGTCGAGCTTGCCGATGACCCGGCGGACCTTCTTCAGCTCTTCCATCAGGTTGTCTTTGGTGTGCAGGCGGCCTGCGGTATCGGCGATCAGCACGTCGACGCCACGGGCCTTGGCAGCCTGTACGGCATCGAAGATCACCGAAGCGGAGTCGGCGCCGGTGTGCTGGGCGATCACCGGGATCTGGTTGCGCTCGCCCCACACCTGCAGCTGCTCGACCGCCGCGGCACGGAAGGTGTCGCCCGCGGCCAGCATCACTTTCTTGCCTTCAAGCTGCAGCTTCTTGGCCAGCTTGCCGATGGTGGTGGTCTTGCCGGCGCCGTTCACACCAACCACCAGGATCACATAGGGCTTGTTCTGCGCCTGGACCACCAGCGGCTGCTCGACCGGGCGCAGTAGCGCCGCCAGCTCTTCCTGCAGCGACTTGTACAGGGCATCGGCGTCGGCCAGCTGCTTGCGGGCAACCTTCTGGGTCAGGTTCTGGACGATGGTGGAAGTGGCTTCCACACCCACGTCGGCGGTCAGCAGGCGGGTTTCGATTTCGTCGAGCAGGTCGTCATCGATGACCTTCTTGCCCAGAAACAGGCTGGCCATGCCCTCGCCGATGCTGGCGCTGGTCTTCGACAGGCCCTGCTTGAGGCGGGCGAAGAAACCAGGCTTGGCCTGCTCGGCCTGCGCGGCGACCGGGGCTTCAGCCACGGGGGCAGCAGGCGCTGGTGCTGGCGCCGGGCGCTCCGGGATGGCGGGCGGCGCTTTCGGCTCCAGGTCTGCCACCAGGGCCACGGGTTCTTCGGCAACCGGCAGTACCAGGTTGCTGACCGGCGCGGCCGGCTCGACGGCCGGAGCCGCCTCGACAGGGGCTGGCTCGACCGGGGCCGCCTGCAAGGGCACAGACGCGATCGGCTGCGGCGCAGGTGCGACCAGCGGCCGGGACGCAACCGGCTCGGGCTCGGGGGCCTGCAACGGTTGGGAAGCGACCGGTTCAGGCACAGGGGCCTCGACCACCGGTGACTCAACGGGTGCGGCGACTTGCTGCGGTTCAGTCAGCTGTGGGGCCGCAGGGGCCTGAACGGGCTCAGGGGCCTGTGGCGCTTCGGCGCTAGCCCCTTCGACCGGAGCGGCTGCAGGCTGCTCGACGGCTGGGGATTCATTCGCGGGCACGCCCGTTGCCGCAGGTTGCTGCGGCTTCTTGCGAAACCAGCTGAACAGGCCTTTCTTCTCACCAGCCTCGGCCGGCGCTTTTTTGTCGTCGTTGGAACCAAACATGGAAGACGGCTATCTCAGGGTAGCGATGGGCCAGCTATGGCGCATCGGGAATTCTCTCTACGCAGAACAGACTATCTTGAAGCCGGCTGGTTCATGCGCAACGTTTTGTCTTAGTGTCCTGTGGGCCAGAACGGCGACAGGCATGGTCGCCAGGCAACCGGATCAGTATCCTAGCACCTCCTGACCCGCCGACGCTAAACCCAGCGGGCCGCCGAACAGGTTAAACACCGTATGAATGCTCTAGCCCGCCGCGCCGCTGGCCTGTTGCTCGGCACGCTCTGCCTGCCGCTCGCGGCTTTCGCCGCCGAGGTGCAACCCACCCACGAATTCATCCTCGACAACGGTCTGAAAGTGGTCGTGCGTGAAGACCATCGCGCCCCGGTGGTGGTCTCGCAGATCTGGTACAAGGTTGGCTCCAGCTACGAAACCCCGGGCCAGACCGGCCTGTCCCACGCGCTGGAACACATGATGTTCAAGGGCAGCGCCAAGGTCGGCCCCGGCGAGGCCTCGCGCATCCTGCGTGACATTGGCGCCGAAGAAAACGCCTTCACCAGCGACGACTACACCGCCTATTACCAGGTACTGGCCCGCGACCGCCTGCCAGTGGCCCTGGAGCTGGAGGCCGACCGCCTGGCCAGCCTGCGCCTGCCAGCCGACGAGTTCAGCCGCGAAATCGAGGTGATCAAGGAAGAACGCCGCCTGCGCACCGACGACCAGCCCAACGCCAAGGCGTTCGAGCTGTTCCGCGCCATGGCTTACCCGGCCAGCGGCTACCACACCCCGACCATCGGCTGGATGGCCGACCTGGAGCGCATGAAGGTCGAGGAGCTGCGCCACTGGTACGAATCCTGGTACACCCCCAACAACGCCACCCTGGTAGTGGTCGGCGATGTCACCGCCGACGAGGTCAAGGGCCTGGCGCAGAAGTACTTCGGCAGCATCCCCAAGCGCGCCGTACCGCCGGCCAAGCTGCCACTGGAACTGGCCGAACCGGGCCAGCGCCAGCTGACCCTGCACGTACGCACCCAGCTGCCCAGCCTGATCTACGGCTTCAACGCTCCTGGCCTGGCCACCGCCAAGGATCCGCGCACAGTGCACGCCCTGCGCCTGATCTCGGCACTGCTCGATGGCGGCTACAGTGCCCGCATGCCGGCACGTCTGGAGCGTGGCCAGGAGCTGGTGGCCGGAGCTTCGTCCAGCTACAACGCCTTCACCCGCGGCGACAGCCTGTTCCTGATCTCGGCCACGCCGAACGTGCAGAAGCAGAAAACCCTCGCCGATGTCGAGAAGGGCATCTGGCAGCTGCTGGATGAGCTAAAGACCACCCCGCCCAGCGCCGAAGAGCTGGAACGCGTACGCGCCCAGGTCATCGCCGGCCTGGTCTATGACCGCGACTCCATCAGCAGCCAGGCCACTACCATCGGCCAGCTGGAAACCGTCGGCCTGTCCTGGAAGCTGATCGACAGCGAGCTGGACGAACTCAAGCGCGTTACCCCGCAGGACATCCAGAACGCCGCGCGCACCTACTTCACCCGCGAACGCCTGAGCGTTGCCCATGTACTGCCCGAGGAGTCCGCTCATGAGTGATCGCCGCGCACCACGCCCAACCCTGCTGGCCACGGGCATCCGCGCCCTGGCGCTGGCGGCAGTGCTGGCCACCCCGGCCATGGCAGACAACGCCGCCAAGGCGGACAGCAATGCAGCACGCCCGGCCAACACCTTGCAGTCGTTGGCCGAGCTGGATGGCAAGGCACCCAGCCGGCGCCAGTTGAACATCCAGCACTGGAACACCGCTGAAGGTGCGCGGGTGCTGTTCGTCGAGGCACGCGAGCTGCCGATGTTCGACCTGCGCGTCACCTTCGCCGCCGGCAGCAGCCAGGACGGCGGCACCCCGGGCCTGGCGGCGCTGACCAATGCCATGCTCAACGAGGGCGTGGCCGGCAAGGACGTGACGGCCATCGCCGAAGGCTTCGAGGGCCTGGGTGCCGACTTTGGCAACGGCTCCTACCGCGACATGGCCGTGGCCTCGTTGCGCAGCCTCAGCGCCAAGGACAAGCGCGAACCTGCGCTCAAGCTGTTCACCGAGGTGGCCGGCAAGCCGACCTTCCCCGAAGACGCTCTCAAACGCATCAAGAACCAGATGCTGGCCGGCTTCGAATACGAAAAGCAGAACCCCGGCAAGATCGCCGGCAAGGCCTTGTTCGGCAAGCTCTATGGCGACCACCCCTATGCTCACCCGAGCGACGGCACCGCCGAAAGCATCAGCGGCATCACCCTGGCGCAGTTGCGCGCCTTCCACGCCAAGGCCTACACCGGTGGCAACGCGGTCATCGCCCTGGTCGGCGACCTCAGCCGCGCCGAAGCCGAAGCCATCGCCGCCCAGGTCTCCGCCGGCCTGCCCAAGGGCCCGGCGCTGGCCGCACCAGCCCAACCCACTGACGCCAAGGCAGGGTTGACCCACATCGACTTCCCGTCCAAGCAGACCCACCTGATGCTGGCCGAACTTGGCATTGACCGCCAGGACCCGGACTGGCCGGCCCTGTCACTGGGCAATCAGATCCTCGGGGGAGGTGCATTCGGCACCCGGTTGATGAGCGAGGTGCGGGAAAAGCGCGGCCTGACCTACGGCGTGTACTCGGTGTTCAGCCCGATGCAGGTGCGTGGCCCGTTCATGATCAACCTGCAGACCCGTGCCGAGCTCAGCGAAGGCACGCTCAAGCTGGTGCAGGGCATTCTTGGCGACTACCTCAAGAACGGCCCTACCCAGCAGGAGCTGGACGATGCCAAGCGCGAACTGGCCGGCAGCTTCCCGCTGTCCAATGCCAGCAACGCCAGCATTGTCGGCCAGTTGGGCGCCATTGGCTTCTACAACCTGCCGCTGACCTGGCTGGAGGACTTCATGCAGCAGTCCCAGGCCCTCACCGTCGAGCAGGTCAAGGCGGCCATGAACAAACACCTGTCAGCCGATAGACTGGTGATCGTCACGGTTGGTCCGAAAGTGCCACAAAAACCGCTGCCAGCCCCCACTGACAAGCCCTCCGAGCAACCGCTCGGGGTACCGGAGCATTAATGCCAAGATCCACCCCTCCCGCCCGCCCCCAATCGGGCCAAAGCAAAGGCCAGGGCCACCTGCGCATCATCGCCGGCGAATGGCGCAGCCGCCGCCTGGCAGTGCCCGAGGGTGAGGGCCTGCGACCAACGCCCGACCGCGTGCGGGAAACCGTATTCAACTGGCTGGCGCCGTACATCGAGGGTGCCCGCGTGCTGGACGCCTTCACCGGCAGCGGCGCGCTGGTGCTCGAAGCCTTGTCCCGCGGGGCCGATGACGCCGTGGCGCTGGACAGCAACCCGGCAGCCATCGCCAACCTGAAGAACAACCTCGAGATCCTGCGCTGCCCGCGCGGGCAAATCCTGCAGACCGACGCCCTGCGCTATCTGCAAGGCCCGGCCAAGCAGCAGTTCGACGTGGTGTTCCTCGACCCGCCGTTCCACCAGGACCTTTTAGCCGACACCTGCAACCTGCTGGAACAGAATCAGTGGCTGCGCGAACAGGCGTGGGTCTACACCGAAAGCGAAGCGGCGCCTTCGAGCCTGCAGTTGCCGGGCAACTGGCGCCTGCACCGCGAGAAGAAGACCGGCCAGGTGCATTACGCACTTTGGCAACGGGGCTGACCCGATAGCCCAGGGTTGCCGTATTTAGTTACCACAAACCCGCCGCCCCCATGGCTGAAGCTGCTCCTTCCTTTCCTGCAGGAGCACTTCAACCATGACCGCACCCCCATCCCCGCTTGCGCCAGCAAGCTCGGTACACGCCTTTACCCTCGCCAACGGCCTGCGAGTCTACCTGCGTGAAGACCACCGTGCGCCACTGGTCAGCGTACAGCTGTGGTACCACGTAGGCTCCAGCTACGAACCTGAAGGCCACACCGGCCTGTCCCATGCCCTGGAGCATCTGCTGTTCGAAGGCAGCAGCAAACTGGCCCCTGGCCAATATGCAACGCTCATGACCCAACTGGGCGGTGACCCGAATGCCTTTACCTACACCGATGCAACGGTCTTTCCGCTGACATTGCCTCGCAAACACGTGGAGATTGCGCTGGAGGCGATGGCTGACGTCATGGCCAGCGCCACCCTCAGCGATGCGCCCTTTGCCCGTGAACTGGCGGTGGTCATGGCCGAGCGACGCGAGGATGTCGACAACAGGCCCTTGGCACTGGCACTGGAACATCACCTGGCGCTGGCCTACGGCAACAGCGGCCATGGCACGCCCGTGATTGGCTACAAGACCGACCTGGGCCATATGACCCCGGCGGCGGCGCGCACCTGGTACAAGACCTGGTACCACCCCAACAACGCCACGCTCGCCGTGGCCGGCGACATTACCCTGGCACAGCTGCAAAAGCTGGTGACCCGCCACTTTGCGGCAATCCCCGCCCAGCGCCTGCCAACCCGGCAAACACCCTCCAGCCCCTCCGGGCAGGTTCGGCGCATCCAGACCCTGAACTGGCATGGCCTGAACACCGGTGTGATCGTCAGCTTCAACCTGCCCAGCCAATGCACCGCCCGGTCTCGCGAACAAGCCTGTGCACTGCGCCTGTTGCCCGACATTCTTGCCGAAGGCCAGGCCAGCACGCTGCAGCGCCTGTTGGTGCAGGACGCTTCGCTACTACAGGGCCTGAAAGCGACCTATGAGCCCTGGCAGCGTGGTGACAGCCTGCTGACCCTCTATGCGTTCTGCAGCCCGCAGGTTACGCCGGAGTTTGCAGCCGAACGGCTGATGCAGGAAATCGAAGCGTTCCGCCAGTCAGCTCCCTCCAGAGAAGACCTTCAACGCGCCAAGGCTCGCCTGCTGGCCAGGCAACTGTTCGAAAGGGACGACATCGGTAACCAGGCAGCGGCCATTGGCAAACAGGCCGCCTGCGGTCTGGACCCTGTTGCCCTGGACGATGAGCGGCAAGCCATCGAAGCGGTGACAGCCGAGCAGGTAGGCCTGGTTGCCCTGGAGTTCCTGACTGAAGCCCGAGCGGCCATCACCTTCATGCACCACAAGGACATGCACCACGAGGACACGCACCAGGAGGAAAGTACCGATGAATGACAAGATCGCGAGCATGCCGCAGCCGACTGGCGCCAACGGAGGTTTCAGTAGCCTGGTCTCGGCCAAAGGGGTCGACCTTGACCAGCTCGAACCCCTTCCGACGCAGGTGCAGACGTGGACCACGGAAGCAGGCACCGGCGTGAAATTCGTGGAAACACGCGGGCTGCCTATTGTCGACGTTGTCTTGCGGTTCAAGGCCGGTACGACCCAGGACACCGAACAGCCCGGCCTGGCAGCCTTGACGCTGTACATGCTCGACGAGGGCAGCCGACGCTACACGGCTGCCCGGCAAGCTGCGGGCATGGAGCGCCTGGGCGCGCTCCTGGAAAAGCAGATACGCCTGGAGCATGCAACGCTCAGTCTGCGCAGCGTGAGCACGAAAACGATACTCGAGCCGGCCCTGGACCTGCTTACCGACCTCGTGGCAAACCCGGCTTTCCTCGCACCTGCCCTGGAAAAGGTCAAACGCCAGCTCGTGCAGTACAACGCATCACGCGAACGGCACCCCAGGCTCAGGGCACGCAGCGAGGCGTTTCGCCATTTGTTCCAGGGCCATCCCTACGGCAACCCGCTGGGCAGCACCATTCAAGGCGTGGCCGCCGTCAGCCCTGAAGACTTGCGGGCCTTCCACCAACGCGCCTATAGCGCCAGCAACCTGGAAATCGTGCTTGTCGGGGACCTGGCCCTGAGCGAGGCGCAAGCCATCGCGCAACAGATCAGCCAGGCTCTGCCGCAAAGCTGGTCCGCCGTTGACCTGCCAGCCGTTCCGGTCGCGACCCAAGCCACCATCAACGTCGAACAACCCGGCACCAGCAGTGCAGTACTGCTGGCGCTGCCCATGAACCTTGCCGCCAATGCCCCGGATTTCCCGGCCCTGGTGCTGGCCAGTGAAGTGTTGGGGTCAGGCCTCGAATCGCGCCTGATGGTGGAGCTGCGTCAACGCCGCGGCCTGACCTACGACATCTACAGCCGTCTATCACCGTTGAGTAGCGGCGGGCTGTTCACCATCGAGTGGGAAATCGCGCCACAGTATGTGCAAGGTTCGCAGGACCGGGTGGCAGCCTTGTTGCGCGACTTCATCGAGCAAGGGCCAACCCAGGCCGAGCTGCAACTGGCGCGCAAACAGCTGGCCGGGCAATTGCTGCGTGGTGTGGCACAGAACAACAGCCTGGCAGCATTGCTCACGGAGATTACCCAGCAACGTCAGCCCGCAGCCCACCTGAACACCTACATCGAGCGCATCGGCAGGCTGAGCCCGGCAGATATCCGCGCGGTGATGCAGCGCTGGCTCGACCTGGACTACAAGGTGCAGGTCAGTGTCGGGCCACGTGTCGAACAGCAAGCGCTGCCAGCCACCACTCCATAGCGCAGGTACAGTGGCGCTGTTTCATGGCACTCTAGGCAGGCACATCACGAGTCGCCCAGCATGCCCAGCCCCAGCACCACCTTCCGCCCGGCCATCGGCCTGTCCAACCCCCACCTGCAAACCCTGTGGGGGCCGCTGTGGCGCAAGCTGCCCGAACTGCAGCGCGACCGCGAGCGGCTGTGGCTGGCCGATGGCGATTTCATCGACCTGGACTGGCACGGCCCGCACCAGCCGCATGCACCGTTGGTGCTGGTGCTGCACGGGTTGACCGGTTCATCCCGATCGCCCTACGTCAAAGGCTTGCAGCAAGCGCTGCAAGGCCGCGGCTGGGCCAGTGTGGCGGTGAACTGGCGCGGTTGCTCGGGCGAGCCCAACCTGCTGCCACGCAGCTACCATTCCGGCGCCAGCGAAGACCTGGCCGAAATCGTCAGCCACCTGCGCGCCCTGCGCCCATTGGCGCCGTTGTATGCGGTGGGTTATTCGCTGGGGGGCAATGTGCTGCTGAAGTACCTGGGCGAAAGCGGTATCGCCAGCCAGTTGCAGGCAGCGGTGGCGGTGTCGGTGCCGTTTCGCCTGGACCACTGCGCCGACCGTATCGGCCAAGGCTTTTCAAAGGTGTACCAGGCGCATTTCATGCGCGAGATGCTTGCTTATGTGCAGCTCAAGCAGCGGTACTTCCAGGACAAGGGCCAGCATGAACGGCTGGCGACGCTGCAACGCCTGGGGCCGCTGGGCAACTTGCGCACGTTCTGGGATTTCGACGGCAAGGTCACCGCACCGCTGAACGGCTTTCGTGATGCGCACGACTACTACCGCCGCTCGTCGAGCCATTTCTTCCTCGGCCAGAACCGCACGCCGACGCTGATCATTCACTCCACCGATGACCCTTTCGTCGCCGGCCACAGCCTGCCCACGCCCCGCG
>Ga0209676_1001294_pt1 | contig 25717 bp, 20 predicted proteins | sample AraplaCvi_mLB_r2_FD_184282 | JGI IMG/M metagenome (GOLD analysis project Ga0209676, IMG submission 184282) | Arabidopsis root microbial communities from North Carolina, USA - plate scrape MF_Cvi_mLB_r2 (SPAdes) (version 2) | ecosystem: Host-associated > Plants > Roots > Endosphere | place: USA... | reverse complement strand
ATGCCACAGGTCCACGCCGCCCTGCAGCGCCGCGACGTCGAAATCGAAGTGCGGGCCCTGGTTGCTCGTCACTCCGCGACCTTCGTACGAACCCGACTGGCCGATCACGCGCGCCCATCCGCCATCGAAAGCGGATCGTGATGCGTCGTCGTGCGGAGCCTTGCGCTCGTCGCCCGCCCGTTCGTGCAGCGTGCCGATCACCTCGCGGCCGTAGTGGACGCCCATGGCCGGCAGCGCGGCGTAGGTCGACACTTCGACCCGATAGTTGGGGACGGGCGGCGGAACCGGCGACGGAGGCTCGGGTGTCGGATCCGGCGGCGGGGGCGGTGGCGGTGCCGGTGGTGTCGGCGGAGGATCGGGCGGTGGCGTCGGAGGATCCGGCGGTGCAGGCGGCACTGGAGGATCCGGCGGTGGAGGCGGCGGCACGTACTCCGAACGCAGATACCAGCTGTCCGGCGCGGCGCCGTCCCGACTGCCGCGGAATAGCGCGTACTCGTATGGTCCGGCGATCACGGGCTGCGCCAGCGTGAAACTACCCACGGCAGTGGTGCCGCCATTGAGCGTGTACACCAGCAGGATGCCGTCGTCGACGGTGAGATCGCCTTCGCCCCCTGCGTTGGCGACCGTGAGCGCGGTATCACCGGAGGCCTGCCCGCCGAAGATCGCGAGCCGGTCCGCCGGCGAATCGTCGCCCGCAAGCGTCGCGTTGAGCAGGAGCGATCCGCCCGCGCCGGTGTAGTTGCCGGCGGCGAGTACGCCGAAATTTCCCGCCACCGGCGCCGCGAACGCGATGAGGCTGGCGCTGTTGAGCACCGTGGTGACATTGGAGCTGCCGCTGATGTTCCAGGTGCTGGCATTGCGCAGGTTGACGGCGGACGTGCCCGCGCTGGTGACCACGGCGCCATTGACGGTGGAGGCGTCCACGTTGAGTTCGAGCGAGCCCGGCGTGGTCCCGGCGCTTACGATCTCGGCCAGCGTGCCGTTGCCGGTGAGGCTGCTTCCACGCGACGCGCCGACGCGCAACGACGTGCCGGAGACGCGGATCGCGGCGGCCTGGTTCGACGCGAGCGTGCTGTGGTCGACCGCGACCAGGCTGGTGCCCACGTCATAGGCCGATGCGAACAGCGCGTTCGCGCCCGTGCCGGTCGTTGTCACGCTGCTGTCGGTCAGTTGCATGCTGCTGGCGCCGCGCACCACGGCGCCGTACGCGCTGGCGCCGGACGTGCTCACGGTAAGCCCGCTGGCGATCAGCGAGGCGCCCGTCGCCCCCGGTGCCTGCGTTCCCGGATCGTCCGGACTCACGTGCAGCGTCGTCGTCGGCGGCGGAGCGGGCGCGGTCAACAATCCCACCGAGAACAGGCCGGTGCCGGACGCACCGGTCGTCGTGATGCTGCCGCCGGCAAGCGTGAGGCGACCACCAAACTGCGAGGTCGCGCCGATGCCGCTGGTGCCGCTGGTGGTGATCGCGACCTGGCTCAGGCTTGTCGTACTGCCTGCGATCGACAACACGCCGAACGCCGAGACTCCTGCCGTGTTGATGGCGCCGCCCGTCATCGTGAGGTTGCTCGCGTTGTCGACGCGCACGCCGATCGAGCGATCGTTGGAGGTGGTGACCGCCGTATTGGTCAGGCCCACGCGTCCGACCTGTGCGTGTACGCCGAATGCGTCGGTGCCGCGCGTCAGCACCTGGGTTCCGGTCGCATCGACCGTCGCGTTCGGGTCGATGGTCAGGATCCCGTGCGAACTGGCCGTGTTGGTCGTGATCGAACCGCCGCCCAAGGTGATGTGGCCGGCCACGTTCGCTTCCACGCCATTGGCGCCGCTGCCCGACGTCTGGATGACGACGTTGTTCGCGACGATGGACGCATCGCCCAGAAAGGCGAACAGCCCGGGCGCCTGCGCGCCGGTAGTGGTGACCGAACCGCCCGTGAGCGATACGGTGGCTCCGCTCTGGGCATGCACGGCGCGGCCGGTGGAGCCGCTGGTGGAGATACGCGTGTCGGCCGCCGTTACCGAACTTCCGACGCCGGTGGCGTATATCGCCGAACCCAGCGAGCCGGTGGTCGTGATCGTCGAGCCGCTGAAGATCTGGATCGTGCCGGCGGCGGTCGCGTAGGCGGCGTATGCCGTTGGACCTCCGGTGATGAGCGTCAGCGCGGAGACGCTTTCGATGCGGCCGCCGTTCAACGCGTAGAGCGCGTAGCCGGCCGGAACTCCCGTCGTGCCGGTGTTGATGGTCCCGCTCGCGGTGCGGGTCGTCCCGTTGGCCATGACCTGTTGCGCCTCGCACGAGGCGCCGTAGGCGCAGGGAAGTCCGAGCAACCAAGCCAGGGTCCAGCGCGAATGCAGCGCGCGCCGGATCGTGGCGGCCAGCGTGTCTGGCGGAAGTAGGCGAACAGCGCGTCCTGCGGCCCGAGCTGACATGCGAAGCCTCCATGCTTACCAGCTCGCGCGATTGTCGAGGGCGGGTCGTGGCCTCACCGTGAAGCGGCGCCACGCCCACTCGCACGGCCTGGCCGCGCGTATCCCGCTGCTCCCGGTGTCGTCGGCCCTCGGCTGTCGCGCCGGCTCCCCGTTCCGTCGGCCTATTCCCCGGTTCGTCGCAGGGCGGTTGCCGGTCGATGCCCCCGGACGCAGCCTGAAGCTCGCCGGATGTCCGGCATCGCTGCGTGAGTCGCCATGAAGACACTGATCCTCCTGCTGGGCTGGTGCCTGCTGCTGGTGCTGTGCTGGCCGCTCGCGCTGCTGGCGCTGGTGCTGTGGCCGCTGGTGTGGCTGCTCTGCCTGCCGTTCCGGCTCGTGGGCATCACGTTCTCCGCGCTGTTCGCCTTCCTGCATGCGCTGCTGATGCTGCCGGCCCGGCTGCTTGGCTGGCGTCCGCAGGCGGCCGCCGCGTAAGGCAGCGGCAAAGCCGGGCGCGGCGATGGACCCACGCAACCTCAACCGAATCCAGGGAAGCAGCACATGAAGAAGTTCATGTCGGCGGTGGCCGTTCTTGCCGCGATGGCAGGGCCGAGCGCGGCCCTCGCGCAGGACGACCAGTCGCAACAGGCAGCGCTGACGCGCACGGTGGCGGCACTCGATACCGCGGTGTTCGACGCCTTCAACACCTGCAGCAAGCCGGTGCAGCTGGAAAAACACGCCAGCTTCTTCGCGGCCGACGTCGAGTTCTACCACGACGCCGGCGGCGTCACATGGTCGCGGCGGGAAATGATCGAGAACACGCAGAAGTACGTGTGCGGACACTTTCGCCGCGAACTCGTGCCCGGCACGCTGAAGGTGTTTCCGATCAGCAATTACGGCGCGATCGAGCAGGGCACGCATCGCTTCTGCCAGTTCGACACCGGCAAGTGCGACGGCATCGCCGAGTTCGTCATCGTGTGGGAGAACCGCGACGGCGCCTGGCGCATCACCCGCGTGCTCAGTTACGGGCACCGGGCGAACGGCTAGATCGACGCGACTAGCCGGGCGCCTGCGGCACGATGCTGCGACCTTGCGACGCCGAGTCATCGGCCGCCTGCAGTATGGCCATGACGCGAATAGCCTCTTCGGGCGGAACCGGATTGGGACCATCGCCTGCGATCGCGTCGGCCAGTTCCGCGTAGAAGCGCGACTGGTCCCCCGGTAGCGCGGGGCGCGTGTGGAGCGCGCCGTCGTCGCCTCGCCACTGCAGCGGATCGGGATCGATGCCCCATTGCGCATCGCACGGTCGCACGCCGGCGATCAGCTGCGGCTCCTGCGGGTCGGGTTGCGCCTTCACCAGCGAGCCGCACGTGCCGTGCACGACGAAGCGCGCACCGGGAATCGCCGCGAGCATCCCGACCTGCAACACCGCGCGCGTCGCGCCGAAGGACAGCACGACGTGCGCCCAGTCGTCCGTCGTCGCGCCGTCGCGTTGTCGCGCGAAACTCGCCTGCACGCGGTCGGGCCAACCGAACAGCGACAGCACCTGGTCCACCAGGTGCGGTCCGAGGTCCCACCACAAGCCGGTCGCAGGACCGGGCCGCTCGCGCCAGCGATCGCGAACCTGCGGACGGAACCGCTCGATGCGCGATTCGAAATGGCGAACGTCGCCGACCAGCCCCTCCTGTATTGCTTGACGCACGGTGAGGAAGTCGCTGTCCCAGCGCCGGTTGTGGAAGACGGACAGCAGGCGTCCTTCGGCCTGCGCGATCCCGAGCAGCTCGATCGCTTCGGGAAGGCTTGGCGTCAGCGGCTTGTCGACCACCACGTGCTTGCCCGCACGCAGCGCCGCCTGCGCGAGCGGAAAGTGCGTGTCGTTCGGCGTGGCGATCACGACCAGGTCGACATCGGCATCGACGACCGCCCGCATCGGATCGCCTTCCACCGCGATGCCAGGAAGATCAGCCCGCACCTCTTCCGGCCGGCTCGATGCGACCAGAGCCAGCGACAGACGCGGCACCGATCGGATCAGCGGCGCGTGGAAGGTTCGCGAGGCGAAGCCATACCCGATCAGTGCGACGCGAATGGGACGGGCGGGATGGTTCATCTGGGCGGGCATGGCGAAGGTTCCATCGTGTCGATTCGTTCGGCACGTGGCTCGTCATGAGCGCAACGCCGACGGCCGAACAATGGTTCGGGCATCAGACTTCGTCAACCGCGGATGTGCGGCGTGTAGTCAAGTGGCGCGCCGGCAGGAATCAGCGGTTCGCGCGTGACGCTTGCCTCGAACTCGCGCATGAGTCGCCCGAAATGCGCCATCGTCCACGAATGCAGGTAGACGGGGTTGTAGGGCTCGCGCTCCTTCGGATCGGTCAACAGGTTGATGACGCGCGGCGAACTCAGCGGCAGTGCGGGGTCGGTCGAATAGACCTGGTCGACCAGCACCATCTTGAAGTTCCGCCACTTCACCCCGTACATGCGGGCGCCATTCCAGAAGATGAAGCCGTCGCGGCTTGACGCGTCCTGCTCGCCCGCGAGGAACCGGGACTGGTCCTTGCCGTCGATCTCGCGATCGTCGGGGGCGGCGATGCCGGCCAGGCTCAGCAGCGTGGTGAACCAGTCGGTGATGTGCACGATCTCGTTGCTGGTCCTGTTCGCCGCGATGCGGCCGGGCCAGCGCGCAATGCACGGCGTGCGCAGCGAGGCTTCCATTCCGGTGAAGTAGGACCCTTCGAAGTAGCCACCCGTGCCGCGGTTGAGCAGCATTTCTTCGTTGCCGTTGTCGCCGGCGAAGACGACGATCGTGTTGTCCCGAAGGCCAAGCGCATCGATGCGGTCGAGCAGCTCGCCGAAGTCGCCATCGAGTTGCAGCAGGCAGTCCGCCCAGTCGCCGTTGCCGCTGCGTCCACGGTATTCGTCGCGGGGCACGACGGGTATGTGCATCAGCGAGTGGTTGAAGTACAGCAGGAACGGACGTTCGTCATGCGCGGCGCGTTCCATGAATTCGAACGCGCGACGCTTGTACTCCACGTCGATGTTGCGTTTCGCGTCCCAGGTCAGCTTCTCGACGGGACGCGGCGTCTCGCCCTTGCGGGATTCGAGGATGTGGGACACCGGATCGCGCGTCGGGTCGTACCAGGGGTCGCTTTCCCAGAGCGCCTCGTCGTACGAATGCGGCGGCCCCAGCCATTCATCGAAGCCGTGATCGGTCGGCCAGCGCCCCTCGCTGGCGCCGACGTGCCACTTGCCCATGCACATCGTGGCGTAGCCCGCATCCGAGAACAGATCGCCCAGCGTGCGTTCCCACGCCACGATGCCGCCTTCGGCGCCGGCTAACGCCACGGTGTGGTTGCCCGTGCGGATCGCATGGCGGCCGGTCAGCAGTGCGGTTCGCGACGGCGTGCACTGCGCTTCGGGCGCGTAGTTCATCAGGCGAAAGCCTTCGGTCGCGAAGGCGTCGATGCGTGGCGTAGCCGCGCCGCGCAGCACGCCGCCGCCGTAGCACCCAAGTTCGCCGTAGCCCAGGTTGTCGACATGGAAGTAGACGACGTTGGGGCGGGGCGGCACGACCTGCGTCTGAGCGGACATGGCGGCATCCTTCCGGGCGTGGCCCGGTCGGATATGGGGGCATATAGCGTCACGGCATCGTGAAGTACGCGTCGCAGATGAGGGGCGCGTCGAGCCCCAGACGACGCCGCAGGCAGACGTTCCCGCGCCGCGATGACACACTTCGCGCATGCGTAATCGCCCACCCAGCATCGACGGACTCGCCGCCAGCACGCTGCAGTTGCCGGCCGGGGCGTGGGCGACGGTACTCGACTGCCTGTGCGAGCGGTTTCCCGCGATACCGCGCGCGCAATGGCTCGAGCGCATGGCGCGGGGGCGCGTCGTCGATGACGCGGGGCGATGGGTGGCGCCGGAAACGCCGTATCGCGTCGGGCTCGAAATCCATTACTACCGCGAAGTGGCCGACGAGCCGCGCATTCCGTTCGACGAAGTCGTGCTGCACGTCGACGTCGACCTGCTGGTCGCGGACAAACCGCACTTCCTCCCCGTCGCGCCGGCCGGTGCGCATGTGCACGAAACGCTGCTGGGCCGGTTGATCCGGCGAACGGGGAATGCGGCGCTTGCACCGCTGCATCGCATCGATCGCGAAACGGCCGGGCTGGTGCTTTTCTCAACCAATCCAGACAGTCGAGCGCGCTACCAGGCGCTGTTCCGCGAGCGTCGCATCCAGAAGCAGTACGAGGCGCTCGCTGCGTCGATGCCAAGCGTCGAATTTCCGTGCGTGCGCGCGAGTCGCATCGAGCGCGGCGAGCCATTTTTCCGCATGCGGGAAGTCGACGGGCCGGCGAACAGCGAAACGCACATCGACGTCATCGCCCGCGGTGACGGCCACTGGCGCTATGCGCTCACGCCGGTCACCGGGCGGAAGCACCAGCTGCGCGTCCACATGGCCGCGCTCGGTGCGCCGATCGCCAACGATCCGCTCTATCCGACGGTGCGGCACCGAGAGGCCGGCGACTACTCGGCGCCCTTGCAACTGCTGGCGAAGCGGATTTCGTTCGTCGACCCGATCAGCGGGGCGGAGCGCAGCTTTTCAAGTGGGCTTGAGCTGGAGAACGGATGCCCGACGCTCAGCCGATGAACCGCAGGCCGACGCCGGGTTCGGTGGCGATCCATCGCGGCGAGGCGGCATTGTCGCCGAGCTTCTGCCGCAGCTTGCCGACGAGGATGCGCAGGTAATGCGTGTCGCCCTCGTGCGTCGGTCCCCATAGTTCCCGCAGGATCTGCGGCTGCGTCACCACGCGGCCGGCGTGCTGCACCAGCAACGCGAGCAGCGCGTATTCCTTGCGTGCGAGTGCCAGCGGCTGGCCGCCGAGCGTTACCTCGCGGCGGACGAGGTCCACGTGCAGCTGGCCGTCGTCGAACACCGGTTGCGTATCGTTCGCCACCACGCGCGTACGCAGCAACGCGCGTACGCGTGCCATCAGTTCCTGCGCGCCGAAGGGCTTGGTGACGTAATCGTTGGCGCCGCCGTCCAGCCCGGCGACCTTCTCCGCTTCGTGCGAGCGCACCGTCAGCAGGATCACCGGCACGGTCGACCACTGGCGCAACTCACGGAGCACCTGCTGGCCGTCGCGATCCGGCAGGCCGAGGTCGAGAATGACCAGATCGGCTCCGTGCGTCGCCAGCGCCTCCAGCCCGCCCTGGCCGGTGTCGGCCATGTCCACCACGTAACCTTGCGCACGCAGGCTGATGTCGAGGAACCGGCGGATCTGCGGTTCGTCGTCGATCACCAGGATGCGGGGCGCGTTGGCGGTGGTTTCGGTCATCGGATGTTTCGCGGCTCAGGGCTCCACGCGAGGCAGGGTAATCCGGATGGTGGTGCCGCGACCATCCGCGCCCGGCAGCGCTTCGACGCTGCCGCCGTGCGCGCCGGTCATGCCCTGCGTGATCGCCAATCCCAGGCCAGTGCCTTGCCGCCCGCGATCGCCGCGTTCGACGCTGTAGAACATGTCGAAGATGCGGCGGCGTTCGTCCTCCGGGATGCCCGGGCCGCGATCGCGCACATCGATGCGCAGCGCGTTGTCGACCATGCGTGCCTCAACCGTCACGGCGTCGCCCGGTGGCGAGAACTTCGCCGCGTTTTCCAGCACGTTGAACAGCGCCTGTTCGACCAGCGCCGGATGCACCCAGATCGGCGCGAGTCCGGGCGCGATCGATACCTCGAAACGCGCGTCCGGCTCGTAGCGCTGCAGGCGCGTGACGGCCGAGCCGATCAACTCGTCGACGCCGATCCAGTCGCGGTTGAGCGTCAGGCCGCCGTGGCCCAGCCGCGTCATGTCGAGCAGGTTCTGGATGTAGCGGTCCAGGCGTTCGCCTTCGATGCGGACGGTGTCCAGCAGGCTGCGGCGGTCGGGTTCGTCCATCGACTGGCCGTAGTGCTCCAGGCTGCTCGCCGCGCCGATGATCGAGGCCAGCGGCGAGCGCAGGTCGTGCGAGACCGACGACAGCAGCGCCGAACGCAGGCGTTCGGTTTCGTTGCCGACGCGCGCGTCTTCCAGATCCGCGACGAGCCGCGCGCGGGCGAGCGCCTGCGCGATGTCCTCGGTCATCGCCTCGGCGAGCCGGCGCTGTTCGGAGCCGATGCGCACCGCGCCGTCGGACAAGCGCAGCCCGACCACGCCGGTCTCGCGCTCGCCCAGCACCAGCGGCAGGAACCACCAGCCCGATCCGGCAAGCGTGTCGGTGTAGCGACCGGACGGCTGGCGATGGCGCATCGCCCAGTCGGCGGCGGCGCGATCCTTCTCGTCCAGCGCTTCGGCGTGGAGCGATTGGCCGCCGGCCTGCAGCATGACGTCGGCATCGAGCGCGCGACGCAATGCATCGCGACCAGCCTGCAGCACCTCGCCGACATCGCCGGCGGTCGACAGCTGCCGTCCCAGCGTCTGCAATGCGGTCGCGTGCGCGTTGGCCGCACGCAGCGCGAGCACCTGCATCCGCAGCTTCGACGCAAGCCTTCCGGCGACCAGCGCCGCGACCAGGAACAGCACCACCGTGATCGCGCCCTGCCGCGCGCCGATCATCAGCGTGAAGCGCGGTTCGATGAAGAAGAAGTTGTACGCGAAGAAGCACGACACCGCGGCGATCACCGCCGCCGTCATGCGGGTACGCGCCGCTACCAGCACGACGGCGACGATGAAGATCAGCGACAGGTCGTCCAGTTCGATCCAGCGTTCGGCGATCCACGCCAGCGCCGTCGCGCCCGCGGCGGCGGCGAAGGCAAGCGCCGCGTCGCTGCGGCTCAACAGGCTGCCCGTGTCGCGCCAGGAACGTCGCGCGCGTGCGCGGGCTTCGGGCGTGCTGACGATGGTCAGTTCGTAATGCGCGCCGCGCTGGATCAGCTGCTGCGTCAGCGTGCGGTTTAACATGCGTGCCAGCGGCCTCTCGCGCGTGCGGCCGAGCACGATGGCGCTGGCGCCGGAACGCGACGCGTGATCGAGCAGTGCATCGACGATGTTGTTCCCGTGCAGCACCAGCGCGTCGCCGCCGAGGCGCCGGGCCAGCGCGAAAGCACTGTCGAGTTCGCGCTGGCGTGCGTCGTCGGGCGCATCGCTCGACTGCACGGTCACCACGGTCCACGGCGCATCGCGGCGTTCGGCGAGGCGTCGCGCCACGCGCACGAGGTACTCCGACGCGCCGCGCCCGTCGATCGCCACCATCACGCCGCGGCGCACCGGCACGCCGGGCAGGCCGCGCGCCGCCTGCGCTTCGCGGAGGTCGCTGTCGACGCGGTCGGCCGCCGTCTGCATCGCGAGTTCGCGGAGCGCCGTGAGGTTGCTCGGCGAAAAGAACGCCTGCAACGCATGCGCGGCCTGTTCAGGTACGTAGACCTTGCCCTGGTGCAGTCGCTCGATGAGCTCGCGCGGCGGCAGGTCGACCAGCACGATGTCGCGCAGCCGGTCGAACACGGCGTCGGGCACGGTCTCGCTCACGCGCACGCCGGTGATGCGGTGCACGACGTCGTTGAGGCTTTCCAGGTGCTGGATGTTGATCGTCGTGTAGACGTCGATGCCGGCGTCGAGCAGTTCGATCACGTCCTGCCAGCGGCGTCCGTGCCGGCTGCCCGGCACGTTGCGGTGGGCGAGTTCGTCGATCACCGCCAGCGCGGGCCTGCGGGCGAGCAGGGCGTCGAGATCGAACTCCTCCAGCGTGCGGCTCGCACCGCCGGGTAGGGCGTAGTCGATGCGCCGACGCGGGATGACGTCGAGGCCGTCGAGCAGCGCCGCGGTCTCGCTGCGTCCGTGCGTCTCGACGACGCCGACCACGGCATCGGTGCCGGTGCGCACCAGTTCGCGCACGCGCGTCAGCATCGTGTAGGTCTTGCCGACGCCGGGCGCGGCGCCGAGGAAGATCGTCAGCCGCCCGGCGCCCTGTCGTTGCAATTCGCCGACCAGGGCGTCGGCCTGCCGCTCGCGGCTGGAATCGGTCATGTGGCTATTGTGGCCGAAGCGGGCGTCAGCGTTTCGCGTCGAGCGCGAGGTTCAGTTCGAGCACATTGACGCGCGGCTCGCCAAGGGCGCCGAATATCGCCGGTTCGGTATGTTCGGCGACCAGCGCGGCGACGTCGGCTTCGTTCAACCCGCGCGCCTTTGCCACCCGCGCGATCTGCACCCGCGCGCCGGCTGGCGACAGATGCGGGTCCATGCCGCTGCCGGACATCGTCACCAGTTCGGCGGGAACCTCATCGGACGAGATGCCGTCGCGCTGCCCGACCTGCTGACGCAGCGTCGCCATGCGCGCGCGCAGGTCGGGATTGCTGCGCGCGATGTTGCTGCCGGCGCCGGCCATCGGAGCGTAGTTGCCGGCCGACGGGCGCGGCTGGAAGTAGCGCGCATCAACGAAGGGCTGTGCGACCAGGGCGGAGCCGCGGGGCGTGCCGTCGACCACGACGAGGCTGCCGGTCGCCTGGTACGGGAACAGCACGCGCCCGATGCCGGTGCCGGCGAGCGAGTAGAGGAAGCCGAAGCCGAGCAGGGTGACGGCGGCAAAGGCGAGGCTGGGGCGGAGGGTGATGCGGTCGTCCAGCATGCGGCCGGCGCGTGTCGGGGTGGTGAGAGGGATGGAGGTCGCTGTGGTGTTCATTTCGTGTCCTTCAGGAAGATGGCGAATGCGGGCCTGGTGGCTTCTCCGGCCCTCACCCCAACCCCTCTCCCGCTCGCGGGAGAGGGGCTATCAAGCGTGATGTGCAACGTCAGAGACCCAGCGCGACCAGCGCCATGTCGATCACCTTGATGCCGGCGAACGGCAGCAGCACGCCGCCGACCCCGTACAGCAGCATGTTCCGGCGCAGCAGCACGACGGCGCTCGCGGGTTTGAAGCGCACGCCCTTCAGCGCGAGCGGAATCAGCGCGGGTATCACGATCGCGTTGAAGATCAATGCGGCAAGCACGGCGTTGCGCGGGCTCGACAACGCCATGACGTTCAACGCGGCCATCTGCGGAACGGCGGCGGCGAACAGCGCGGGCAGGATCGCGAAATACTTCGACACGTCGTTGGCGAGCGAGAACGTCGTCAGCGCGCCGCGCGTGATCAGCTGCTGCTTGCCGACTTCGACCACCGCCAGCAGCTTGGCCGGATCGCTGTCGAGGTCGACCATGTTGCCGGCCTCCTTGGCCGCCTGCGTGCCGGAGTTCATCGCCAGGCCGACGTCGGCCTGCGCGAGTGCGGGCGCATCGTTGGTGCCGTCGCCAACCATCGCGATGAGCCGGCCGCCGGCTTGTTCGGCGCGGATGCGGGCGAGCTTGTCCTCCGGCCGCGCTTCGGCGATGTAGTCGTCGACGCCGGATTCGGCCGCGATCGCCGCCGCGGTGAGCGGGTTGTCGCCAGTGATCATCACCGTGCGGATGCCCATCGCGCGCAGCCGGGCGAAACGCTCCTTCACGCCGTGCTTCACCACGTCGCCGAGTTCGATCACGCCGAGCACGTGCCGGCCTTCGCTCACCACCAGCGGCGTGGCGCCGCCGCGCGCGACCTGTTCGATGCGGCCGCGAAGCTCGGCCGGGACGATGCCGCCCATCGCCGCGACATGGCGCTCGATGGCGTCGCCCGCGCCCTTGCGGATCACGCGCGTGTCGTTCGCGCCCGGCAGGTCCACGCCGGACATGCGGGTCTGCGCGGTGAACGCCACGAAGCGCGCGTTCACGGGATCCTGCAGCGCGGTGCCCTGTTCGCGCGCGAGTTTCACGATCGACTTGCCTTCCGGCGTCGGATCCGCAAGCGAGGACAGCATCGCGGCGTCGCGCAGCTGTTCGGCATCCACGCCGGCGACGGGATGGAACGCGGTTGCCTGCCGGTCGCCGTAGGTAATCGTGCCGGTCTTGTCGAGCAGCAGCACGTCGACGTCGCCGGCCACTTCGACCGCCTTGCCGGATTTCGCCAGGACGTTCGCGGCCAGCGCACGGTTCATGCCCGCGATGCCGATTGCCGGCAGCAGGCCGCCGATGGTGGTCGGGATCAGGCACACCAGCAGCGCGATGAGCAGCAGCGGATCGAGCGTCGCGCCGACGAAGCCCGCCAGCGCCGGCAACGTCGCGACCACGATGAGGAAGGTCAGCGTCATCGCGGCCAGCAGCATCGTGAGCGCAATCTCGTTGGGCGTCTTCTGGCGGTTGGCGCCTTCGACCAGCGCGATCATGCGATCGAGGAAGCTGTGCCCGGCTTCCGCGCTCACCTGCACGAGGATCTCGTCCGACAGCACCTTCGTGCCGCCGATGACGCCGGAGCGGTCGGTGCCGGCCTCGCGCAGCACCGGGGCGGATTCGCCGGTGACGGCGGCTTCGTTGATCGTGGCGACGCCGTCGACGATCTCGCCGTCGGCCGGCACGAACTCGCCGGCCGAGACGATCACGTAATCGCCCGGCTTGAGCGTCGCGGCCGCCACGCGCACTTCGCCGCCGGCGCGGGTGCGGCCGTTGAGCCGACGCGCAACGAGGTCGCGCCGCGCCGCGCGCAGCGAGGCCGCCTGGCCGCGGCCGCGCGCTTCGGCGATGGCCTCGGCGAAGTTCGCGAACAGCACCGTGACGAACAGGATCAGCGTGACGGCGATGCCGAACGCAGGGTTGCCCGGCATCGCGATCGTGATCAGCGCCGACAGCAGCGTGCCGAGCAGGACGATCGCGATGATCGGGCTCTTCAGCGCCTGCCGCGGCGCCAGTTTGCGGAAGGCGTCGAGCAGCGCGGCGCGCATCGAGGCGCCGTCGAACATCGCCGGGATGCGGCGCGTGGTGGGCAGGGATTGGGTCATGTCGTTCATCGTCATGTTCCGGATGGATTACCGCACCAGCGTCAGGTGGTCGGCGATCGGGCCGAGCACCAGCGCGGGCGTGAATTGCAGGATCGTGAGGATCACCACCACCGCGACGAGCGTCAGCGCGAAGGTCGGCGTTTCCACGTGCAGCGTGCCGCGGCCTTCCGGCGCGACGCGCTTGCGGGCCAGCAGGCCGGCGATGGCGAGCGGGACGATCAGCGCGGGGAAGCGGCCAAGCGCGAGCACCAGCGCGCAGCTCAGGTTCCACCAATAGGTCGCATCGCCCAGGCCTTCGAAACCCGAACCGTTGTTGGCGAACGCCGAGGTGTACTCGTAGAACACCTGGCTGATGCCGTGGAAGGACGGGTTCGAATTGCCGGTGATCGACGGGAAGGCGAGGGTGACCGCGGTGAAGCCCAGCACGACGAGCGGCTGCAGCAGGATCAGCAGCGCGAGCAGCCTCACTTCGGGCGCTTCGATCTTGCGGCCGAACAACTCCGGGGTGCGGCCTGTCATGAGGCCGGCGAGGAACACGCTGAGCAGCAGGTACACGATGAACTGCTGCAACCCGCAGCCGACGCCGCCCCAGATCGCATTCACCAGCATGTTGACCATTGCCACGCCGCCGGTCAGCGGCGCCATGGAGTCGTGCATCGCGTTGACCGAGCCGTTGTTCACCTGCGTGGTCATCGCCGACCACAACGCCGACGACGACACGCCGAGGCGCACTTCCTTGCCTTCCATGACGGCGACGTCGCTCGCGGAGGCCGAATGCGCCTCGGACCACATCGACAACCCCGTCGATGCGGCGGACATCAGCAGCATCGTGCCGAAGACCATCGCGGTGAGCCGTCGGCGTCCGACCAAGGGGCCGACCATGAAGGTGATCGCGACCGGGATCAGCACGATGCCGAGCATTTCGATCAGGTTCGACAGCGGCGTCGGATTCTCCAGCGCGACGGCGCTGTTCGGCCCGTACCAGCCGCCGCCGTTTGAGCCGAGCTGCTTGGCCGCGACCATCGGCGAGACGGGGCCGAGTGGGATCTTCTGCTGCTTCAGTTCCGCGCTTGCATCGATCGGCGCGATCGTGGGGCCGTCTTCGAGCGTCGCGGGCACGCCTTCCCACGTCAGCAGCGCCGACCACAGCAGGCACAGCGGGAGCATGAAACGCAGCGTGGCGCGCGTGACATCGGCCCAGTAGTTGCCGAGGTCGCGGTCTGCATCGTTCTTGATGCCGGACGACTGCGGTTCGGCGCGCGATGCGAACAATCCCCTCAACGTGGCCACGGCCACCGCCAGTCCCATCATCGGCGTCACCACCTGCAGACCGACAATGCCGACCATCTGCGAGAGATAGCTGAGCTGCGCCTGGCCCGAGTAATGCTGCTGGTTGGTGTTGGTGAGGAACGACACCATCGTGTGCAGCGCGGTGTCCCAGCGCAGGTTGGGAATGCCGTCGGGATTGAGTGGCAGCCACGCCTGCGTCATGAACTGCACCCACACGATCACCCCGACGACGAGGTTGCTCAGCGCGAAGGCTTTCGCGTAACCGCGCCAGCTCATGCCGCGCGACGCGTCGGTGCCCAGCACGCGATACAGCGCACGTTCGACGGGAAGGAAGACCGCGTCCAGCGGCGCGGGACCGCCGCGCATCACGCGCGCGAGGTAAAGGCCGAGCGGCCAACCGAGGCCGACGGCGAGCAGGAAGAGAAGGAGGATTTCGGTCATGGGCGTTCACGGCGCGCGTTGCGCGCGCCGTGCCTCAGAAGTCTTCAGGGCGAAGGATCACGTAGAGCAGGTACGCGGAAGCGAGAACCACCGCGATGCTGCAGACGAAGGCGAGCCAGGCGGGCATGTGCGTGCTCCTGTCAGAAGGACGCCTGCACGGCGGCCTCGATGCGGCTGCCGGCGGCGTTGTCGCCGAAGATCCGCTTTGCGCCCGAATCGGTGCCATGCGCGGTCACGCGCAGTTCGACCGGTTGCGAGGCGGCGTTGACGGTCCAGATCGCACTGAGTTGCCCGTGCGCGTAGCTCTCGTCGTAGACGTCGTCGAGGAAGTAGTAGCCGGCCGCGGCTTCGACGCGGAAGGCATCGTTGACCGGGAAGCGCGCGCCGAGTTGCGCGTACGTGCCGGCATCATCGCTGCCCAGTGCTTCGGGCGAGTAGCCCAGCGACAGCCAGTAGCGCGAGTCGACCGTCAGCGTGCCGTTGAGTTCCGTCCAGTTGAGGTCGGCGGTCGTCGACGGATAGCGATAGTGCAGGGCGTTGATGTCGAGGGCGAGCGTGTCGCTGAGCGCGCCGCTCCAGCCCGCGGTGAAATCCAGTTCGCTGCTGGCGTGGAGTTCCGGCGCGAATTCGACGTTGGAGCCCCACGCCGAGGCGTACCAGCCGCTGTCGCCGGCCAGCTTGAAGCCGGCCAGCTTGAAGCCGGCCTGCACGGCCGGATCGCCCTGCGTCTGCGTGGTGCCGCGCCAGACGTAATCGCTGGTGAGCGCGGCGTTGCCGCTCAAGGTCGCCGCACGCGCATCGCTGAAACCTGCGAGGACGGCGCAGACGCCGACGGCGGCTGCGCGGAGGAAGATCGGTTGGAAAGTCATGGTTCGCTACGTTCGCGAGGCCATCGTGGCCACGGCGAAAGTCTCGATCCGCACTGCGTAAAGCCTCCATTCCCGGGCCGGACGCGCGCGTAACTTCTTCGTAAACAATGCGCCCGAGGCTCCCGGGCGCGACACGATTCAGTACTGCCGTTCGAAATCCACGATGCCGGTGATGGGCAGGCCGGCCTCCAGGCGTCGGATCTTGTCGGCAACCTCGCGCGCCGCGACGAGCGGGTCGGTCAACGCTGCGATGTGCGGCGTCATGTGCACGCGAGGATGCCGCCAGTACGGATGGTCGACAGGCAGCGGTTCCTGCGCGAACACGTCCAGGTGCGCCTCGTCGATATGGTTCACGTCGAGCAGTGCGAGCAGCGCCGCGTCGTCGAGGACTTCCCCGCGGGAGAGGTTCGCGATGGACGCACCCGCGGGCAGCATCCGCAGCCGTTCGGTGTCGAGAATTCCGCGCGTCGCGTCGGTCAGCGGCAGCAGGATCACGGCGAGCTCGCTGCGCGCGAGCACACGGTCGAGTCCGTCGGAACCGTGTTCGGTCGCGATGCCCGTGATGTCCCTTGGCGTCCGGCTCCAGCCCGTGACGGTGAAGCCGAAATCGGCGAGCGCACGCGCGACCTTCTCGCCAAGCGCGCCGAGGCCGAGCACGCCGACGCGGAGTTCGTGGCGGGCACGCGCGGGAACTGGCGACCATCGCCCCGCCTGCTGATCGAGCTCATAGGCGGCGAAGCCGCGAAGCCGTCGCAGCGCCACGTACAGCGCGTATTCGACGAGCTGATCGGCCATGCCGCCGTCTTCCATGCGGACGAGCGGAACGTCGCGGGGCAGGGACGGCATCGACACCAGCGCGTTCACGCCGGCACCCAGCGAGAAGATGGCCTTCAGTTTCGTCTGTCGTACGAACAGCGCGTGCGGCGGCTTCCACACGACGGCGTAGTCGCACGGTGGCGCATCGATGCCGACATGCAGCGTCGCATCCGGCAGGCACTGCGCCAGCGCGTCGCGCCAGTCGTCCTGGTCCTTGGCGGTGCAGATCAGGACGTGGGGGTTGTCGTGTGTCGTCATGGCGCGGTTCGATGGGAGCCGGACGATGATAAGCCCCGCGCATTGTTGCCGCCCGGGCAACGCGAGGTATCCGTCGACATGCCTACCCGGCCAGGAGGGGCGGGCCTATCGTGCCGCAACGAGGAGCCGGCGCTTCGTGGTCGATGACGGCGATCGACACCTCGTGCGGTGCGCGATGGACTGCGTCGAATGCTTCCTGTCCGCCGTGACGGAGATGACGGATGTCAGCTTGTCGAGGATGCTGTAACGGGCCGTGCACTTTCCATCCGTTCGTGCACGGGACGAACCGATGTCGGCGCGGCGTCTCCGCGGAAACCGATCAGCGACACGGCGAGACGGCGGACAGGAAGCACTTTCGGAAACGCCCATGGCTTCGCTGAAACCGCCGTCGCCGGAGTGGCTAGACCGCTATTACGGACGCGAGGAGCAGACGCTGTACACCGGGCGCGTCAGCGTGACGGGTGGCGAAGCCGGACACGGACGCGCCTCCGGCGTGGTGCGGTCCGACGATGGCGCCCTGGACGTCGATCTGCGTCTTCCCGGCGCATTGGGCGGCGAGGGTGGCGGCACCAATCCCGAACAACTGCTCGCCGCGGCGTACGCGTCGTGCTTCCACGGCGCGATGACGCTGCTGGCGATGCGGGCAGGCGTGAAGCTGGTCGATGCACGCCTCGACGTCGCAGTGAACTTCTCGCGCGATCCCGTCGATGGCCTGTTCCTGCTTTCAGCGCGAATCGACGTGCATCTGCCCGGGATCGATCGCGCGTTCGCGGCCGAACTCATCCGCAATACCGAGCGCATCTGCCCCTACGCGAAGATGTTCCGGCAGGGCATCGAGCACGTCGTCGCGCTTGCGCCCGAGCCCTCGCCATTGCCCGGCGGCGGTTGAAATCGGACGTTCGTTTCGTCCCGCAAGCTCAGCTGCGGAATCCGTTCCGCCGATGCGTGTTGTCGCAGAAAGGCTTGTTCGACGAGCCGCCGCAGCGGCACAACCGCGCCGAGGTGACGCGGTTGATCGTGCGGCCGGTGCCGCAGCAGATCTCGACGTTTCCGCTCACCACGAGCGGCCCGTTCACTTCCGGGTCGATGTTCAACTCACCGTTGCGGACCGGCAGCGGCTGCGATTCCACGCTCGCCGGTTCGCCCGTCGCCTCGAAGTGGATGTCGTTGTGGCTGCCGTCGCAGAAGGGTTTGCGCTTCGAGGCGCCGCAACGGCACAGCACCGCGCGCATGCCGATGGGGACGCCGTCGAGCACGATTCGCGCGCGCACGCCGAGCGGGCCGTTCTCGCGAAGCTGGATCAGGTTGACCGCGGGCGCGGCCTCCTCGTCGCCACCATCATGCCGGCGATAGGCGATGGCGCCGGATGGGCACATGTGCGCGACGGTGACCAGCGCTTCGGTTGTCGCCGCGTCGGGATGGATCCACGCGCCCGGCGTATTCGCGCGGAACACGCCAGGCAGGCCGAGCACGCAATGCCGCGCGTGGATGCAGCGCGTGCCGTTGTAGACGATGTCGAGATCGGCGCCCGGGATGAGTTCGGCGCCATCGTCGAGCGCTTGCGGTTGCGGCGCTTCGTCGATGACGGGCGCTGGCACGGGGTCGGGTTGGCTGGCCACGCCGGTGGCGAACATCGCCGCTTCCTCGCGGCGGCATCGATCGGCCTGCGCCGTGAGCCGGTTGGCGAGACGCTCGGTGCCGGCCCGCGTGGCGTCGAGCAGGGCCGCTTCGCCGGGGAAGCGCTGCGCGAGAAGCGTGCAGCGGTCGCCGATCTCGCGCAGTCTTTCCACCAGGATGTCGACGCTTCCCGCTTCGCCCATCAATGCCGCCGAGGAGCGGATGGTGGCGAAGCTCAGGCCGGCCGTGGCTTCAGGCAGGCTCGGATTCGCTGGAAGCACGCCGAGCCGTGTCGCCACCGGCGTCAGCAGGTGCATCAGGTCGACGCCGGCCGATACCAGCGCGACCTGCGCGTCGCGGCCGACGTCGCCATAGGCGAGCGACACACAACGAAGGCAGTGGTTGTACAGGGCGTTGCCGAGGTCCAGCAGCGCGGCGGCGGGTTCCTCGCTGACCCACAGCCGGCCTTCGGGCGTCGGCGGCGGGCGCATCACCGGGTTGTGGGCGTTCATCCGCGCCGGGCGGAAGGTGGGACGCGCCGCCAGCAACGCATCGAATTCGCGACCGATTCGCAGGAAGCGCTGGTAATGCGAGTCCTCGCTCCCCGCGTCCGCACCTTCGCCTTGGCGCACGATCGCGTCGATCGCTTCCAGCGCGGTTTTCAGGCAGCGCACGGTTTTCAGGCCCGGCAGCCGCGCGGTGTCGGCGTCCAACTGGTGTTCGGGATTGCCCACGAACAGGCGCCGCTCGCCCATCGCATCGCTCAGCCCGCGCAGGCCGGCCGAGATCGAGCGATACAGCTCGCCCACGGTGTCGTAATCGGTGCACGCGGTCATCAGGCGATCCATGCCCAATGCGCGTGAATAGCGCTGCGGCGGCTCGAAGCCTTCACCGTCCTGCACGTCCGCATCGTCGGGCCGTTCCAGGAACACGAAATGCGCCAGCGTCTGCCGGTTGAATGGCGCGAGCTTCACCACCACGCCCGCGGGGTGATAGCCGGGCGGTATGGGGAAGTTCTGGTGCACCAGGTGCGCCGGTGCGCCGAGCGCCGACAGGATGTTGCAGACGATGGCGAGATGGCCCATTTCCTCGACGGAAACGGACAGGATCTCGCGGCGCCAGCGTTCGACGGCGTCGAGTTCGGCGGCCGACAGGTCTTCGTCGACGCTTTCCTTGAGGCTGAAGGCTGCGTAGAGGTAGCAGCACATCAGGTGGTGCTCGATCTCGGCCGCTTCGGCGAGCAGGGCCCACAGTTGTTCGCGGGACGTCGGTACGGCGATCTGCTGTTCCAAGCTCGATCCTCCCCGCCACTGAATCGCAGGCGATCACGGCCGCCCGTGCAGGTTCGAGTCTAGCGCGGATGACGCAGGCGGGCGCGCGTCAGACCCCGAACGGAAGCGGTGCTGCCGGATCGACCAGCCGCGCCTCGCGCAGTTCACGCCAGAACGCCTTCGGCACGGTCTCCTGGAGCGCGGCGCGATCCTCTTCCACGCGCCCCGGTTTGCTCGCGCCGGGAATGACGGCGACGACGGCCGGATTCGCGAGCGCGAACTGCAATCCCGCCGCCTTCATGCTGACGCCGTGCTGGTCGGCGATGGACTTGATCCTCGCCACCTTCTCCAGGATGGCGGGCGTCGCGGGCGCGTATTCGAAGTTCGGACCTCCGACCAGCGCGCCGGAACTGTAAGGGCCACCGACGACGATGCCGAGCCCGCGCTCGGCGACGCGCGGCATCACGCGCTGCAACGCCCGCGAGTGATCGAGCAACGTGTAGCGGCCCGCGAGCAGGAAACCGTCGGGCCGCGGCGTGTCCAGATCGAGCAGCAACTCGATCGGTTCCACCCGGTTGACGCCCAGGCCCCACGCCTTGATGACGCCTTCGTCGCGCAGGCGATCGAGCGCCTTGAACGCGCCCTTGCGCGCGCTCTCGAACACGCCGAGCCATTCATCGCCGTAAAAGTCCTGCGCCACGTCGTGGACCCACACGACTTCGACGCGATCCGTCTTCAGCCGCTCCAGGCTGCCTTCGATGGAGCGGAGCGTGGCGTCTTCCGAATAGTCGTTGACGATCCGGTTCGGGCGGCCGTACTTGAACACGTCGCCTTTCTCGCCCAGGTCGCGGGCGCTGACGTCTTCGACCTCGTCCAGGATCAGCCGCCCGACTTTGGTGCTGACCACGTACTCCTCGCGCGGCCGATCGCCCAGCGCGTCGCCGAGGCGGATCTCGGCCAGGCCTGCGCCGTAGAAGGGCGCCGTATCGAAGTAGCGGATGCCGTCGCCCCATGCCGCCTCGACGGTCGCCCGTGCTTCCTCCTCCGGGATGTCGCGAAACATGTTGCCCAGCGGCGCGGTGCCGAATCCGAGCTTGCCGGGAAGAATGTCCTTCAGTGCCATGGCGCGCTCCGGAAGTGGGTGGGAGCGATGAGGGTAGCGCGGCGGGCGTGGTGCGGGAACGACCAAGGCCACCCGCCGAGCCACCCAGATGGGTGAGGGCACGGCCCCGCATGGGCGGTACGGATTTCATCCCTCCGTGACGCGTGCGGGCCCATCGTCGCCCGTTGCGTCCCATCGACGCTACACGGGTTGTGTCATGACGACTGATCCGACGAGATCGCGACTGCCCGCATCCGGCGTCGCCAATGCGTGCAGTGGGCGGCAGCCATGAGCGCCCCGCAGAAACAGACGCTTTCGTTCGTCGCGCTGATCTCCCTCGTGGTCGGCTCGATGATCGGCTCGGGCATCTTCGCGTTGCCGGCGGCATTCGCGCGCACGACCGGCGGCGTCGGCGCGATGACCGCGTGGCTCATCGCCGGCACCGGCATGCTGATGCTGGCGCTGGTCTTCCAGAACCTGTCGATGCGGCGCCCGGACCTGGATTCGGGCATCTATGCCTACGCGAAGGCCGGCTTCGGCGATTACGCGGGCTTCGTCTCGGCGGCGGGTTACTGGATCGGCTGCTGCCTGGCGGACGTGGCCTGCCTGGTGCTGATCAAGGCAACGATCGGGCAATTCGTGCCGGCCTTCGGCGATGGCACCACGGCGCTGGCGATCCTGTCCGCATCGCTGCTGCTGTGGGGCGTGCATTTCCTGATCCTGCGCGGCATCCGCGAAGCCGCGGCGATCAACACCATCGCCACCATCGCCAAGCTCGTCCCCATTGCGACGTTCCTCTTCGTCGCCGCCGTCGGAATGAAGCGCGACGTGTTCGCGGCGAACCTGTGGGGCGGGGAACCTACGAGCCTGTCCAGCGTCGCCGGACAGGTGCGCGCGACGATGCTGGTGACGGTGTTCGTCTTCGTCGGGATCGAGGGCGCCAGCGTGTATTCGCGTTATGCGCGGCGGCGCGAGGATGTGGGACTCGCGACCGTGCTCGGCTTCCTCGGCGTGCTGTGCCTGCTGGTGATGGTGACGATGTTCTCCTACGGCGTGCTGTTGCGGCCGGAGCTCGCGGCGCTGGCGACACCGTCGATGGCTGGCGTGATGGAAGCGGTCGTCGGGCCGTGGGGCAAGGTGTTCGTCAGCGTCGGTCTGCTGATCTCGGTGCTCGGGAACTACCTGTCATGGTCGTTGCTTGCGGCAGAAGTCCTGCATTCGGCGGCACGCGACAACACGATGCCGTCGGTGCTCGCGAAGGAGAACGCGCGCGGCGTGCCGGCCGCCGCGTTGTGGCTCACCAACGGTCTCATCCAGCTTTTCCTGCTGGTGACGTGGTTCGCCGAGTACGCCTTCATCCTGGCGCTGAAGATGACCAGCGCGATGACGCTCGTGCCTTACCTGCTGGTCGCGGCCTACGGCTTCAAACTCGCGTGGCGCGGGGAGGCTTACGCCCCCGACGAGGAATCACGACGCCGCTCGGCACTGGTGTTCGGCGCGATCGCGACGGTGTACGCGGCGTCGATGCTCGTCTTCGGCGGTACGAAGTACCTGTTGCTGTCGGCGCTGCTCTATGCGCCGGGCACGATCCTGTTCGTGATGTCGCGGCGCGAACAGCGGCACGCATCGGTGTTCCGGCGAGGCGAGGCGGTGCTTTTCGCGATCCTGGCGCTCGCCGCCGTCGTCGCGCTCTTCGCGCTGGCGACGGGTCGGCTCGTCATCTGAGTCGCCGCGAGTGGCGCTAGCACCGCTCGCGGAAATGACACGCGAAGGCTGCGTGATCGACGTGTGACAAATCAGCGGACACAGCCCGTTAAACAGGCGGATTTGCTCGCACCACCTTCACAAACACGTTACGCAACCTGAAGCATGGTTCGCCGACGCGCGCAAAGGACTGGCACTGACATGTCGACGTCCGACCCGAAGATGTCCCGCATGCAGCTGACCGCGATGGTGGTCGGCGGAATGGTAGGCGCAGGCATCTTCTCGCTGCCGCGAACCTTTGCCGGCGCGACCGGACCACTGGGCGCGATCATCGCCTGGATCATCGCCGGCACCGGCATGTACATGCTGGCGCGTGTGTTCCAGTTCCTCGCCGAACGCAAGCCGAATCTCGATGCCGGCGTGTTCGCCTATGCGAAGGAAGGCTTCGGCGACTATCCGGGTTTCCTCTCCGCGTTCGGCTACTGGATCGGCAGCTGCATCGGCAACGTGTCGTACTGGGTGCTGATCAAGTCGACGCTCGGCGCATTCTTCCCGGTGTTCGGCGACGGCAACACGGTCGTCGCGATCGTGGTGGCCTCCGTCGGCATCTGGTTGTTCCACTTCATGATCCTGCGCGGCGTGCAGCAGGCCGCCTTCATCAACCAGGTCGTGACGATCGCCAAGATCATCCCGATCCTGGTCTTCATCGTTATCCTCGCGTTCGCGTTCAAGATGGATCTGTTCCAGTTCAACTTCTACGGAGGCGGGCTGGAAGGCGGCATCTTCGAACAGGTGCGCGCGACGATGCTGGTGACGGTGTTCGTGTTCCTCGGCATCGAAGGCGCGAGCGTCTATTCGCGCTACGCCAAGAAGCGCGAGGACGTCGGCGCCGCGACCATCACCGGTTTCATCTCCGTCACCACGCTCATGGTGCTGGTGACGCTGCTGCCGTACGCGGTGATCGAACGCGCCGAAGTAGCCGGCATGCGCCAGCCCTCGATGGCGACGGTGCTGGAAGCGGTGGTCGGCCAGTGGGGCGCGATCTTCGTCAGCGTCGGCCTGCTGGTGTCGGTGCTGGGCGCGTACCTGGCGTGGTCGCTGATCTGCGCCGAGGTGATGTTCACCGCTGCAAAGACGCGCGACATGCCGAAGATCTTCGCGCGCGAGAACGCCAACAAGGTGCCGGACGTCGCGCTCTGGGCGACGAGCATCGTCATCCAGGTCATCGTCATCACCACGTACTGGTCGCGCGACGCCTTCAGCCTGATGTTGAACCTGACCAGCGCGATGGCGCTGATCCCGTTCCTGCTGGTGGCGGGCTACGGGCTGATGCTCACGCGTCGCGGCGAAACCTACGAACGCGATCCGAAGGACCGCAGGCGCGACGTCATCATCGCGGCGCTCGCGACCGTCTACACGATCTTCCTGCTGTACGCCGGGGGCATGAAGTTCATCGTGCTGTCGGCGGTGCTTTATGCGCCGGGTACGGCGCTGTATGTGTGGGCGCGCCGCGAACAGGGCCTTCCGGTGTTCTCGCGTACTTCGGACTGGATCATCTTCGTCCTCGCGGCGATCGGCGCCGTGGTGGGCATCTGGTGGCTGGTTACCGGCTACATCACCATCTAGCGAGCGGGAGCACGACATGGCGACGGCATCCGACGGCAAGTTTGGCGTCCATTCCGAGGTGGGCACGCTGCGCAAAGTGATGGTGTGCGCACCGGGCCGCGCGCACCAGCGGCTCACGCCGACCAACTGCGACCGGCTGCTGTTCGACGACGTGCTGTGGGTCGACAACGCCAAGCGCGACCACTTCGACTTCGTCAACAAGATGCGCGACCGCGGCATCGACGTGGTCGAGATGCACAATTTGCTCGCCGAAACCGTCGCCATTCCCGAAGCGAAGAAGTGGATCATCGACAACCAGGTGGTGCCGGACCAGGTCGGCCTCGGGTTGATCAGCGAAATTCGCAGCTACCTCGAAGGCCTCACGCCGCGCGACCTCGCCGAAACGCTGATCGGCGGGCTGTCGACCGAGGAATTCCCCGAGTCCATCGGCGGCGATGCGCTGAAGGTCATCCGCGAGGCGGCAGGCGAGACCGAATACCTGCTGCAGCCGCTGCCCAACACCTTGTACACGCGCGACACGACGTGCTGGATCTACGGCGGCGTGACGCTCAATCCGCTGTTCTGGCCCGCGCGCCACGAGGAAACCATCCTCACCACGTCGATCTACAAGTTCCACCCGGATTTCGCCGGGAAGGTGAACGTGTGGTGGGGCGATCCCACGAAGGATCACGGCCTGTCGACGCTGGAAGGCGGCGACGTCATGCCCATCGGCAAGGGCAACGTGCTCATCGGCATGAGCGAACGCACCTCCCGGCAGGCGATCAGTCAGCTTGCGGCGGCGTTGTTCGAGAAGAAGGCCGCCGAACGCGTGATCGTCGCCGTGATCCCCAAGATGCGCACGGCCATGCACCTGGACACGGTGTTCACCTTCGCCGACCGCGACCTGTGCCTGCTCGCGCCGGAGTTCATCAACCAGGTGCGTACGTATTCGTATCGGCCTAGCAGCCATGAAAGCGGCGTCGAACTCCATCGCGAGGAAAAGCCCTTCGTCGATGTCGTGGGCGACGCGCTCGGCCTGAAGAAGCTGCGCGTCGTCGAGACGGGCGGCACCGCGTACCAGCAGGAGCGTACGCAGTGGGACAGCGGCGCGAACCTGGTCTGCGCCGCGCCCGGCGTGGTCTACGCCTACGACCGCAACACCTACACGAACACGCTGCTGCGCAAGGAAGGCGTCGAGGTCATCACGATCGTCGGTGCCGAACTCGGACGTGGCCGTGGTGGCGGCCATTGCATGACCTGTCCGATCATCCGCGATCCGGTGGAGTTCTAGGCCGCCCTGCTGGCGCCAATCGCCGTCAGGAGGCGACCGGGCCCGCGTTCGCGAGCGGCGGAACCGACGCGCGCCGGTCCATCGAGAGGGAGTCGACGCCGTGCCTTCCATCCGAGCCTTCCGGCGTTCCCGCAACGGTTGCATGCTCGCCGCAGCATTGGCCGTGCTTGTGCTGCCAGCGTGCGGACGTGGCGACGACGAGGAAACGCAGGAAGTCCGCCCGGTCCGCGTCATGATCAC
>Ga0209676_1001292_pt1 | contig 25759 bp, 25 predicted proteins | sample AraplaCvi_mLB_r2_FD_184282 | JGI IMG/M metagenome (GOLD analysis project Ga0209676, IMG submission 184282) | Arabidopsis root microbial communities from North Carolina, USA - plate scrape MF_Cvi_mLB_r2 (SPAdes) (version 2) | ecosystem: Host-associated > Plants > Roots > Endosphere | place: USA... | reverse complement strand
ACGTCCGCTATCGGCAAGAAGCGGACATTCAACAGGGAGAGGTATTTCGCCGCCCAACGGCGTCGGCTGAACGAATTGCAGAGGTCCGCTTACTCGGAAAAGTGAATGATCGTGGCGATGACGCCGGCAACAAGAGCAAAGCCGAGGCCCATAAGCGCGAAGCCATAGACCGTCTTCTTCCAAGAAGCCATGGCTTCCCAGCGATCATTGGTCTGTGCAAACGGAGCGCCGGTTGCGACTTTAACGGCACCGATCATTGCGACGGCGCCGGGCACGCCCCAGCCCGCACCCCAGATCCTGACCGAATAGCCGCGAGCGTGGAGCCAGTTGAAGAACAAGATCCATAGCGCCGATACACCAACGCCGGCCACCAGATACGTCATTCCCGATAAGCGATGCTTGTTCACTTCAATCCCCTGAAAGTGGAACGCGAAACCACAATGCTTGGAAACTGCCCCGTGCGTTAGGGCCTCCGGAATGCTTTGGGTCGAAAGCGGAAATTAGCAGCCCGGCAGCGGGCCGTCCTGTCCGAACGTCCGCTAACGGCCAGGAGCGGACATTCAAAGATGCGCACGTCCGATACGGAAGCCAAGGACAGGTTTCACTTCTCGCTGGTGAACGTGATCTCGGTCGACCCGGCCGAGTCAACGATGACCCCGTACAGACAAGTCTTCGATTCGTACTCGACAAGCCAGAGCTTCCCGTCCTTCTCTGATCCGGTGAACCTGAGGTTCTCGCACGCTGCACGGTTCGAAGCGCAGTGCTCTGCCATCGCTGCATCAGCCAGTGCACGAACCTTTTCCGCCGTCATATCACCACGGCCGCAGCCCGACACGATTGCACCCGACACGACCAGTAGCGCGATACAGAGCCGCTCCATCGATAGCCTCACCATGGAAGAAGGGATGCCCGCTTCAGTCGACGGCGGACGGTAGCACCCCTGCCTCGAGCCCGACCAGGCCGACTGCCGACTCGCATTCCCGTCCCCGGGCCACGCCAGGCCGGCCGGCGCCTCCAATCGGCCCGGGATACTGTAAAAGGCGGATCAGGGCCCTTCATGCGAAGGGGCGGCTGCGCGGGCTCGCGCAACATTCGCGGACACAACCAAGGGGTAAGGCATGAGGACGATGTGGATGGCGTTGGCGGTGGGTGCATTTATCGCCGGGCCCGTGGTGGCACAGGTGCCGACCGGCAAGATGGACCCGCTGCGGCCTGACCAGCAACGCTTCTTCGAGCTCTACAAGGAACTGGTCGAGACCGACACCTCGGTCACCACGGGCAGTTGCACCCAGGCCGCCGAGCAGATCGCCGCGCGCCTGAAGGCAGCCGGCTTTGCCGACGACCAGGTCACGCTGTTCTCGGTGCCCGAGCACCCCAAGGAAGGCGGGGTGGTAGCCATCTATCCGGGCACGTCCAGCACGCTCAAGCCGATCCTGCTGCTGGCGCACATCGACGTGGTGGCGGCCAAGCGGGCCGACTGGGTGCGCGACCCGTACAAGCTGGTCGAGGAGAACGGCTACTACTACGCGCGCGGCATCGCCGACGACAAGATGATGGCGGCGACCTGGGCCGACACGCTGATCCGCTTCAAGCAGGATGGCACCAAGCTCGGGCGCACGGTCAAGATGGCGCTGACCTGCGGCGAGGAGACCGACACCGCCTTCAACGGCGCGCAGTACCTGGCCAACCACAAACGCGATCTGGTCGACGCGGCCTTCGCCCTCAATGAAGGCGGCGGCGGGGACACCGATGGCAAGGGGCACCTGGTCGCGCAATCGATCCAGGTGGGCGAGAAGACCTACCAGGACTACAAGCTGGTCGCCACCAATCCCGGCGGACACAGCTCCCAACCCGTGCGCGACAACGCGATCTACGCGATGTCCGAGGCGTTGCTGAAGGTGGGTGGGCACGAGTTCCCGACCGAGTTCAACGACACCACCCGCGCCTTCTTCGCGCGCGCCGGTGCGGCACGCAAGGATGAGCTGGGAGCGGCGATGGTGGCGTTGGCGAAGGATCCCGGTAACGCCAGCGCGGAGGCGGTCGTCAACACCGACAAGGGCTTCCACTCGATGCTGCGCACGACGTGCGTGGCGACGATGATCAACGGCGGGCACGCGGTCAACGCACTTCCGCAGCGGGTCGAAGCCAACGTCAATTGCCGCATCTTCCCCGGCCATACGCCGGCACAGATCAAGGACGCGCTGACCGGGGTCATCGGCAATCCCGCCATCTCGATCGACCTGGCACGCAAGGACAAGCCCCTGGCCAAGTCGCCCGCGCTCGATCCGGCGATCATCGGCCCGATGGAGACGTTGAGTGCGAAGTACTTCCCCGGCGTGCCGGTGATCCCATCGATGTCGACCGGCGCGACCGACGGGCTCTACATGTCGGCCGTGGGCATCCCGACCTACGGCGTGCCCGGCATGTGGGGCGATCCCGATGGCAATGGCGCGCATGGGCTCAACGAGCGGCTGGAAGTGCGCTCGGTGTATGTCGGGCGCGATTACCTGTTCGACCTGGTCAAGGCGTTGGCGCAGTAAGGGCGCAGCCAGTCCCCGAAACGAAAGAATGGGGGACGCAGAACGGGGACGGAGGTAGACCAGGCTGCCCTGGAACCTCCGTCCAGTCTTCAGGCCCGCCTACGGCGGGCCTTGTCTATTGCGAAACGCCGAAGCACGGATCGTGCGCTGTCGAATGTCTGCTTCCGGCCAGAAGCGGTCATTCGCCCAGCGCGGTGCCCCAGAGCACAAAGTTGTCCGTATCTGCGGAGCGAAGCGGCTGCAGAGACAACAGGTCAACGTGCCAGCGCCGAAAGATGATTACCAACTGTCGGACCGAGTCCGGCGAAACCGTGGCCGTAAGTTCCAAATGCAGCGTGGTTCCAACGCCTTGCACGCCCCGGAACTCAGGGAGAGACGCCAGCCATCCGAAGAACTGGTCCTCATCGGCGGCAGCAAAGAACGTAGGACCTGCGAAAGAAATGAGCATGGAGCGTGCGGCTTCCGTTGCGCGGCGAGGATTACGCGGCCATCGAATGTCCGCTTTGGGTCGGAAGCGAACATTAGCATCGCAGCACGCCTGCCCGCCCAACGTCCGCCACGGGGCATCCTGCGCCGCGCCCATCCATGGACAATGTCACGGTGACTTCCCGCCCTTTGGTCCCGTGCGACCCCGAACGAAGATGGTCGCGAACGACACCCGGATGGAATCATGCGAACGACCACGCCTTTTCTGCTCGGCCTTACCTGCTTCGAATCCCACGTTCTGCGCCCCGTGGCCACGCATCCCGTGCGTGGAAAGACACAAGGCCAGTAACGAGCGCCACCCAACAAGGAAGAGAGCCTCAATCATGTCGAGCCTGGTCAATCGCGCGCTTGTCGTCTATTCGGCTGTAGCCAGCACGGTATTACTGTGCGGCGCCGCATCGGTAGTGTCATCAGATCACTTCAAGACCATCGACGTCGAACGCATCAATGTGCGCGAACCCGATGGCACGCTGCGAATGGTGATATCCAACAGAACCAGCTTCCCTGGCATCGTTGTCCGCGGCAAGGAGCAGCCTCACAAGGAGCGCACCGGGTTTGCAGGCATGCTGTTCTTCAATGACGAGGGCACCGAGAATGGCGGCCTGATCTTTGGCGGTTCGCGCGACAAGGCTGGCAAGGTAAGTGCCGGCGGCCATCTCAGCTTCGACCAGTACGAACAGGATCAAGTAATCAATCTCGAGCAGACTGAGGATGGCGGTCGCCGCAGCGCGGGCCTGGCCATCAGCGATCGCCCCGAGCAGGCGTTGGACTTCGCGGAGTTCGCCAGGATCCAGGACATGCCCGATGCCGAGAAGGCTGCAGCCTACAAAAAACTGGAAGACCAGGGCGCATTCGGCGCGCCCCGCCTTTACGTGGGCAAGACCAACAACGATTCGGTATTGACGATGCGTGATGCGCAAGGGCGCAAGCGACTGGTGCTCAAGGTGACCGCGGCCGGCGATGCGTCGATCCAGTTCCTGGATGCCGAGGAGAAAGTGGTCCGCACGGTCACGCCAGCGGCCCAGCAGTGAGTTTTCCTTGCGTTCGATTTGATCGGTGCCCGGCGACAGGACTTTCGTCGCCAGCACACGCCCAACGTCACTATCGGTCGTGAGCGCTCCGCTATCGGCCTAGAGCGCACGTTCGCACTCATTGCAGAGCTCAGTTTATCTGCGCTCTGAGCACAGATCACCTTCCCGACTGAAATACGCCGGTTCGCCGCCACGACGAACCGGCGGTCCCGCCAAACGCGAGCACCCTCCGCGCTCAACTCGCCGCAGCCGCCACGAGAGCTTTCCGGAATCCGGGTAGAGCTCGTAGCCCTCCGACGTAAGACGCCACGTTCCGAACGACCGCTCTTCAGGGCAGATGTCGCACCAGTTGGAATCCACATACCGGCCCGACTCCAACAGGCGCACTGAGTAGCCGCTCAGCAACCCAAAGCTCCACGTCTCACCAGGTTGGCGGAACGGGTCTCTCGGCAGCGCGATCAGCAACAACGTGGTGACGACCAGAACCAACACCGCGACCATGGAAAACCAGCTTGCGACGCGGATCATAGGTGCCTCTCTCTTCCGTGACGGACCACCTTGCCAACGTAGCGACGCGAAAAGCGGGGTTGATGTCCGCTAACGACCAGGAGCGGACATTCCCCAATGCCTGACTCAAGCCGAGCGTCAGAGGCTTCGGTTCAAGTGAATTATCAGGGCACTGGCTCGGCAATCTGTAGGGCCCGCCGCGCCTTCGGCGACAGCTTGGAATCGGGGTGGGCGCGGTAATACGCACTTACGTACTTAAGTTGTTGCTCGAAGTCACTCCATTGCCCAGAGTCATGCGCCATGGATGGACCAACCTCCGCGAGCATTTCAAGAGCCGGAATGGCCTGCTTCTCCAGCCTCGCAACGAGCTGCTCCCGAGGCTTGTTCCGCAATTCTTCAAGGACCAAACTGCGCTCAGCTGCCTTATCAGCAACGTGAGCGTACAGCGAAAAACCGTACGCCTTCGTCCATTCTCGATTCGCTGTCGCACGTCCAAGGACATAGCCACCGAACGCAAAGACGACCACAGCAGCAATCCAAATGAAGGTCCGGTTAATTCTCACGTAGCCCCCGTACTGCCTGATTGTTAGACCCAGAGGTCCGCATGTCGCCTGGCCAATGTCCGCTTAGGGTCGAAAGCGGACGTTAGCACCGTCGAGCCGGCTTCGCCTGGAAGGATGTCCGCTATCGGCCAGGAGCGGACATCAGCGATGTTTGGCGAGTCGGAAGCTCTCCACAGTCATGCCAAATCGAGAGGCTTGGCCAGACAGATGCACAGGCCCTCCGCGCGGCACGGCCGCTAGAACCTCTTCAGGCACGCCACATACAAATCTCGCGGTGAGAGCAAGCGAAGGAAAGTCCAACCTGCCGTCGTTGCAGGGCTTGGACCATCTGGTTGGACTAGCAACTTCGATCTTTTCGCTGTGCTGTTTGTCGGCCGCGAGGTGAAGCAAGTAGAAGGCCGGTTCCTTGGCTGCCAATGTCCAGATGAGCCCCACCAGAGCCGATACGCATATGGACAGGGCAAGCGTCGACGGTCCGAAAGTCCTTCTGACCAGCATGCGCGCGGTGAACATGTAAAACAGCAACGCTGCGGTGAGAGTTCCAACGATCAGCGAAACATCCGATGCCCCAGGATTCGGCAGGAACTTGGGGCGGATTACCCAGTAAGCCAGCACAGCAGAACTAGCCAGGCAGAGTTCCTGCGCACAGCAGGAGAAGGGTGTAGTCGGAAATCCTCTTAGCCCCCATCCTCGTCGCTCCTCTCCCTTCGAGCCAATGTCCGCTTCGGGTCGAAAGCAGCCCGGCTGCCGGGCGCCCCGGCCGAACGTCCGCTACCGACCAGGAGCGGACATTCAGGCGTAAGCCGCTCAATCCTCAAGATGCGGCAACTTCGAGCAGACGTCGAAGAACGCGTCATGCCATCGCCGCAGGTCGTTTGGCTGGACCGCTCCGAACACCTGTAGGCCCGATGGCTCGGCAGACACGATGAGGTAGGGTGCGGACTCCGACGAACCAAACCAACATGGGAAGCCATGCTCTCCCGTGCCTGACCATCCTGGAAGGCGGCCATAGCAGTCGGCTAGCAAGGCCCAATCCGCATCGGTGAACTGATCGAGCTTCAGGCAATAGATACGGTCCACCTGAACATACCCGTTCGCGTCGACGGCTTCTGAATTGTCGTAGTAGAGCAAGCTGGACATGAGGCTCCTGCATGAGCACAAGAACGACCTTCGCGCAGTGTCCGCTTCGGGTCGACAGCGGACACTAGCATCGCCACAGCGGGCCCGTCCGGACGAATGTCCGCTATCAGCCAGAAGCGGACATCCACGAACGTCCGAACTAGCGGCAGGCCTTTGACAGCTCGTCGTACCTGTCCTGGGAAATCTCAATGACCTTCGAAGCGCTCCGACCAGTGCCGCTCTCCGGCATTAGCGTCACCCTTGCCTGATGCAAACCGGGAACAGCTTCGACAACCACGGGCTTGTAGCCTGGGGCCGAAACGCCGAACTCGAACGGGAGCGCATCGGCGCCGCCGAATGCGAAACATCCTGATTGGGACGTGCGCGCCTCGTAGTGATAGAGGCGCACGCTGGCATTGGCGATAGGTCGCATTGACACACCATCCTCGACCGTCCCGACCATGTAGCCCCCCGGGTGGCACGGCACGAAATAGCAGCAGCCGCCGAGTACCACGGCCGCGCTTAGTAACGAAAACTTCGAAAGCGATGACGTCACGCCCCCCCCCAATCACCTGATGCTCGCCTCGCAGGTGTCCGCTATCGGCCAGACACGGTCAGTCGTCGTCGATTTGCTCGAGCCGTGCCGGCGTCGACCGGGGCGAATGGCGAGGTGACGACCGGCTGTCATTACAGAACCCATGCGTGCGAGCCGCTTCGACGATTTCGGTAGGGTATCCGCGGAAGGTGGAGATGCCAACTCGAACGCGGTGCTTGTAAATGCGCTCTACCATCACATGCGCCGTCATCGGCTCGCCAAGCGTGAAGACCGCAACGATCCGTCTTCCCGGATCCGCAATCTCATGGGCGAGCATTCCGAACCGGTTAGCGAAGCGCTCAACCCCACGAAATGCCTCCACATCGTCCTCGCACACTTGGACAGCCCCAAGCTCGAATATCTCGGGCTTGTCGCCATTGGCTTGCGGGTAATAGGGAGTGTGCTCGGGGTCGGCGCCGAAGCATGCCGTCAGCATCAACGGGGGCACTGCTGTCAAAAGCATCGATCGCGACATGGCTTTCATCCGTTGCACCGGCGACGGCATTTCGCGGCGAGTTCGCCTCCGGTCGAACAGGAAGTTATGCATGGCCGCGCACGCCTTGGATTCGGAGTCAGTGTTGCGCCTCCAAGTGCGCTCATCATGAGGCGAGTGTGAAGTCGACCTCATGTCTGCTGTCGAAAGCGGACATCAGCGCCCGCCCACCCGTCGGGATCCGTACCAATCGAAAGCCCCTCCGTTGCCGGCCCCGCTCCGTTCCCGACAACCGCACCGTGCACCTTCCCCTCTCCCGCCTGCGGCGGCCGCAAGCGGGAGGGGGAGAACCGCGGGCAGGCGCGGGGCTTCACGACCTCACGGAATCACATCCAGCCGCCCATACAACCCGTGCTCCTCGTCGTCCGGTCCGGAAGCGAAGAACAGCGTGTTCACCGGCTGGTTCGCGATGCCGTTGCCGAACTGGATGCCCCACAGTCCTTCGATCCTGATCGGCCGCAGCAGCTTGTCGCGCAGCGGTCCCAGTTGCAGGCCGAACACCGGCTCGTACGCGTTGATGCGGCCGTCGCCGAAGTTGCCGATCAGCAAGGCATTGCTGAAGTGCCCGAACGCCGCCGGCGCCAGCGCGATGCCCCACGGCGCATTGAGCGTGCCGCGCGTCGCGACGCGGCGGATGAGCTTCCCGTTCGGCGTGTACACATCGACATAGCCAAGGCCCGGGCCGACCACTTCATCGGTCATGCTCGCGTCCTGCTTGGCGTAGGTGACGTAGATGTCGCCACCGATGGCCTGGATGCCGAACGGCGCGAAACCGCGCGGAATGCCCGGGTCGGTGAACGCGCCGGCCGGCAGCGCGACGGGCTTGAAGGTGCTGTCGAACACGTCGACGCGTGCGTGGAAGAAGTCAGTCGCGTACAGCAGCTGACCGTTACCGCCCGCGCTCAATGCCAGCCCCTTGTAGTTGGCGCCGGTCGCGGAGTTGTTGACCGCGCGAATCGCGTGCGTGCCATCGACGTTGGGCGCCCAGCCGGCGATCACGCCCTGCTCGGTTGCGAAGAGGAAGCGCGAGGGACCGCTCACGCCGCCCTGGCTCACCACGAAACCGTTGGAGGCGTTGAACACGATGCCGGTCGGCTCGCCGCCGGTGGTCATCGTGGGCGACGGAATCTGCACGACCAGCGACTGCAGGTTGCCATCGCCGTCGTACAGCGTGGACACGTGCGCGTCCGCGTCGGCCACCCAGACGAAGCCGAACGGATTGAACGCGACGCCCCACGAGTTGACGAGGTTGGGATCGGTGCGTTCGGCGGGAATGCTGCCGTCCGACACCAGGTTTCGCTGCGTGAAGCGAACGTCCGCGGCCTGTGCGCCGCCGGCGACGGCGATGGCCATTCCCAGTGCAAGCGGTGCGAAGAGTTTGAGGGTCGACTTCATGTCCGGGCTCCTGTGTGTGGGGAACGAAGCGCGGCGACGGCCATGCGTCCGGCGCTTCGGCAGGTGGATGCCCGGTTCGTCCGGCGCGGTTCAACCGGCCTGGACCTCACGCGTGCGTAACGACTGGATGCGCACGACGAGCGGACAATTGAACCGATCGCGATCCCGCCGGTATTGACGACGTGCGAGACGGAGGACACCGCGTGACGGCCGGCCCAGGCATCGACGGCGAAGCTTCGACTGGCGACTTCGGCGAGGACGAGGTCGCCCTGATGGGGCGCGTCGCCGCCGAACAGATGGACGCCTTCGAGGTGCTGTATCGCCTGTACCACCCGAAGCTGACGCGCTTCCTGACCGGCATGACGCATCGCCCCGCGCTGGTGGAGGAAATCCTCGACGACACCATGCTGGTAGTCTGGCGGCGCGCGCACACCTACGTACCGGAAGCGAAGGTGTCCACGTGGATCTTCGGCATCGCGTACCGGCAGGCGCTCAAGGCGCTGCGGGAGGCAGGCCACGGCGCGCCGGCGGAACTGGACGAAGCGCCGTTGCCGTCGCAGGAGCCCGCGCCCGAGGCGGAGCTGCACCAGCGCGACCTGCACGCGATGCTCGACCAGGCGATGAGATCACTTTCGGCCGAGCAACGCGCCGTGATCGAGCTGACGTACTACCTCGGTTACGCCTGCCGGGAGATCGCCACCATCATGGATTGCCCCGTCGACACGGTGAAGACGCGCATGTTCTACGCACGGCGCCGCCTGCGGGAACTGCTCGGCGCGAACCGCGAGGAGGCCATGTGAAGATCCTGCGCTTCGAAGGTTCGGCCCACAGCGAAACCCAGCGGCTGCTGCCGTGGTACGTCAACGACACGCTCGACGACGACGACCTGGCGCGCGTGGAAGCGCATCTGGTGGAATGCGGCCCGTGCCGGCGCGAACTCGAGTTCCTGCGCCTGCTGGAATCGGTATGCGTACAGGCCGTGCCCGCGCCGGATCCGGCCGACGCGTTCGCCCGTCTGCGCGACCGGCTGCAACCGACGCGGACGCAGGCGTCACCGTCGCCGCTGGCGCGATTGCGCGAGGCATGGGGCGATTGGCCGGCATGGCTTCGCGGCGCTGTGGCGGCGTCGTTCGTGCTGGCAGCAGGCGTGTGGGGGCTGACACTCGTGCGCGACGAGGCGCCCGCGATGTATCGCACGCTGGGCGATGCGCCACCCGACGCCGTCGTGGGCGATGCGGACCTTCGCCATCTGGTCGTGGTGTTCGATCCGCATATCGAACATGCGCGGATGCAGCAGCTGCTGCGCGCGAGCCAGGCGCGCATCGTGGACGGCCCCAACGACGCAGGCGCGTACGTGCTGGCCGTTCCGGCAACTCGCGAGGCGAGCGTGCGCGACGCGCTGCGTGCGGCACCGGGCGTCACGCTGGTCGAAAGCCTGGATGCGGACGGGCGACGCCGATGATGCGTGCGCTGCTGGCGTTGCTGCTTTTGTGGCTCGCGACCATGCCGGCCGCGATGGCGGTGCAGCTGGCCGAAGGCCCACGCGCGCCGGAGGAACGCAGCGACCGCCAGTTGCTGGTGATGCTGCGCGTTCCGCCGCAACACCTGCGCCCCGACGCGGACTACGCCGGCACATACCGCAGTTCGGCCGGGCGCGAGGCACGGCAGCGCATTGCGCGGCAGATCGCGAAAGCGCACGGCCTGCACCTGGTCGACGACTGGCCCATGCCCGCGCTGGACCTGGATTGTTTCGTGATGGAAGCCGACGACACGGCGACGCGCGAACGCGTGGTGCGACAACTGGCCGCGGATCCGCGCGTCGAGCTGGCGCAGCCGATGCAGGTGTTCCATGCGCTGGCCTCGGGCGACCCGTTGTCGGCGACGCAGCCGGCGGTCGTCGACTGGCATCTGCGTGAGCTGCATGCGCTCGGGACGGGGCGCAACGTCAACGTGGCGATCGTGGATACCGGCGTGGAGGTGCGCCATCCCGATCTGCGTGGACGCGACGTCGTCACGCGCAATTTCGTCGACGCCGGCGCGGTGCCGGCCGAAGCGCACGGCACGCAGGTGGCGGGCATCATCGGTGCGGGCAGCGACGACGGCGTCGGCATCACGGGCGTGGCGCCGCGGGCGCACCTGCTCGCGCTGCGTGCGTGCTGGCCCGCCCGCGGCACGGACAGCGAAGCGGTGTGCAGCAGTTTCACTCTCGCCAAGGCGCTGCAGTTCGTCGTGGATTCGCGCGTGCAGGTGCTCAATCTCAGCCTGACCGGACCGCGCGACCCGCTGCTCGCGCGCCTGCTGGATGTCGCGACGGCCCGGCGGATCGCCGTCGTCGCCGCGGTCGATTCGCGCAGCCCTGACGGCGGGTTTCCTTCATCGCATCGCGACGTGATGGCGGTGGCGGGCGAAGACGGCCCACCACTTCGGGCCGGCGCGTTGCTCGCGCCCGACCACGGCATTCCCGCGACGACCACCGGCGGCGGCTGGACCCTGGTCTCGGGCACGTCCTACGCGGCCGCGCAGGTCAGCGGCCTGGTGGCGCTGCTGCGGGAACTGGCGCCGAAGGCCACGCCCGACCAGCTTCGCGCCGCCCTCGCCCCCGCCGGGCTAGGCTTCGCGCCGAGGCGGCCGGAGCGGATCGATGCCTGCGCGGCGGTCGTGCGCGTGACGCAGCGATGCGCGTGCGACTGCACCGCTCGATCGACCGGGGTGACGAGGCCGCGCCGCTGAGAAGCTGCCGTGCCGCGTGGTGCTTTCGTACTGCTGACGATGTTGTTGATCGCGCCGGCGCGCGCCCAGGTTTCGGGCAGCGCGACGCTGGTTTCGGATTACCGCTTCCGCGGCATCTCGCTGAGCGACGAGCGTCCCGCCCTGCAACTGGCCGTGGCGTACGACCACGCGAGCGGCCTCTACGCAGGCGCCATGGCATCCAGCGCGCGACCCGACGCCGACAGCGGCAGCGACGTGCACCTGCTGCCCTACCTCGGCTTTGCGCGACGCATGGACAGCGGGCTTGGCTGGGACGTCGGCATCGCCTATGCGGCCTTCTTCGAAGCATCCGGCTACGACTATCCCGAAGTGCATGTCGGCGTGAACTCGGAGCACCTCGGCGCCCGCCTCTCCTTCGCCCACCGCTACTTCGGCGACGATGCGGACGCGATCTACCTCGAACTCAATGCCGACCGGCCCGTGTCCGATCGCGTGCGACTGCTCGCACACCTGGGCTGGCTGCATCACGACACCACGGACGAATCGTTCCCCGGCCTGCAGCGCCAGCATCTCGACCTGCGCGTGGGCGTAGGCATCGACGTCGCCGGTTGCGACCTGCAGATCGCGTGGGTGAGCAGCGATGGCGAACAGGCCAGTTATGCGTCTTCGCCGGAAGTCGATCATTCGGCGCTGATCGCGAGCCTGTCGCGGGCGTGGTGAGGGTGGCCGAAGGTTTGCGTCGGGCGGCGTGTTTGGCATTCCAAGGCTCCTGCTACTGCCGTCTGGAATCGAAATCGGCACTCATGCAAACAGCCAGGCCCGCCATGGCTCGAAAGCGGACATCAGCACCCCGCAAAAAAGAACGGCCCTCACAGGGAGGGCCGTCGCACGAACCACGATCGGCTTGGCGTTACTCCACCGTCACCGACTTGGCCAGGTTACGCGGCTTGTCCACGTCGGTGCCGCGCGCGAGTGCGGCGTGGTACGCCAGCAGCTGCACGGGGATGGCATGCACCACCGGCGAAAGCACGCCGACATGGCGAGGCGCGCGGATGACGTGCACGCCTTCGGACGGCCCGAACTGGCTGTCCTCGTCGGTGAATACGAACAGCTCGCCGCCGCGCGCGCGCACTTCCTGCATGTTGGACTTCACCTTCTCCAGCAGCGTGTCGTTGGGGGCGATGACCACCACCGGCATGGCGGCGTCCACCAGCGCGAGCGGACCATGCTTGAGTTCGCCCGCCGGGTAGGCCTCGGCGTGGATGTAGGAGATTTCCTTCAGCTTCAACGCACCTTCCAGTGCGATGGGGTAATGCACGCCACGGCCGAGGAACAGCGCGTGCTGCTTCGGTGCGAAGCGCTCGGCCCAGCCGGTGACCTGCGGCTCGAGGTTCAGCGCGTGCTGCACACTGCCGGGCAGGAAGCGCAGCGCGTCAAGGTACTGGCTCTCCTGCTCGACGCTCAAACGGTTGTTCAACTTCGCCAGCGTGGCGGCGAGCGTGAAAAGCGCGACCAGCTGCGTGGTGAACGCCTTGGTGGACGCCACGCCGATCTCGGCACCGGCGCGCGTGTAGTACACCAGCTTGCTGGCGCGCGGGATGGCGCTTTCGGGCACGTTGCAGATCGACAGCGTGCGGTCGTGGCCCAGCGACTTGGCGTACTTCAGCGCTTCCATCGTGTCGAGTGTTTCGCCCGACTGCGAGATGGTGACGATGAGGTGCTTCGGGTTCGCCACGGCCTTGCGATAGCGGTATTCGCTGGCGATCTCGACCGAGCACGGCAGGCCGGAGATCGCTTCGATCCAGTAACGCGCGGTAAGGCCGGCGTAATAGCTGGTGCCGCAGGCGAGGATCTGCACGCCTTCCACGTCGCGCAGGACGCTTTCGGCATCGCGGCCGAACAGCAGCGGGCTGAACGCGTTGGCGTCCATCACCGCCTCGATGGTGTCGGCGATGGCGCGCGGCTGCTCGTGGATTTCCTTCTGCATGAAATGGCGGTACGGGCCCAGCTCCAGCGAGGCGAGCGACACGTCCGAGACATGCACTTCGCGCTCCACCGCCGCACCGTTGCCGTCGAACACGCGCACGCCTTCGCGCGTGACCTCCGCGGTGTCGCCTTCCTCCAGGAAGATCACCTGGCGCGTGGCCTGCAGGATCGCGGAGACGTCGCTGGCGATGAAGTTCTCGCCTTCGCCCAGGCCCACCAGCAGCGGGCAGCCCATGCGCGCGGCGATGAGGCGGCCGGGTTCGCGCTTGCTGACCACGGCGATCGCGTAGGCACCCACGAGTTCGCGAACGGCGTTCTGCACGGCGGTGAGCAGGTCGGCGCCGTGGGACTGGTGGAAGTGGATCAGGTGCGCGATGACCTCGGTATCGGTCTGCGACTCGAACACGTAGCCGCGCGCGCGCAGCGCTTCGCGCTGTTCGTCGTGGTTCTCGATGATGCCGTTGTGCACCACCGCCAGCTCGCCGAAGGAGATGTGCGGGTGCGCATTGGCTTCGGTCACGCCGCCGTGCGTGGCCCAACGGGTGTGGCCGATGCCGAGCCGGGCGGTGAAGCCTTCGGACTGGGCGGCCGATTCCATCTCCGCGACGCGGCCGGTGCGGCGCACGCGACGGACTTCAGCGCCGTCCAGGACGGCTATGCCGGCGGAGTCGTAGCCGCGGTATTCCAGGCGCTTGAGGCCTTCGATCAGCACCGGTACCACGTCGCGATCGGCGATCGCACCCACAATTCCGCACATGCAGCGGTACTCCAGATCGGGAAGACGGACAGTTTAGCGGGAGGTACGCGAAGGCCGCTGTACGGCGGACACGGAACTGTCCGCGCGGACACTGCGGACACCCGCCGGCGTTCGCAAGTGATTGAAATAAAAGGGCCGGCAGGTTGGCACGCGGCATGCGTATTCAGGTGAGATTCCCCATCACCGACCACGCATGATCCGCGATACCTCCGCACAAGACCGCGTCATCGCCGCGCCCCCCGCCAACCCGCGCCGCAAGCAGCTGCTCATCGGCGGCGGCGTGGCGGCCCTGTTGCTGGTGGCGCTGAGCGTGCCCACGCTGGGCCGCTGGCTGGGAGCCGGACAGTCGGTCAGTGGCGAGCGCCTGCGCTCGGCCGAAGTCCATCGCGGCACGCTGGTGCGGGACGTCTCGGTCCAGGGCCGCATGGTCGCCGCCGTCAGCCCGACGCTGTACGCGCCGGCCGCCGGCACCGTCACGCTGAAGGTCCGCGCCGGCGACACGATCAAGCAGGGCCAGGCCCTGGCGGTGATCGACAGCCCCGAACTGCGCAGCAAGCTGCTGCAGGAACAGTCGACGCTGCAGAGCCTGCAGGCCGAGGCCAGCCGCGCCGCGCTGGACGCACAACTGGCGCGCTCCACCGCGCAGAAGGCGCTGGACCAGGCCGAAATCGACCGCACCGCCGCGATGCGCGACCTGGAACGCAGCCAGAAGGGCTTCGAGGGCGGCGCGGTGTCCAGCATCGAAGTCGCACGCGCGCAGGACACGCTGAAGAAGGCCGACATCGGCCTGTCGCATGCGCAGCACGACTACGGCCTGCAGGATCGCGGCGCCGGTCTGGACACCCGCAACAAGCACCTGCTCGCGCAGCGCCAGCAGGCGCTGGTCGATGACCTGCAGCGCCAGGTGGACGAACTCAACATCCGCTCGCCCGTGGACGGCATGGTCGGCACGGTGAACATCACCGACCGCACGGTGGTGCCGCTCAACCAGCCGCTGCTGGTGGTGGTGGACCTGCGCGAGCTGGAAGTCGAACTGCCCGTGCCGGAAAGCTACGCCGACGACCTGCGCCTGGGCATGGGCGCGGAAATCAGCTACGGCGGGCAGAAGTACAACGGCGTGCTGCAGTCGGTGTCCCCGGAGGTGGTGAACGGCCAGGTCATGGCGCGCCTTCGCTTCGCCGACAACCAGCCCGACAACAAGCGGCCCACCGGCCTTCGCCAGAACCAGCGCGTCAGCACGCGCGTGATGATCGAAGAGAAGCCGAACGTGCTGATGGTGCAGCGCGGTCCGTTCCTCGACACCGGCGGCGGCCGCGTCGCCTACAAGCTCGATGGCGACACCGCGATCAAGACCGCCATCACCACCGGCGCCAGCAGCCTGTCCGACGTGGAAGTGCTGTCCGGCCTGAAGCCCGGCGACCGCATCGTGATTTCCGATACCACCGCGTTCAACGGCGCGGACGAAGTGATGGTCAACGATTGACCGCCGTCCCGCATCCCATATCCGCCATTCCGCATTCACCGCACGCACGAACAGGACGCACCAGGAGCCCAGCCATGTTGAAGATGACCCACCTGAGCAAGGTCTACCGCACGCACATGATCGAGACGCACGCGCTGCGCAGCTTCGACATCCACGTGCGCGAAGGCGAATTCGTCGCCGTCACCGGGCCGTCGGGCTCGGGCAAGACGACGTTCCTGAACATCGCCGGCCTGCTGGAGGATTTCAGCGACGGCGATTACCTGCTCGACGGCGTATCGGTGAAGGGCCTGGACGACAACGCGCGTTCGCGCCTGCGCAACGAGAAGATCGGCTTCATCTTCCAGGGCTTCAACCTGATCCCCGACCTGAACCTGTTCGACAACGTCGACGTGCCGCTGCGCTATCGCCGCATGGGCTCGGCCGAGCGCAAGGAGCGCATCGAGCATGCGCTGGGCCGCGTCGGCCTGTCCTCGCGCATGAAGCACTACCCCTCGGAGCTTTCCGGCGGCCAGCAGCAGCGCGTGGCCATCGCGCGTGCGCTGGCCGGCTCGCCCCGCCTGCTGCTCGCGGACGAACCCACCGGCAACCTGGATTCGCTGATGGCCCGCGGCGTGATGGAGCTGCTGGAAGAGATCCACGCACAGGGCACGACCATCGTGATGGTGACGCACGATCCGGAACTGGCCGCGCGCGCGCAGCGCAACGTGCACATCATCGACGGCCAGGTGACCGACCTGGACGACGCGCCGCGCCTGGGCGGTGAAGTCCACGCCGCCGCGCACTCCGCCACCGTCGCCGCCGGCTGAGGAGCGCCCACATGTTCACCTACTACCTGCGCCTGGCGATGATCTCGCTCAAGCGCAACCGCATCCTCACCGCGCTGATGGTCGCGGCCATCGCGCTGGGCATCGGCATGTCGATGACCTCGATGACCGTGCTGCACATGATGGGCAGCAACCCCATGTCCTACAAGGACGAGCAGGTCCGCCGCGTGCAGCTGGACAACTGGGACGTCAACGAGCCGTGGGACGAGGACTACCCGACCGAGCCGCCGGACCTGATGACCTACCAGGACGCCAACAACCTGGTGAACGCGCACAAGGCCGAGCACGAAGCGGCGTTCTTCCCCAACGTGCTTCCGCTGGAACCGGAGAAGCGCGAGATCAAGCCGTACATGGTCGAGGCGCTGTTCACCACGGCGGGCTTCTTCCCGATCTTCGAGCCGCCCTTCCGCTACGGCTCCGGCTGGTCGCCCGCGCAGGACCGCAGCGCCGCGCGCGTGGCCGTCATCGATGCCGAAACCAACGACAAGCTCTTCGGCGGCGAGAACAGCGTCGGCCGCAAGGTGCGCCTGGGCGGCGAGGACTTCACCGTCGTCGGCGTGCTGGAGAAGTGGCGCCCGACGCCGCGCGTCTACCACGTCTCCAACGGCGCGTTCAACGATCCGCAGTCGGTGTTCGTGCCCTTCTCGTTCGGCATCGAGAAGAAGATGAACAGCAACTCCAACAACAGTTGCTACAAGGATTCCGAACCCGGCTACGACGGCCTGCTGGCGTCGGACTGCATCTGGATCGACATGTGGGTGCAGGTCAAGGACGAGGCCGACGCGCAGCGTTACCTGAGCTTCCTCAACGACTACGTCGGCGAGCAGAAGAAGTCCGGCCGCTTCCCACGTCCGGTGAACAACCGCGTGTACACCGTGTCGGAGTTCCTCCAGGCCCAGCGCGTGGTCGGTCGCGACGTGCGTACGCAGGTGTGGCTGGCGTTCGCGTTCTTCGCGGTGTGCCTGATCAACACCGTCGGCCTGCTGCTGGCGAAGTTCATGGGCAAGGCACCGGAAATCGGCCTGCGTCGCGCGGTAGGCGCAAGCAAGCCGGCGGTCTTCGCGCAGTACCTGACCGAATCGGGGCTGGTCGGCATCGCCGGCGGCCTGCTCGGGCTGGTGCTCACGGGTCTGGGGTTGCTGGCGCTGCGCAAGCTCTACGCCGGCACGTCGATCGAACGGCTCGCCGAACTCGACTGGGTCATGGTCGGGCTGTCGTTGCTGATCGCGCTGATCGCAAGCCTCATCGCCGGCCTCTATCCGACGTGGCGCGCCTGCCAGGTGCAGCCGGCCACGCAGCTGAAGACGCAGTAACGCGAGGACACCATCATGGAATTCCGCCCGATCCTCAATGCGCTCATGCGCAACAAGACCGGCCTGCTGCTGATCGCGCTGCAGGTCGCCATCACGCTGGCCATCGTCTGCAACAGCGTCTTCATCATCCTGCAGCGCATCGAGAAGGTGAACCGTCCCAGCGGCATGGACGAAACCGCGCTGTTCACCATCACCAGCCTCGGCTTCGCGCCGGACTTCGACCTGCGCGGCAGCCTGCGCCAGGACCTGGAGGCGTTGCGCTCCATTCCCGGCGTGATCGATGCGACGACGATCAACTCCGTGCCCCTGTCCAACGGCGGCTGGAGCGAAGGCATCACCACGCTTCCCGAAAGCGTGCCGGAAGAGCAGCGCAAGAACACGCCGACCGCGATCTACATCCTCGACGAGCACGGCGTGAACACGCTGGGCGCGCACCTGGTGGCCGGACGCAACTTCACCGCCGACGACGTCAGCTACCGCAGCCGCGACGACAAGGGCACGCCGAACTCGGTCATCGTCACGCAGGCCCTGGCCGACCAGCTGTATCCGGACGGCAACGCGGTGGGCAAGCCGATCTACAGCGGCCTGGGCGGCAAGGGATCGTCCAGCACGATCGTCGGCGTCCTGGAACGCCTGCAGGCGCCGTGGGTCGGCTGGGACAAGGTCGAGCACGCGATGCTCGTGCCGCAGTACCAGGACGGCGAGTTCGACAGCTCTTCGCGCTACCTGGTGCGCACCGAGCCGGGACGTCGCGACGAGATCATGAAGGAAGCCGAGCGCAAGTTGGGCGAGATCAACACCGGCCGCATCGTGCGCGGCCTGCGTTCGGTCGAGGAAGTGCGCGGCGAGAGCTACCGCCAGGACCGTGCGATGACGATCGTGCTGACCACGGTGATCTTCTCGCTGCTCGCGGTGACGGGCCTGGGCATCGTCGGCATGGTGAGTTTCTGGGTGACGCGCCGGGTGAAGCAGATCGGCACGCGCCGTGCGCTGGGCGCGCGCCGCTTCGACATCCGCCGCTACTTCATGATCGAGAACGTGATCGTGGTGGGCGTGGGCATCGCGCTCGGCCTGCTGCTCACCTACGGCTTCAACCTGTGGCTGATGAAACATTACGAGCTGCCGCGCCTGGCGTGGTACTACGCGCCGCTGGGCGCGCTGACGGTGCTGCTGCTCGGGCAGCTGGCCGTGTTCGGACCGGCCACGCGCGCATCGCGCGTGTCGCCTGCGGTGGCGACGCGCACGGTGTGAGGTAGCGTCGGCTCCAACGCATTCCGGCCGTCATTCCCGCGGGGCGGGAGACCGGCTCCCGGCGCCTTACTCTCCGGAGGCGCCGGGACCGCACGCCTCGCCTCGTGGGGATGGCCGCCGGGCTTTTCATCGCGGCGCCGTTGCCCGCCTTGCCACTGCTACCCTAGGCCCCCATGCGGACCATCCTCGTCATCGACGACAACCACGCGGTGCACGTCGCACTGGACGTGCTGTTCTCGCTGGCCGACCTGCGCGTGCTCACCGCGGAATCGCCCGAGGAAGGGCTGCGCATGCTCGAGGACGACACCGTCGACCTCGTCATCCAGGACATGAACTTCACCGCCGATACCACCTCCGGCGAGGAAGGCATCGCGCTGTTCCGCACGATCCGCGACCGCTTCCCCGACCTGCCCATCATCCTGCTTACCGCGTGGACGCGGCTGGAGTCGGCGGTCGCGCTGGTGAAGGCCGGCGCTGCCGATTACCTCGGCAAGCCGTGGGACGACCACAAGCTGATGACCACGGTCACCAACCTGCTGGAGCTGGGCGAGGCCAACCGCGCGCTTGCGCATCATCGCGACGGCGAGCGCCGCCGCCGGCAGGAGCTTGAACGCCAGTACGACCTGCGCGGCGTCGTGTTCGCCGATCCGGCGAGCGAGCGCGTCGTCAGCCTCGCGTGCCATGTCGCGCGTGCCGACGTGCCGGTGCTGATCGCCGGCCCCAACGGCGCGGGCAAGGAGCGCATCGCCGAGATCATCCAGGCCAACTCCGCCGTGCGCGACGGCCCGTACGTGACGCTCAACTGCGGGGCGCTGCCGTCGGAGCTGATCGAAGCGGAGCTGTTCGGCGCCGAAGCCGGCGCGTACACCGGCGCCAACAAGTCGCGCGAAGGCAAGTTCGAGGCCGCCGATGGCGGCACGCTGCTGCTGGATGAAATCGGCAACCTGCCGCCGGCCGGCCAGATGAAACTGCTTCGCGTACTGGAAACCGGACGCTTCCAGCGCCTGGGTTCCAACCGCGAGCGCCAGGTGAAGGTGCGCGTGATCGCCGCGACCAACGCCGACATTCCGGCGATGATCCGCGCCGGCACGTTCCGCGAGGACCTGTATTACCGCCTCAACGTCATCGAACTGCGCGTGCCGCCCCTGGCGGAACGACGCGGCGACATCCTTCCGCTCGCCGAGTATTTCCTCGAAGGGCGTCGCCGACTGAGCGATGCGGCGCGCGGCGCGCTACTGCGGCATTCGTGGCCGGGCAACGTCCGCGAGATGAAGAACGCCATCCAGCGTGCGTTGCTGCTCGGCAGCGCCGATGTCATCGACGTGCAGGAGCTTGGGCTTGCCGGTGCGCCGATGGTTCCGCGCACGCATGAGGGCGAGCCCGATCGCGACGCGATCGAGGCGGCCCTGCAACGTGCCGGCGGCGTGATGAGCCAGGCGGCGGCGGACCTCGGGCTCAGCCGCCAGGCGCTGTATCGACGCCTGGACAAGCTCGGCATTGCGCGGTGATGCGATGGACGCGCACAAGCGCCACTTCTCGATGGCCGGAAAGCTCGCGCTGCTGCTGTTCGCGGCGATGCTGGCGGCGGTCGGGCTTGGCGCGCTGCTCATCCAGTGGCTCGACAATGCACTGCTCGGCGCAAGCCTGACGCTGGTCGTCTGCGCGCTGCTTGCACCGTGGGTCGCACAGCGTTACCTCGCCCGGCAGCTGAGCCTGTTCCGCGCATTGTCGGGTTCAGTGGCGAGTTTCCGCGATGGCGATTTCAGCTTCAGCGTCACGCGTCGCTCGAACGATGAACTCGACGACCTGGTCGAAGCGCACAACGAGCTGGGTCGCGTGCTGCGCGAAGAGCGCCAGTCGCTGTTCCAGCGTGAGTTGCTGCTCGATACCGTGGTGCAGAACACGCCGACGGCGCTGTTGCTGATCGAAAGCCGCGGCGCGATCGTGTACGGCAACGTCGCTGCGCGACAGCTGTTCCACGACGGCCGGAAGATCGAAGGCCTCAAGTTCCCGCAGTTGATGGAGAACACGCCGGCGCCATTGCGCGAGGCGCTCGGCGAAGGCCGCGACCGGCTTTTCAGCTTCGAGCACGCCGGCCAGGAAGAGACGTACCACCTCGCGCGTCGCGACTTCCATCTCAACGGCCGCGTGCACACGCTCTACATGTTCAAGCGGCTGACCGCCGAGCTGAACCGGCAGGAAGTGGCCACGTGGAAGAAGGTGATCCGCGTGATCAGCCACGAGCTCAACAATTCGCTGGCGCCCATCACCTCGCTTGCCCATTCCGGCGCGGAACTCCTGCGGCGCGAGGACTACGAGAAGCTCGGACGGATATTCGAGACCATCGAGGAGCGCGCGCGGCACCTGCACGGCTTCCTGCGCGGCTATTCCAGTGTCGCCAAGCTGCCGGTGCCGGAACTGGAATCGGTGGACTGGGCGCCGTTCCTGTCGCGGCTGCAGCAGCATTACGCGTTCCAGCGCGGGCCGGTGCCGAGCGAGTCGGCACGCTTCGACCCGGCGCAGGTCGAACAGGCGTTGATCAACGTGCTGAAGAACGCGCACGAGTCGGGGTCGAGCGAAAGCGACGTGACGTTGACGGTGCGGCAGGTCGGGCGCGTGGTGCGCGTGGAAGTCAGCGATCGCGGGCCGGGCATGTCGGACGCGGTACTGGCGAACGCGCTGGTGCCGTTCTATTCGACCAAGCGCAGCGGTAGCGGCCTTGGCCTGGCGCTGGCGCGCGAGATCTGCGAAGCGCACGGCGGGCGCATTGGATTGGCCAATCGCGACGGCGGCGGGCTTACCGTCAGTCTGATGTTGCCGGTGGAGTGAGGCCGGATCCGCTTCGAAAGCGCTCTCGCGCACGGTGCCGCGTATCCAGTCCACCATCCGTCCCGGAGAGGACGGTTCAACGTTTCAGCTTCGTTTCCCCCGCCCTGCCCGAACGCATGGCATTCGGGCGTTCGAAGGCGCGCGAACCAGTGGTTCGCTGGCAGCGCGGTCTCACCTCCAGCCCCTCTCCCGCAGGGAGTCGGCCTCGAGACTCGGCTGCGCCGGGTCTCACACCTTCGGCTTCTTCTTCGGACGCTGCCAGCCTTCGATCGTCGCCTGCCGCGCGCGCGCGACGGTGAGCTGGCCTTCCGGCGCATCGCGCGTGACGACCGAACCGGCGGCGATCGTAGCGTCGCGACCGATCGTCACCGGTGCGACCAGCGCCGAGTTCGATCCGATGAACGCGCCGTCCTCGATCGTCGTCCTCGACTTGTTCACCCCGTCGTAGTTGCAGGTGATGGTGCCGGCACCGACGTTCACGCCCGCGCCGATCACGGCATCGCCCAGGTACGCGAGATGGTTGGCCTTGCTGGTGACGCCGATGCGCGCGTTCTTGGTTTCGACGAAATTTCCGACGTGCACGCCATCGGCGAGCACGGTGCCGGGGCGCAGGCGCGAGTACGGGCCGATCTGCGCCGCGCCTTCGACGATGACGCCATCGAGATCGCAATGCGCACGCACCTCCGTGCCCGCACCGAGCGTGACGTCATTCAGGCGGCAGAACGGGCCGATGCGAACGCCATCGCCCAGCACGACCCTGCCTTCCAGCACGACATCGACATCGATCTCCACGTCGTGCCCCACCTGCACCTGCCCGCGCTGGTCGAAACGCGACGGATCGGCCAGTCGCGCGCCCTGCACGCACAGCGCACGTGCGGCACGACGCTGGAACGCGCGCTCCAGCTGCGCCAGCTGCCACGGGTCGTTCGCGCCTTCCACTTCGATCGGGTCGTGCACGTGCACCATCTCGGCCGCGTTGAACTCCGCGGCAGCCGAGGCGAAGACGTCGGTGAGGTAGTACTCGCCCTGTGCATTGTCGTTGCCCAGGTGCTGCAGCCAGCGGCGCAGCGCCTCGCCATCGGCGACGAGGATGCCGGTGTTGACGGTACGGATCTCACGCTGTTCGTCGTCGGCGTCCTTGTGTTCGACGATGCGGCCGACGCGACCCTGCGGATCGCGCACGATGCGGCCGTAACCCGTGGGATCGGCGAGGTCGGCGACCAGCACTGCGATTCGACCCTCCGCGTCCAGCATGCGCTGCAACGTGTCGGCGGTGATGAGCGGTACGTCGCCGTAAAGCACCAGCACGCGCGCATCGACCGGCACCGAGGGCATCGCCTGCTGCACGGCATGGCCGGTGCCCAGGCGTTGCTCCTGCTCGGTCCAGTGCAGGTCGGTCTGGTCGGCGAACGCCGCGCGCACCTGTTCGCCACCGTGGCCGTACACGACGTGGATGCCGGCGGCGCCGAGCTGGCGCGCGGTGTCGATCACATGGCCCAGCATCGGCTTGCCTGCGACCTTCTGCAGCACCTTGGCCGTCGTGGACTTCATGCGCTTGCCCTCGCCGGCGGCGAGGATGACGACGTGGAGCGGATTCATGCGTGGGAAATCCTTGGACGCGACCGCAGGATCTTATCAACCGGACTCGTCAACGAAGAAGCAGATTGCGCCGGGCGTGCGTGTCGCGTGCATGAGACCTCGGGCGCGTCGTCTAGACTTGCCTCATGCAAAGAAGTCCTGAGCGCTCCACGCTTGCCCGCCATGGCACCCGGTACGTCGCCGTTGGCGCGGCGCAGTTGCTGGTGGACTGGGCGGTGTTCGTCGCCCTGAGCGCTCTGGGCGTGCTGGTGGAGCCGGCGAACATCGTCGGGCGCATCAGCGGGGCGGCGATCGGGTTCTGGGCGAACGGCCGGTTCACGTTCGCCAGCGAAGACACGGCGGTGGGCCGCCGACAGTTCGCGCGCTTTGCGGTGATGTGGCTGGTCACCACCGCGATCAGCACCTGGGGCGTGGGCCATATCGACGACACGGTAGGGCTGCGCTGGGCGTGGCTTGCCAAGCCGGCGATCGACGTCGCGGTGGCCGCGCTGGGGTTCGTGCTGTCGCGGCACTGGGTGTATCGGCGGTAAGGCGTTCGACGCGTCCTTCTTCGTTCCGTCGCGATGCCCGGCGCCCGTAGCGCCTGCTCCGGAGCTTGTGTTCGCTCCAGGCTCCCGGGAGCGCCGTCACGCGGCGCCAGAAACGACGAAGGCGACGGGGTCGCCGTCGCCTTCGTGCGCGGTGCCGGAATCGCCAGGGGCGATCCCGAATGCCGCTTTCAGTGCTTCATGTTCTTGCGCAGACGCTCCAGCGCGCTGAGCTGGGCGATGCTCATCGCCAGCTGCGTCTGGGCTTCTTCCATGCTCATCTTCGGATCCTTCTTGGAGAGGATCCGCTCGGCTTCTTCCTTCGCTGCGCGGACAGCGGCTTCGTCGATGTCCTGCGCGCGCACAGCGGTGTCGGCCAGCACGGTGACGACGGTGGGCTGCACCTCGAGGATGCCGCCGGAGATCGCGAAGTCCAGGTGTTCGCCGCCCGGCAGGGTCACCACGACCTTGCCCGGCTTGAGGCGGGTGATCAGCGGCGCGTGCTTGGGCGCGATGCCGAGCTCGCCGATCTCACCGGTGGCGACCACCAGCTCGGCCTCGCCGTGGAAGATTTCCTGCTCGGCGCTGACGATGTCGCAACGAATCGTGGATGCCATTAGAAACGCCTTTCAAACTTGTGGCGCCCTTCCATGCGGAAGAGCGCGGGATGAGGCCAGGCGCGATGCGCACTGGCCCCGCGAAGATCAACCCGTGATCTTCTTGGCCTTCTCGACCGCTTCCTCGATGCCGCCGACCATGTAGAACGCCTGCTCCGGCAGGTGGTCGTACTCGCCTTCCACGATGCCCTTGAAGCCGCGGATGGTGTCCTTCAGCGACACGTACTTGCCCGGCGAACCGGTGAAGACTTCGGCCACGTGGAACGGCTGCGAGAAGAAGCGCTCGATCTTGCGGGCGCGCGACACGGCCTGCTTGTCTTCTTCCGACAGCTCGTCCATGCCGAGGATCGCGATGATGTCCTTGAGCTCCTTGTACTTCTGGAGCGTCGCCTGGACCTTGCGCGCGACATCATAGTGCTCGTGGCCGATCACGTTCGGGTCGAGCTGGCGCGAGGTGGAGTCGAGCGGATCGACCGCCGGGTAGATGCCCAGCGAGGCGATGTTTCGCGACAGCACGACGGTGGCGTCGAGGTGGGCGAAGGTGGTCGCCGGCGACGGGTCGGTCAGGTCGTCCGCGGGCACGTACACGGCCTGGATCGAGGTGATCGAACCGGTCTTGGTCGAGGTGATGCGCTCCTGCAGGACGCCCATTTCCTCGGCCAGCGTCGGCTGGTAACCCACCGCCGACGGCATGCGGCCCAGCAGCGCCGACACTTCGGTACCGGCCAGCGTGTAGCGGTAGATGTTGTCGACGAACAGCAGCACGTCGCGGCCCTTGCCGGAGGCGTCCTTCTCGTCGCGGAAGTACTCGGCCATGGTCAGGCCGGTCAGCGCGACGCGCAGGCGGTTGCCCGGCGGCTCGTTCATCTGGCCGTACACCATCGCCACCTTGTCGAGGACGTTGGAGTCCTTCATCTCGTGGTAGAAGTCGTTGCCCTCGCGGGTACGCTCGCCCACGCCGGCGAACACGGACAGACCCGAGTGCGCCTTGGCGATGTTGTTGATCAATTCCATCATGTTGACGGTCTTGCCGACGCCGGCGCCGCCGAACAGGCCGACCTTGCCGCCCTTCGCGAACGGGCACATCAGGTCGATGACCTTGATGCCGGTTTCCAGCAGGTCGTTGGCCGAGGAC
>Ga0209676_1001290_pt1 | contig 25803 bp, 28 predicted proteins | sample AraplaCvi_mLB_r2_FD_184282 | JGI IMG/M metagenome (GOLD analysis project Ga0209676, IMG submission 184282) | Arabidopsis root microbial communities from North Carolina, USA - plate scrape MF_Cvi_mLB_r2 (SPAdes) (version 2) | ecosystem: Host-associated > Plants > Roots > Endosphere | place: USA... | reverse complement strand
CTGTCACAATAATCGATACTGCCTGATTTGTTCCGATTGGAATCAACTGAATACTTTTTAACCTGTTTTCAGAAACCTTTGGACCAAGTGCAATAGTCGTATAATTTGTTAAATCAGATAATATGTCAGCAGAGTTTTTCACAAGCTTTTCAATTTCAAAAATGCGCTCAGCAAAAACACTTTTTACAGAACGAGCATCATCTTCATTAACAAGCTGTGGTGATAAAAGATGGTCAACATAAAAACGATACCCTTTTTCAGAAGGGATTCGACCTGCAGAACTATGTGGTTTTTCAATATACCCAAGATCCTCTAAATCCGCCATTTCATTTCTGATCGTTGCCGAGCTAAATGAAATACCTTCTTTTTTAGAAAGACTCCTTGAACCAACAGGCTGTGCCATTCGAATAAAGTCATCGACAATAATTTGAAGAATCAACAATTGTCTTTCAGTCAACATGTTTATCACCTCTATTAGCACTCTTATCAAGTGAGTGCTAAATATATTATTAACTTAACAAATCCTTTTTATAATGTCAATTAAAAAAGGGCGTTTTCGTATACATTGTTGCTTTAAGAATGCGTTAGTTGATTTAAAGCCAAAAAGGAACAATCTTTAAAAAAATGCCACTAAAAAAATAATCACATTGGAGGAAATCTTTCTTATAATAGAAACTCTTGAAATACCTCATTGCCTAATAATTTGCCTTTATGCGTTAATCGTAAGTAATCATCTTTATATTCAACTAGTCCATCTTTACTTAACTTTTCGATTACATTCGGAAAGATTTCATTAAAGGTCGCTCCATATTTGGCAGAAAATTCTAATTCGGAAACACCTTTCATTTTTCTAAGCCCTAGAAACATTTCTTCTTCCATTTTTTCTTGTTTGGTCACGGTATGCTCGTGGATGACTGGAACACCTTTTACATCGATTAGTTGGAAATATTTCTTCAATGGTCCCGCGTTCGAATAACGTACTCCGTTGACATAACCATGTGCCCCTGCACCAAATCCAAAATACTCATCATTATTCCAGTAAACAAGATTATGCTTACTCTCTAATCCATTTTTCTCAAAATTACTTATTTCATATTGATGAAATCCCTTTTCGTTTAAATACTTCATTAAGAAATCATACATAGCTGCTTCATCTTCTTCTGGGGCAGGCTTTAGTTTCCCCCTATTCATTTCTATGTAAAAAACCGTTTTTGGTTCAATAATTAATGAGTAAGCGGAAATATGTTGAATTGGTAGCTCCATCGCTTTGTCTAATGAGTCAACAAATTGTTCCATCGTTTGGCCAGGTAGTGCATACATCAGATCGAGATTAATATTATCAATACCAACTTCTTTAGCTGTTTGGATTGCTTCTTCTATTTCATTTGGGGAATGAGTTCGACCTATTTTCTTCAGTAACCCTTCATCAAATGTTTGCGCTCCAAAACTTATACGATTCACTCCACCATCTTTTAGGATTTGAAGCTTTTCTTTTGAAATTTCGTTCGGATTACTTTCAAATGTCATTTCAACCCCAGTTTGACCTTTAATGATATGACGATTAATCATATCTATTAATTTTTGAGTTTGTTCTAGGTCTAATGCAGTTGGCGTACCCCCACCTACAAAAACTGTTTTTAAATTTGTAATCGGCGTTCTATTTATACTTTCTACTATTTCTTTTTCTAGATAATCTAAGTACTGATCAACTGGCTGTCGATCCATCATGAATTTATTAAAGTCACAGTAATAACAAATTTGCTGGCAAAACGGTATATGAATATAAACGGAAGATACCATTTGTTTCTCCTCTTTTCTATGTAGCGAAAAGCCCCTGATCAAATACCTTCTAGGTTTCGAGTCAGGGACTTTTGTGATTTAATTTCTTTTGAATTGTATATCTTCATACTGTTTTTGTCTATTAAAAAGAAGGCTGGACCTTAACTAAATAACCTAAAAGAAAGAATGAAATTACCTATATTTTAGCCAAAATTTTATAAATATATATACTCATAAAATATAAAATCTTGTTCTCGCTTCAATAAAATAAACCTGCACCCTAGAATTAGGGGCAGGTTCAATTATTTACAATCTAATTTTAGTCGTCCATACGTAAAACAGCCATGAATGCTTCTTGAGGTACTTCAACAGAACCTACAGCTTTCATACGTTTTTTACCCTCTTTTTGCTTATCTAATAGCTTACGTTTACGAGAGATGTCCCCACCGTAACATTTTGCTAATACGTTTTTACCCATTGATTTAATTGTTGAACGAGCAACGATTTTTTGTCCAATTGCTGCTTGAACTGGTACTTCGAATTGTTGTCTTGGAATCAGTTCCTTCAGCTTTTCAACAATAATTTTACCACGATCATATGCAGAATCTCTATGCACGATGAATGATAATGCATCCACTTGCTCACCATTTAATAAAATATCCATCTTCACAAGTTTAGACGCTTTATATCCAATTAATTCATAGTCAAATGACGCATATCCTTTTGTACTTGATTTTAATTGGTCAAAGAAATCATAAACAATTTCAGAAAGAGGAATTTCATACGTTATTGAAACACGATTTGCATCTAAATACTGCATATCGATAAAGTTACCACGTTTCTTTTGGCAAAGCTCCATGATTGCTCCAACATAATCGTTTGGAACCATGATTTTAGCTTTTACGTAAGGTTCTTCAACACGTTCAATCGATTGAGGATCTGGCATGTGTGCTGGGTTATCAACTGTAATTACATCCCCTTTTGTTGTGTAAACGTTATAAATAACGCTTGGCGCTGTTGTAATTAAGTCGATTTTAAATTCACGTTCAATACGCTCTTGGATAATTTCCATGTGTAATAAGCCTAAGAATCCACAACGGAAACCAAAACCTAAAGCTTGAGATGTTTCTGCTTCAAATTGAAGAGCTGCGTCATTTAATTGAAGTTTTTCTAAAGCATCACGTAAGTCATTGTATTTAGAAGTATCAATTGGATATAATCCACAGAATACCATCGGGTTCATTTTACGATAACCTGCAAGAGGCTCTGTTGCTGGGTTATTTGCTAGCGTAATCGTATCACCTACACGAGTATCACCAACGTTTTTAATTGATGCAGTAAGGAACCCTACGTCACCAACTGTTAATTCTTCTCTTTGAGTTGTACGTGGTGTGAATACACCAGCTTCAACAACTTCAAACTCTTTTCCAGTTGCCATCATCTTAATTTTTTGACCAACCTTAACAGTTCCTTGTATGATACGGATATAAGCTACAACTCCACGGTAAGGATCGAATAATGAATCAAAAATTAGTGCTTTTAATGGCGCATCTGGGTCACCAGTAGGTGCTGGTACTTTTGCAACAACTTGCTCAAGAATTTCTTCGATTCCGATTCCAGCTTTTGCAGAAGCTAATACTGCTTCTGAAGCATCTAACCCAATTACTTCTTCAACTTCTTGACGTACTCGTTCAGGGTCAGCACTAGGCAAGTCAATTTTATTTATAACCGGTAGAATTTCTAAATCATTATCTAATGCTAAATATACGTTTGCCAATGTTTGAGCTTCGATACCTTGTGCAGCATCTACAACTAGTATTGCTCCTTCACAAGCTGCTAAGCTTCGTGAAACTTCGTACGTAAAGTCGACATGCCCTGGCGTATCAATTAAATGAAGAATATATTCTTCACCGTTTTTCGCTTTATATTGTAATTGCACAGCATTTAATTTAATGGTAATCCCACGTTCACGTTCTAAATCCATTGAGTCTAACAGCTGTGATTTCATCTCACGCTGAGTTAATGCATTTGTCTTCTCAAGAATCCTGTCTGCTAAAGTAGATTTTCCATGGTCAATGTGTGCGATGATTGAAAAGTTTCTTATTCTCTTTTGTCTTTCTGATCTTGACTCTTTATTCATTTCATCACTCCTAAATTTCTCGACAGCATAGATAGTTTTGATTATATCAAAAAACGAGGCCATTATTCAATCTCTATTAGCAGTATATGTCGAATGAAGTTTAGAAGGACTATCTTAACTCATCAATTAAAGTAGGAATTTTTTCAAAAATCTTCATTCCTTTTTCCGTAACGTATGAAACAAAATTAGATATCCCTTTTCCAACTACCGTAAAATAATTAAACGCGCCTAGTCTTTCTAGATGCTCTTCTCTTACAGCTAACCCTTTGTCAGTATAATCCTTGCCAAATACAACTGCTCCAGCCTTACCATCCTGTTTAGATAATGTTACGACATCATCTACATGATAATAATCAGTAGACGTAACTTTACCTATTCCATTTTTGGCAACCTGCATACAAGTTAAAATGACGATTGTAGACAAAGTGATTAATGTAAAATATCGAAACAAATATTTCACAGGTTTCTCCTCACTTTAAAATTAATGTGTATATGAACCAATATTATCTTGGTTTATTTTAGAATGTAATGCAGCATTCATTCCGCCAGCAATAATATTTGCCATATCTTCAATGAAAGTATCCACTTCTTTTGGTGTAACCATTAAATTATGTCCAAGTGGAGATAAAACTTCATGTATTAATTTACGCTTTTCTTCATCTTCCAGCGTTCCTACTATCCCCATAAACGCCATACGCTCTTTTTCACCAGGAAGATCTTCCTCAGTGTATTTTTTCTTTTCACCAAACGTCAAACCAGCAGGAATTAATGCTCTAGCAGGCTTGTCTCCTTCTTTCATTTCACGTCCGAAGTGTTTTAATATAAAGTCAATCGTGTCACTTGTGATGGCTACAGCATCAACAACTGTTGGTACACCTATTGCTATTACAGGAATCCCAAGAGTATCTTTACTTAATTCTTTACGTTTATTTCCAATTCCTGAACCCGGATGAATGCCATTGTCTGTTATTTGAATGGTAGTATTTACTCTTTCAATCGATCTTGCTGCAAGTGCATCTATTGCAATAACAAAATCCGGTTTTACTTTATCAATTACACCGGCAATAATATCACTCGTTTCAATACCGGTTATTCCCATTACACCAGGTGATAGTGCACATACAGGTCGATAACCTTCCTGTACACTTTCTGGTTGTAGTTCAAAAAGATGTTTTGTGACAACTAAGTTTTCTACTACCATAGGCCCTAAAGCATCTGGTGTTACATTCCAGTTTCCTAAACCTACTACTAAACATGTCTGATCTTCAGTAATTCCTAAATTTTTTAAAAAAGCAGCAAATTCATTTGCAAAAACTTTTTCAACCTTCTCTTGAAGATCAGTATCTTGTTCTCGTATCCCTTGAACTTGTAATGTTAAATAATTACCTGCTTTTTTTCCAATTCTTTCAGTTGCGGATTCATTTATATGTACATGCGAAATACTGACGCCGTCAACTTCTCGTTCTTTCAGAATGACACCAGTAATTTCTTCCTTTGTTTGCTCACGTTCTTCTAGCATTTCTTTTGCTTCTACTGCTAAATCTGTTCGAACGCTATATTGACTTAAATCTAACTCACTCATGTCTTTAGCCTCCATTATTACATCTAATTTAACTAGTCTCTTCTTAGTTAGTTTAGCTAGATGTTACCAATTCTAAACGAATTGTTTATTTTTCTTTTGAAAAGGCGAAAATAGCTTTATGAATTCTATTGCAAAATGGTACTTGTTTTGATAAAATAAGTTTTGTTCTATTTGTAATCGAGGGCAAATTTCTCGACTGCATTCGGGAGGTGAAAGGTATGCCAAATATTAAATCAGCGATTAAGCGTGTAAAAACAGCTGAGGCTCATCGTGCTCACAACGCATCTCTAAAATCAGAAATGCGTACTGCAGTGAAGACTGTTGAAGCTTTAGTTACTAATAACGAAACTGAAAAAGCGAAAGAAGCTTTCTTATCTGCTTCTAAAAAATTAGACAAAGCTGTTAACAGCAATCTAATCCATAAAAACGCTGCTTCACGTCAAAAATCTCGTTTAGCTAAAAAAGTTAACGCTATGAACGCGTAATGAATTAAATGGTGTCTCATATGAGACACCATTTTTTCGTTTTTATTTATTCATTTGTAAAATTAGCATTTCTAATATCAGAACTTTATCCCCTTGTCCTGTTTTCATATTATAATCTGCTTTTGCAATTAATTTAATTGCTTCTTTTAATTCATTTGCTTGAAATAAATTCGATTGTTTTTGACCATAAAAAACTCTTCCTGGTGATACGCCAACAGAAGAGGCAATTTGATTATTAGAATATCCATTACCTGATAATTGTTTAATTTCATAAAGTAATCTAATTTGACTAGCCAATAATGCAACGACTTTAATTGGTTCTTCTCCAACATACAAAAGCTCATGTAAAATTTTTAGTGCCTCTGTTGTTTGTCTTGCTGCTATTTTTTCAATTAACGAAAAGATATTTTGTTCTATTGTTTTTGCAACCATTAATTCAACTAGTTCAGCATTTACTTCGCCTTCGTCTCCGATAAATAATTGTAGCTTTTCACATTCTAATTTTAAAATAGATAAATTATTACCCACTAAAAGTTTTAACGATTCAACACCATCATTCGTGATTATAACGTTTCCAGTGAATTGATCTTTAATCCAGCTATCTAAATTATTCACTTCTACAGGATGACATTCTACTAGTTCTACCTGCTTTTTTAATGCTTTCGTTACTTTTTTTCTTTCATCTAATTTTTCATATGGTGCGACAAATACCACCGTAGTAAATGGTGATGGATTTTCTATATAATCAAAAAGAGGCTCCACATCTTGTACATTTTTTTCTTTTTGAGCAGTTAAAAACGTACATGACTTAATTATTATTACTTTATGTCCTCCAAAAAAAGATGGAGTTTGAGCATCTTCAAGTGCGTCTCCTAAAAAAGCTTCCTTTAAATCATATGTTTGAAAGTTGAAGTCATCAATTTCTCCTTGTAAAGCTGCTTTCACGATTGTGTTTTCAGCTTCTTGAAGCAAAAAATCTTCAGTACCTACCAACAAATAAATCGGCGATACACTTTTTTTCAATTTTTTATGTAAATCAGTAATCATGTTTTGCTCTCCTACACTAATTTTCTTAGTATAGTATAACATGTCCTACATTAGAAGGAAGAGATTAGTAAATACTAATCTCTAATTTATATTAACGTTTTAAATAAAGACCCGGTCTCTTCATTTAAAACGGTATAACTAAAACAAACATACTATGGATTTTTTAGTTATATTGATTTATACTAAAATTGTGAATTAGGAGGGGTTATTGTGAATACATTTGAAAAAAACGTACAAAGCAAACGTAATGATGCAGTTGATTCAGGCGTTGGTTTTGCTGTTTCATTTGGTTTCTTCGCTACTCTATTTATCATTGCAACAATCGTAGAATTCGTTGCTCGATAATACATAGAAACAAATGATGGGACTGCTTTTAGCAGTCTTTTTTATTTTTCTTTTGGGTTTTTGTCTCTTGATTTACGGTATGCCTTAAACGTTGAAAAGGTACCTTGTCCTTTTTTAAATTCATAAAATATTGCTCCATGACGGTCTGTTCTCAAAATAATGATATGTTCCTTGTAAACGATCAATCACTTCTTTTTTAGGATGACCATAACGATTGTTCGCACCAACCGAGATGATTGCAAACTTTGGTGCGACCGCTCTAACAAACGCATCCGAAGTCGAAGTATCACTCCCGTGGTGTCCCACTTTCAATACATCTGACCTTACATTTTCATATTTAGAAATGATACTTTTTTCTCCACTTTCGTCTACATCACCAGTAAACATCCATACTTTATCTCCAATTTTTGCCTTCATCACAATTGAACCATGATTTTCTTCACCAACATATCCTTTGATTGGTGAAAGCACTTGAAAATTAAAATCCTCTACTTTCCAACTAAAACCTTCACTTACTTTTTGTATGTTTGTACCTTTTTTAATCGCTAAATCTATTCTTTCTTGTTCAACTTTCCCAAAATTCAATTTGTCACCAATTATCAGGTTCTCAACAGGGAATAATTGCAAAACTTCATATGCACCACCAATATGATCATAGTCACCATGTGTAAAAATTAATTTATCTATATTACTAATACCTTCTCCCTTTAAAATCGGTAGTAAAATATCGGTTCCAGTGGAAAACACTTTTTTCCGTTTCATCCATTTTTCTTGATTAAATTGCACAATCCCACCTGTATCAATAATGTAATTCCCTTTATTATAAGGAAGTTTTATTAAAGTACAGTCTCCTTGACCGACATCAATAAACACAATTTTCCCTACTGGATTTACATTAGGGAAAAAATAATGGCTGCAAATAAGAAAGAAAAAACTATACAAGCTAATCTTAAATTTTATTTGATCATTCTTCTCTTCCATAAAATAAAAAATTGCAAATATGATAATGAAATATAATAAAACAATTGTCTTCGACGGATGGATAAAAACTAACTTTACGAATGGTAATTGCATACAAAGATCAAGAAATTTATTTGAGCACTCAATTAAAAATGTTACTAAACCTTCGAAAATCCAACTTAAACCAGGTAAGATGCAACTCACAATAAAACAGAGTATACATAACGGTAGAATGATAAATGTAATAAATGGAATGTAAATAAGATTAATGAAAATACTGTAAGGAGAAAATTCGTGAAAATTCACTAAGAGGATTGGCAATGAGGATAATTGTGTTGTACTTGAGGTAAACAACGCTTTTGCATACCATGATTGATAACTTAAAATACGTTTCGTTGTTAGTAGTATGGTAAAACTCGTGACAAATGAAAACTGAAATCCAATGTCATAAATATAACTCGGATTTACAGTAAGCATGAGAATGCATGAAAGAATGAGTGGTGTCATTAAATTTAACTTTATTTTTAGTAATCTAATGATACAAACTAATACGCCAATAATAACAGCTCTAACAACGGAAGCTGAGGCACCAGCTAAAAATCCATAAGAAATGATGATCAATATTGTTAATATTAGGCTGCTTTCTTTTGTAATTCCAAATCTAATGAGTATAAAATATGTTACTAAACTTAATAAACTAATATGAGAACCACTAATTGCAAGTAAATGTACGATTCCTACTATTTGATATTGTGATTCTACATGCGGACTCATCTTTGTGCGGTCCCCAAAAAGAAGAGCATTGATAACCCCTTCAATATTTTCATTAAATTTACTTTCAACATATCTTGTTACATGCTGTCTTCCACTTATTAACTTCTGAATAATTGACATTTTACCTTGTACACAATCATTTAAACTTTTTGGTTCAATTGTTTGAATCCATTGAATATCTTGATACATTAAATACTCTTGGTAATTAAATAAATATGGGTTTGTGTTGGCCTCTGGTTGAGATGCTTCGCCTTTTAGTCTACAAAAATCGTCTATGGTCCTTCTTTGAAAAATTGACATGTCACTTTGTTTATTCGCATACGCTACGACCATTACTTTTTGTTCTTTCAGTTTAAATGTAAAGGAAATTTTGTTCCCATCAATGATTGGAGTTGTATGAATTTCACCTTGAATTAGATGAGCTGGCTTTGGTTTCGGTGCATTAATTATTTGGTTTTGATATAGGCAAACTAAAGATGTAACTAGGAGCGATACTAAACAATAGGTAATATGGATCCATTTTCTATTTAATAAAAGAATCGAAAAAGGAATCATTAAAAATAATAAAACAAGTAAATGATATTCTCTAAAAAAGACGATTGTTATTAGTTGTACAATACAAACGTAAGCTAAATAAATACTCATAAGAAACCTTAGCGAATCAATATAAATGGTCTCATTTGTTCCAATGATTTCGTACCTATTCCATTTACTTCATCTAGTTGTTCGATTGAGGTAAATGAACCATTCATTTCGATATACTCAATTATATTTTTTGCTTTTGACGGACCAATTCCAGGAATTTTTTGGAGCTCTTCAATTGTTGCATGATTGATGTCAACTGACTCTTTATGATCCGCTTCGTCATTTGTAACCGAGCTTACTTGTATATCGCCTACAGTTTCTTCGCCAATTTTTGGCACATAAATGACCATTTCATCCTTTAATTTCTCAGCTAAATTTACTTTATTGCGATCGGCTCCACTTTTAAATCCCCCGGCAAGTTTTATTGCATCATTCACCCTACTTCCGACTTCTAAACGAAAAATGCCCGGTGTTGTTACTGCCCCTTTCAGATCAACGATTATTTCTTCTTGCTCTATATTCTGCTTATTTTCTTTTGCTTCGTCGTTTCTATCTACAATATTAGAATCCTTTGTTTGTGAAGCTTCAGGCGTGACGATCATTTCATTTTGTCGATTGCTTTGAAATAAGTTTATCGTAAAAATCAAAACGATTATGAACGTTAACCAAAAAAACTTATTTCGAATGATTTTTATGAACATGTAAAATCCTCCTTAGAACTTATAACATTATTTTCTAACTTGCTTCATATAGTGTAGGAGAGAATGTATGCAAAGGATGTGATGTACTCATGAATGTAGGCATCATAGGCACAGGAAATATGGGATCCATTTTGCTTAATGGGTTTATTAAATCCAAGGCCCTTAAACCTTCTGAGTTAACAATTACAAACCGTTCAATTCATAAAGCTTATGAGCTCAAAAATATATACCCTGAACTGAAAGTAGCAGAACATTCTAAAGATGTAATTAGCGCTTCTGACATCGTTCTGATCTGTGTAAAACCATTAGAAATACAACCACTCCTCTCATCATTGCAAACATCTTTTACAAAAAATCATTGCGTTATTTCCATTACTAGTCCAATCAATGTTGAACAGTTAGAAGCCATATTACCCTGTCAAGTAGCACGTGTTATTCCTAGTATTACGAACCAAGCATTAAGTGGCGTAACGTTAGTTAACTTTGGGAAAAGTTGTTCAGCAAAAACTAAGGAAAGAATCATCGAACTATTTTCGAACATTTCAAAGCCAGTTATGATTACAGATGACATAACAAGGGTTTCATCTGATATCGCAAGTTGTGGCCCTGCTTTTTTTAGTTACTTACTTCAAAGATTCATTGATGCAGCAGTATGTCAAACTGAAATTACTAAACAACAAGCAACTATTTTAGCGGAAGAAATGATTATCGGATTTGGAAAACTAATTGAACAAAAACATTTTACTTTGGAAACGCTACAAGAAAAGGTTTGTGTAAAGGGCGGAATTACGGGAGAAGGTATAAAAGTGTTAGAAGAACGTGTTGGTGATTTATTTGAGGAGATTTTTGAAAAAACACATAATAAATTTGATAAAGAAATCGAAAAAGTGAAAGAGCAGTTTTAATTTTTTTATAAGTATATGATTTTTCAAATAAAACTTCAAAGTGAGAAATTTCATTTTTCACTCGTTAATAAAGTAAAAAACCCTTTAAGAAAAAGAATTTTTCTCTAAAGGGTTTTTTTATTTTTTAGTTGCTATAAAAAAGATTCGTTCAGTTGTTTCTTCTACAGCTTGGTCAAAATCACCGATCATTTCTTTCACTTCAAATCCTGCTTGATTTAATAAAGCACGATAAGTTTCAATTGGAAACGTTCTTTGAATGTGATATTCTTCAAAACGTTCATAAGAATCACGGTTTTCTTCTTTCATAAAGAACACTAAATCATGCTCTACACTTAAAGGCTGTTCACCTTGCGTACAAGACCAGACTAAGCTTAATTCTTCATCATCGATGAAAAAGGTTTCTTCACCAAAAATTTCTTCAATTTTATATGGAGAATGAACATCGAATAAGAATATCCCTTGATCTTTTAGACTTTCGTGAACTTTTTCAAACGTTCGCAAAACTTGATCTTCTGAATGTAGGTAATTAAGTGAGTCGCAAAAAATGGTAATACAGTCTAATTGATTGAAACCTTCTAATTCCATCATATTTTGTTGATAAAACGGAATTTGAACTCGCTCTTGTTCTGCTTTAGCCATAGCAACACTTAACATTTCTTCAGATAAATCTACACCACTTATCGTGTAATTTTGTTTTGCTAATAAAATTGGTAGCGTACCTGTTCCACATCCGATATCAAGAATTGTGGGTTGATTTATTTCATACTTTTGAAAAACGTCATTAACGAACTGTAACCACTTATCATAAGGGACATCATTCATTAATTCATCATACAAATACGCGAAGCGATTGTATGTCATGAAAGAAGCTCTCCATAAACATCAAGTGATGGAGCATCTCCCCATAGTTTTTCTAAATTGTAATATCCGCGTTCTTCGCGGTGGAATACATGAACTACTACATCTCCAAGGTCAACTAATACCCAACGAGCTTCGTCAAAACCTTCTAAACGTTTCACATTTCTCCCATTTTGAAGTGCTTGATCCTTCACTTCTCTTGCAATTGCTTGTACTTGTTTGTCTGAGTTACCGTGACAAATAATGAAATAATCCGAGATTGCAGATATTCCTTTCATATCTAAAACCACTAATTCCTCAGCTTTTTTATCATCAGCAGCTTTAACAGCTAACATCATTAATTCTTTTTCATTCATTTTAGTTCCCCCTAACTTTTAACTTGCTTTAAAATTGAATTATAGGTTTGAACCGTTAATGGGTAGACACTTTGTTCTTTCTCAATTAAGTATGTGATAGTATTTTTTAATGCATACAGTAGTGCTTGATTCAAATCCAAATCAGCTAATTTCCTCGCTTCTTCAACACCTGGAAATTGGCGGTTAGGTTCAATATAATCTGCTACATAAATTACCTTATCTAAAAGGCTCATTTCTTCATGACCGCTCGTATGATAAGTAATTGCTTGTAATACATCTTCATCATCTATTCCATATTCATGTTTTGTAAGAAATGCACCTACAGGAGCATGCCAAAGTTCTTTATGGTGTTGTAAAAGTTCTAATGAAAATTGATTCTTTTCCATTATCTCTTTTAATTCAATAATCGGCATACATTTTGCGACGTCATGGAAAATTGCAGCTAGCTCTGCTTTTTTCACATCTGCACCATACTGTTCTGCAAGACGGACAGCAGTTTCCATCACACCAATAGTATGTGTAAAACGCCCGTTTGTTAGTTTATCTTTTACAATCGAAAGTGCTTTTTGTTTATCCATTAATCCGCTTCTCCTCTAATTAACGGTATTGTCTAATTAAGGTAATACGATTGTTTTATTTTCTTCTGATTCTTTATATAAAACAATTGTATGTCCAATTACTTGTACTAGTTCAGCATCTGTACCTTCAACTAGCTGATCTGCTACATCGTAACGATCATCATCGCAATTTTGAAGTATACTTACTTTTAAAAGCTCTCTAACTTCAAGCGCTTCTGAAATTTGCTTAATCATATTTTCATTAACTCCACCTTTACCTACTTGGAAAATAGGGGTTAAGTGATGTGCTTTTGAACGTAAAAATCTTTTTTGTTTACCAGTTAACATTTTGTTCCTCCAAGCTTTTCTTCTAATAATTTATATGCATTAATTGTATTTGGAAAAATTCCTGTCCACTCTTGAAATGCTATTGCACCTTGATAAATAAACATTGGTAATCCATTTTGAATCTTTGCATTTTTTTGTTCTGCTTCTTTTAAGAAAGCAGTTTTGTACGGGCTATAGATTAAATCAGACACAACTGTATCAGGCGATAAGTTATGAAGTGACATTGGTTTTGCAGCTTCATTCGGTTTCATTCCAACAGATGTTGTTTGAATAACTAGTGAGTAAGTACCTAATTGTTCTTCTGCATCTGTAATAGAAATAACTTTTACATCTTGATCTTTTAATCGTAATCCATTCTTTAATTCCAATGCTTTTTCTGTCGTACGGTTTGTAATCGTAATATGCTTCACACCTAAATGCAATAAGCTACACAATATTGCTCTAGCCGCACCACCTGCACCAATGATTAAAATATTTTCTTGATCAATTGGACTTTTTAATACAAGAGATAAACCTCTACAATAACCAATTCCATCTGTATTTTTACCATAAAGTCGACCATCTTTATTGATAACAGTATTTACTGCACCTATTTCTTTTGCTAAAGGATCGACTTCATCTAAATACTTCATAACTTCAACTTTCAATGGTGCTGTAACATTAAATCCTTTCGCAGTTGAACGAAATTCTGTCACAATTGATTCTAGATCTGATATACCAACCTCTTTCGCATCATAATGGCCATGGATTTGATTTTCATGGAACCATTCGTTATGCATAGTTGGTGACATTGAATGACCAATCGGTTGACCGATCACGTAAAATTGGTCTCTCATCTCTCCCGCCCCCAAATCAATCTTTATATAATTGAATTACGAAGTGTTATACCTACGCCTTTTGGTGCATAAGCAACAATTTTTGCACCTGGATCATTTACAGTGATCCAACCAAGTCCAGAATAAACGATATCCGTTTTTCCTTCTTTTATCATAAATTCATGTTTTACTAATTTTGGTAACTCATTAATTTGTTCACCATATGGTGGTACTAACAGTTCACCTGCTTGTCTTTCATACAAATCATCAGCATTCTCTTGTTTTGTACGATGAATTGATAAATCGTTTGAGAAATGACAAGTAAACGATCTTCTTCCACCTTCTAGATAATCGAAACGTGCTAATCCACCAAAGAACAATGTTTGGCTTTCATTTAATTGATAAACCATTGGCTTGATTTCTTTTTTAGGCGTAATAATTTTCAAACCTTTTTTATCAACGAAATGAGCCATTTGATGATGATTAATGATTCCCGGCGTATCAATTAAATCACTTTCATCATCAAGTGGGATTTGAATTAAATCAAGAGTTGTTCCAGGAAAATGAGATGTTGTAATAATATTATTATTTTCCTCACTGTAGCGCTTAATCATTGTATTAATAAACGTTGACTTACCAACATTCGTACAACCTACTACGTACACATCTTTACCTTCTCTTAACTTCTCAATTGTCTCCGCCAATTCATCAATTCCAGTACCTTTAGCAGCACTTATTAAATGAACACCAACCGGATGTAATCCCCAGCGTTTTGCTGTTCCACTCATCCATTGTGTAAGTCTATTCTTCTTAACTGACTTTGGTATTAAGTCCGCTTTATTTCCTACTAGTAGGACTTTATTTTTACCAACAAAACGGTTTAATCCATTTAACCAACTACCTGAAAAATCGAAAATGTCGACTACTTTAATAACAAGACAATCTTTATCGCCAATTCCATTTAAAATACGGATAAAGTCAGAATCTGTTAACTCAACATCTTGAATTTCGTTATAGTTCTTTAAACGAAAGCAGCGTTGACAGATGATTTCTTCTTTTTCTAATGATGATGGTGGTGCAAAACCTAACTTGTTTTTATCCTCTGTTTGAATTTCGACTCCACAACCAATACATCTTATTTCATTATGACTCACTTTTTATCCTCCCATTGTAGTAATCCTTGTTTCTTAAATGAGGAAAGAATTCTACGTTCAACCATTCTATTAAATCTTGTCCAAATTCCATCAGTACTCGCAACTGGAACAACTAAGATTGTATGAATGCCTTGTCGATTCCCTCCAAATACATCTGTTAAAAGCTGATCGCCTATCATACAAACCTCATCAGCTTTCAAGTTTAATAATTGGTATGCTTTCTTATATGAAACCGCTAGTGGTTTTCGAGCGCGATGAATAAATGGGATTCCAAGAGGTTCACAAAACTTTCCTACTCGTGTTTCATTGTTGTTTGAAACTACAGTTATTTTAATCCCTGCATCTTTCATGCTTCTAAACCAATTTGTTAACTCAGGTGTAGCTAAAGGACGATCCCATTCAACTAACGTATTATCTAGATCGGTAATAATTCCTTTAATCCCTAAGTTTTTCAAATGCTCAGGTGTGATTGCGTAGACATTATTTACAAATTCATTCGGTAAAAACTTTTTTAACATGATAAACACCTCATAATATTCATAAAATCGTTCGACAAATAACAACAAATACCATCGTTGTGGATAAGAATATACACATTATCCTATTGCCATACATCTGCATTTTCAGAAAATATAAACAAATTACTAACAACTTATCCACCGTTTTGTGTGGATAAACGAACGATTGTTCTATTGAAAAAAATTTGATACATTAGGCTTACAAAGTATTTCCAACACTTTTATCACGCGGAGGTGAAGCCCAGCTGGGCAATATTATGTACAAATTAAATGATGATTTGTTACTTGAGTCCTACAAAAAAGCACTTGGTCTGCAACTAGATCCGGCCTTTATTTATTTAATTGAAAAAGAAATAAAAAGAAGAGGCCTTGACTATTATATTAGACAAACATCTTAATACTTTTTATTATTTTCAATATAAGCAAATAATACAAGTAAAATAAAAATACAAGCACTCTTTACAATAACAGAAAAAGAACCATCTTTCTACACGATGGCTCTCATTTCGTGAAAAAAAGTGCAAACTACATCAATATTTAATGTAGTTTCCCTAAGTTTTCCCCTACTTTTATAGGTTGACCAGACTTTAGTTTATTATTTGCTGTAAAACTGTCTGCTTCAAATAATAAAACAACTGTTGAACCAAAAGAAAAATATCCAACTTCAGAACCTTTTTTAAGACGTTTTTCTTTTGCTGTGACTACAATTGTATTTACAAACATTGCACCAACTTTAATCATCGCTACATGCTTCCCGTTTTCAGAAGATTTCACCTCTGAAACTACACGGTAGTTTTTCGAAAGAGGATCTTTACCATATGTTAAACCTGCTTTATTTACAGGATAAGATTTAGCACCTAATTCAAATTGAGAAATGACTTCACCTGCAATAGGACTATGTATACGATGGTAATGACTTGGACTTAAATAAAGCACCATATAATATCCCTCATTATACTTATCTGCCATTTCTTTTGAACCTAACATTTCAATAATACTATAGGTTTTTCCCTTAACAATAAATTGTATATCTTTTTCAATTTTACCGTGAGATTCTAATATACCATCAACTGGACAAGCCAATTCATTTTCGCCTGCATAAATTGGTCTTGCATCATTTTTTAATTCTCTCGTAAATAATGCATGTAGTGTTGGAAAAGATGTATTTTTACTTTCTTCCATATTTAGTTTAAACGCATTAATATATGGTTTAATGAGTACTTTACTCAATCTTGAAGTAGAGAATTTCCTAAGAAATCCCGATGTTGCCCTATTATTTGTTAGTTCAATAAACATACGATAAAATCCTTGTTTCATCTATTTACCCCTTATTTACTTAATTAAAATAACTATTTTATATTCTTATCTAATTTAATTTCTTAATTCGTATTCTCCTTATTTCCTTAACCGTTCCTCTTGCCCACTCTTTCTTACATCTGAATTGCCCATATCGATGTACTACTTTTTCTTCTACTTTACTCTAGATTTAAAATACTGTCACTAACCGTTCATCTGAATTTCACACTAAGTTCACATTTAACTGTTACAATACGGATGTAATGACTATTAGGAGGTAGCCTATGTTTGAAGAACAAAGCTTAGGTGAATGGAAAAACACTCTTTTAATATACAAATTTGCGTTAGATGAAATAAATACGAAAATTAAAATATTAAATGAAGAATTCACATTAAATCATGATCACAATCCAATTGAACACGTAAAATCTAGAATTAAAAAACCCGACAGTATTATTAATAAGCTTGAACGTAAAGGACTTGAACTGTCACAACATAACATAGAAAACTATATTAACGATGTAGCTGGAGTTCGAATTAGTTGCTCATTTATCAGTGATATTTATAAAATTTATGAATTATTAAAACAGCAAGATGACATCTATATAATAGAAGTTAAAGACTATATAAAAAATCCAAAACCAAACGGATATAAAAGTTTCCATATGATTATCGAAATTCCGATATTCCTTGCATCTGAAACTAAAAGAGTCAAAGTAGAAATTCAAATTCGAACAGTTGCTATGGATTTTTGGGCAAGTCTTGAACATAAAATTTTCTATAAATACAATAAAAAAGTTCCAAATGAAATTATCGAGAGCTTAAATGAGGCTTCAGCTACGGTTAATTCTTTGGACTATAAAATGGAGAGTATTAAGAATCAAATGGAAGAAATAAAAGAACTAGAATATCAGAAATAATCGTTCTTTTGGGAAGTGACTGAGGATCCATTCTATCAGTCACTTTTTTTCTTCTTTTCTAAAAGCTTGTATGCTATGGATTCGAGTAATGGTAAATCTAAAATTGTGCTTGAAAAGATAAAGTAAAATATATCAAACAACGAATTCTCTTATCTATTTTTTGATTTATTTTATCTTCATGTGTAAAATTAGTTCTTTCAACATCAATTTTAAGATAAAATAATATATAGTAGTATGAAGTTATGTTAGAATTCTTATTAAAATTTGTTCTTATAGATAAACTGTGTATTGGGGGAAACGAATGAATAACGACTTACATTACAATACATTCATACCTGAAAATATTCCTAATGAACGAAAGACAGCTATTAAGACACTTGTTTATTATATTTTAATATTTGTTATCGGTTTGAATGTACTTATATTTCTGGGATCGATCGCAGCTGCAATTGTAGTTGCTGCAACTGGGATTGATATATCAGATGATGAACTGTTTAAACTATTTACGGATGCGTCTATTTATTTAGATACAATTTTTGGTTTCATTAGTCTATGGTGGCTTTACTACTATACAAAAAAGAACGGTATTCTTTCATTAAGAAGAATTAAAATTTCGGTTTACGACATCTTGTTAATATTAGGTGCTTATGTAGCGTTAATTGTAACTGCTGGATTGTTAGATTTTATCTTTAAAAGTTTCGGCGTTTCAATTGCCACACCTGATAATCAAAAAGCAGTAGAAGACTTACTTTCTTCAAATCCTGTATTAATGATGATTTCGGCCATCATTTTAGCTCCTATTAAAGAAGAGTGGATCACAAGAAAATTAATTATCGGTTCCATTTTTAAAAACCTTCCATATGTTGGATTAATTGTTAGTTCATTCGGTTTTGGATTATTGCATATGATTGCAGGTTTTTCATTTTATGCCTTAATTCAATATTCATTAGCAGGACTAATTTTTGGTATACTTTATATCTTAACGAAACGTATAGAAGTTTCTATATTAGCTCATTTTTTAAACAACTTTGTTTCAATTTTGGCTTTTTATTTACTAAAGTAAATTTACTTAACGCTCCGAACTGGAGCGTTTTTCTATTGATAGATTTAAAGAGGTGAAGGTTTGTTTATGTATTATTTATTTGTTTTTATAGGTGGTTTTTTGGGGTCAATTTCTCGAAATCTTGTTGGAAATATGATTCAACCTTTATCAAGTGGATTTCCTCTTCAGACATTTTTTATTAATTGTATTGGTAGCTTCTTTTTAGGTGCATTTTTACCCTTCGCAAAAATCCGTTTGAAACCTGAATATAGTTTATTAATTGGTACAGGTTTTACAGGAGCATTTACAACTTTCTCTACATTCTCGCTTGAAAATGTACTTCTAATGAATGAAAAACAATTTTTTGTAAGCTTCCTTTATATATTCTTTAGTATGTTTGTTGGGATTTTCTTATCATATTCTGGATACAAACTAACAGATCAATTTCATAAAGAGGAAGGTGCATCTACTTCATGATCATAATTGGTTTATTTGGTGGTTTAGGTGCAGTTTCTAGATATGCTCTTGGAAACTATATTTCAAAATATAACAAAACTTCATTTCCATATGGTACTTTTCTCATCAATATCATAGGGTCGATGTTACTCGGAATAACAAATCATTTCTATAGGGATCGAATAATTTCCGCAGACATTTGGCTCTTTTTGGGGGTGGGATTTTTAGGCGCTTTCACAACCTTTTCTACTTTTAGTTTTGAGGCAATTCAATTATTTATGTCCAAAAAATACATAATAGCCATTTTTTATGTTTTACTTTCTACTATATTATGTATTTTAAGTGCATATCTTGGTTTAAACATTTTTACATGAGAATACGAAAAAAGACCTCTACTAATATTTAGTCAGAGGTCTTTTTTCTTGTGTTCACCCATTAAATGGACTCAAAGTTTTTTACTTACCAGCCAAAATCCAATGTTTTTCCTGTTTCTGCAAATGTTTTTACATTACTCAAGATCATCGGCCAACTTGATTTCGTATTTTCATATGATGGATGATTTTCCGGCCACTTGTCGTTAACTAGTTTAAGTTTCGTACAATTTCCTACCTCTTCAAGGTATAAAGTAATTCTAGTCTCAAGTTCTGCATGGTTTTCTCGATATGATGGTCCTGCATGCTCTGTGTAACTCATCATTTTATATGGTTCATAAGCTAGTATTTCACCATATACATGAACTGTTTCATCTCCATCCGCTCCAGGTCCAATATATTCATAAGGTGCGCCTACTTCAAATGTTGATTTCAATACACAACCGAAAAAAATAGCTTTTGTACCTTCAGGGGAAATAAAAATATTCCAAATGTCCTCAGGTTTTGAATTAATATAAATTTCATACGTAAGATCCATGCAATAACCTCCAATTATTTGACTGTTATCAAGAATACAACAATACTTCCATTATATACCAATTATACTTTTTCCCATCATTTATATTTTAAACTTCATGTCATTTTAGAATAAAAAAACACCACTTAATAAATTAAGTGATGTCTTTTCTTTTTTGAAATTAGAATGCCCAGTTACCATTACGCATAATTGGTTCTACAGTGCCATCTTCTTTAATACCATCAATGTTTAGTTCAGCTGATCCAATCATGAAATCAACATGAGTTAAACTTTGGTTAATTCCTCGTTTTGCTTGCTCTTCTGGAGCTAATTTTTCTCCATCTTTCATATTGTTCGGGTAAGCTTTACCAAGCGCTAAGTGACAAGATGCATTCTCATCATATAACGTGTTATAGAAAATTAATCCCGTATTAGAAATAGGAGAATCATGAGGAACTAAAGCAACTTCACCTAAACGGCGAGCTCCTTCATCAGTATCTAATAAATGTTGTAACGTATCGTAGCCTTTTTCAGCTGTGAAATCAACTACACTACCATCTTTAAATGTAAGTGAGAAGTTTTCGATTAAATTTCCACCATAGTTTAAAGGAAGCGTGCTTGTTACAGTACCATTTACACCGTGGCTATGTGGCATAGAGAAAACTTCTTCAGTTGGAATGTTTGGATTGAACCATTTTCCGTCTTCACTGTTTGCTCCTCCACCTTTCCATACATGATCATCAACTAGGTCTAGTTTTAAATCAGTACCTGGTGCAGTATAATGTAATGTTTTATAACGCTTGTCATTTAATTGAACAACTTTTTCTTGTAAGAAATCATTGTGTTTTTCCCAAGCTTGAACTGGGTTTTCATTGTCTACGCGGCAAATTTTGAATACAGAATCCCAAAGTAATTCCATTGCTTTATCAATGTTTTCATTTGGATATACTTTTTCTGCCCATTCTTTACATGGGATAGCAACGATTGACCAACGAATACGATCGGCCATCATATATTCACGGTATTTATGTAATGCAGTATTTGCAGTTTTGTTGAATGTTGCAATACGTTTAGGATCAATTCCTTTTAATAGCTCTGGATTTGGTGAGATGACTGAAAGAACTGCACCACCATTTTCAGCTAATTCTTCCATAGCTGTTACTTTCCAAGCTGGAAACTCTCCAAATACTTCATCTGGAGCTAATTCATATTTCGTACGTGTTACTGCGTCGTCATTCCAATCAATGTTTACAAGCTTAGCCCCTGCTTCATAAGCATACTTTACTACCTTACGAACGTATTCAGCAGCAATAATTGGTGCGTTTATATGTAATGTTTGTCCTGGTACGATATTTACTCCACTCTTTACAGCAAGTTCAGCATATTTTTCTAGTAATTGTTCAAACTGAGACATAAAAATTCCCTCCATTAAACGTTTTTTGACTAACAACTAAATTATAATATAAATTTCAGAAAATTGGTACACAAAATAGACTGACTATTCATTTTTATCTCTATAAAGAAGCACTTCACCAATCTTGATGAAGTGCTTTCATTTAATTAACAATATATGTTTCATAACCGTTAACATTCAAAAAGTTTTTTGCTTTGTCTCGATCTTTTTCAGTTTGAAGACTAACTCTTAGTACTCCAGGTAAGCCTTCTCTTGATTCAATAATTCTTAAATTCGTGATACTGACTTGGTGAATTGATAAAATTGTCGTGATATTAGATAACTCTCCAACACGGTCCATCACATCAACATATAAGTCAAAATAGCTTGGAATTGCTCCATTTGCTTTTGCTGGCATGTTATCACGAAAATCCTTTGATTCTTTAAAATAATTGTAGATTTCTTCATGTTCTTGTTGCTCAACTAAATGATACATTTCTTTCATATCTTCTATCCAGCTTGAGATGAGAGAGAGAAGCGTATCTTTATTTTGAATCACAATATCAGTCCACATTTTCGGACTACTTGATGCAATCCTAGTAATATCTCTAAACCCTCCAGCAGCAAGAGAAGTTGCTAATGGTTCAATTTTAGAATATTGTTGGACTTGCTTTACTAAGCTAGCAGCAATTAAATGAGGGAAATGACTGACAACCCCAGTAATGTTATCATGTGTTTTTTCATCTATGACAACAAAATGAGACCCTGTCCCCTTTAACCAATTTTTGAGCTCATCAATTTGATCCTTAGTAGTATGTTCATTAGGTGATAAAATATAGTATGCATTTTCAAATAAATGAACCTTTGCACTTTCAATTCCTGTTTTATGAGAACCAGCCATTGGATGTCCACCAATAAAGCAATATCCTTTATCAGTAAGAATTTTCGAATGCCTCATGATCTCACCTTTTGTACTACCTACATCCGTAATTATGACATCTTCTCTTAATTGATACTCACTCAAAATATGAATATATTTGATTGATTCCTCAACAGGACATGAAAAGATGATAAGATGTGCATCCTCGGCACATTCTTTCAGTTGGATCGAGGATGCATCTAATATTTTCATTCTCTTACCTATTTCTAACTGCGATTCATTCACATCAAAACCGATGATATTTACATCATGAACTTTTTTGATTGCGAGTGAGATTGAACCGCCAATTAGACCTGTGCCAATTAAGAGGACATTCTTTTTCACGCCCTCACCGCCCATCTTTCCTTAAATAGAATGTTGAAGCTTATGACTGAAGTTTTGCACGGAAATCTTTTAGCTCATGCATGAATTCTTCAAATTGAGGAATATTCATTTGTTGAGCTGAATCTGACAATGCTACCGCTGGATCAGGATGTACTTCCGCCATTACTGCATCTGCACCAATTGCTAAAGCTGCTTTTGCTGCTGGTAATAATAAATCTTTACGACCAGTTGAGTGAGTAACATCAACGACAACAGGTAAATGTGTTTCTTTCTTTAAAATAGGTACTGCTGAGATGTCTAAAGTATTACGAGTTGCTCTCTCGTAAGTTCTAATTCCTCGTTCACAAAGAATGATTTGATCATTTCCTTGAGAAATAATGTATTCTGCTGCATTAATAAATTCTTCAATTGTAGCAGATAAACCACGTTTTAATAATACTGGTTTATTTACTTGACCTACTGTACGTAGTAAATCAAAGTTTTGCATATTACGCGCACCAATTTGGATCACGTCAACGTATTCTAAAGCTCGTTCCACATCGTTTGGATTTAAAATTTCACTAATGACTGAAAGATCGAACTCATCTGCAACATCTCTTAAAATTTGTAAACCTTCGTATCCTAATCCTTGGAAGTCATATGGAGACGTTCTTGGTTTAAATGCTCCACCACGCATCATTGTTAGACCTTGTTGCTTCATTGCTTGCCCAACTGCACGTACCTGCTCATAACTTTCAACAGCACATGGTCCCATAATAAATGATTGTGAACCATCACCAATTAAATCGTTTTTCACTCTTACAATCGTATTTTCAGGTTTTTTCTTTCTTGATACTAAAAGAGCTTTTCTGTGATCGTCTTCTTGTAGTTCAAGACTTGCTTGGAAAATTGTTTTGAAAATATGTTGTAGTGTAGAAGTTTCAAATGGTCCATCGTTTACATTTGCAATCATATCTAGTACTTCACGTTCACGAACCGGATCAAAACGCTTAATACCATGCTTAATTTTTTGTTTGCCAATTTCCTGTACGACTGTACCTCGCTCATTTAAAAGCTCAACAATTTTTAAATTAATTTCATCTACCTTGTCACGTAATTGAACCAATTCATTGTTTGTACTCATTTCTTTTTCCTCCTAAATTTTTCATTATTAGTTTTTATTTTGCCAATACAACTTCATAAAAATTGAAGTAAGTATGTAAAAAATGAAAATAAAAAATCCCTACTGAATAAACAGTAGGGACGAATTAATAAAGTTCGCGGTACCACCCTAGTTGTGAACAAAAACGTTCACCACCTTCGTTTTTTTAACGATCGATCATCGACCGTTTCTACTCTCATATAAATAAGAGATAGAAATTGCTCCAAGAATGTAATTCAGCATAGCTTTTGTACTGACTTCCAGCGACCGTCAGCTCTCTAAAACAGTGAAGTTATGCCTACTGTGCTCTTTTCATCACAACGTATTAAATTGTCAAAAAATTCTTCATAAAAGGTATTAATGAGGATTATATAGCACTGTTAAATGGACTGTCAATGCATATTTTTTTTAAGATATGTGATATTTTTTAAAAAGATACATGTCCATTGAAATGGTAGCGCTTACTCTTTTCAACATTTTTTTTACATTCCTTACATTTTTTATATGGTACAGACACACAGACCACTTTCAACTCATAGATATATAAATAACAACTTACCTAACCTTCCTTAGGAGTGATTATATGCCTGGTTTATTTACCGCCTTAAGTCTTTTCTTAAAAGAAGTGTTTGTGTTTGTTTCGTATGTAAAAAACAATGCATTTCCACAGCCACTCTCACAAGCTGAAGAAACACTCTACTTAAATCGAATGGCTGAGGGTGATGGAGAAGCAAGAAATTTATTAATAGAACATAATTTAAGACTCGTGGCGCATATTGTGAAGAAATTTGAAAATACAGGTGAAGATGCCGAGGATTTGATTTCAATTGGAACCATCGGCCTTATAAAAGCAATTGAGAGCTTCGTTCAAGGTAAAGGAACCAAATTAGCAACCTATGCTGCTCGATGTATTGAAAACGAAATACTTATGCATTTAAGAGCTTTAAAGAAAACGAAAAAAGATGTCTCATTACATGACCCTATTGGCCAGGATAAAGAGGGAAATGAAATATCTTTACTCGACATACTAAAAACAGAAACAGAAGATGTTGTTGATCAAATTCAATTAAACATGGAGTTAGAAAAAATAAAACAATATATCAAAATTTTAGATGAGCGCGAAAAAGATGTTATTATACAAAGATTTGGTATCGATATGGATAAAGAGTTAACGCAACGTGAAATTGCCAAAAAATTAGGTATTTCTAGGAGTTATGTTTCAAGAATTGAAAAACGTGCATTAATGAAAATGTATCATGAATTTTTAAGAGCAGAGAAGGATAAGAAAAAGGATAAAAAATAACCACTGTGAAAACAGTGGTTTTTTATGCTTGTTCCTCATTTTTCAGTTTACGATAAAAATGATTAGATGTTAGGAAAAAGATTAGAGATAAAATAAGCATTCCGAACACAATACATTCTATTACAATAATTTTAGATTGGGATAAACCGTCCTTTGGTAGTAGAGTCCCGATATAGAAAAAGGTTGCCAAT
>Ga0209676_1001289_pt1 | contig 25821 bp, 26 predicted proteins | sample AraplaCvi_mLB_r2_FD_184282 | JGI IMG/M metagenome (GOLD analysis project Ga0209676, IMG submission 184282) | Arabidopsis root microbial communities from North Carolina, USA - plate scrape MF_Cvi_mLB_r2 (SPAdes) (version 2) | ecosystem: Host-associated > Plants > Roots > Endosphere | place: USA... | reverse complement strand
AAAATTGGGACCAACGCTTTGGCAGCCTTTTGTAGATTTATTAAATGAAAACTTACTTACACCAGTTCAATTACATCAAAATGCGTCGACGCACTTTGAATTATTCCAGCTGATGCAAGAACTAACTGCCTTTGATGAAAGCTTCCAAACTTTCCGCAGACAGCATATCCAGCTTGTTAGAAGAATGATTGGAATGAATACGAAGAGCTTAAAAGGTGTACCTGCTGAAGCATTAGAGCGTGCAGTTCGATTTGAATTTTATCCTGAGTTATGGCAAGCAGTTTGTGATTTAACGGATTTAACTGGATCTAGCTATAACCCAAAACCACTTTAGTAAATTAACTTCAATGACTTTATGAACGAAACAAACCAGATTCTATGTGAATATATTACATAGAGTCTGGTTTTATTTTTTCTAGTTACTAAACGATGGAAACAATCATTTATGGGAATGATAAATGAATGAGAAAAATTAAGATATAAGTTTCAAAGTAGAGCGGAGTGTTTAGATGGATAAAAGTCTTCAAAAACAACTAGATACGGCAGCTTTTTTAAGTATTCTAGCTTATTTAATTCTAGCTGCGATTAAAGTAATTGTTAGTTTTAGAACAAATTCAAGTGCGTTACTTGCAGATGGTCTTAACAATGTTACGGATATCGGTGCATCATTAGCAGTGTTTATTGGGATAAAAATTGCAAGAAAGCCAAGGGATTTGGATCATCCATATGGTCATTCAAGAGCGGAGCAAATTGCGACTTTAATAGCTTCCTTCATCATGATGTCGGTAGGTTTACAAGTCATTATAGAAAATGTAAGGCTTTTAATAAAGGGTGAATTTGAAACGCCGAATAGTATGGCGGCGATTGTTGCTTTTGCTTCTGGAATATTTATGATTGGAATTTATTTTTATAATAATAAAATTGCTAAAAAAACTAAAAGTAAAGGACTTGAAGCTTCTGCAAAGGATAATCTATCAGATGCTTTAGTCAGCTTTGGAACGACAATAGGTGTATTAGGAGCATCTTTTGGCTATCCAATTATCGATCCAATTGTGGCGATCATCGTCGGTGGAATCATATGCAAAACAGCTTGGGAGATTTTTTATGAAGCTTCCCATTCATTAACCGATGGCTTTGATCCAGATGAAATGGTGCTGTTTACTGAAACGGTGGAAAAAGTACCGGGTGTATATAAAGTAGTCGATTTAAGAGCAAGGATGTATGGGAATACAACAATAGCAGATGTAGTCATAGAAGTAGATGGTGGAATCGATGTAAGCAAAAGTCATGGCATTACTGATCAAATTGAAATCATTTTACACGAGCAACATAGTATTCAATATACACATATTCATGTAGAACCTAAGAGTAAATTTAGGTGAGCATAATAAGAAAAGGTGACACTAAAAATCGTGTCACCTTCAGACTGCCCGCCAAACGCTCGCTTTCTTCGTTGCTTCGCCTGCATGCGGTGCTCATTACCGATAAAGGTAACTCCGCTCCTCATCCGGCTCCTGAGCCTCGAAAGACAAGCGTTTTCAATCAGTCTGAATCTCTTAGTTATTGTACTTCGTCTACAAACATTAAGATTGCCAGATTGACGGTCTTCTATTTAACCTAAAATGTCTTGTTTAATAAACGTAATGAATGCAATGATTAAAGCAGCTATTCCCCAGACTGATAGATTAATCAGAGAGAATTGCATATTCAGTCCTTCTATTGAAGGTAATTGACCTTGTAAATAATCAGTTAGACCGAGGTTTACACTAAAGAAGTATTTAGCACCAGACCATGAAGTTGCAAGTCCGCTCAAAACACTTCCTGTAATTAAAGAGGCAAGCATAATTCCCATCGCTGCAGGTGTCGTTCGTACAAGTACAGACACCATAAACGATAATGTTCCAATAATGATGCAGACAAACCATGCTAGTCCAAATGCCATAATGACATATTTCCATTGAGGTATGAGTTGAACTGAATCAGTTATTAAATTGTTATTTTTTATGATAAATCCAGTCAGTACAGGAACAGTCCAACCTTTAAAGCTAAATACAAATCCAGAAACTAGAAAAGCCATCAATCCGTATAAAACGATTAGAAATGAAATTAATAAATAAATTGAAATACATTTACTTAATAAAACCTTCCATCGTTTAACAGGCCTAGTGAGTAATAGTTTGATTGTCCCATCACTTCTTTCACCGGAGACAATATCGATTGTAATGACCATTACGAGTAAAGGTAAGAGTAACCATCCGATACTTTGTTCAATTAGCTCTCGAATGAATGTGGGAGCACCAGGTGTTGTAGGGTTAATATTATTATCTAAGTAGTATTGTTCTTGATCAATTTGGACTTTTAACCAGCTTTTCCATTCTTCAGGAATACCGGATGAATTCAAGCGGTTTTGTTGATCAACAATTTTTTGTTGGAGAGCAACCTTCCAATCATCAGTCCCCAATCGTTTAACAGTTTCTTGCGTTTGCTGTAGCTGAGCATAAACAAAAATCGGAATTAAGACAGATAGTATTAGAAAAATGACTAGTATTCTTTTTTTACGTACCATTTTTTCAATTTCATTAAAGACGAGTCTTATTAATTCAGCCAAGTGCTTCGCCTCCCGTCATTTCCATAAATAAATCTTCTAAAGTTACGGACATTGTACGAACGCCGTTTACTTGTATTGATTCATTCATAAAAAGCTGAATATAATCATGGATTTTTTCAGGTGACATGCGACATTGTATAACATCATCCTTTTGAACAAGGTCTTGAATTGAGGAATCCTTAGTCAGTAATTCTTGTGCACTACTTAAAGGAGATACTTTCCATTCAACTCGTTCTGCAGCTTCTTCTACAAGTTCTTTTACTGTAGATACTCTGACCATTTTTCCTTTATTGATAATGCCTACTCGGTCACAAATCATTTCAATTTCACTAAGTAGGTGGCTTGAAATAAACACACTGATATTATGTTGTTTTACAAGCATATGTATAAATTCTCTTAATTCACGTATGCCAGCCGGGTCTAAACCATTTGTTGGTTCATCTAAAATAAGCAGCTTTGGATCTCCTAATAAAGCTTGAGCGATTCCAAGTCTTTGCTTCATACCAAGCGAATAATTTCTTACTTTTTCATGAATTCTTTCATCTAATTTTACTAGTTTTACTACTTCGTTGATTTTAAGTTCGTCAGTAATATGTAACATTCTAGAGAACTGTACTAGATTTTCCCATCCAGTTAAGTACCCATAAAGCTCAGGGTTTTCAACTATACAACCAATTTCTTCCATCGCTTGTTTGAAGTGAGTTTTGACTTGATAGCCAGCAACCTCAATCTTTCCTTTTGTTGGAGAAATTAAACCAACTAACATTCGAATGGTCGTTGTTTTACCAGCTCCGTTTGGTCCTAAAAATCCAAAGACCTCTCCTTCATTTACTTCGAATGAAATTTGGTCAACTAGTACTTTGCCTTTTATGATTTTTGAAACATTTTCAACTTTTAATACTTTATTCATTTTTCTCACCTCGAAGCTGGCTTCCTATTTTTTTAGATAAGCGATTTGCCATCTCAATGTATCCGGCTTTGTTTGGATGGAAGTGATCAGTGTATAAATATTTTTCTTCTTCGTTATAAAATAAATCAAAAGTAGGAATCACATATGCATTATCAAGCTGAAGTACAGTCTGTTCTAATATTTCATTCCATTTTGAAACAAAGCTTGAAGAGGCATCTAAACCTTCTACATTATGGAAAGGGTTGTAATAACCTAATGCATAAATGGGAGCAGATTGATTTTGTTTACGTATTTGTTGAAAAATCGTTTGAAGATTTTTTTGAAACGTTTTTTCGTCAGGTCGATATGATTTTAGGAATTGTTGATTTAGTTGATCTGCTCCAGGAAATAAATCATTACCGCCAATTGATAACATAATTGTATCGGCAGTACGAATGGCTTCTTGTACGCTTTTATTATTAAGTTGAGTGACTAAATCAGATGTTTTTGCGCCACTTACTGCTAAATTAGAGATTGTTGAAGTTTGATTGTAGTCTTTTTCAAGTGTTTCTTTTACTCTTCTTACATAACCTTGTCCTTCATCATCACCAACTCCACGCGTAATCGAATCGCCTAATGAAACAATCATTATCGAATCTTTTTTATGAATACTTTGTTCTGTGCTATTCTCTTGGCTAACGATCAGTTTGCTTTTCTGAGGATTTAAAACTGTGTATGCACCTTTTATAAATCCAAATGTTAGAAGTAAAAAACACAAAAATGAACTGATCATGATAAAATAAACGAATTTATTGAATTTCAAATTTGTCACCACCAAAAAAGGTAAATTTTTCATATATAATCACATTATTACCATATTAAATATAGATTTGCACGAAAAAACCTGTCTACTTAGTTTTCAGACAGGTTTAGTCAAAAAATCATGAAATCTGTTTTAATTTTTTAGGATTAACATGGTTACGACTGTTTAAATAATAATAACTAACACCTACACCTACAGAACCACCAACAATATTACCTAATGTAACAGGAACTAAATTGTGTAAAACATTACTAAAAGTAAATGCTATATCATGAGGCATAATTGATGCTAAAGTAAAGACGGCAATATTTGCAACGCTATGTTCATAACCGGAAAAAAAGAAAGCAAATACTAATAAGAAAATCATTACCATTTTTGCAAGATCATCTTTTAATCTGGTTGGTAAAAAACAAGCAAGACAGACTAGCCAGTTACATAAAACACCTTTAAAAAACAATTGAATAAAAGAAGCGTGTATTTTATGATCTACAACATTTGTTAAGAAATGATCTGTTGGAAATTCCTTTGATAAACCAGTAAAATAATACAAAATGGCGAAGACAAAACATCCTAGAATATTCCCCAAGTAACAAGCAGTCCAGTTTTTGATTAAATCAATTTTACTTGTTTTTTTAGCCAAAGTAGAGATCGTAAAATACATCGTATTACTAGTAAATAGTTCTCCACCACCATAAATAATCATGACGAGTGCAGTGGCGAAAACAAAAGGATATGCTACTGAAGTGAATAGTGATTCTTGGAGTCTGAAAATCTCTGCTAATTTTAAGCACACAATTAAAATAAAACTGATGTAAATAGAAGCCAAAGCTGCACGAGTTAAATATTTATTTATATTTTGATCCAATACATTCTTTTTTTTAAGAGCCAATTCGATACAATACTGTATACTTTCCCGTTCCAAGATGATCACTCCAATACATTACTTAAATAAATGAATACACCATCTAGTATAAGGACATATATTAAAGAAAAGATTGTGAAAGTGTGAACAATGTGTGAAAAAAGAAAATGCTCGTAATAGAAAAACTAATGAACTTCTCGCATCATCTATTTTTATTATTTGTGAATGTATACTATAATTTCGTGTATCAGAATAAACATTTTAAAAAAGTTGTGCAGTATGATGGAGGGGTGTTTTTATGCAAAAGGAATTTGAACAAAAATTTGAAGCGCTAATAAAAAAATATACAGAGTTAATGCTTGGAGAATGGTCAGAGGAAAAGCAAGAAAAAGTTGAGAAGTGGATTATGTACACATATATATCTAAATCTATGCCGCCATTGACGAAGCATTGGAATGAAACATATCCAGATGCGAAGGATGAAATGATTCTTTTAATTAAAGAAATCAAAACGTTAAACGAACAACATCGAGAAGAAATGGCAAACAAGAAAAAATAGGTAATAAGATTTAGGGCGTCGTATGGATGACTGATGACGAAAATTATGATAATATAATATTTAGTAAGCGTTTTATTGTTTGTACAAAATTCGACAATTCGCTAAAAAAATGTTTTAACGATATTCATTAAATGATACATTAGTATTATATAGAGAGAGAAGTACGATTTAGAAATTGGGGGTTAAGAAATGGAACAACTGATGAAAAATACTTTTTTATTCATGTCAAAAAATAAGTTTTTAACGAAGATGGCTAAGAAATACGGTCTTCGTTTTGGTGCAGCTCGATTCGTTGCAGGTGAAACAATCGATTTAGCAACTAGAGTAATCCAAGATTTAAATAAAAAAGATTTAAAGGTTACAATTGATTATTTAGGTGAATTCGTTGATACGGTTGAAGAAGCAAACGAAATGACTGATCATTGTATCGAAGCAATTGAAGCAATCGGAAAAAATAAGTTAAATTCACAACTTTCATTAAAGATGACTTCTATGGGTCTTGATATTTCGGACGAGCTTGTATTAGGAAACATGCGCCGAATTCTTGAAGTTGCTACAAAACACAATGTGTTTGTAACGATTGATATGGAAGATTTTACTCGTTGTGAAAAAACAATTCGCATTTTTAAACAATTAAAATCAGAGTACGAAAATATCGGTACTGTAATTCAAGCTTATTTATACAGAACTGAAAACGATATCAATGATTTAAATAGTTTAAATCCAAACTTACGTCTTGTTAAGGGTGCTTATAAAGAACCTGCAGAGGTTGCATTCCCAGATAAAAAAGATGTGGATGAGAATTTCAAAAAAATCATTAAAATGCACTTATTAAACGGTAACTTTACTGCAATTGCTTCTCATGATGAAGCGATGATTGAATATACTAAGCAATTAGTAAAAGAACATAATATACCTAACGATCAGTTCGAATTCCAAATGTTATATGGTATTCGTGTTGAACGCCAATTAGAGCTTGTTAAAGAAGGCTATAACATGCGTGTTTACGTGCCTTATGGTACTGACTGGTATGGATACTTTATGCGTCGTTTAGCTGAACGTCCAGCTAACGTAGCTTTCGTATTAAAGGGTATGTTCAGTAAATAATGAATTGAAAGAGACTGCTGAAAAGAGGATTGTCCGAGATCCTTATTTCAACAGTCTCTTTTTTCTTTTTATACAGGATTATTTGTGAATCGACTTTAATATAAATTCAAAAACAAAACAACATTATTTTAATGATTTCATCGTCCTAGTCTATGAAACAACCTTAGTAAAAAAACTAATCTTATTGACCCATATTTTCTCGTCCGTACTGCTGGTTGTTACTTTGTTTTCCTTTTTCCTGCTTTTGATCTCCATGGCCTGCATTCCCTTGTACACTTGCTGCACTGACCCCACCCTTAGATGGATTTCTCTTCCGTCGCATAGTAATCACCTCCATTCATTAGACTAACCTAATAAAGTAATCTTATTAGTAAAAATAGGGTTAGCTAAAATAAAAAATTATTAATTTGAACTTTTTGTTTATTGCGAAAAATTAGAATTTAGCATATAGTGAAAGTAGAGCTCATTTGCGATGGGGAAATTCTATCTTGAAAGTGAATGAGTATTCATTCAAGAAACAAGGAGGAGAAATGCATATGATCCAAAGAATTAAAAAAGCCGCTGTACTCGGCTCGGGTGTGATGGGTTCAGGTATTGCTGCACACTTAGCGAATATAGGTATTCCAACATTACTTCTTGATATTGTCCCAAGAGAATTATCTGAGGAAGATACTGCAAAAGGTCTTACTATTGAATCTAAAGAATTTCGTAATCGTTTTAGTCAAACGGCTATTCAGAAATTATTAAAACAAAAACCAGCTCCTCTAGCCTCAAAGAAAAATTTAGCTTTAATTGAAGCTGGAAATTTTGAAGATGACATGAGTCGTTTAAGTGAAGTTGACTGGGTCATTGAGGTAGTAGTTGAAAATTTAGCGATAAAAAAACAAGTGTTAGCAAAAGTTGATGCTGTTCGTAAACCAGGATCAATCATAAGCTCTAACACATCAGGAATTTCAATTGAAGCGATGTCTGAAGATTGTTCTGAAGACTTTAAAAAACATTTCTTAGGCACACACTTTTTTAATCCACCAAGATACTTAAAATTACTAGAAGTAATTCCTACACAACATACATCTCATGAAGTACTTACATTTATGAAAAAATTTGGTGAAGATGTTTTAGGTAAAGGAGTTGTACTTGCGAAAGATACACCTAACTTTATCGGTAACAGAATTGGAACTTACGGATTACTTGTAACAGTTCGTGAGATGCTTAAAGGTGGATATAGCGTTGGTGAAGTAGATTCAATTACTGGTCCGATGATCGGTCGTCCATCTAGTGCTACTTTCCGTACTTTAGATGTAGTTGGATTAGATACATTTATCCACGTTGCAAATAATGTTTATGACTTAGTAGAAGGCGAAGAAAAAGAAGTATTCAAAGTTCCTGAATTTATGAAGGAAATGGCGGATCGTAAATGGTTAGGAAGTAAGAGTGGTCAAGGATTTTTCTTGAAGCAAGGTAAAGAAATTTTAGAACTTGATCCAGCTACTTTTGAATATGGTACAAGAAAAAAATTAACGACTGTATCTACAGAAACTGTTAAACAAGTAAAAGGTTTACCAAATAAGTTGAAAGCGCTTGTATACGCTGATGACAGAGCTGGAAACTTCCTATGGAGTATTATTAGTCCAGTATTAGCGTACTCTGCAGAATTAACTGGTGAAATTTCAGATAATATTGTTGGAATAGACCAAGCGATGAAATGGGGATTTGGATGGGATTTAGGTCCTTTTGAGATTTGGGATGCAATTGGTGTATCTAAATCAGTAGTCCGCATGGAAAGCGAAGGCATTTCTGTTCCTGGTTGGGTTAAGGATCTGTTAGATAATGGTAATGATAGCTTCTACAAACAAGATAATGGTGCAGTTAGTTTCTATCATAATGGAGAATATGTTCAATTAGATCGAAATGAAAAAGAAATTAAACTTAGTGCTTTAAAAGAACAAGGTCGTATCATTAAGAAAAATTCTGGTGCAAGTTTAGTTGACCTTGGCGATGGTGTTGCTTGCTTAGAGTTCAACACAAAGAGCAACGCAATTGGTATGGATATTACACAAATGATCAACTTCGCAGTTGAGGAAGTATCTAAAAATTACAAAGGGTTAGTCATTGGAAATCAAGCTAAGAACTTCTGTGTTGGTGCAAACTTAGCAATGATTTTAATGGAAGCTCAAGATGATAACTACTTTGAAATTGAAATGGTTGTTAAAGGCTTCCAAAACGCAATGATGAAAATTAAATACTCTGATAAACCAGTAGTAGTAGCACCATATGGAATGACACTTGGTGGAGGTTCAGAGATTTGTTTACCGGCTTCTAGTATTGTTGCATCTTCAGAGACTTATATGGGATTAGTTGAAGTTGGTGTAGGTTTAATTCCTGGCGGTGGCGGTAGTAAAGAGCTTTATATGAAACAATTAAAGCAATTCCCAGAAGGCGTGCAGTTTGACTTACAAACTTTAGCAAACCGAGTGTTTGAAACAGTTGCTATGGCTAAAGTATCTACATCTGCTCAAGAAGCATTTGAAAACGGATTCTTAAATCACAATGATCGCAAAGTGTTTAATGCGGATCATTTAATCTATGAAGCAAAACAACGAGTTCTTGAATTATATGAAGCTGGTTACAGTGCACCAGTACGTGAGAAAGTACCTGTTGTTGGTGAAACAGGCTATGCAACATTATTATTAGGTGCTCAAGCTATGTATCAATCTGGATATATTAGCGAGCATGATTTAACAATTGCTAAGAAATTAGCTTATGTAATTGCTGGTGGTAAAGTTCCATTCGGTACAAAAGTTGATGAGCAATATCTATTAGACATTGAGCGTGAAGCATTCTTAAGCTTAATCACTGAAATGAAGTCTCAAGCTCGTATGCAGCACATGCTTGTAAAAGGAAAACCGTTACGTAACTAATCGGAGATGGAGGGAAGAACATGAGAGAAGCTGTCATTGTAGCAGGTGCAAGAACACCTGTAGGCAAATCGAAAAAAGGTTCACTTGCAACAGTTCGACCAGATGATTTAGGAGCATTAGTAGTAAAAGAAACATTAAAACGTGCTGGTAATTATGATGGTCCAATTGATGATTTAATTTTTGGATGTGCAATGCCTGAAGCTGAACAAGGCTTAAATATGGCAAGAAATATTGGAGCACTTGCTGGATTACCAAATACAGTTCCGGCTATCACAATCAACCGTTATTGTTCTTCAGGTTTACAAAGTATAGCGTATGCTGCAGAGCGAATTATGTTAGGTCACTCAGAAGCTGCGATTGCTGGTGGTGCTGAATCTATGAGTTTAGTACCAATGTCAGGACATGTAATTCGTCCAAATAGTAGACTAGTAGAAAACGCGCCTGAATATTATATGGGTATGGGGCACACTGCTGAGCAAGTAGCAAATCGCTATGGAATTTCTCGTGAAGACCAAGATGCATTTGCGGTTCGAAGCCATCAAAAAGCAGCTGCTGCAATTCGTGAAGGTCGTTTTGTAGATGAAATTGTACCAGTTGATGTTGCGCTACGTTCAATTAATTCAAATAACAAATTAGAGGAGAAAAAATTTACTTTTTCTCAAGATGAAGGCGTACGTGAGGGTACAACTTCTGAAATTTTAGCAAAATTACGTCCAGCATTTAATGTGAGAGGATCAGTGACTGCTGGTAACTCTTCACAAACAAGTGATGGAGCAGCAGCGGTACTAGTAATGGATCGTGAAAAAGCTGAAGCGGAAGGATTAAGTCCACTGTTAAAATTCCGTTCATTTGCAGTTGCTGGTGTAGCACCAGAAGTGATGGGGATTGGTCCAGTTGAAGCAATTCCAAAAGCTCTTAAACTAGCAGGTTTAAGTTTATCTGATATCGGATTATTTGAGTTAAACGAAGCATTTGCTTCACAGTCAATTCAAGTCATGCGTCATTTAGGTTTAGATGAAAACAAAGTAAACGTAAACGGTGGTGCAATTGCATTAGGACATCCACTTGGCTGTACTGGTGCAAAATTAACACTATCTTTATTACATGAGATGAAGCGTCGTGGAGAGCAATTCGGTGTAGTAACAATGTGTATCGGTGGCGGAATGGGAGCTGCTGGGGTATTTGAATTAATTTAATAAAAAAACGAATACAAAATAAATGAAAACGAAATAGGAGGAAGAAATGATGGAAAAAACAATCGGTAGTGTCATTAAAGGCGGAAGCTTTTTAACAGAAGAAATTACTTTTGATAAAATTTTTACTCCAGAGGATTATACTGACGAGCATAAATTAATTGCGAAGACAACTGAAGAGTTTGTTGTAAATGAAGTGTTACCAGAATTAGAGTATTTAGAGAAACATGAATTCGAGCGTTCTGTTCGTTTATTAAAACAAGCTGGTGAGCTAGGCTTACTTGCTGCTGATATTCCAGAAGAATATGGTGGCATTGCATTAGATAAAATTAGTTCTTCATTAATTTCAGAGAAGTTTTCTTTAGCAGGTGGATTTGCAATTACTCATGGAGCACATGTTGGAATTGGATCACTTCCAATCGTTTTATTCGGTAATGAAGATCAAAAGAAACGCTATTTACCGGATTTAGCTACTGGTGAAAAATTAGCTGCATACGCGTTAACAGAGCCAGGTTCAGGTTCAGATGCATTAGGAGCGAAAACTACAGCGAAATTAAATGCTGAAGGTACACATTATATTTTAAATGGAGAAAAACAATGGATCACTAACTCTGCATTTGCAGATGTATTCGTTGTATATGCAAAAATCGATGGTGAGCATTTCTCTACATTTATCGTTGAAAGAAACTATCCAGGCGTTTCAACTAGCCCAGAAGAAAAGAAAATGGGTATCAAATCATCTTCTACTCGTACATTAATTTTAGAAGATGTTGCAGTACCAGTAGAAAACCTTTTAGGTGAAGTAGGAAAAGGCCATGTCATTGCATTCAACATTTTAAATATTGGTCGATACAAATTAGCTGTAGGTACAGTTGGATCTTCTAAACGTGCTTTAGAATTGTCTGCAACTTATGCAAACCAACGTCAACAGTTTAAAACACCAATCGCTAAATTTAGCTTAATTCAAGAAAAATTAGCGAACATGGCTACGAAAATTTATGCAAATGAAAGTTCAGTTTACCGTACTGTAGGATTATTTGAAGACCGCTTTAGTCAATTAACTGAGGAACAAGCAAAAGATCCAAAAGCAGTAGCGGCAGCTGTTTCTGAATATGCAATTGAATGTTCATTAAATAAATTCTTCGGTTCAGAAGTATTAGACTATGTAGCTGACGAAGGTGTTCAAATTCACGGTGGTTATGGTTTCATGGCAGAATATGAAATTGAGCGCATTTATCGTGACTCTCGTATCAACCGTATCTTTGAAGGTACAAATGAAATTAACCGATTAATCGTACCAGGTACATTCTTACGTAAAGCTATGAAAGGTGAATTACCTTTACTTCAACAAGCTCAAGCAATTCAAGAAGAGCTTATGATGTTTATGCCTTCAGAAGTAGGAGATGCTCCACTAGAGCAAGAAAAGCATTTACTACGTAATGCGAAGAAAATCGGTATCATGATTGCAGGATTAGCTGCTCAAAAATTTGGTAAAGCATTAGAAAGAGAGCAAGAAATCTTAGTAAACATTGCTGATATTGCAAGCAATATTTATGCAATGGAATCTGCAATTCTTCGTACAGAAAAAGCAATCAACAAAGTAGGGGTAGAAAAATCAAACCAAAAACTACTTTATACTCAAGTATTCTGTCAAGAAGCGTTCAATGAAATTGAGGCTCATGCAAAAGAAACTTTAGTAGCTGTTGAGTCAGGCGATTCTTTACGTATGATGACTTCTGCGCTTCGTAAATTTACTCGTCACACGCCGATTAACGTAATTGCTAAAAAGCGTGAAATCGCAGCTGGTGTATTAGCTGCTGAGCGTTATACAGTATAAGATTTTAGAAAAACTGCCTTTCTTAAGAGATTGGCAGTTTTTTTATGAAAGGAATTACTACTTTCTGCCCCAATAAATATTTGATGATATGGTAAAAATAGGATAATCTATCTTCAGATATGACATACTAATATAGGTTATTCTAAAATTTAAATCAGATTAAATCATTTCTGACAGTATAATTTGGTCTTGAAAATACGAATGATGGTTAGGATATGAAAAAAATATCGTGATAAATTGAAAAATAACCGAACGTTTAACTAGTTAATATTGTCGAATGTTGTTATAATATTTATAAATGACAATTTATAACAGAATTTTCTAACCGAACTATTTTAACTCACTTATTTACTGTGATAAAATAGAAAATGGGAGGAGTTGCTAATATGAGTATCATTTTTTATACATATCCAAAGTGTGGAACTTGTCGAAAAGCTGCTTCTTGGCTTAAAGAACATAATGTAACTGTGGAAGCAGTTGATATTACATTAAATCCGCCTTCAAAGGAATTACTTGCTGATGTTTTAAAAGCAAGTGGAATTTCTATTAATAAATTATTTAATACAAGTGGTGTAAAATACCGAGAACTTGGCTTGAAGGATGTTATTCCAACTAAAACTGAAGAAGAGCTTCTAGAACTTCTAAGTTCTGATGGCAAACTGATCAAAAGACCGCTTCTATTTAATGGAGATCAAGCGACAGTTGGTTTTAACGAAGAAGTATTTGAAAAAGTTTGGTTATAAAATAACATAAATTATGGTAATTAATCGAGGAGGATTCACAATGTCAATTCCAAAAGAATTACGTTATTCAGAAGAACATGAGTGGGTAAGAGTTGAAGGTAATAAGTACTATATCGGTATTACTCATTTTGCACAATCAGAGCTTGGAGATATCGTATTTGTTGAGTTACCAGAAGTAGGCGATGATATTACAGTAAATGAGCCATTTGGTAGCGTTGAGTCTGTAAAAACAGTTTCTGAACTTTATGCTCCTATTAGTGGGAAAGTTGTTGAAGTAAACTCAAGCCTAGATGATAATCCAGAATTCGTAAACGAATCTCCATACGAAAAAGCATGGATGGTAGTTGTTGAAGCTTCTAACACTTCTGAATACGAAGAGTTAATGTCTGCTGAAAAATACGAAGAAATGATTAATCAAGATTAATTATCTATTAAGAGCGTCCAATTATGGGCGCTTTTCTTAATTTATGTGTATACTGATAAATACAAAATACTATTTCTATGTTATTTTTTGTCTTGTTTTTGGGTTAGTTTATTTTCCTTTTATGAAAAAAAGGAAACAACAAACGAAAATAGAATATACTATATAAATGAATTAAGCTTTAGAGTCCTTTACATTAGGTGATGCCCAGTGAATATTGAAGATCAAAGAAAAGTAATCATTGTCGAAGGTACTACTGATAAAAGAAAGATTCAGTCAATTATAAAAGAACCTGTAGATATCATTTGTACAAATGGAACTGTAGGGACAACTAAATTAGATGAACTAGCCGAAATGTTAGATTTTAGAGAAATCTATGTGCTAGTTGATGCTGATGAGGCTGGAGAAAAACTGAGAAGATTATTAAAAAGAGAATTTCCTCAAGCGGAGCATTTGTATATCGACAGAAGCTATCGTGAAGTTGCAACAGCCCCAAGTCAACATTTAGCAAGTGTATTATTAGGAGCGGATATTTCCGTTTTTACAGACTATTTAAGAACAATTTAAGAGGATTAATGATATGCACCAGTGGACAAAGAATGAATTAATGCAACGTATAGAATCAAAAGAAACAACAATTTTATATATATATACCGCTATGTGTGGTACTTGCCAAGTAGCATCAAAAATGTTAGAAATCGTAAATGAAATACTGCCTAACTTACCATTATCAAAGCAAAATATTAATGATCTAACACAAGAAGCTCAAGCCTGGAAAATTGAAAGTGTACCTTGTCTACTCATTTTCGACAAAGGAGAAATCAAACAAAAGATATACGCTTTCCAATCTGTTCCGTACTTACATGACTTATTAAAAAAATACAATCTGTATATTAAACGATGAATGTATAGAGAAAAGTGTTCTCTTCTCTTGGAGATACAAATAGCATATTATACGAAATGGCAACTAATTAATTGATTAGTTGCCATTTTTATTGATTCTTTTAGAAATTTTGTATTTAAAGAGTTTATTTATAAGCAAAGATAACGATTGGAACGGAAGGTGCGAGACTCCTGTGGGAGTAGCGGGACAGGTGAGACCCCGCAGGCGCGCCGAGGAGGCTCACCGCACGCCCCACGGAAAGCGAGCAACCTGGAGTGGAAATCGACGAATCCTTTTTTTATAGCAACAAAGTTTCGAGCCTGAACTTATAAATATTACCCAACTTCTGACATATTTCTTGGGAAATAAGGTGAAAGTTGTAGAATGACATGCGTTTATCCATGGTAATTGTCGAGCGAAAAGTAAAGAACATAACATCTATCTATGAGAAAATAGTTTTAAAGAATTCGGGAGAGGTGTTAACGATATGGAAATTAAGGAGTGGGTTGGACAAGCTAGAAATTTATTTATTAATAAAGAATATTTACAAATAATTTTACCGATTGAAGATCGAATTTTCGAACTAAATTGTCTTAATGAGAAATCATATATCAAATTCAGCAAGAAAGCTCCATTTATTGAAATATTAGATCGAGCTATTCCACAGTTAAGAATTAATTTAACGAAAGATGGTTGGAAATCGTTAAATTTAGGTAGGGAACGCTTAGGTCTATTATTAAAGTTAAATGACGCTTCTTATGAGGGGAATTATCGATTATTATTACTCATTGAAACAATTTTTCAATATACGAGTGTGGAGAATGAGAAAAAACTTTTAGAAAATTGTTGACAACTTATGTCTAAGTTTGTAGAATGAAAATTACATTAAACAACCGAATATTTGATACGTTAACTCTTATCGAGAGAGGTGGAGGGACTGAGCCCTGTGAAACCCAGCAACCGTCAATGCTTGTCATTGAAATGGTGCTAATTCCTGCAAAGCAATTGCTTTGAGAGATGAGAGAAAGGATTACTTTTTATGTTAAACCTTTCTGCTCATGTGAGTAGAAAGGTTTTTTTGTTTTTTAAGACTAAAAAAGTTATTTCTTACAAAAAATTGAATAGAGAGTTGTCAGAATGTTTGAGAGGAGAAATCATGAATGATTCAAATAAATAATGTAAGTAAGATATATAGGAGTAAAAAGGGCACTGTAACCGCGGTAAAGGATGTTTCACTAACAATTGAAGCAGGCGAAATCTTTGGCATGATCGGATATAGCGGTGCTGGGAAAAGTACGTTATTACGAATGCTAAACGGGCTTGAAATTCCAACAGATGGTGACGTAATCGTTAATGGAAAATCAATCACAAAGTGTTCATCAGCAGAGCTTCGAAAATCTAGACAGAAAATCGGGATGATATTCCAACACTTTAACTTATTATGGTCTAGAACAGTTTTAGACAATATACTTTTCCCACTTGAAATTGCAAATGTCTCAAAAAAGGAACGTGTTGAACGTGCGAAAGAATTAATCAAGCTTGTAGGACTTGAAGGAAGAGAAAATGCATATCCTTCAGAACTAAGTGGTGGTCAAAAACAGCGTGTTGGGATTGCTAGAGCATTAGCAAATAATCCAGATGTATTATTATGTGACGAAGCTACTTCTGCTTTAGATCCTGAAACAACTGATTCAATACTTTCACTACTAACAAGTATTAATAAACAACTAGGGATTACAATCGTTATGATTACACATGAAATGCATGTTATTCAAAAAGTTTGTCAGCGAGTAGCTGTAATGGAAAATGGAAAAGTCGTTGAAGAAGGACATGTAGTAGATGTGTTTACTCATCCACAACAAGAAATTACGAAGAAATTCGTAAAGCAGGTTAGAGGAACAGACGAGGAACTTAATCAACAAGTAATTATAGAGAGCAATGGGAATGATAAAACTTATAGGCTTACATTTAAAAATGGACAAGCTAATCAACCCCATATATCTGAAGTAGTAAAGCACTTTGATATTGAAATCAATATTTTGCAAGGAAAAATTGTTCAAACGGCTGAAGGGTCTTACGGAACACTAACTATTCAACTTGTAGGAGATTTAAATAACATCAAAGAGGCAATTTCTTACTTAGAATCAAAGCAAGTTGAAGTGGAGGTAGCGTAATATGACACAACTTTTTCCGAATGTTGATTGGGAAACAATGATCTTAGCAACGCAAGAAACATTATTTATGACAGTAATAGCAGCATTAGCTACTTTTATTTTAGGGTTAATTATTGGTTTGCTATTATTTTTAACAAGTAAAGACCAGCTGTTAGAAAACAAATTGATCAACATGATTTTAGCTGGATTTGTAAATATATTCAGATCAATACCGTTTATTATTTTAATCATTTTATTAATTCCGTTTACAATGTTTATTCTGGGTTCAATGCTTGGTGCGAAAGCTGCATTACCTGCTCTAATTATTGGAGCTGCACCATTTTATGCAAGAATGGTTGAAATTGGATTACGTGAGATTGATAAGGGTGTAATCGAAGCAGCAAGAGCAATGGGAGCAAGCACTTTAACAATTATTTTAAAAGTTCTTATTCCAGAAGCGTTACCTGCTATTATCTCAGGCTTAACTGTTACAACAATTGCTATAGTTGGTTATACGGCAATGGCTGGGGTTGTAGGTGGCGGTGGACTTGGTAACTTAGCATTTATGGAAGGTTACCAAAGATCAAATAATGAAGTAACTTTAGTGGCAACAGTAATCATCTTAATCATTGTATTTATACTTCAATTTATTGGAGATTTAATAACAACAAAAATAGATAAAAGAGCTTAATTCAAATTAGGGAGGAAAAAGAACATGAATTTCAAAAAGATTACAGGTTTATTAGGAGCAGGCGTATTAGCTTTATCGTTAGCTGCATGTGGTAATGGAGAAAACGAAGCTGGTGGAAAAGGAAATAAAGAATTAGTAGTAGGTGCTTCAAACGTACCTCACGCAGTAATCTTAGAAGAAGCAAAACCTTTACTGAAAAAAGAAGGTATTGATTTAAAAATCGTAAAATTCCAAGATTATGTTTTACCGAATAAAGCTTTAGAATCAAAAGAATTAGATGCTAACTATTTCCAACACATTCCTTACTTAGAATCACAAATGAAAGAAAATGGATATAAATTTGAAAATGCTGGTGGAATTCATATCGAACCAATCGGTGTTTACTCTCAAAAATATAAAAGCTTAGATGATCTACCAAAAGGTGGAACAATTATCATGAGTAGTTCAGTTGCGGACCACGGTCGTATGTTAAGCCTGTTACAACAAGAAGGTTTAATTAAAATTGCTGAAGGTGTAGATCCAACAACTGCTACAATTAAAGATATTGCTGAAAACCCTAAAAACTTAAAATTCAAAGCCGACGTTGAAGCTGGTTTACTTCCAAAAGTCTATCAAAACAAAGAAGGCGATGCTGTTTTAATCAATACAAATTATGCAATTGATGCAGGCTTAAATCCTATGAAGGATGCAATTGCTTTAGAAGGTAAAGAATCTCCATATGTAAACATCATTGCAGTTCGCGAAGGTGACAAAGACAAAAAAGAGATCAAAGCATTAGTAAAAGTATTACACTCTAAAGAAATTCAAGATTTCATCATTGAAAAATATGAAGGTGCTGTAGTACCTGTAAGTGAATAAGTAATCAAAAGAAAAACTCTTAGCAATTTAGCTAAGAGTTTTTTTGTTTTAGCAAATATCTTTATTAATAATAATTGGGAATTGTACAGATTAGTTTTTAACAAATATTTCATTTACAGCAGAAATAGGATTTCGTCCATTTATTACTTCTATAATATTTTTAGCTGCTACTTCAGACATTGCTTCACGCGTTTCATAAGTTGCATTTCCAATATGAGGTGTTAGAACTACATTCGATAATGTTTTTAATTCTTCCGTAATTGTTGGTTCAAATTCAAAAACATCCAACGCAGCGCCTGCAACCACACCATTTTTTAAAGCATTTACTAACTCTGCTTCATTTACGAGTGTTCCTCTTGCTGCATTTATAAAGAAGGCAGTTTTTTTCATTTTAGCAAATTCTTCTTCTCCAAATAGATGGTGCAGTTCAGGCTTATATGGAGAGTGAAGTGAAATGAAATCAGATTCTTTTAGTAAGTCATCAAATGAAACATAGGTTGCGTTAAATTGTTGTTCAATCTCTGGGAGTAACCTTCTAGGTTGAGTATATAATACATTCATATTAAAAGCATTTGCTCGTTTTGCAACTGCTTGTCCAATGTTACCGAAACCAAAGATTCCAATTGTTTTCCCTGAAACTTCAGTGCCTCTAAAGAATAATGGTGCCCATCCATCAAAACCAGTCGTACGGCATAACTCATCGCCTTCTACTACTCTTCTCGAAACTGCTAATAGGATAGCAAGCGTTAATTCTGCTGTTGCATCTGTAGAAACAAATGGAGTATTTGTTACGTGAATTCCTTTGCTAGTAGCATACTCAACATCAATATTGTTAAATCCAGCTCCATAATTAGCAATAATCTTCACATTTTTCGCGGCATCGATTACATTCTTTGTAATTGGGGTAGATAGTAAACTTAGAATTGCATCAGCATTTTTTACACTTTCGCAAAGCTCGTCTTCAGTGATTAGTCCTTCACCAGTGAAAATAGTTATGTCGTTTCCTTTTAAGATTTCTTCTGCTTTTTCAGGTATTTTGCCTGCTACAAAAATATTGGCCACTTTATATCCCACTTTCTGAATAAAATCTTCTATTATGCATCTTTTTATTATAAATGATTTGATTGTAATTATTAAATTTGAATGCACTTAGAAGGAAAATGTCGAATATCAATAAAGGATAAATCAAGCAGTTATTAAATATATAAACAAGTGCAGATCCTTGTAAAAGGATCTGCATTTGTTTATAAGTTTGATTGAAGGAAATCTAGAATCGGATATTTGTAAAGGTAATAAATCTATTCGTAATTTCTCATACTAAAGGTAATATTTGGATTAAGGAGGAGCAAAGATGAAAAAAATTATTGGATTTTTAATTACTTGTGTCATGACAAGCTCTATTGTGATACCGACTTATTCACAAGCAGCGGTCAAACAAAGCAGTAAACTAGTACAATTGTCGCCTGCTACTGTACAAAAAGCGCAAGTGTATGAAGTGAAATTGAGAAATACACCAATTAAATATCCACAAGTAAAAGGATTGAGTAGCAAAAAAGCCGAGCATAAAATAAATACAACTTTACAAAAAGGTGCGAAAGTAGCTAATCAACATCGATTAAAATTACTTGCAGACGAAAAAGAAGCGAAGGCAAAATGGACTTCAAGTCAAGGTCCATGGAGACCTTATGAGTACGTATTTACTTATAAAGTTCCTTTTAATGATGCTGGAAAATTAAGTGTTGTCTATTATGAATATGTTTATACTGGCGGCGCACATGGGATGACAACTGGGACAGTCTTTAATTTTGATTTAAAAACAGGTGATCGCATTCAGTTATCAAGCCTAATAAAAGGAAAGGAAAAAGCTATACAAGATTATACTTATCAACAATTACAAAATAAATATAGTGGATATGTTTTAATTAAGTCACCAAATGAAATAACTCTAAATGATAAAAATAGATTATGGGTATTTGATCAGGAAGGCATTAAATTAATTTTTAGTGAATATGAAGTAGCTGCATATGTGGCGGGTATGCCTGAAATCGTTGTACCTTATAAAATATTCCAACAGTAAAATTAGATATGTTAATGCAAAAGAACCTTCTAAATAAGGTTCTTTTACATTTAATAACATATAAAATTGTTTTATGAAAAATTGGTTTTTAGTTAATAATGAAAGAGTGCGAATTTTATTAAATATATGAGTAATTTTTAAGTGCGTATCACCCAATTTAACTCGAACAACTATATTAGTATTGAATAAGCTAAATTGAATATGATTAAAAAATTGTTTTAAGAAAATATTACGATTCAAGATCTTCTTTTAACAATAATGCGTAAAGGTCTTCTACACGCTCTGACATAAATCTTTGGGATTCTTCAATACCTTTATTAATATACAAGGGACCAAGCTTTGTAGTGATAAAGTCAATTACAAAAATGCGCTTAACTCGCTAAGTACTTCATCTCTTTCGTTTAAGAAAAAGCTTTCTTTTGTTGTTCAGATGAGAGTTTAGTTAATTTTGACATATTTTACCTCACTTGAATTGTTAATGTTGAAATTATTATTTCCTATATATATAGTATCTTTATTAATTTCTATTTTTGCAAAAAATTTAGCGTAACAATAAAACTTTTTTAATAAAATAGTACACTGCTTGAAAATACTTTTTAATTGCTTTAAGATTAGAATGAGAATAAAATGAGAATGAACTAAAATAGCCATTTTCTATTTTATAGAAATTTTATTTGTTAAGATTATGGAGGGTAAACAATGGGAGCTTCTACATTAAAAATACAAGACCTTCAAGTTGCTATTGAAGGTAAGCAAATTTTAAAAGGTGTAAACCTTGAAGTAAAAGGTGGAGAAATCCACGCAATCATGGGACCAAATGGTACAGGTAAATCTACTTTATCTTCAGCTATTATGGGTCATCCAAAATATGAAGTAACTGGTGGAAGCATCGAGCTTGATGGCAACGATGTATTAGAAATGGAAGTTGATGAGCGCGCTCAAGCAGGTCTTTTCCTTGCTATGCAATATCCAAGTGAAATCAGTGGCGTTACAAATGCCGATTTCTTACGTTCAGCGGTAAACGCTCGTCGTGAAGAAGGTGATGAAATTTCATTAATGAAATTTATCCGTACTTTAGATAAAAACATGGAATTCCTTGAAATGGATCCAGAAATGGCACAACGTTATTTAAATGAAGGTTTCTCAGGCGGAGAGAAAAAACGTAATGAGATTCTTCAAATGATGATGATTCAACCAAAAATTGCAATCCTTGATGAAATTGATTCAGGGTTAGATATTGATGCATTAAAAGTAGTATCTAAAGGTGTTAACGAAATGCGTGGAGAAGAGTTCGGTTGCTTAATCATCACTCACTACCAACGCTTATTAAACTATATTACGCCTGATTTCGTTCACGTAATGATGCAAGGTCGTATTGTAAAATCAGGTGGCCCTGAATTAGCAGCTCGTTTAGAAGCTGAAGGATATGACTGGATTAAACAAGAGTTAGGTATCGAAGACGAGACAGTTGGGCAAGAAGCTTAATCGGATAGGAGGGGATTCTCATGACAACTGGTACTACAATTCCATTTAGTCAAGAAACAGTAAAGCAGCTTTCTGCATTGCGTAATGAACCAGCTTACTTCACAGAGTTCCGTTTAAACGCACTTGCTAAAGCTGAAACACTTTCTCTACCAAAACCAGATAAAACGAATATCTCTAAATGGGATTTCTTTGGTAAAGAATTTGATGTAACTACTGGCAATGTTCCAACGAAGGATCAATTACCAGAATCAGTTACATCTTTAATGAACGAAGATGCTGATCAATCAGTATACGTACAATACAATGGTTCACCTGTATATCACGCGCTTTCAACAGAAGCAAAAGAAAAAGGTGTTCTATTTATTGACTTACACACAGCTATTAAAGATCATGAAGACCTTGTTAAAAAGTATTTCATGACAGAAGCTGTAAAAGTAGACGAAAACAAATTAATCGCATTACATGCTGCATTAGTAAATGGTGGTGCATTCTTATACATTCCGAAAAATGTTGTTCTTGAAAAACCAATTCAAGCAATTTTCGTAGTTGATGGAGAAACAGTACCTGCTTACAATCACGTGTTAGTTGTAGCGGACGCTAACAGTGAAGTAACTTATGTAGAAAACTATGTTTCAACTTCACAAGACTTAAACGGCGCTGTTGTAAATGTAGTAACTGAGGTAATTACTTTAGATAATGCTAAAGTACGTTACGGTGCAGTTGATACATTAGCAAAAGGTGTAACTGCTTATGTTGTACGTCGTGGTCACGCTGGTCGTGATAGTAAAATTGAGTGGGCACTTGGTCTAATGAACGATGGAAACTCAGTATTTGAAAACGTTACGAACCTAATTGGCGACGGATCATTTGGAGATATGAAAATGGTAACTGTTGGTCGTGGTGAGCAAACGCAAAACTTTACGACGAGCATTATCCATTTTGGTAAAGGTTCAGAAGGTTGGATCTTAAAGCATGGTGTTTCTAAAGATGCAGCAACTTCAATCTTTAATGGAATCGGAAAAATTGAACACGGTGCTTCTAAATCTAATGCACAACAAACTTCTCGTGTGTTAATGCTTAGTGAAAAAGCTCGTGGAGATGCAAACCCAATTCTATTAATTGATGAAAATGATGTAATGGCAGGACACGCAGCTTCAGTTGGTAAGGTAGATCCAACTCAACTTTACTACCTAATGAGTCGTGGTATTCCGAAGAAGGAAGCAGAGCGCTTAGTTATTCACGGATTCTTAGCACCTGTAGTTTCGGAATTACCGGTTGATGAAGTTAAAAAAATGCTTGTTGATGTAATTGAGAGGAAGGTTAAGTAATGGATGTTAAATCAATCCGTGAAGCCTTTCCTATTCTAAATCAAGAAGTAAATGGACATCCTTTAGTGTATCTGGATAGCGCAGCAACTTCACAAAAACCTGTACAGGTAATTGAGGCAGTTTCTAACTATTATCGAGAAATTAATTCCAATGTTCATAGAGGTGTGCATACGCTAGGAACAAAAGCGACAGATGCATATGAAGGAGCTCGTGAAAAAGTTCGTAAATTCATTAATGCCTCTTCAATGGAAGAAATTATTTTCACTAGAGGAACAACAACGGCAATCAATACAGTCGCTGCTAGTTATGGCAGAGCTAACCTGAAAGCTGGAGATGAAATAGTGATCTCTTATATGGAGCATCATAGTAATATCATTCCATGGCAGCAGGTGGCAAAGGCAACTGGCGCAACGCTTAAATATATACCTTTAGAAGAAGATGGCTCGATTAGTATCGAGCAAGCAAAAGCTACAATTAACTCTAATACGAAAATTGTTGCCATCATGTATGTTTCAAACGTACTTGGTTCAATTAATCCCGTAAAAGAAATAGCAGCAATTGCACACCAAAATGGAGCAGTTATGCTTGTTGATGGTGCACAAAGTACGCCGCATATGAAAGTGGATGTACAGGACTTAGATTGTGATTTTTATGCATTATCTGGTCATAAAATGTGTGCTCCTACAGGTATTGGTGCACTTTATGGTAAAAAACATCTTCTTGAAAACATGGAACCAATTGAATTTGGTGGAGAAATGATTGATTTCGTTGACTTACAAGATTCAACTTGGAAAGAACTACCTTGGAAGTTTGAAGGTGGTACACCAATCATTGCTGGTGCAGTTGGATTAGGTGCAGCAATTGATTTCTTAAATGACATCGGTATGGACAATATCGAAAAACATGAGCATGAGATTGTAGATTATGCACTGGAACAGTTATCTTCTGTAGAAGGTATCACAATCTATGGTCCAAAACATCGTGCGGGTCTTGTAACATTTAATATTGATGATGTTCACCCACATGATCTAGCGACTGTTTTAGATGTTGAAGGCATAGCAATACGTGCAGGTCATCATTGTGCACAGCCATTAATGAGATGGTTAAAAGTATCTGCAACTGCTCGAGCAAGTTTTTATTTGTATAATACAAAAGAAGATGTAGATGCTTTTGTAAGAGGACTAGTAAAAACGAAGGAGTACTTTAGTGATGTCTATTAATCGTAATATAGATCTGGATGCATTGTATCGTCGAGTGATAATGGACCATTATAAAAACCCTCGTAATAAGGGTGTTGGGGCTATCTCTGATGGTGACTTAACAGTTAACATGAATAACCCAACTTGTGGTGATCGAATTGAATTGCGTTTAAAAGTTGAAGATGGAATCGTATCTGATGCTCGTTTTGACGGTGAAGGTTGTTCCATTTCAATGGCATCTGCTTCAATGATGACACACGCAATTAAAGGTAAGAAAATTGAGGAAGCATTAAATCTTTCTCATATATTTTCTGACATGATGCTTGGAAAAGAATACGATGATTCAGTTGAATTAGATGATATTGAAGCATTGCAAGGTGTTTCGAAATTTCCTGCACGAATTAAATGTGCAACACTTGCATGGAAAGCGATGGAGAAGGGGTTAAAATCAGAAGAATAATCTTCTGAGCTTTAATCCTCTCTTCTATTAGAAGGGAGTATGAATGATGTCTACGAATTTACCAGATATTAGTGATTATAAATATGGGTTTCATGACCGTGACGTATCAATCTTCCGTTCAGAGCGTGGTTTAACAAAGGAAATCGTTGAAGAAATTTCACGTATGAAAAATGAACCACAATGGATGTTAGATTTTCGTTTAAAATCTTTACAATATTTCTACGATATGCCAATGCCTCAGTGGGGTGGAGACATGTCTGATTTACGCTTTGATGAAATTACTTATTATGTAAAGCCATCAGAGAAAACAGAAAAATCTTGGGATGAAGTACCTGAAGAAATCAAAAATACATTTGATAAACTAGGTATCCCTGAAGCAGAACAAAAGTATTTAGCGGGTGTTTCTGCTCAGTATGAATCTGAGGTAGTTTACCACAGCATGAAACAAGATTTAACTGATCTTGGTATTCTTTTTACTGATACAGATACAGCTTTACGTGAGCATGAAGAAATCTTTAAAGAGCACTTTGGTAAAGTAATCCCACCAACAGATAACAAATTCTCAGCATTAAACTCTGCGGTTTGGTCAGGTGGATCGTTTATTTATGTACCAAAAGGTGTAAAAGTAGATACGCCTCTACAAGCATATTTCCGTATTAACTCTGAAAATATGGGACAATTTGAACGTACACTAATTATTGCTGACGAAGGTTCAAGTGTACAC
>Ga0209676_1001286_pt1 | contig 25921 bp, 34 predicted proteins | sample AraplaCvi_mLB_r2_FD_184282 | JGI IMG/M metagenome (GOLD analysis project Ga0209676, IMG submission 184282) | Arabidopsis root microbial communities from North Carolina, USA - plate scrape MF_Cvi_mLB_r2 (SPAdes) (version 2) | ecosystem: Host-associated > Plants > Roots > Endosphere | place: USA... | reverse complement strand
TGGCGCGGGGCGCCGCGGCGGAGACCGCCGCGCTATGGGGCGTTCATCTGCACGCCTCGGCCGGAGCGCGGCTGACCGAGCGGTTCGGGCCGGTCGGCTTCCTGGCCTCCGATCTTCTCCCCGTCCTTCCCACCCTTCTGCCGCGATAAGCGGGTCGGTCCCGCGGTCGATCCGGTCTGCGAGGGACCTGGACCGGTCCGGGGGTTGCGATCATGACGTCGGGGCTCCGTCCAGGGCGTGGTCTATGGTGCGCACCGATAGGCGGCGGTGGACGCCCATGCTAGGCGAAGCCCCCGCCGGGGGGTCGGGCGACGCACGCGTCGCGGGGGCGTGACGGGAGCGCGTGGGCTAGCCGGGTCGGAGCGGCATGCCGGCGCGGGGTCGACCGCCGCCTGCGGGCGGAACGGCCAGCAGCGGGGCCTCTTCGAGGATTCCGGCGCGGGTCGTGACCTCCCGCACGAAGCGGTCGCCATCGAACAGATAGCCGACTCGGCCGCCGTATTGCAGACCTTGCGCTTCCCTGATCGCGGCCGCTTCGTCGGTCGACGCCAAGGCGGCCATCTCCGGGTGACCGCTCTCGGTCGGGACGTACAGGAAGAAGATCATCGCAGCCTCCATGCTCACGGGGGCGGCGGGCCGCCTCTCCCCTGATCAAGAGACGCGGCGGGGTTCGGTTCCGCTGACTGGAGTTGGACGCGTCGGCCTCAACCGCCGGCGCCCGGTGGACGCAACCCTCCGGGCAGGGGATGCTCGGTTAGCATCGACTGATTCCGGAGGGTCGCCATGACCGATGATGATGACGCGCCGCTCTTTCCCGTCATGGCCTACACCGTCGGCGTGGTGGAGGGGACGGTCGTCTTCCGGGTCGAATACGCCGCCTCGCAGGAGCAGTACGGCTCGCGGTCCGGCGAGATGCAGCAGTACGTCCTGACCCCCGACGCCGCGATCGCCTTTGGCCGGGCCCTCGCGGAGCGGGGCGCCCTGGCGGCCAATCCGGGCGCCGCCCACTGATCGGCGCGGCGGCGATATCGCCCTCCAAGGCGCCGGGATGACCGGCTCCTGGCCCGGTCTCCCGGGCGCCGGGCGGGCGTTCGGCAAGGTGATCAGCGGGGCGCGCGGTCATCGTCGGTCGCCGGCGGGCGCCGGTGACGCGCGCGCGGTGCGACGTCCGTGATACGCGCTCTGCCCTGGCGCCCCATGGGCTGCATCGTGTGGAGCTGCCGGCGCTTTGCCCATGACGCACCAGCCAGTGTCGTGTCCCTCTCAGCAAGCCACCCAACATCCGAGACCCACCGAGGGCGGGGCAAGTTTCCGCCGCCGAACCGTGACGCCTGACACCCGACGGTCCAGCCCGGCGCGGGCGGTTCAGCCCGGACGTGACGACAGCCCCTGAAAGGTCAAGGCACGGAAGCCGTGGCCCGTCCGGCGCCGCCGAAATCCCGTCCGACGGCGGGGCGCGGGAATGGCGTCAGGCGGCCTGGGCCGGGGGGCGGAGCAGCTGATCGACCGCCTGGAGAATGTCGCTCGCGACGAAGGGCTTGCTGACCAGCAGGCTGTGGGGGACGCCGTGGACGGCCCATTCATGGCCGCTGTCGCCGGTCACATAGATGACCGGCAGCGCGGGACATCGGTCCCGAGCGCGGCGGGCGACCTCCCAGCCGCTGGTCGCGCCCCCGAGGTTGATGTCGGTGATCAGCGCGCGGCAGACACCCCCGTGCGCCGCGAACAGGTCGGCGGCCTCTTCGGCGGACGCCGCGCTCAGGCAGCCATAACCGCCGTCTTCCAGCGCATGTTCGATCGTAAGCGTGATGAGGGGCTGGTCATCGACCACAAATACAACGGCTTTGTCAGACATGCGTCCACCCGAAACTCCGCTCTTGAACGCCGGGCCGCAGGCGACGTTGCTCGCCCGGACGTTAAACTCTCGTCACGTGACGGAGCGAAAGTGCGGCGCCGCCACGCTTGTGAGGCAAAGCGGCCCACGCCGGCGTCCCGGACGATGTCCACCGTTCGGCGGCGCCAAGGTTAGAGACGCCGGCGGCCTCAGGAGCGAGCCTTGCGGAACTGGGGGACTGTGGCCACGCTTACAGTCCGCCGAACTGCGAGGAGGGAGCCTTTGGTCAGGGATGAGGAGTTGGCGCGCCTGAGCTGACCGGGCCCCAAGTCCGCGTCATCGCGAAGGTGGAGCCCGACCTGCCGGGCGCCTGGGCGGACGCCAACCAGCTGGACCTGGCGCTTCTGAACCTCGGCGTAAACGCCCGCGACGCCCTCGCCGAGGGCGGCGTCGTGACGCTCCGCGCCCGGGCGGCGACCGCGGACGAGCCGCGTCCGGCGGGCGTGGCGGACACAGCCTTCATCGTCCTCGCCGTCTCTGACACCGGCGTGGGCATGGACGAGACGACCCGCCTCCGGGCGGCCGAGCCCTTCTTTTCCACCAAGGCGGTGGGGCAGGGGACCGGGCTTGGCCTGTCGATGGTCCATGGTCTGGCGGCTCAGCTTGGCGGGGCGCTCGAGATCGACAGCGCCCCAGGGCGGGGGACGACGGTCGCCTTGTGGCTCCCGGGGGCGGCCGGGCCGGCCGCCCCCGTCGCACCGCCTGCGGATCGAGCGCCGATCTCCAGCCGCGGCGGCCGGGTGCTCGTCGTGGACGATGAGCCCCTCGTCCGTGCGGCGACGGCGGCGGCCCTCGTCGATCGCGGCTATCGAGTCGAGGAGGCCGAGAACGGAGAGGCCGCCTGGGCCTTGATCGAGGGCGGGGCGCGGCCGGACCTGATCGTCACCGACCACCTCATGCCCGGGTTGTCGGGCGTGGAGCTGGCGCAGCGCCTGCGGGCCCGGACGCCTTCGATACCCGTCCTGCTGCTCTCGGGGTACGCCGAAGTCGAGGTGGTGCCCGCCGACCTGCCTAGGCTCGCCAAGCCCTTCCGCCAGGAGGCGCTTGTGGAGGCCCTGGAAGCGCTTCGGCGGGCGGCCGGATCGGGTTTCTGAACGCCGCCTAGACCGCCGTTCCGGGCCGGACGCGCGTGCCTGCAGGGGAAGATCGGCGTCTTCGACATCCACAGTCTTGCGCTCTAAGCTTCAGGTTCGGGCTGGAAGCCTGAGGCGTCAGCGCGCATCCTGTTCAGGCGCCTGACCCTTACGCATTCAGCGGGTCAGGCGCCCGGCGGTCCGTGCGGCGCCCCCCGCGGACCGCCGATAGAGGGGTGGACCGCTCGTGCCCGCAAGGGACTGTCCGCAGGGAACCGGTACCCGCAAGCCGGAGGCATCCCGGATGACGACAAACCCGGCGGGTCGGGGGCGTTCGCGGACCGGAACAGTGCGGGAGCGCCGACCCGCGTCCTCCATCCACAGGCGGTGGAACAAAACACGAACATGGGCCTTGCGTCTCCACTCCCGCGAGGCCAGGAGTCTTGCTCCCGGGGTCGTTGGCGCGAATGGGAGAACACAGATGGTTTCGAACGAACGCCCCCTGTCTGAAGTGCTGGCTGAATGCCTCGCAGGCTTTGATCTGAGCAGCGCGGACGGTCGCGCAGGTCTTGGCGCGCTCATGCGTCAGCTTGAGGAAGGTGCGCCAGACCACATTCAGGCCAGCGCGGCTCGTCTTCAGCTGAAGGCGCTTGGCCTCCCGACGCGAGGCTGACATGCCCGAGGAACGCGTCCTCCACTATCGACGCATGCGGGCCTTGCCCAACGCCGGCGGCCACACCCTGTTCTGCAAGGTCACCTATGACGGGGGCCTCTTCGGCGTTCTCGGCTACCCGACGCCGGATCGCTTCCCTGACTTCGACGGCGAAGAGGCGTGGTTCCGCGTCCGCTGGTTCAGGAAGGGCCGGTTCGTGGTGATCGAACAGGTGGCGGACCGTGCGGGCCATCCGCTGCCGGCTGCGGCCTGACCATGGGCCGTGTCGATGATCGCCGCATCGCGCGCGAGGACCTGCCGCTCGAAGGCGGACCGGGCCTCGTCGTCCGCTGCGCCATGCCAGGCTGCACCCGCGCGGCCGTGCTGGACCCGCGCGCCCTGTTCGGCGCGAAACACCGCTGGCCTGCCGCTGGGGCCTCCAGCCGCTTCCGCTGCACCTGCGGCGGCCGACAGGCGACCATCAGCTACCCCAAGCGGACCGTCGACCATTTCGGCCCTATCGACCGGGCGTCCCTGGATCTGTGGTACGCCTGATGGGCTTCAACCCTCGCTTCCGCATGTGGAGCACCGAGGACTGGCAGGGCTATTGCCCGACCATCGGCGACATGGCCCGGCGGGGTTGGACTCTGACCAAGCTCTGCCCCGCCTGCAATCTGAAGATGGCGGTGAAGATCGACGGCCTGATCGCCCGCCATGGTCGGGACTGGACCCCTTGGGGCCTGACGGCGCCGTGCCCGCGTCTGTTCTGCAGAGGCCGGATGCGGTTGCGCGGCTATTCTCCGAGGGCGGGCGAGTACGTCGACATCTGAAAAGGAAAACGCCCCGGCGCGTCGTGGGGGCGCGGCGCCGGGGCGTTTGGGAAGCGCATCGGGGTCTCGCTTCGTTCGATCAACGCGATGCCACCAGCCGCGTTCCAGTGTCGGTGCGACGACCTAGGACCTGAGGCCGGCGAGCGGTCGCTGCGCGCGTCCGCTAGGGGTGGATAGCGGACGTAGATGTGCGACGCTTCTTTCGAGCAGGAGAGCGAAGCGGCACAATGGACACGGCAGGCACCATGCAGTTGGAACCGGACTACAGGCGGCTGAAGGCTGCTTGGGAGTCAGGCCATCGCGACCGGGAGGACGCGCTCCATCTTTTATTCCTCGCGTGGATGCACTGGGCCGACCCATCCTTCGTCACCGGGATGGAAGACGACCCTGAAGCGGACAAACTGTGGCGGATGATTTACGGATACTTCGGAGGCGAGGAGTCGACAGATGCTGAGTTCCTGCATGTTGCGGGCCTCATGGCAGGGATTTTCCCTTGCGGTCTTGGAGATGAGGTCGAGTGGGCTTCCCGCGCGACGCGCATGCAGACACGCTCTCTAGACCTTAAGCCTCGTGGTTTCTCACCCGAGTTCTTTATGGGCCGCAGCGATTACGGCGACTATTTCGCCCATCAAGCCCGTGCTTCGGCTGGCCGCTGATCGAACGTCCGCAACGGGTCGGGTGCTAACCCCAGCCTCGGTACAGGAAGTGGACGTTGAGATCGCGGCGTGATGTCGTTGCTGATCTGTCCGTCTATTCGAGCGAGTTGCTAAGGAGCCCGATGTGAATCTGTTTCGGATTATCGCGGCCCTCGCGGGCGTCTGCCTGGCGGTTTGGAGCACAGCCGCAGCGGCCCAAGTTGTCGATGGCCGTTTCGATGTAGGCGGGCGAGCGATTCGTCTGGCCTGTTTCGGCCAGGGAGTGCCGACGGTCGTCATCGATGCGGGTATGGGCACGGCCCCTGTCGAAGATCAGGCTTGGCGGCGAATCGCCGAGCGGGTGTCGCAGGTGACACGCGTCTGTCTTCATGATCGGGCGGGTCTCGGCCAGAGCGATCCGGCGCCGGAATCCGAGACGCGAACAAGCGGGAGCGCGGCGAAAGATCTGGAGGCAGCGCTCAACGCCGCGGGCGTCGAGCCGCCTTACCTTCTTGCCGGACATTCCATCGGCGGGTTGAACGCGCAGGCTTTCGCCGGTCTCTTTGACGATGAGGTCGCGGGGCTCGTGCTGATCTCATCGACGCACCCGGACCAGTTCCAAACCTGGCTCGCAGAGTTTCCGACCGCGACTGCAGACGAGCCGACCGCTGTAACGCGTGTCCGCGCCTACCTCAGCGCTGTCGAGACTGACCTCAGTTTGAACCCGGAGAGGATGGATTTCGCGGCAAGCCGCAGGGAGGTTTTGCGCCTTCGCAGTCTCGGCGATCGACCCGTGGTGGTCGCCACGCATAGTCCGAGCTGGAGGATGGAGCCGGAGTTGCCGGAGCCGCTCGCGGAGCGACTTGAGGCCGTGACGCAGAATCTGCAACGCCAGTTCCTCAGGCTGTCGTCCGCCTCGGTTCAGTTGGTCGCCCCGACCGCCGGGCACGGTCTGCCGCATGAGGACCCTTCTTTCGTCACCAGAACGCTTCTGGAAGGCGTGGCCGCTGTCCGTGCGCGAGACTCGCAAGGTTCGCTTTGAGCCATCGGCGGTAGTCACTTTAGCGCAACGTCAATATGGGCTGGCGATACAGGGCGTCCGCTAGCAGTCGTGAGCTTCCGTCGTGGTTGGCTTCCGCTGCCGGGGCCTCGGCTTGCCGTAGACCGAATGCCGGCCCGGAAAAGATTATGGCGCGAGACTTCGTCACCGTCGCCGAGGCAAGGGTGTTGTCTGTAGAAGCCGCAGACCCATCCCGACCCAGTCGGGAGTTGGTCGCCAGCCTAGAGATCACAGGTACGGTAGACGGCTATTCTCAGACGGGCCGGCTGACCCTTCGCCACCGGGGAGTCACGGAATGTCCCGTTCGCCTCCCCCTGCCGCAGCTCGGAGAGGAGTGGGTCGTTTATCTTGGGTGGGAGGCTGGCGACGGCGGACCTGCGTCCTACGCCTGGCCGAAAAGCTGGGCAGAGCGGTTGGATGCCCGGTTCGGCGGAAGCCCTCAAGCCGGAGCCGAGATGCCGGGGCGCGCCCATGAACTGCCTTGAGGCCGCCCGGCTGTGGGTCTGCACCGGGTCGTGAGCAGACCGTCGCCTACGGGTGGTTAGCGGACCTTGCGAAGTTGGCCTGTGTCACTGAATGTGCAGATCCGGTTTGGAATAAGGCGCGCGGATGAGAGGGGCAACGATAGCTGGTCTGCTGGTCCTGATGACCGCATGCTCTCCCGCAGAACCGCGTCGCAGCGGCGAGTGGCGAAAGACCTTCGAAGGTTATGTCATCGCCGTGAACGACCGTCCCGTTCGACCCTCGTTTCGCATGACGTTCTACTCCACTGATGGGGACCAGACGCCTGAGCGGTACCGGATTGCGAGTGAGTGCGTCGACGTGGGCTATTTTGATAAGGACCGACACGTCTTCCTCAGCGGCGCCTCACCGAACGGGCGGGGTGCGGACCAAGTGTCCGAAAAAACCCAACGCGACGTCGTTGAGGGTCACCGGCGAAGGTGCCCAAGCGATCATCCAGTCACTTACAACCAACTGCTCGATGTCATGTATGAGGGGGCCGTGCTCAGTCTTGATGATGGGAAAGGACGGCTCGTTTCCCAGAGCGGCCGGTCGATCAGCCTTGTCGAGGTTCCGATGGCCCTGCTCTTGGACTAGCGGCGCGGCCGCGTCTCCCGCGAATGTCCGCTAATGGGTCGAGAGCCGACCCCCACTCAAGGGTGGCAGGTCGACCCGACACAGGAGAGGTTGTCGCAGTGCGGAGGGATTGACGATGTTCCGATTAGCGATGGCCTTGCTCGCGCCGTGCCAGTCCAAGCGGAGCACCAGCATTCTTATGATCCCACAATGGTCGTGAGGATCGAGGTAGTTGGTGACCGGCTCTACACCCGCCAACACACCATCAGCATTCGGGCACAAGAGCCTGGGCTCGCCCGCTCATCGGCGGAGCAAGACGCCCGCGTATGGGTCGCGACGCGAGAGTGGGACGGTGGCGCGCAAGAAATGACCTCGACTGATTGCCCCGCCGCTTAAGGGCTGACACCGGCGCCTCGCGGTGTCAGGGTGCGCGCATGAGCAACACCAACCTCGAAGTCGAAGTGAAAGCCCAGCGCCTCGTGCTGGAACGCCTGTTGTCGATGGTCTCCGGCGATGTGCTCGACAAGGCCGTCGCCAGTGAGCGCGCCAACGTCGCACACCTGGAAGCGGGGCAGGAGACGATCCCGCCCTCCAACCACGCCGATCTAGAGGCCTCGCGCGAGGCGTTGCGCTACTATCAGGACGCCATCGTTCGGCGGGCTGAGTTCGGCCTAGACGGTGCCTAAGGGAGGGCTGGCGTCGGCTTCGACGCCCGCGATGCGGCGGCGCAAGCGTGCGATCTGGTCCGTCAACCACTCGCGGACGCGCTGATCTCCAACGTCGTCACCTGAAACGGCAGCCAGGCGCCGCTCCGCGTCGGTGAGTTCGGCCTTCAGCTGTTCAAGGCCTTCCACCAGCGTCGGCATCCGGACTCCCCAACCTGTCCTGCTCGTGACAGGGTCTTAGCATGTGCAACCTCTACAGCCACCGCAAGGGTCCGGCCGCCATCCTCGACCTGTTCGAGGCGATGTCGGTGGACATGGCCAGCATCGGCAACCTGCCGCCCGCCGACTACTATCCCGACTACCCCGCCCCCATCGTGCGCCACGACAGCACGGGGGGCGGCCTGGTCCTGACGAAGGCGCGCTGGGGCCTGACGTCATCCCGCAAGGTCATCCTCGACAACGCTTCAAAGCGCGCCGACAAGCGCCGCGCCAAGGGTGAGGCCATCGACGAGGCGGCCTTCGCCGAGATCCTGAAGATGGAGCCCGATGGCGGCACCACCAACGTCCGCAACACCTCATCCAGCCACTGGAAGCCGCACCTCGGGCCGGCCACCCGCTGCCTAGTCCCCTTCACCTCCTTCAGCGAGCCGGGCCGCGACGCCGCCGGCAAATACACGCCGATCTGGTTCGCCCTGCCGGATCAGCCCGTCGCCTTCTTCGCCGGTCTCTATCACCCCCAATGGTCGGGCGTCCGCAAAATCAAGACCGGATGGGAAACCTGCGACCTGTTCGGTTTCCTGACCACCGAGCCGAACGCCGAGGTCGGCGCCGTCCACCCCAAGGCCATGCCGGTGGTCCTGACCACGGCGGAGGAGCGGGAGGTGTGGCTTCGGGCGGACTGGAGCGAAGCCAGGGGCCTGCAGAGGCCCTTAGCGGATGGCGCCCTTGAGGTGGCGACACCCTGAGCGGACCGGTCGCCGCCTGTCGGCTGAGACGAGTTCGGAGCGCGAGATCAACGCCCGAACACCCGTCTGGGTCGAGCACTCTATAATTTGAAGTTGTATGCCCAAGCTTGCCGGTGCATGGTGCGCCGGGGAGGGCTTTCGTATGAACAGACTGCGTGCGCTGTGCTTCGGCGCGATGGTGGTGGCGACCGTGGCCATCGCCGAACCGTCAGCGGCCCAGCGCGGCGGGTCTGACAGTGCAATCCGGCAAGCGATCATCCGCCAGTCGATCGCCGCCTATCCGGGCAGTTGCGCCTGCCCATACAGCGTCGCCCGGAACGGAAGCCGCTGCGGGGCGCGGAGCGCGTACAGCCGCGGCGGCGGCTATGCCCCGGTCTGCTACGCCAGCGACGTGACCGACGCCCAGGTGAACGCCTACCGCCGCAACGGCTAGCGGCCGGATGGCGTCAGGATGCGCAGGTCGGACGATTGCGCGTCGAAGCGCCCGACCAGAAGACGTCAGGGGCTAGGGCGGTCAGGGGCCAGCGGGACGCCGGCGACAGGGGGCCGCCGTCGCGCCGCCAGGCCGGTCGCGCCTGTGCGCCAACGCGCGACGTCCGACCGGTCAATTACCTGGGGCGCTGCGCTGGGCGCGGGGACATGTCGCCCGGCGGCAACAAGGAGCGGCGATGAAACCTGGCAAACCGGATTGGGGGGAGGGGGTCCTGATCGTCGCCGCCGTGGCCACGACGGCGGCGTTCATGGCCGCTCAAGGCTGGCAAATCTGGGTCACTCTCTTCGGGCGCTGAGGGGAGCGGGGCCGGGGCGCGCCGCGCATGGCGAACGCGCGTCAAGCCGGGTGCTCGAAGTCGAAAGGAAGGCGGTCGGGCGTGCGCTCCGCAAGGGAGCGGCCCAGGAGACCGTCATGACCACCAACGATCCGGGCGCTTCCGCCCTTCAGCCCGCCTGCGAACGCCTCGCCCGCAACGCCGGTCCGCGCCCGTGCGCAATGGACGACGGACAACTTCTGGCCTGTCTCCTGCGGCGTGTGAAGCAGCCCGAGGAGATGGCCGCGGGCCTGATACAACGCTTCGGGGGTCTCGCCGCCGTCCTCGCCGCCGATTTGGCCGAGGTCGCCCGGGCGGCGCGGGCCGCGCCGGCCGACCTGTTCGACCTGACGGTGTGCCGGGAGTTGGCGGTGCGCTTGGCGCGCTGCGACGCCAGCCGTCGCCCGGCGATCAGTTCCTGGAACGCGCTGGAGACCTATGCGCGCGTGGCCATGGCGCACCGGCCGAGAGAGCAGTTCCGCGTGCTCTTCCTCAACCACCGAAACTATCTGCTGCAGGACGAGATGGTGGCGGAGGGCACGGTGGACCATGCGCCGGTCTACCCGCGGGAAGTCGTGCGCCGCGCGCTGGAAGTCTCCGCGTCGGCGATGGTCCTGGTGCACAACCACCCGTCCGGGGATCCGACCCCGTCGCAAGCCGACATCGCCATGACCCGACAGGTGGTCGAGGCGGCCCGCGCCCTCGGGCTCCAGGTCCATGACCACATCATCGTGGGGCGGGAAGGGACCGCCAGTTTTCGCGCCCTCGGCCTGATCTGAGGCGGCCATGACACTCCATCGCATCGTCGCCGCCTTGGGCGGCGACCTGTACAGCGGCGGCCTTCGCGCGAGCGTGCCCGGGCCCGGTCACAGCGCGTCGGACCGCTCGGTTTCCCTGCTCCTCAGCGGCGATCGCCTCGTGGCGCACAGCTTCGGCTCCAGTGATTGGCGGGCGGTGCGTGACCAGCTCGTGCGCGCCGGTCTCATCGATCACGCCGGTCGGCTTATCTCCGGCCCTGTCCCCATGAGGAGCGAGACACCGCCCCGTCCGGACCGGGCCTGCCGCATCGCCGCCGCGCGGCGGCTGTGGGCGGCGGCGCAGCCGGTCAGCCCGGCCTGCCTGTCTCGCCGCCATCTGGACAGGCGCGGGATCCGGCAGGACGCCGCGACCCTGCCCGCCCTGCGGCACCACCCTTGCGCGCCGCTCGCGGCCTATCGCGGCGGCGGCGGGGGCGTCCCCGCGCTGGTCGCCGCGATCCGCCACCCGGACGGCGCGCTGGTCGCGGCCGAGCTGACCTATCTGGCGCCGAATGGCGAGCGCGACCGCCGGCTGCGCGTGTCGCGCAAGACGGTGGGCGCGGTGCCGCCCGGCTCGGCGGTGCGCCTTCAGCCCCCGGCGTCCACGATGCTGGTCGGCGAGGGGGTGATGACGAGCCTGTCCGGCGGCGACCGCTTCGGCCTGCCGGCCTGGGCGCTGCTGTCGGCGAACAACCTGGCGGCCTGGAGCCCGCCAATCGGCGTGGAGCGGGTGCTCATCGCCGCCGACCGCGGCGCGGGCGGACAGAGCGCCGCCCGGCAGCTGCAGCTGCGGCTCCGACAGTTGCGGCTCGACGTCGCGGTGACGACGCCGCCCGAGCCCTTCGACGATTGGAACGCCGTGGCGGTGGCGGAAAGCCGAAAGGAAGGGGGCTGAAGGGCGCCGGACGGCCGGGATCGGCCCGGCTCCGGCGGGAGACCTTTCATGCCCCGATCTTCAAACGCTGCAACCGCCGTCCCGACCGCTGTCGACGCCGCATCGGCGCGCGACCGGCGCACCCTGCCGCTGCGCGACCTCGACATCGCCCCGGAGAACCTGCGGGCCGGAGAGCCGCCGGACGAGGAGGTGCCGCTGCTGGCCGACACCCTGTTCGCGGCCGGCCAGCTTCAGCCGCTCACCGTTCGGCCCGGTCGCCGCAAGGAAAGGCCGTTCCTGGCCCTGGACGGGCGTCGGCGGCTTCTCGCCCTGCGGCTCCTGGTCAAACAGGGGCGCATCGGCGACGACTTCCCTGTCGATGTGTTCGTGGAAGCCGATCCGGCCCGCCAGGCCGCGGCGGTGATCCTGACCAACACCGCCGTCCCCGTGCATGTCGCCGACGTGATCGCCGCGATCGGCCGCATGCTGCGCGCCAAGCTCGGGATCGGGGGGATCGCGCGGGCGCTCGGCTATTCCGAGATCGAGGTGAAACGGCTGGCGGCCCTGTCCGCCCTGCCCAAGGTCGCCTTGGACGCCCTGCGGGCCGGCCGGCTCACCCTGCGCCAGGCCCGCCTGCTCGCCCGGCTGCCCAGCCGCGAAGCGCAGGCCGACCTAGCCCGTGCGGCGCTCGACGGCCACGGCTTCGCGGACTGGCGCGTCACCGAACAGCTCGACGCCGGCCGGGTGACGGCGTCCGACCCGCGCTGCGCCCTGGCGCCGCCGGAACGCTATCTGGCGGCCGGCGGGCGGATCGAAACCGACCTGTTCGACGAGCGGCCGCCGGTGCTTCTCGATCCCGCCGTTCTGACCACGCTCTGGGTCGCGCGGGTGGGCGCGATCGCCGCGGTGTTCGAAGCCGAAGGGCTGACGGTGCATGTCACGGCCGGGGACGACGATCTCGTCCTGCCGGAGGATCTGGAGCAGCCGGGGTATGTTTACGGCGGCCGGCTGCCGGCGGAAGAGATGGCCCGGTATCGCGACGCCGAAGCGGATCACGACGCCGCCGCGGACGCCGTGCGCGTCCGGCTCGCCCGCGGCGAGGGTGGCGCCGAAGACGAGGCGGCCCTCATCGCCCTGGTCCGGACCCGTCTGGTCCAAGACCAGATCGCCCTAGGCGGCCGGGTCGCCACGGTCGTGGTGCTGTCTCCCGCCCGGGGGACGGGCCTGCGGGTGGAGAGCTGGACGCCGGTCGAACCCCAGACCGACGCCGACCTCGAGGACGGCGCCGTCGAGTCCCGTGACGCTGCGGTCGATGCCGCGCCGGCCTTCGCCGCGCCCCGGGCGGAAGCGCCGGCGCCCGACCTGGAGGGGGTGGGGCACGCCCTCCACAGGCTGCGCACCGATGTGGCGACCCGCGGCCTCATCCGCGCGCTCGCTGACGATCCCCGAACCGCGATGACGGCCCTGATCGCACGCCTCTTCATGGCCGTGGCCGTTCGAGGAGTTCGGCCGGAGTCGGCGCTGACGCTCACGGGACAGCTCTTCGGCCCTCGGGACGGCCGGGTGATCGACGCGCTCGACGGCGTGGTGCGCCGCCGCCTGGATGATCGACGAGGGCTCTGGGAGGCTTCGGGCCAGACCCTCATCGCCTGGGTCCACGGCCTGGAGGACCCGGATCGGTCGGCCTGTCTCGCCGACCTGACGGCGTTAACCCTGGACTTGACTGAGACACACACCACCACGATCCGGCACGCCGCGCGCGCCGAGGCGGCGGAGCTTGCGGCGCTGTCCGGCGCGGCCATCGGACGGCACTGGACGCCGGACACCGTCTTCCTGGCCGCGCATTCGAAGGGGCTCCTGCGGGCCATGCTGCAGAGCATGGGCGAGGCGTCGCCGTCAGGCGCCCCAGGCAAGGGAGACCTAATCGCCTTGGTCCAGGCGGTCGCCGCCGCCCGCGGCTGGACCCCGTCCGCCCTGTCCTGGGCTGTCGCTCCGGAGGGCTCGGGGTCAGCGGAGACTGATGCGGCGCCCGCCGGATCGGACCGGGTCGAGGACCACGCACCCGAGGACGAAGCCGAGGGCGGCGACGGCGGGGGCGCCTTCGAGGTCACCGCCGCCGGGGTGGCGGCGCTGCAGGCTGTCGCCGAGTGAGGGGTAGGGACGCCGTCCGCGGAGGCGGGCGGCGTCCGGCCTCGCGGGGGTGGGGGCCGGAGAGGGGCAAGGTCGAAGGGAGGGCAGGTCGGGTGAGGCGGAACCGGGGAGATCGGCTCCTCAACCCCTCGATCCGAAGGAGACGGACATGCAGACCATGGTGTTCACGGGCCGCCTGGCGGCGGACCCTCAGACCAGCAACGACTTCGGCAAGGCGGTGTTCCGCGTCCTGGAACAGCGCGGCGTCGACGTCGGCGGCCAAGCTCGGCTGGTCGGGGTCAACTGCGTCAGCTGGTCGAAGGGGCTGAATGAGAAGGTGATCGCGCGCGGCCTGGCCCAGGGGTGCGAGATCATCGTCACCGGCGCCTTCATCGATACCGCCTATGAGACCCGGGATGGAAAGTCTCGCACCGCCAAGGAGCTGGTGGTGAACCGGCTGACCGTTCTCGACTGGGCGGAGGGCCGTGCGGGCGAGGCGGATGCGGCGGAGGCCCCGGCCGTCGCCGTCTCCGACGCCCCGGCGCGGCGAACCCGGCGGACCGCCAAGGCCGCTTGACCCCTTACACCCCTCAACAGGAGACCCACCATGCAATCGCTGATGATCGAAGGCTATCTGGCCGCCGACCCCTCCATCCTGTCGGCCCAGGAGAGCGGCCGCAAACGCGCCAGCTTCCGGGTGCTCGAAACGACCCGATTCCGCAAGGCGGACGGCTCGCAGGGCGAGCGGACGACCGGCTTCAACTGCCTCTGCTTCAATGAGGCCACCGCCGAAAACTACCTGGCGCCCTTCGCGCGCAAGGGCACGCGGGTGGTGGTCCAGGGTCATGTCGAAAACGACACCTGGACGGGCAAGGACGGGGTCGAACATTTCGACCTTCGACTGATCGTGGACGACGTGCGGCTGAAGAACCGACGGCGCGACGCGCCGAACCCGCCGGTCGAGGCGCCGTCCGAGCCGCCGGTCGGCGGGTACGACCTGAACGACGACATCCCCTTCTAGGCAGGCGTCGTCCGACGAGCAGCCCGGCGCTTCGGCGCCGGGCTGTTTTGGCGCTGTCGCTGGAAAGGGAGGGAAGGGGAGACGTGGGCGGGCCGATCCGGCTCGCCATCGGAGTTGTGAGCATGACCGCCTCCCCCTGGACCGAAGACCGCATCTCGCGTCTCAAGACCCTCTGGCGCGAGGGCGCGACCGCCGAACAGATCGCTGCCGCGCTGAAGAACGGCATCACGCGCAGCGCGGTGCTGGGCAAGGTGCATCGGCTCGGCCTGTCCGAGGGGCGGCCGGGGCGGCCGCCCCCGCGCCGCGCCGCGACGGTCCGCGCAGGCAGGGCGCCGGCGATTGCGCCCAGACCCCCCGCGGCAGGGCCGCCGGCGGCCGCCGGGACGCCGTCGGTGACCGACGCCAGCGTCGTGCGGGCCGCGCCTGCGGCGCCGCCGCGCCCAGTCGCCGGGCCCGACATCCTCACCGTGCGGCCGGGGCAGTGCCGCTGGCCCTATGGCGAGCCCGGCGGTGGTCTGGTGCTCTGCGGGCGGCCGGTGGAACGGGGCGCCTATTGCGGCGGCCACGCCGCCATGGGCTACCGCGCGCCGCCGGGCGGGTCCGCCGCGCTTCTCGCGTTGGCGGGGCTGGCCTGACCCGACATAGACGGCGAAGGCGGCGACCGCGTGGCGGGCGCCGCCTTCACTCTGCAGCCTCCGCGCGCCGCGGTCGCCGCAGCCGGAGAAGAGCGGCGGCCTTCGCGATGCCGGCCTTCGCGCGCGGCGGTCGCCGCGGTCGGAAAGGGCGGCGGCGTCCCTGACGGTCTAGGCGCAAGTGGGCGCCGAACGGCGTCGTCGTCGCCGAGGCGACGACGACCTGCCCCCACACAACGCCCTCCGATCCTGTCACGGCGCCCCGGAAGTCAACGGCTTCGCCGTTCCCCTCCGCGGCGGGCGCGCCCTCCGCTTCGGTGACTGCCGGGGACCCCGCCGTGGCCAGGAGCGGGGTCGTTGCGCATGGGGCGCACCGCAGATTCAAGGTTTGAACTCATGACCGCATTCACCCCCGCCTTCACCGCCTTTGCAAAGACCGACTCCGCCTTCGACGACCTGACGGCGTCCCTCGGCGATGCGCGGCCTCACCCTACCGAGGAGGCCCTCATCCAGCTCGGGCGGTCGCTCATGACCGAACTGGTGGATCTCCTGTCCGGCACGGCGCTGGAGGACCATCAGACCCTCATCGGCGAAGCCCTGATCGGCGCCTTCCATTCGGCCGCCGGCCGGATCGAACGGGACGCCGACCGCGCCCGGGACGCCATGCGCGCCCTGGACCGCGACTTCGACGGCTCTGAAGCGGCCGATGTCGAGCTGCAGGAGGCGACGGCCCGGGCCCGCGCCGGGGACGTCGCCACCCGCGCCTGCGAACTGATCCGCGACGCCGCGTCCGACACCTGGACGGTCGCCACCGGCGAGGTCTGGACGGCCTGGCGCGGCTCGCGGCGCGGCACGCACCTGACCGCCGCGCAGCTGGAGGCGAAGCAGGCGATCCGCGCCCTCCGCCAACGACGGGCCGGGGAGGCGGACCCGGGCGGGCCGGTGGTGGCCTTCCGGGGCGCGCCGGCGGCGGACAGCGTGGAAGACGCGCACCGCATCTTCGACGCCTTGAACTGGGCCCGCACCCAGTGGCCGGACATGGCGCTCGCGACGACCGGGGCGAAGGGCTCCGAGAGACTGGCCATTCGCTGGGCCCAGCAGAAGGGCGTCACCCTGATCCTCGCCCGCGCCGACTTCGACGCCCACGGCAAGGCGGCGCCCTTCCGGGCCAACGATGAGCTGATCGCGCTCGAGCCGGAGGTCTGCCTCACTCTGGTGCATTCGCTGGCGGAAGCGCGCCTAGCCGACCGGCCGTTCGGTCCGGCGCTCAACCTCGGCCAGAAGGCGGTCGAGCATGGCGTGCGGCACGTCCCGATCAAGGCGCGGTCTGCCTGACCAATCCAGGCTTCCCACGGATGACCCGCTCGGCTTCGGCCGGGCGGGTTTTTCGTTTGTCCAAGGGGAACGGGCGTCCGATGGACTAGGTGCGACGCCCTTGGTTGAGGGTTGATCCCGTGCGCCGGAAATCGGCTTTAGGGCGGGGAGGGCAAGATAAAAGGAGGTTCTGGGGGCTTTTGGTTTTCGCTAGTCTTTCCACGGCTTGGGCGAGATCCCTCGCTCACGGGACGACTTGCCCCAAGTCGAAGTCCCCGAACCTTCGGGATGGGAGTGAAGGCGTGGCCCTCTTGGTCCGCACCGCCATCGAAGAGCGCGCCGAGGCGCTGGCCCGGCCGGAGACCGAGGGGCTCCGTCTGCGCCTGCCAAGGACGATCCGGACGGAGACCGGCGGCGTGCGCCTCGGCCTCATACGGCGACTTTCAGGCTCGCGAACCTTCGCCCTCGGCGATCGCGCCGGCGCCCTTCGCGCGGCGCAGAACCGCTCAGGGCGAGCCTTCCGGCTCGACGTCTCCCAGAGGGTGGTCGTGAAGGCGCTCGTCTCGCGCCACCTGGGGCAAGGCGCCGACCGGGCGGCGGCCCTCGCCAAGCACGTGGTCTATCTGGGGCGCTCGGGCGCCGGACAGGACGGCGCCCGGCCCGGGTTCTTCGACCGGGACGCCGAGGGGCTGGACGCGTCCGCGGTCACCTCCGGCTGGCGGGACGACCGTCATCATTTCCGCTTCATCCTCTCGCCCGAACACGGCGACCGGCTGGCGCTCACGCCCTTCGTCCGGGAGGTGATGGCGCGGGTCTGCGCCGACCTGGGGGAGCCCGGCCTCGCCTGGGTGGCGACCTGTCACTACGACACCGACCAGCCCCATGCCCATGTGTTGTTGCGGGGGCGCAGGGACGATGGACGAGACCTGGTGATCCCGCGCCATTACATTGGGTACGGCCTGCGCGCGCGGGCGCAGGAAGTGGCCCAGGAGCGGCTCGGCGATCTGTCCCGGCTCGAGGCTGAGCGGCGCATCTGGAAGGAGACCCAGGCCGACCGCTTCACCGGCTTCGATCGTCGCCTGCTCGCGGAAGCCGACGCCACGGGGGCCGTGGCCGACGGAGTGGGCGCCACCGACGCCTGGGCGGCCCTGACGCGGGGTCGCCTGCGGCGCCTCGAACATCTGGGACTCGCCGTGCGCACCGGGCGGCGTTATCGGCTCGACGGCGATTTGGAGGCGAAGCTGCGGTCCCTTCAGATGCGCAGGGACATCATCCGCACCCTGAACCAGCGCCGGCTGGAGAGCGCGGCCGAGGTCCGCGTGCTCGGCGCCGAGACCCTCCGCGGTCGGGTGGTCAAGACGGGTTTCCACGACGAGGCCGGAGCGGCGCCGTGGGCGATCCTTCGGGACGACCGCGGCGTCGAGCATTACGCCCGCCTCAGGACCGGCGGACCGGCGTTGCAGGTGGGCCGATCCGCGACACTGCGGCTGATGCCCAACGGTCTGGCCCAGGTCGTCGAAGGCCGGGGGGCGAGCCTGGCGCGGTGACAAGGGCGGCGTTATCGCGAACAGACCCCCGCCTGGCGACAGGCTCGAAAGGGTCTGGGCACGCGCACCGCCCGGCCGCGACGCCGGGCGGGCCGTCCGATCAGATGCGCCGCTTAGGCCGTCGTTTTGCGGTTACGGCCTCGCCCACGGTGTCGGCCATGACGGCGCCGCGGACCCCCAAGGGCAACGGGGCGCCGGTGGTGGTGTCGCGCGCCGTCTGGTGTTCGATCTCGGAGTTCAGCTCGGCGCCCATCAGAAAGACCATGCTGGACAGCCAGGTCCAGGTCATGAAACCGATGGCCGTACCGAGGGGGCCGTAGGCGTCGTCATAATTTCCGAAGCGGGAGACGTAGACGGTGAAGCCCGCCGACATCGCGACCCAGGCGACCGCCGCCAGCCCGCTGCCCCAGCTGATCCAGCGCCAGCGGGCCCGGCTTCGGCTCGGCCCGAACCGGTAGAGGAGGGCCATGCCGAGGGTGACGCCGCAGAAGAGCAGGAGCCAATAGAGGACGGTGTAGGCCACGCCGGCGACGGCGCCGAAAAGGTCCTGGACTGCGGCGCCGAAGGCGCCCAGGCCGATCGCGGTCAGGGCGAAGAACAGCAGAGCCACGGTGAAGGCGAGCGGCGTCAGGGTCTTGGCGAGGAAGCCGCGCTTCTCCTTCTCCTCATAGGCGATGTTCAGACCGGTGATGATCGCCTTCATCGCCTTGTTGGCGCTCCACAGCGCCGTGGCAAGGCCAATGACGAAGGCGAAGGACAGGCCGCCGTCGCCGGCGTCGGCCACCTTGACCATCTGATCGGCGATGAGACGGATGGCGCCCGGAGGCAGCACGCCCGACAAGGTCTGGATATGGGTTTGCGCCTGGCTGACATCGGCGAAGAGGCCATAGAGGGCGGCGAAGGCGGTGACGCCGGGGAAGAGGGCCAGGAGGGTGTAGAAGGTGCAGCCCGCGGCAATCAGGGGAATGTCGTCGTCCTTGAACTCGCGGTAGGTGCGCACCAGGATGTCGAACCAGCCCCGCGTCGGGATCTCGCTCGGAGCCTCCGCATCCCGGCCGCGGTCAGGCTGTTGCGCCTGAGCCAGAGCGATCGCGGTCGGACCACCTTCCGGAAGCATGCTCGTGCCGGCCCGCCCCACGCTTAACCCCGGCGGTGCTCTCCTTCGGGGCCGCGATCCTCGGGTCAGTTCCGCGGTGACGGCTCCGGCGACGAAGCTCGCGCCGAGTTCCAGAATGCGACGCATGGGGCTCCCTCCGACAGCGCGTGAGAGCCGAATGTGGACGCGCGTGGAGTGTTCCAAAGCTTCCCCTTGAGACGCGCGGGCGTGTCCGCCCCGACTGCCGCCGGGCAGTGGCGTGCTCGTGAGCCGTAGGCCAAGCCAATGCTGCGTCCGACCTCCGATAGTGAAATGTTCAGTTGTCCCTGCCGATAGAGTTCCGGTGCTCCGGAGGGTCTATGCTGCGGTTGACCCTGATGATGTGCGTTTCGATGGTCGGCCTGACCGGGTGTGCGATCGCGGGCGGCGACCGCTACATCGCCACTGCCAATGAAGACCTCCTGGTCGTGGTGGCGGAGGTCGTCGACGGACCGTTGGCAGGCGGGAAGTCCGCGACGGCGTACTACATTCTCGCGTGCCCTCAGGCTGTTGATGCGGCCGAAGCGTATGGGCGGCGCGTTACGCGGATGACCTACAGGCCCCGGTTCGACTGCCGCGCGGGGGCCTGGGCGGCGATCAACCGACGCTACGAGTTCGAAGACGGGAGCGCATTGGATGCGTCGGAGCCGGAGGCCGGCTTTGAAGGGGCGGTGTCGGGCAGCGTCGCCGGCCGGATCATCGCGACGGTTTGTGACCCCAAAACGGCCAGAGACGCCCGCACCGGGCGGTCTCTGGACGCGCTTGAAAGGCGGTATCGGGGCGCGCGCTGAACGCACAGCAGTCTTCACTTGACCATCAAGCCGGGCCGGCTGCTTGGTGACCAGGCACGGCTGGTCCGTTGTTGTTCGCAAGCCCCGCGACCGAAAGCGTCCATCGGACGGAAGGGGGCTAGACGATCTCCGCCGCGTTGAATCCGGCCCAGTCCAACTTCCGATCATGGTTCTGGTCCCGCCCGGCGACGTAGGCCGCGCCGGGCAGGGGCGCGCCCTCTCGACGGGCCCGGGGAATAGTTGACCTCTGATACGGAAACGAAGCCGTCGGCGTCGCGGTCATAGAATCGGAAGAACACCCGTTTCGCGCCGGAGGTCATAGCCGCGGAACCGGGCGCCGCGATGACGCTCTGGTTGCTAGGTCTGGGGAGTGCTCGGTCGCCCCGCTCAGGATGAGGAAGGACGCGGGCAGGAGGAGCGGAGACACCATCCTCTGTTTCCTTGAGACTGGAGGGGCCAGCCATCGTCCGGCGGACTTCAAGTTGCGGGTCGTCCTGACGATTTACGAAGCGTCGCTGTCGAACGCGACGTATGGTTCCGTCGACGACAGGAGCCCAAGCCATAGGCAGTCCAGTGCTGGCCCAGCCCGTCGTCCCTCGGTCGGCCCGCCTCGTTCACATCCGGGAGCTGTGCACGGATCGTCCGATAAGGAACTTTAAGCTTGACCTTTGAAGGAGCCATGCAACCACTGGGTGACCGCTATCAGAGCGGGTTCGGAGGACTGAAATGAAAAAGATCATTGCCCTCAGTATCCTGTTGTCGGCGCTGGGCGCCCCTGCCGCCATGGCGCAGAAGCAGACGCAAATCTGCGACGTAGACAAGTTTCTCGAGTGCACCGGCGTCTGCGAAACCAAGAACCTGAGCCCCAACGGTTTGGCCGGGTGCATGGTGGGCTGCGCCATCGCGACCGGTTGCGACGCCTAATGCCGATTCCGGCGACCTCGGCTCGGGCGGTGACGGCTTGCGCCGTCGCCGCCCTGGCGCTCGCATCGTGTGACCGGCCCGAGCCGCCGACGAAGCCGGCCGGCGCCAGCCTGTTTGACGCCGCCTTCACGCCCGGGGATTGCGCAGCGGTTCCCGCGTTCGCGCCGCCTGCGGTCGGAACCTTGTTCTCCAGCCATCTCACCAGTGCGGGCGGGGTCGAGGAAGAGATGGAAGTGCTGTCCACCTCGGGGGTCAGCGTGTCCTACTCGCTCGTCTTCGTGCTCAAGGGCGGCGTCCGGGCCAAGATGAGCGAACGCGCGGCGCATATCGGTGTCCTGTATGATCGGGTGGACTCGGAGCCGCGGCGGGCGTTCGACTACGACAGCGATCCCTCGATCGCCTACGATCTGCCCCAGGGCGGCAGCAGAACCTTCCTGGTGACGGAGCGCGTGACCGCCGAGGGCCACCCGACGGATGTTGAACACCAGTTCCATGTCGAGATGCTGGGCTGCGGCACGCTGCGGTGGCGCGGTGAAAACGTCCCTGTCAAAGTCCTGAAGGCGGACATCGCCAACGCCAGCCTCGATGGCGCGGGCGCGGCGGAGAGCACGGCGCGAGATGTATTTACAGCCTATGTCGCTCCGCAGTACGGCTGGCCATTGCTGAAGATCTACGCCGACGGATCTCGAGAAGAGGTGCAACGGGTCGATCGACCGGCGACGTAACGAGGAGTTTGGGGCTTCCATGCGGTTCGTCGCGCTCGCGGGCGCCCTCTGCCTTGTCCTCGCGGGCTGCACCGGCAAGCCGCCGGCGCGCTACGCCGTGGTGGAGGCGCAGGTCGGTGACGTCCGGGACGTGATCCCCGCTACCGGCACGCTCAAGGCGGAACGCCAGGTGGCCGTTGGCGCCGAAATGGCCGGCCAGGTGGTCGAGGTGTTGGTCGAGGCCAATGACGTCGTTCGCCGGGGTCAGGTCCTCGCGCGGGTGAAGCCGGACCAGCGATCGCTGGATGTGCAGGGCGCCGAGGCCGAGGCCGCGGCCGCCCGGGGCGCCCTGGGAGAGGCGCGCGCGCGCGCCGCCCAGGTCGAGCGCCACCTCTCCAACCAGCGACGCTTGTCCGAAAGCGGGTTCATCAGTCCCGCCGCGCTGGCGCAGGCGCAGACCGAATTCGACGCGGCGCGCGCGTCGGTCGAGCGGACGCAGGCCGATGTCGCGCGGGCGGGCGTTCGGATCCGCGCGGCGCGCCAGAGTCTGTCGGAAGTGGAGATCCGCGCGCCGATCGACGGCGTCGTCCTTTCCCGTGGCGTGTCGGTCGGCCAGATCGTGTCGCCCACCGCTGAGACGCCGCTGTTCGTTCTCGTCAGCGGCCTGGAGACGGTGCTCGTCGAAACCCTTGTGGCGGAAGCCGACATCGCCCGGGTCACGCCCGACGTGGCGGTCGCGTTCACCGTCGAGGCCTATCCGCGGCGGACCTTCCGGGGGCGGATCCGCCGCATCCTGCGGTCGCCCGTCGAGGACCGCCGGTTCGTGTCCTATCCCGTCGTCGTCGAGGTCGAAAACGGCGACGGGCGGCTGCTGCCGGGCATGACCGCCTCGGTCGAATTCGTCCATGCCGACGCCCGCCAAGTCCTGCGGTTGCCCGTCGAGACGCTCTATTTCATCCCGCCGGACTATACCCCCTCCCTCTCAACGGAGATGACCGCCGCCCTCCGGCGGCGGGGCATGCTCAACCGGGAAGCCATGGCCGGCGCCGAGATGGGCGCGCTGATTGCCTCCGGCCGGGAACGCGTCTTTGTGATGCAGGACGGTCGCGTGGTTTCCCGGGCGGTCAAGGTGGGCGCCCAGTCTCCGCAGTATGTCGAGATCGTCGAGGGATTGCGGCCGGGCGAGACGGTGGTGACGGGACCGGCCCGCGCCCGCGCCGCCTCGGCCGAATGATCGCTCAAGGCGCCAGCGTCTCCGCCCGCGGCCTGGGTCGAACGTACTCCGACCGATCCGGTCGGATCGTCACGGCCTTGGACGGCGTGACGTTCGACCTGGCGGCGGGCGCCTTCGCCGTCGTGCGGGGACCGTCCGGATGCGGGAAATCGACGCTGCTCAATCTTGTCGGCGCGCTCGACCGGCCCACGGCAGGGCGTTTGTGCATCGCGGACGTCGAGGTGCAGGATCTGACCCCCAACGATGCCGCCGCCTTTCGACGCGCGCGTGTGGGCTACCTGTTCCAGGACGCCGGACTGATTGAGCCGATGAGCGCGCTCGACAATGTTGAACTGCCCCTGGCCTACCGCAGACTCAGCAGGGCGGATCGGCGTCGGCGGGCGCTGGCGGCCCTGGACGAGGTCCGACTGGCAGGCGCGGCCCACGCCGAGGTGGGGCGAATGTCGGGCGGAGAACGGCAGAGGGTCGGTCTGGCGCGCGCCCTTGCGGTCGATGCGTCCCTGCTGATTTGCGATGAACCCACTGCGGCTCTGGACGAGGATGCCAGCCGAGCGGTGGTGGATATTCTGATCGCACGGGCCCGCGCGGGTGCGACAGTGATCTGCTCCAGCCATGACCCGCTCGTGATCAGCCGCGCAGATGTGATCATTCGCCTGGATCGTGGGCGGCAGGTCGAGCCGGAGACCCGGCCTTGACCCTGGCCGACACCCTGTCCGCCGCGCTTTGGGGCGCCCGAAGCCGGCCCGCCCGCACGGGGGCGCTTTTGCTGGCGCTAGCCTCGGGCGTCGCCGCGGTGGTGTTCGTCGGCGCGGTAGTCGCCGGGTTCGGCCAGGAGATCGAGCGGCTGACCTTCGGGGCCTACTCGCGCGCCCTGGTCATCCGCGAGAATGGTCTGGTCGAGGACCGGCATGGGCCGCCCACCTTGGCCGATCAGAGCGCACTCGCCGCCGAGCTCCCCCAGGTTGAGACGTCTGCGGCTTGGCGGACAGGCCGGGCAGTCACCCGGGCGGGAGGCGAGGTCCTCAGCTTTTCGGTCTTCGGCGTCAACGGCGACTACCGACCGGAGCTCGACACGCCCTTGGCGCAGGGGCGCTGGATCACGCCAGAGGAGGCAGGGGGATATGCGCGTGTCTGCCTGCTCGGTCTCGAGGCGGCGGAGAAGCTCGGCGAGGCCGCCCAGGTGGGACGGGTGCTCCTGTTGAACGGCGTGAACTGCGAGGTCGTGGGGGTGTTGGGCGAGCCCCGAAGCCGGCCCGGAAACCGGTTCCTGCTCGGGGTGGTGACGCCGTTCCGCGCCGCGGAGCGCTACTTCCTGGACGATGACATCCTGGCGCCGGGGGCAGCGCAGTGGCTGACAGTGATCCTTGAGCCGGGCGCGGACCGCAAGGCTGCGGAAATGCGAGCCGACCTCCTGCTGCGCAACCGGCGGGGCGCGCCCCTGTCGAGCCCGTCGCCCTTCGCCTATGGCGACGACTCAAACTCCGCCAAGGAACTTCAGGACCAGCGCCGCCTCATCGGTCGGCTGCTCGGCGCGGTGGCGGCGCTGACCCTGGCCGCCAGCCTGACCGCGTTCGCGGGGATCGCGGCCGCCGCCCTCTCGGCCCGGCGGCGCGAGATCGCCTTGCGGATGGCGATGGGCGCGTCGGCGCGCGACATACTCGGCCAAATCCTGATGGAGTACGGCCTGGTCGGATGCGTGGGGGGCTTGCTGGGGCTCGTCGGCGGACTGGGACTGGGCGGCGGTACGGCTGCGGTCTGGGGATGGCCATTTTCGGCCAACCTGGGCCTTGGCCTGCTGGCCATCGTCATGGGCGTCGGCGTCGGTCTCCTGGTGGGCGGCGTCCTGGCTGGACGGGCGGCGCAGGTGCCGCCGTCGCTGGCCGCGCGAGAGGGGTAGGGCGACGGGCGCGGGGTACGTTGCGGTGTCCGCTTCTGACTCATTGCCGACGTCCGGAAGGTCCGCTCGGTCGACGAGATTGAACCTAGAGACGGTGCTCCGGCATTTGAATTCTAGCGGCCCTGGCGAGAGCCAGCTCAGCGATCCCGCGACCGACCTATTGACTGGTCACAAGCCAGCACAGGAGGACATCACCGCCCGGAACTATCTCGGCCTGGCACGGCTCGATTGGCTTCAGCCCGGCGTTCAGAAGATTGGTGACTGGATTGAGCAGCAGGCCAGGATCGCTGCCGCGAAGCCTCGGCCGAGAACGTTGTGCTCTTACGAGCGTGAAGTTATCCCTGCATGATGGATAGTCGCCCGACGTTCCTCGTGCCGATGGTCCCTCGTGAAAAATGGGAGGAGTGTTTCGCAGAGTTGGCCCGCGCTATCGGCCAATCGGCTCCTCCGCCAAGTCAGAGAATCTATTCGATAAAGTTCACTCACGACGGCGAGGTGTGGACTGCCACCGTCGGCGAGCAGTTGAAAGGCTCCGCCGACCGAGTTTCGCGTGTCCGCGGTAAGAAGGTCGAACGGACGGTCCAGCTGTCGAATGCGTCAACAGTCATGGCGATCTTTCCCGGCGTCCCATTCCACGTCTGGCACCACGGCGCATCCCCTACTTGGGCAAACCCGTTCCTGACTGGCGAACCTCTCTCAATCGCCTATTTCGCGGCTTAGTGACTTGTCTAGGCCGCAAGGCGCTCAGCCTTAGCTTGGGCCAGAAGGTCCAAATATTCTTCAAGGGACTTGAACGTGCCGCCCCCTGCGTTCGTGACTTTGCCGTCCGGGTGCAGAACGTGCGCGTTGTCGTCGTCGGGGATGCCGTAGTGAATCAAAGGCTGCACCCCGCCTGCGGCATGAACAGCCCAGCCAATGACAGGCTCGAAGTATTCAGGCGCATACCCCTCGTCTTCAGTTTCAGTGATCAGAAAGGTGCCGGGTGAAGCTGGGATCACCTGCTGAAACTGGTATCGAGCAACGTGCTCCCACAGGAATTCATGGGTTTCAACGTGCGTCCCATCCTGCATTGTGAGGCGCAGTCTTTCTCGTTCAATCTTCTCAACCCTCGTCACCTGCGATAGGGGCACCGACTTCTTGGGGTCTGTCAGCGTCACGAAAGTCATCGCCGTCTCCATGATTTTTGGGGACCTAGCTTGACGCAGATCGGAGTGATTCGGACCCCGGCAGCATGAGAAAGCGGTGGACTACGTTTTGGCCGGAC